>Ga0310691_10005634_pt1 | contig 13617 bp, 9 predicted proteins | sample 176DNAGHGlowgp2_FD_203887 | JGI IMG/M metagenome (GOLD analysis project Ga0310691, IMG submission 203887) | Sheep rumen microbial communities from Palmerston North, Manawatu-Wanganui, New Zealand - 1766 DNA GHGlow gp2 (v2) (version 2) | ecosystem: Host-associated > Mammals > Digestive system >... | reverse complement strand
GATGGCTGCCTTCGATGTGCAGACAGGACAGCTGGTGAAGGACCACGACTTGGGTAATCAGTTCTATTCCTCACCGATGCTCGTGGATGGAAAACTCTATGTGGCTGGTACCGACGGAAAGTTTTATATCTTCTCCACAGACAAGGAATTCCGTTTGCTCCAAACTGTAACAACGGGTGAAAAAACCTTTGCTACCCCTGCATTTACTGATGGAAAGATGGTGGTGAGAACGAACAACAGCCTCTATTGCGTGGCTAAGAAATAAGATAAATCGTTGTAATATATGTGCGGAACTGATTGCATAGCGAAAGCGCAGGAAGAGATGAAGGCAGCGATGGCACGAACCGATGCCATCATTGAGCGCATTGGTGGACAGCGCGACAAGGTCATTCCTCTCTTGCAGGCATTGCAGGAGGAATTCAACTACTTGCGCTCGGATGTATTGGAACGTGTTTATGAACGGACGGACATTGATCGTGCGCAAGTGATTAGCGTGTCAACCTTCTATTCCCTCTTTCGCCATATTCCTTATGGAAAACATATCATCCGTGTGTGCAACGGAACGGCTTGCCACGTGAAGGGTGCTGATACGGTCTATGATGCATTTCGCAGAGAATTGAAAATCAAGGAAGACAGCATCACGACCGACGATGGCGAATTCTCCATTGAGAAGATTGCCTGTCTTGGCGTGTGTGCTTTGGCCCCTGTGGTGCAAATCGACCAGAAAATCTATGGACATGTCCACACGGGTCGTGTTCGCGAGGTGATTGATGCGTTCCGTTTGTTTGCACAACAAAATGAACAAAAGACAGCAGAAGAGGAACAGAAGGAATGGAGTGGAGAAGTCCGTTTGGGATTGGAAAACTGCTGTCAGGCAAGTGGAACGGCAGAGATCTATGAGGAGTTGGAAAAAGATATTCGTGCATTAGGTCTTGACGTGCGCATCAAACCTGTGAGTTGTGTGGGTGCCTGCAATCAAGTGCCTCTCATCGATGTAGCACTGCCCGATGGACAGATGATACGTTATCCCAACGTGAAGCCTGCTGACGTGAGGGAAATCCTCATGAAGCATTTCCGCACAAAAAACAAATGGAAGCAGTGGAAGAATGTGTTGATGAATCAAATCAATCACTATCAGACAGATACTGCATGGGAAAGTGGGGTTTGGGAAAAAGACCAGCATCGCACACGCACCATCAATAACTTTCTGGAGCGACAGGTGCGCATCTCGACCGAGGGATATGGCAAGATGTCGCCACTCGACATCGATGAATATGAGGCGAGAGGAGGATTCAATGCATTCCGAAAGGCATTGACGGAAATGACCAGAGAAGAGGTGGTGGAAGAAGTGAAGCGAAGTGGCATTCGTGGACGAGGAGGTGGTGGTTTCCCCACTTATCGCAAATGGGAATTGGTGTCTCGGCAAACGGACAGGAAAAAATATGTGGTCTGTAATGGTGACGAGGGTGACCCAGGTGCATTTATGGACCGCATTCTGTTGGAATCCTATCCGTTGCGAGTGATAGAGGGCATGATGATTGCTGCCTACGCTGTGGGAGCCGACGAAGGAATATTCTATATCCGTGCCGAATATCCACAGGCAGTGATTCGTATTCGCTGGGCTTTGGAGATGTGTCGGAAGAAGGGATTGTTGGGCGACCACATTTTGGGCAGTGATTTCAGTTTCAACATCCATCTGTTTGAAGGAGCAGGTGCTTTTGTTTGTGGAGAGGAAACGGCGCTCATCGCTTCCATGCAGGGCGAAAGAGGTTTCCCTACCTTGCGTCCTCCTTATCCTGCAGAACGTGGTCTGCACGATTGTCCTACGCTGATCAATAACGTGGAGACCTTGAGCCAAATACCTTACATCTTGTTGAATGGTGCCGACGCCTACGCCCAATATGGAACGACCACGAGCAAAGGCACGAAGGTGTTTGCACTGGTGGGAAGAGTGAAGCACGGTGGATTGGTGGAAGTGCCGATGGGTACGACACTTAACCAAATCATCGAGGATATTGGTGGTGGCATGGAAGAAGGCACCAAACTGAAAGCCGTTCAGACGGGAGGACCTTCGGGAGGTTGCATCCCTGCCAGCGAATGCGATGTGGAGGTGGATTATGAAGCACTGAAGCATTTGGGAAGTATCGTCGGTTCTGGTGGATTGGTCGTATTGGGCGACGATAGCTGTATGGTGGATGTGGCTCGTTATTTCACGGCTTTCACGGCTGGTGAGTCTTGTGGCAAATGTACGTTCTGTCGAGTGGGAGTGCATCGAATGCTCGGTATGCTCGACAAGATTTGTAAGGGAGAGGGTAAGGAAGGCGACCTCGAGAAGTTGGAACAACTGGCAAGGAGCATCCAGAAGGCTGCGCTTTGTGGATTGGGAAAAACGGCTCCTAACCCTGCGGTTTCCACTTTGAGGTATTTCCGAGAAGAATACGAAGAGCATCTGCAAGGCATTTGTCGCACGGGTACTTGTCAGGACATGGTGAAATACGTGGTGACTGAGGACTGCGTGGGTTGTACACGTTGTTCAAAAGCTTGTCCGACGGATGCCATCGCTTATACGCCATACGAGCGGCATGTGATTGACACGGAGAAGTGCATCAAGTGTGGCTTGTGCATCAATGAATGTAAGTTCGATGCCATAAAAAAGGTGAGTAACATACTCAAAAGCTAAAAGTATGATTATACGAATAGATAACAAGGAAGTGGAAGTGCGAGCAGATGAAACACTGTTTCAGATTGCACGACGACTGGGGAAGAATATCCCTTCCATGTGCTTTGTGGAAGGTGCGAAGCACCATTCTTCGTGTATGGTTTGCATGGTGAAAAACGAGGAGAGCGGACAGATGATTCCTTCTTGTTCCACCTATCCTGTGGAAGGTATGCAGATTGACACGGAGAGCGAGGAGGTGAAGGAAATGCGTCGTCTTGCTTTGGAACTGTTGCTCAGCGACCATCGCGCGGATTGCGAAGCACCTTGTTCGATGGTTTGTCCGCAGCATTTGGATGTGGAAAAGATGTTGTATTATTGGGATGAGCACCGATACGATGAAGCCCGCCATTTGGTTGCTTCTGTGCTCGACTTGGAACATCTGGCTTGCGACGATTGTAAACGTCCATGCGAAAAGGCTTGCCGACGCGGAACTATAGATAAGCATGTTGAGATAGTGGAAATCATTCATCAGCTTGCTGCTTCAGGAATTAAGAATGAAAGCCTCACCCCCGACCCCTCTCCAAAGGGCGAGGGGAGTAGAATGAAGAATGAAAATATCTCATCCCGTGAGCAAAGTAAAATACATTCTTCATTCGGGAGCGAAGCGACCATTCTTCATTCTACATTTAAACGCTTCACTTCCCGCATCGGTCGTTTCACGGAGAAGGAAAAGGAGTGGCTGAAGGTGAGTGTGACGACAGATTCCACTTGCTTACATTGTGCTTGCAGTGCACAGTATGATTGCAAGTTGAGGCAATATGCTACGGAGAGTGGCATCACGAGTTCTCGCTATGGAGTTGCTTCCGACTTGCCTTTCAAAATTAAGAAACATGTGATTGGCAGATTGTGGTTTGAACCTGCCAAATGCATCCGTTGCGGTCTGTGTGTCTATAATACGAACGATGCCTTCACCTTCAAAGGACGAGGCTTCAACATGCAAGTCGTCATCCCAAACGAGAGCCGTGAGCATGTGTCGGAGGATATTGCTAAACTGTGCCCTACGGGAGCACTTTATCTTGAAAGTTAAACAATTTACTTGATGAAAAGATACCACATATATTTATTGTTCCTGACGCTGACGTTTCTGTCCTGTTCGTCGAATCCTTTTCCGAGCAATGGAGACGGTGATAAGGACTGGACATCGTTTCGAGGTGATGCCACTCTGAGTGGTTATAGCCGTCATAGCCTTCCTGAGCACCCCACGCTGTTGTGGAGTTACAAGGGAGACAAACGTACTCTTGCTTCTCCCGTTGTACTTGATGGAACCTGCTATTGGTGCGATACCAAAGGTCGTTTGTTAGGCGTGGATTTGCAAGGACAGAAAGTGTATGAGCGAGATTTGTCAACCCACGTGGAAGCCACGGCACTCATTCGTGACTCCATCCTTTACATCGGTCGCATAGATGGACGATTGGAAGCCTTTTCATTGACCACGAATGATTCTTTGTGGAGTTTTGAAACAGAAGGGCAAATATCCGCATCGCCCAATGTGGTGCAATTCCAAGGGCGAGAGGCGCTGATGGTGGGTAGCTACGACAATTTCATGTATTGCGTAGATAAGGAAACAGGCAAGGAAATCAACCATTTCCCTTCGGGCTACTACATCAACGGTGCGGCTGCTGTGTGGCAGAATAGTGTGATATTCGGAGGATGCGACCAATTGGTCCGAATCATCGATTGCCAAACGGGTAAACAGACCGATTCTCTCTTGTTGGATTCTTATATTCCCGCTTCGCCTGCTTTGGCTGGCAATCATGCTTATTTTGCGGATTATGGTGGGGATGTGTATGAATTGACTTTGGCAGACGGAAAGATTTCGGAATGGCGCAAGTTAGTGACGGCATCGGATGAAAATGGACAGATGACTGCCGTTCCTGCTGTCAATGAAGATGCCGTGTTTGTCTATTCCGATTTGCAACATCTGTCTGCTTTCAGTAGGAAGGACGGTCAACAGCTTTGGAAATACCTGATGAAGGGTTCATTAGGAGAGAGTTCTCCTGTGGTGACTGATGACCACGTGCTCACTTGCACCAAGACGGGCATAATAAGTATTTTGGATGCCAAGACAGGACAAATGAAATGGGAATACGACACCGGAGAACAGATTGTGGGTTCACCTGCCGTGATTGAGAATCACTTTTTCATCCTCACGGCTAAAGGTACATTGCTGTGCTTCGGTAATTTACAATAATAGACTCACTCAATGGCACTGATAGAATTAAAAGATATCAACAAAAGTTTTCGTGATGGTGATGCCCGCATCAACCATGTGTTGAGGGGGGTGAATCTTAGCGTGGAGAGTGGCGATTTCGTGGCAATCGAAGGTGCTTCGGGCTCGGGAAAAACCACTTTGCTCAACATTCTCGGAACACTCATTGAGTCCGATTCGGGTACATACGTACTGAACGGAACACCTATCACGCCACAATCCGTTTCACTACCAAAGCTACGAAATAAGGATATTGGTTTTGTGTTTCAGCATCATGGACTGATGCCAGCCTATACAGTGAGACAAAACATCCTCTTGCCCACTTTGGCTACCTCATCCGAAGCGAGTGCAGCGCAATGCCAAAAGGCAGAGGAACTGATGGAATTCACGGGAATCACTTCTATCGCCAATCAGTATCCCGACACCATTTCGGGTGGTGAAGCCAGTCGTGTGGCTATTTGCCGAGCACTCATCATGCAACCTCTCCTTCTCTTGGCGGACGAACCTACGGGGCAGTTAGACCGAGAGAATGCTTTCAATATAACTCGCCTCTTTCAAAGTATCAATGAGAAATGGCATACCACCATCCTCATGGTGACTCACTCCGATGAAACAGCCCGTGCTGCCAAGCATATCCTCACACTACGAGACGGAAAGCTTTGGTAGCTAGAAATTTTCAGTCAACAAATTATCACAAATTCTCTCAAAAGTATAATTACAATAGACTTTAGCTCTTCCATCCGGATGGTTACTCTCCCCCTCGGGGGAGCTGGAAGGGGGCTTTACTTTTAATATGAATTTTCACCAACTCATCCATAGCAACATGATTCACTATCGTCGGCATTACCGACTGATAGCGATAGCTGTGTGTGTAGCTACAGCTGTGGTGGTGGGGAGTTTGATGGTCGGGCATTCCGTTCGTCAAACGCTACTGCAAAGAGTGGATGAGCGATTGGGCAAAACAGAATCCGTGGTGGTTTGTCGTCAGTCCTTCCTTTCGAGTGAGGTGCTGAATTCCCCTCTTTGGGAAAAGGCTCCACAGGGAATGTTGTTGATGAATGGATTTGTGTCGGTGGAAGGACGCTTGATTCCTGTTGTCGTGTGGGGTGTTGATTCCGCACAAGTGAAACGAGGACAAGCCTCTGTGAATACCACTTTGGCTGAGGAAATGGGAGCGACAAAAGAATTGACCCTTCGTCTCCCTCACCGAGGATCGGTTCCGTCGGGTTCTCTTTTCGTGTCGGATGAATATACCACCAGCTTGCGCTTGGAGTGTGCATCCATTCGGTCTGCTGAAGAAGGAGGCAACCTGAGTCTGAAGAACGAACAGGTGCTTCCGATGAACATATTTGTGTGCCGCAACGAATTGGTAGAGGCAATGGGCATGGAGGACGATGTGGTGAATATACTCCTTTCCGACGTTCCTATCGACGAGACGCAGTGGGCACAGGTTTGGGAACCTCGCTTTTCTGGCGTGAAGGTGACAGACAGGGGCGATACATTCGAACTGACCACCTCGCGCCTGTTCTTTGAAGATGCCGTTGTGGAGGCTTTGTTGACAAGGCATCCCGATGGCAATCCCCTTTGTTCCTATCTTGCCAATTCTATCGCTACGGCGAAAACCGATATTCCCTATTCCTTTGTTACTGCCGTGAAGGAACAAGAAGGAAACACGTTGCAAGACGACGAGATGCTGCTTTCAGACTATGTTGCTCGTCGTTTGGATGTGAAGGTAGGCGACGAGGTGGATGTGAGTTATTACGTGTCGCACGACCTCAAGCACTTGCAGACTGACTCTGTGAAATTGCGTGTGGCAGGAATTGTTCCCATCTCTCGTTGGATGGCAGATAGCACCTTGAGTGCGCAATTCCCTGGCATGACTGGGGTGCAACGTTGCAGTGACTGGAATAGTGATTTGCCACTCGATATGAGTCGGATTCAGGACGAGGATGAACGCTATTGGGAGATGTATCGCAGTGTGCCTAAGGCATTGCTCCCTTACCGACTGATGTCCGAACGATGGAAAAACGCATACGGCACGACCACTGCCATTCGCTTCCACGAAAAGCCTGATTTGTCGGTGTTGCAACCGGGTATGTTTGGCATCCAACTGCTTTCTCCACGCCAGGCAGGGTTGTCAGCAGCAAGCAAGAGCATCGATTTCTCGTCGTTGTTCCTTGCCTTGGGCTTTTTCATCATTCTCTCGGCGATATTGCTGATGGTGAATCCTCTCAGTGAGATGTACGAAGAGCGAAAGAGCGAATTCCATTTGCTTCAAGCCTTGGGATTCAAGCAAAGCCGCATTCAGCGCATGCTCTTCCGAGAAGCAATGCCCGTAGTGGTGGGTGCTTCTTTCATAGGAGTGTTGGTCGGTTTGGCATACACCTCTCTCATCCTTTGGCTCTTGGGTTCCGTATGGTCTGGTGTGACAGGCACAAAAGGCTTCCACCTCTACATCAACTGGACCTTGGCGTTGGCATTTGCATTAGCGTTGGCTTTGGCTTTAGCGGCCCCCCTCCTGCTCCCCCGAGGGGGAGAGAAAAACCATCCGGATGGCCACTCCTCCCCTCGGGGAGGCCGGGAGGGGAACTTCACTTTTCACTCTTCACTTTTCACTCTTCACTCTTTACACTCCTCCCCTCGGGGAGGCAGGGAGGGGGCTTTCCTCTTTTCACTCTTCACGCTCTTGCTCACCCTCAGCAATCTGCTTTGGTTCCATTCCTTGTTGTGCTTCGTGGTCATCGGATTGCTTTTGCTCATTGTTGGTGCACTTTGGGGTGAGTGCTATTTGCAATGGAAAGGAAACCCTCGAAAAGATGGATTCTCCTTGCAACAACAAACGCTCGGTCCCATCCTCTTCTTCAACAAACAGGCACTTTATTCCTACTTTGCCCTCTCGGCAGGTGTGTTCATCGTGCTTTGTGTGGGACTCAATCGGCAGAGTTTCAGCGATGCGTCGCACATCCGTCAGATGACGGGAGGTTACGATTTGTGGTGCCAAAGCAGTGTGCCTATCTATCATGACATGAACACGCAAGAGGGTCGAAAGAAACTGGGGTTGACCGACTTGCCAGACGACGTGGAGGTGTTGCAGACCTTACTTTATGAAGCCGATGATGCCAGTTGTTTGAATCTCAATCGAGTGGAGATGCCATCAGTGTTGGGAATTCCTACTTCCTCCCCTTTCATCAGTAGTGAGAACGGCCTCTGCATCGACGAAGAATCGCTCCTATGGAGCATGGGAAAACAAGTGGGTGATACCATCAACTACAAAGATGGTCAAGGAAACGCAACACCTTTGGTCATAGCCGAATCACTGCCGACGGGCATCTTCCAAGGTTATGCCTTGATGAATCGAGAGCGTTTTTTGGAGATATGGCCTGAAAACCGAGGAACAACCCTATTTCTTGTGAAAACCAAGGATGAAGAAAGGGAACAAGTGGCGCAAGTGCTTTCCCAAGCATTGAACGAATACGGTGTACGAGTGATGACCACGGGACAACGTATGGCGCAGTTTGGTGAGCTGGTAAACACATACCTCAGCATTTTCCTCACGCTTGGAGGCATCGGTATGCTGATAGGCATCTTCAGCTTCATCATAGTCGTACGCAAGAATCTCTTGCAGCGTAAGAACGACCTCCAGCTTTATCAAGCGCTCGGCTACAGTCGGGAACGTTTGGAAAGCCAACTCTATCGCGAAAATATCATCGTACCACTCTTTGCCATTGGTGTAGGTGCCGTGGCTGCGGTGATTAGTGTTATCGACCGCCTTTCGAATGCCAGTCTCAGCGTATGGGCAACGGCCATTTTCTTCACCTTCCTCTTCGTTGCCTTGGTGCTTTGGCAGGTGAAGGTGGAAGTAAAAACATTAACGAAGAATTAAGAATGAAGAATAAAGAATGTATTTTACTTCCATCCGGATAGTATCGCTTCACTCTTCACTGGCGCTTGCGCCTTGAAACTTGAAACGGCGTTTACGCCCTGAAACTTAAAATTCATATATTATTTTTCATAAACATTTAAAAACTTTCAACTTATGAACACATCAATTAAATTCATGGCACTGTGTGCACTCATGACACTCAGTTGCACGAGAGGACAGACTCAGAGTTTCAAGCCAGAACCATCCTTGCATTTCGATGGCTTCCGCGGACCTAACCGCGATGGTAATTTTTCCGACGAGAAAGGACTGCTGAAGAAATGGCCTGAGGCAGGTCCACAGTTGCTTTGGGAAACCGAAGCCATTGGAAAAGGCTATTCCAGCCCTGTTGTTGTGGGCGACCGTCTCTATGTCACGGGTATGAGCGAAGACCAATCCCAGGAAGTGCTTCACGCTTTCTCGCTCGACGGCAAGCTCATCTACTCCACCCCTTACGGCAAGCCTTTCAGGGGCTCTTATCCTGAAACCCGCACCACCCCAACCATCAACAACGGTAAGGCATACGTCATCAGTGGCATGGGCGACGTGGTTTGCATCAACTGTAAGGATGGCAAGATTGTGTGGAACATCGACGGATTCAACACCTATGCCAGCACCACAGGAAATTGGGGAACCGCTGAGTGTCCGCTCGTTTTCGACAACAAAGTCATCTATAGTCCTGGCGGCAATCAAACCACTGTCGTTGCGCTCAACAAAGACACGGGTAAGGAAATCTGGAAAAGTCCATCCATCAACGACAAGCGCAACTACACACAGCCTGCTCTCATCAACTACAAGGGCAAAAAGCAGATTGTAGGTGGTTCCTGCAATTACTACTACGGCATCAACCCTGAAACGGGTGAGATAGAATGGAAATTCGGTGGATGGGCACCAGCCAACAGTCGTTTCGAGAACATCGCTCCAAACGGACCTGTCTATAACAACGGACAAATTCTCTTCGCTCAGGGTTATGGCATCAACACCACTACCCTCAAACTTGCCGACGACCTCAAGAGTGTGTCTCTTGCATGGAACAACAAAGACCTCAGCACTCATCATGGTGGTTACGTTCTCATCGATGGTGTGGTTTATGGTTCCAACTGGATCAACAATTCCAATGGTAACTGGGTGGCTATCGACTGGGCAACAGGCAAAACCCTCTACAGCGATGCTTGGAGTGGTGGCAAGGGAAAAGGTTCCACGGTCTGTGCCGATGGCATGCTTTATTGCTACGATGAGCGTCGTGGATTCGTAGGATTGGCTCGTCCAAACAAGGAGCACTTCGACGTGGTAAGTGAATTCCGCATCACCAAGGGTTCTGGTCCACACTGGGCTCACCTCGTCATCCACAACGGTGTGCTCTACGTGCGCCACGGCGAATACCTCGCAGCCTTCAAAGTAAAGTGAAAAGTGAAGAGTGAAAAGTGAAAAATGCCATCCAGATGGCATCGCTTCACTCTTCACTTTTCACTTCTCACTTCTCATTCTACTCCCCTCTCCCCTTGGAGAGGGGCTGGGGGTGAGGCTTTTTCACCGGCGCTTGCGCCTTGAAACTTGGAACCTGAAACGGCACAAAGTGCCCTGAAACTTACACTTATGTTTTTCTACGATAGAACTCTAACACCACAGGAAGCGAAGGAAGTCGATGCTAAGTTGGCACGATTTGCCAAAGCAATGTCGCATCCCACACGCATTGCTATCCTTCGCTTCTTGGCACAAAAGAAATGTTGTTATTTCGGTGCCATCCATGAGGAGCTGCCTATTGCCAAGGCAACTGTCTCCCAGCATCTCAAGGAACTTCGAGAGGCAGGGCTTATCCAAGGAGAGATTGACCCACCCAAGGTGAAATACTGCATCAATCGCGGTAATTGGGCAATTGCTCAGCGCATGTTTGCCCATTTCTTTGCCGATTTGGTACCCAAGGAAGACGAGCCTGTTTGTTGTTTGCCGAACAAATAACTTAGGCACTTTTTCCTCATCATTTCCTCTCTTTTCGTCTTCCACAATCATTCGTTCTTCATCAAGATTGATTTTTATAACTTTGTAGGATGCAGAGAGCCTCTGAGGCATCTGTCCTCCTTTTTCCAATCTTATAAACTATCAATCTCTTGATGAAAGAATTTCTTGGTGAGTCGTTAGGCACATTCATTCTTACGCTTTTCGGTTGCGGTTCCGTAGCCGTAGCCATTTTGTTTGGCGAATACGTCAGCATCTTCCAAATTGCTATCGTGTGGGGATTGGGCATCACCCTTGCCATCTACCTCACACGTTTTCTTTGTGGAGCCCATCTCAATCCTGCCGTCAGCATCGCCATGGTGCTTTCCAGCAGAATGAAGGTGGGCAAATTGCCTCTTTATATCGTGGCGCAGTTCGTGGGAGCCATCTTGGCAGGCTTCGCACTTTATCTTTTGTTCAACCCCTCCATCATGCACTACGAGGCTTTGCACTCCATCGTGCGTGGCACACCTGCCTCCGTTGATACAGCCCGCATGTTCGGGGAGTTCTACCCTAATCCTGGTGATGCCACCGTGTCGGTCGTCTCCATGCCTTTGGCAATTGCTGCCGAAGCCTTCGGCACCTTCCTAATGGTTCTTTTCATCTTTGCCCTTACTGAAGATGCCAACGTAGGCAAGCCCGACAGTTCCATCCAACCCCTCTTCATCGGTCTCACCGTGTCGATGTGCATTTGTCTCATCGCCCCTCTCACGCAGGCAGGATTCAATCCCGCTCGTGATTTCGGTCCTCGTCTCGTAGCTTGGCTGATGGGATGGGGTAGTGCCGCCATGCCCGACACCTCCTTCGGTGCTTTCTGGGTCTATATCTTCGGTCCCATCCTCGGTGCCTCCCTCGCCGCCTTCTTCTATGTCTATATTGTAGAACCTTTGGAAATCAGAGCTAAAAAGTAAAGGCCCCCTCCCAGCCTCCCCGAGGGGAGGAGTAACCATCCGGATGGCATCCTTCAAGTTTCAAATAAATCTTTCTAAATCCTTCAAATCCTTGATGTTTTATTTTCTACGGAGTATAGGAGTATTGGAGTTTTTTTTCTAAAAAAAATCCTTTCAATCCTTTAAATCCTTGATAATTTCTACGGAGCAAAGGAGTTTATTTCTCTGAAAAAATCTTTTTAAATCCTTAAAATCCCTGACTCTTTTATATCCATGACTCAGCTAATCATCGTAGGTGGATTCCTCGGTGCGGGAAAGACCACCCTCTTGTGGCACACAGCCCAACAACTCATCCAACAAGGCAAGAAAGTCGCGCTGATTACCAACGACCAAGCGCCTGAACTTGTTGATAGCACCCTGCTCCACCACCAAGGCCTGCAAGTCGCTGAAGTGAATGGCAGTTGTTTTTGTTGCAATTTCAACGGTTTCGTGGATGCCATCCATCAGCTCATCCGTGAGGTGAACCCCGATGTGATTCTTGCAGAACCTGTTGGTTCTTGTGCCGACCTCTCTGCCACTATCCTCCAGCCTGTCAAGCGCTTCCTTGCTAACGAACTGCAACTCATGCCGTTCACCGTACTTGCCGACCCACAACGTCTGTCGTCCATCCTCGAAGGAGGCAATGGTGGTCTGCATCCCGATGCAGCCTACATCTTCCGCAAGCAGATGGAAGAAAGCGACCTGCTTCTGCTCACCAAATCCGATGCGCTTCCCGACTCCGAGCGAGAGCACTTGCTCCAGCAGTTGCAGCAGCAATATTCATCTTCCCGTGTGCTCTCCGTCAGTGCTCAGTCGGGCGCAGGCATTGCTGAATGGCTCAATGCACTTCAGCAGCATCAGCGCGTAGGCGAGCGTCTCCTCTCCATCGATTACGACAAATACGCGCATGGTGAGGCAGTCTTGGGTTGGCTCAATGCTACGCTTCGTATCACTGCCCCCGAACCTACTGATTGGAACGCACTCCTCCATCAGTTGATGGATGGACTTTCCGCAGAATTGAAGCAGCAACAAATCCCTGTCGGTCATGTGAAGGCAATCATCGAGAACGCCAATGCTTTCGCTGTATGCAATCTCACCCACACCGATTTCCCTTCCACATTCCGAGGCGATGCAGGCACCAGCACAGAAGCCACACTCACCATCAATGCTCGTGCCGAAACCACCCCTACGCATCTGGAACAATTGGTGCGTGCCCAACTCCAGCAACTGTTTCCTTCCTCCTTCCGTCAGGAGGAACTGGCATGGAAATCCCTCCAGCCAGGCAGACCAAACCCAACCCACCGCTTCACCGTGGTGCTTTAATTCCCTCCCCCGCTGAGCATCTACATATTTTTCTGAATGATAAACCCCGACCTGCACATTACTTGCAAATCGGGGTTTTCTGTGATTCTCATTGGCTTACAAATATTGATTCTTGTTTTTACCTTGCAAAGGTACTCATTTTTATCGAAAGTTAGGCATTCGTTTATTGTTTCGCGCGTAATTTAAGCAAATTTAGTCTAAAACAAGGCTGTGGTATAACAAAAAGAAACGATTTGTGCTGAAAAATGACTACCTTTGTACCCACAAATCAGGAAATTGGCGAATATGACAACGAACAAGCAATTCAACACATACAAGGAGGGACTCGATTTGGAGTTCCTGCGAGAGTACTGCATGGAGCACGGGGAACGGCGAACGTTCCTGCGGGGCGAGACACTGGAGGAGGCGGGCGAGCCGGCGCAGTGGGTGGCGTTCGTGGAGCGCGGATGCTTCAAGTACATGGAGCATAACGACGAGGAGGGTCGCTCGGTGACGAAGGAGACGCTTGCTACCAACGGGACGC
>Ga0310691_10005633_pt1 | contig 13619 bp, 8 predicted proteins | sample 176DNAGHGlowgp2_FD_203887 | JGI IMG/M metagenome (GOLD analysis project Ga0310691, IMG submission 203887) | Sheep rumen microbial communities from Palmerston North, Manawatu-Wanganui, New Zealand - 1766 DNA GHGlow gp2 (v2) (version 2) | ecosystem: Host-associated > Mammals > Digestive system >... | reverse complement strand
ACCGCATCCCGGCTTACTTCATGCCCAAGGGCGGTTTTGTAGTTGCCGAGACAATCGATAAGGCAGTCGAGCTGGCACGTCAGAAGAGCGGTGACAACAGTCTTACCGCTGCCGATCTGCGTCAGGATGAGGATGTATTAGATACATGGTTCAGTTCATGGCTCTGGCCTATCAGCCTGTTTGACGGCATCAATAACCCCGATAACGAGGAGATAAAGTACTACTATCCCACAAATGACCTTGTAACCGGCCCCGATATCATATTCTTCTGGGTGGCCCGCATGATCATGTCGGGTTATGAGTACAGGCACGATATGCCTTTCCGCAACGTATACTTTACCGGTATAGTTCGTGACAAGCTGGGCCGCAAGATGAGCAAGTCACTGGGTAACTCGCCCGATCCCATCGGCCTTATAGAGCAGTACGGTGCCGACGGTGTACGTATGGGGCTGATGCTCTCTGCACCCGCAGGTAATGACATACCGTTTGATGAGGCCATCTGCGAGCAGGGCCGTAACTTCAACAACAAGATATGGAACGCGTTCCGTCTTACACAGACCTGGAGCGTGGCCGATATAGAGCAGCCCGAGAGCGCAAAGGTTGCTGTGGAGTGGTTCCGCAACAAGTTGAACAGCACTGCTGCCGATATGGATGACCTGATGTCAAAGTACCGCATAAGCGAGGCTCTGATGGCTGTTTACAAGCTGTTCTGGGATGAGTTTGCAAGCTGGTATCTTGAGATAATCAAGCCTGTTTACGGACAGCCTATTGACTCAAAGACATACGCTGCCACACTTGATATGTTTGAGCAGCTGCTTATGCTGCTGCATCCGTTCATGCCGTTCATCACCGAGGAGCTTTGGCACGCTGTACGTGAGCGCAAGGACGGTGAGAGCATCATGAACCAGAGCATCGTAAGCCTGGTTAACGGTAAGGCCGATGAGGCACTCCTGGACCGTTTTGAGCAGGCCAAGCAGGTTGTGACCGAGATCCGTTCGGTACGCAAGAGCAAGAACATCGGCCCGCGTGAGCCGCTTACCGTTGAGGCTGTGGGACAGAACCCGCTCTCAGCACTTGACAGCATGGTTCTTAAGATGGCAGGACTTGAGGAGATTGTTGTAGTTGCTGCCAAGAGCGAGGGTACCGCCGCATTCATGGTAGGAACCCAGGAGTACGCTGTACGTCTGGGCGGTCTGATTGACGTGGAGGCTGAGCTCAAGAAGATGGAGGCCGAACTGCAGCACCTGGAGGGATTCCTGAAGGGCGTCAACGCCAAGCTGGCTAATGAGAACTTTGTGGCACACGCACCTGCCGCCGTTATCGAGAACGAGCGTAAGAAACAGGCCGATGCCACTCAGAAAATTGCAACCATAAAGGAGAGCATAGCTGCTCTTAAGAAATAATGGAAGAGAACAGTAAATCAGGCAAGACCGGATTGGTGATAGCCGTTGTGGCAGCCGTGCTGTTGGCAGGAGCTGCCGCATATCTCTTTTTTGACGGCCAGAACAAGGGCCGTGAGATAGAGGAGATGACCCAGCTCTTTGAGATTGAGAAGGAGGAGATGGAGAATGAGTACTCCGGATTCGCCGTCCAGTATGATGAGATGCAGAGGCACATATCCAATGACTCGCTGATACGCCAGCTTGACAGGGAGAAGCAGCGCACGCAGCAGCTGCTTGAGGAACTGCGTCAGACCAAGGCCACAAATGCCGCCGAGATTACCCGCCTTAAGAAGGAACTGGCTACCGTGCGTCAGGTTATGCGTACGTATGTAATCCAGATAGACTCTCTTGACCAGATCAACAAGCAGCTTGCCAGGGAGAATACCCGTGTGCGCCAGCAGTATCAGGAGCAGACCAAGGTGGTTGAGCAGCTTACTGTCGATAAGCAGAAGGCCGAGGAGAAGGTAGCTCTGGCATCTCAGCTTGATGCTGCGGCCATATCGGTTATAGCCCATAACAAACGGGGCAAGGATGAGAAGAAGTCCAAGAACGTAACCCAGTTTGTGGTCAACTTTACCATTGTCAAGAACATAACCGTCCAAACCGGCGAAAAGACCGTGTATCTGCGTATTGTAAAGCCCAACGAGGAGGTACTGGGTAAGGATACAGGCTACACATGCAGGTATGAGAATGTTGTTCTGGAGTGCTCTGAGAGAAAGATTATAGAGTATACCGGCGAGCAGCAGGAGGTTACCATGTATGTTGACGTGGCCGAATTCCTGAGCGCAGGCACATATACTGCATATCTGTTCGTTGACGGTGTCATGATTGGCGAGCAGAGCGTTACACTTAACTGATTTTTTTTGATGAGTACATTCCGCCAACTTGGGGTATCAGGCCCGATACTCAAGGCAATTGAAGAGTTAGGATTTGAGAACCCCATGCCCGTTCAGGAGGCGGTGATTCCGTACCTGCTGGAGCAAGGCAGCGGCGATGTGGTGGCATTGGCCCAGACCGGAACCGGCAAGACCGCAGCATATGGCATTCCGGTAATCCAGCAGACCGATGTGGACAGCAGTGACGCCCAGTTCCTTATCCTGAGCCCCACACGCGAACTCTGCGTGCAGATTGCCAGTGACCTGGCCGATTTCTCACATTATATTGAGGGCCTGCACGTTATCCCTATGTACGGAGGTTCATCGATCGAGAACCAGATCCGCAATTTCAAGCGCGGCGCACATGTGATTGTGGCTACTCCCGGACGTCTGATTGACCTTATGGAGCGCGGCGTGGTCAAACTGGATACAATCCGTACCGTCATCCTTGATGAGGCCGATGAGATGCTCAACATGGGTTTCTCTGAGGACCTTGAAAAGATACTTTCATCGGTCCCCGCAGAGCGTAAGATGCTTATGTTCTCGGCCACCATGAGCAAGGAGATCCAGGCCATATCCAGGAAGTATCTGCATGATGCCCGCGAGATTGTCATCGGCACACGTAATGAGGGCGCCGAGAACGTGGAGCACGTCTATTATATGGTTCACGCCAAGGACAAGTATCTGGCTCTTAAGCGCATTGTCGATTATTACCCGTCCATATACGCAATCATTTTCTGCCGTACCCGCCTGGAAACACAGGAGATAGCCGACAAGCTGATGCAGGACGGCTACAATGCCGACTCTCTGCACGGAGACCTGTCGCAGGCACAGCGTGACCTCACGATGAACAAGTTCCGCAAACGTCAGCTGCAGTTGCTGGTGGCTACCGATGTGGCTGCCCGTGGACTGGATGTGGACAACCTGACCCACGTAATAAACTTTGGTCTGCCCGATGACATTGAGAACTACACCCACCGCAGCGGCCGTACAGGGCGTGCCGGCAAGAAGGGCGTTTCAATATCTATTGTCAATCTGCGCGAGAAGGGTAAGATCCGTTTTATAGAGAAGGCCATAGGCAAGACATTCGTGCAGGGTGTGATGCCCACCGGTACCCAGATATGCGAGAAACAGCTTTACAAGGTTATTGACGATTTGGAGCGTATTGAGGTTAACGAGGAGCAGATTGAAAAGTTCCTGCCCGAGATTTTCCGCCGTCTGGACTGGATGGACAAGAACGATATAATCAAACGTATCGTGACCCGTGAGTTCGGGCGTTTTGTGCGTTACTATCAGGATGCTCCGGAGCTTGAGGAGGTTACCCGCAATGATGTTGAAGGCGAGAAACGCAAGAAAAAGGACCGTCACCGTGCTCAGAAGGGTTATACCCGCTTTTTTATCAATATCGGCAAGAAAGACCACGTTCAGCCCGTCCATATCATTGAGATGCTCAACCGCAATGTGGCCGGACGCGTGGATGTGGGCCGCATCGACCTGATGCAGAACTTCTCATTCTTTGAGTGCCCCGAGGAGTTTACCGAGGAGATTGTCATCGGCATGGACGGCGTGAACTACAAGGGGCGTCAGGTGCATGTTGAGGTGGCCGAGACCCGCTCGGAGGGCGGTGAGGAGAAGCCTGTACGTGTTGAGAAAAAGGCTCGTCGTGAAGAGAAACCCCGTCGTGAAGAGAAACCTTCAAGGGAGCGTAAGCCTAAAAAGGAGGATAAACCACGCAGGGAAGAAAAGCCCCGTAAGGAGAGTAAACCTACCCGTGAGGAGAAAGTCTACCGTGAGGAGAAGACTTCACGTGCTCCCAAGCGTGCTCCAAAAGTACAGATAGCCCAGGATGATGATTTCTGGAACAACTTTGAAAATGAGGACTGGCATCAGTTCTTCCGCAGCGAGGGTGCCGGCAAATCCAGGAAGAAGTCATCGGCCCGCAAGGAGAAACCCGCCCGCAAGAAAAAGGTGAACGGCCGCAAAGCCGCCCGCACCCGCCGCTAACCCCCCACTCATTCAGAAAACCCTCGACCTGCGTATTTCCCCCCTCACCTTAGGGAGTCAGAACGCACACAAGGCCATTTCTCTCCCTAAGGTGGGTAGGAAATACGCTTGCACCTTCGTTACCCCCTGACCTTAGGGAGTCAGAACGCACGTAGGGCCATTTCTCTCCCTAAGGTGGGTTGGAAATACGCTCGCACCTTCGTTACCCCCTGACCTTAGGGAGCCGGAACGCACGTAGGGCCATTTCTCTCCCTAAGGTGAGTAGAAAATTTGCTTGTCCTTGCGTTATCCCCTTGCTTTAGGGGAAATAATGGGCAGGTGTCAAAAAATTAGACGTTTTTAGGGCAGAATCATCGGTTTTGCCCTTTTTTATTTGGGTTGTGGAGAGAAGGCGGGGTAATTTTGGAGCGTAAACATAAAACAGTTACAGATGTTCCGCCACAATCTTAAAATAGCGCTGCGCAACCTGGCCAAGTACAGGTTGCAGTCAACGGTAGGTGTTCTCTCCGTTGCACTTGGTATGGTTTTCTGCTCGCTTACCTATATCTGGATAAGGTATGAGCACAGTTTTGATGCGTTCCATCGTGATGCCGATGATATATATCTGGTCATGGGCACTAATTCCAATGCTGCCGACCATGAGTTTCTTCCTTACACATCATACCCCGAGGGTGAGTATCTGGCCGGAAAATATCCGCAGATAGAGGAGTGGGCCCGATGTGAGATTCCCCAAGACTATAGGATAATGCGTGACGGCAAGCCTGAATATACCCTGAAGGGCACTTTAATCGATGAACGTTTCCAGGATTTCTTTGATGTCAATGTGCTGGAAGGGGAGACTAACCTTAATCTTGCCTATTCTGAGGCAGCCATAACCCAAAAGTACGCTGACATCCTGTTTGACGGTGATGCCTTGGGTAAGACTCTTTATACCGACCAGGGACAGATGACCGTAATATCCGTTATAGCCAACCCAACGGAACCTACTTCAATATACTATGATTTCCTTAGAGGCTATGATCTTAACAGATATAACACAAGGTACGTTCTTACTACACTTAACTTTGTGCGGGTAAGCAGGGATAATGCAGGCTCCCTGGCCGATATGATTGCCAATGACACCCTGCTTACTACCTATAACAATACAGCTCCGGACGGAGAGGAATTTTCCTGGACACTTGTTGATACCAAAAACTATAAACTGGTGCCCATAACCAAACTGAGACAGGAGGAGGCGCTTGAGGTCATGAACCTTAACATCCGATACATAATTGTGCTGCTTCTGCTGGGAGTGGTTATGATAGTCTGCTCGCTCACCAATTACTTCACAATGCTGGTAACCCGTATCGGCATCAGGATGCGTGAGATTTCTCTGCGTTACGCAAACGGCGCCACGCCTATGCAGATACTTAGGATGTTCATAGTGGAGATATGGGTAGTGCTGATAGCCGCAATCGTAACCGGAGCCATAATATGCTTGTTATCATTGCCGTACTTTACACAGTTCAGCACAATAGACAAACCTTTTGGTTTCTTTATGGGCGGATACATTCTCTATGCATTGATAATTGGTGTCATATCGGTCCTGATAGCATCGGTTATTACATCGGTAGTAAGCAAAAGGCAACTCTCCAGGTACCTGGGCCGTTCATTGAGCAGCGGCAGTACTACAGCCGGCTATAAGATGAGCATAGGATTCCAGCTGGCCATAAGCCTGTGCGCCATATTCTGCACGGTTGTAATGCACAGACAGGTCAACTATATGATTGGCTCCAGGGATATGGGATACGTAAAGCACAACATAGGTTCCATATATCAATTCGGGCTTAATGAAACCGAGGTGGATGCTGTAAGGCAGCAACTTAAACAGTTGCCCGAGATGGATAAGGTGGTGTATGGCTTTGAATCCTATTTCCAGTACCACCGTAGTTCCGCCATTACCATTGATACCACTTTTGAGAGTATGACTGCCGATCAGGACATCAGCGTGGTTTACATTGAAGCAAACCGGGACTATCTTGATATGATAGAGGTTCAGCCCATTGCGGGTGAACTGTTCAGCAGGGAGAATGAGCAGGAGAATGCGGTTGTAATAAGTGAGACTCTTGCCAATCTGCTGGGAGGTGCAGACCGGATTGTTGGCAAAACCATATTCAACTACTACCAACCTCTGATTGTCAGGGGCGTAATAAAGGATGTGTGTTATACAAGTCCCAAGGGCGCTACTATACCCTTGGTATATGAATATGAGCAGGAGAACAGCATGTCGGGTGTGAATCAGGCAAATCTGTTCATGTTCAGGGTAAAGGAGGGCACCGATTGGAACACTCTTAAGGATAAGATAAACCAGGTTTTTGAGAATGTTCACCCCGGAGTGTATCATTCAATCAAAAACATGGAGGATGAGTATATAAACAGCTACGTAAAATCCGAGCTGGCATTGGGTAAGTTCCTGCTCATAATAACCATAGTCTGCATCATCATAGCCGTGAGCGGTGTGTTCAGCATAGTATCGCTCTCATGTGAGCGCCGCCGCCGTGAGATTGCGGTACGTAAGATAAACGGAGCCAAACGTGCCGATGTGCTGCGCCTGTTCATCAGGGACTACCTGCCGGTAATTGTGGCTGCCGCCCTTGTGGCATTCCCCATAGGCACAATCATTATGCATCGCTGGCAGTCCGCATACATCCGTCAGGCCCCGATAGGAGTATGGACATATCTGCTCATCCTGGCCGGAATGATCCTTTTCATAGGCCTGATAATATTCAACAACATACGCAGAGCGTCATCCCAGAACCCGGCCGATGTGATCAAGAGCGAGTGACGCAAAACGAAACGACCCCTTTGCGTCACCTTTGTTTAAATCAGACAAGGTTGAGTTCTGATATTTCGGTAGCAAAGGCCTTCATGGATTTCTCAATTTTGGATGCTGTCCGTTTAGACGGATGTCTTACGCCTGTGACATAATGGCTTAACTGGCGTTGGTTGATGCCGGTTATGCGTTCCAACCCTGCCAGTGAAAAAGCGTATGAGTAGTAATTAAGGAATGAAGCCACATCATACTGGAAAACAAACTTTATATCCGGAAAAGGTTTCCCTTGTGATGAGTAAATACGTTTCATGTCTTCAACGCCAGCCATGAAATCCTCTTCGGTTTCACGTGCGGTCTTTCCTTCTCCTATACAGCCAAATTCACAGTTGTTACTGGAAATATATGCTGAATAGTCGCCCTTGACACCTCTTTCAATTGTTACTTTTACTGTTTTCATCGTGAATCATTTTAATCCTGCATCTTTAAGAATACTTTTTAAAGTACCGGGTTTGACCTCTTCTGATTTGTGATGGCTGGTCTGGAAATACCTGTTGGTTTTAGGGCTATACCATGTGGGATGTCTCCCGTTCTCATCACATAATCTGCAACCCGCTTTCTTCAGTAAGCGTTCCAGTTCGTTGTATTTCATCGCAAAGATAGTAAAATTAATATCATTATAATTGTTTTTTTATGTAAAAGTGTTCAGGGCTTTGCGCAAACAAGGTCTCAAAACACGTTTTTCACATAGCTAATGTAGTGAATAATGCGCTTTGTTTATATTGAGTGTCAAAAAATTAGACGATTTTGGGGCGGAAAGTACGATTTTGAGATTTTTTCTTGGAGGATGGTGGCGGGAGGGGATAATTTTGGAGCAGAATTAAAAAACCAACAGTCCATATATGTTTATACATTATCTCAAATCATCTTTCCGATACATGCGCAAGTTTGCCTTGCAGAATATAATAAGTATGGTGGGCCTTGCTGTCGGTTTTGTGGCGTACGCGTTCTCATCGCTCTGGACAGGTTACGTAAACTCCTATGACACTTTTCATAAGGATGCTGACAGGATCTATACGTTTGCGATACATGAAGACGGCAAGACAACAATAGGAAATGAGAGGGCCCGTTCAGGCAACGGTGATATGTTCTATATGCTGTTCCGGGATTTCGACAGCCGTAATATTCTTGATTCCTTAGGGATAGAATCCATAATGTATTCATATCTCCAGGAGTACTCGGTTGATGACAAGGGCACAAAATGTATGGATATTGATTCAGCGTTCATTAATTTCTTCAATCCTGTCCTGGTGGCGGGTGACTGGTCTTTCCTGGAAGATGTGGGAAAAATTGCGGTGTCAAAATCATACGCCCAAAAGGAATATGGAGATGATAACCCCATAGGAAAGGAAATAACCGTATGGCGTGATCATTATACTGTCGGCGCGGTTTTTGAAGATTATGACCATTCCTTCCTGGAGTTTGACCTTATGAGAAAATGGAAATATGAAAGCATTTTCTATTACAATTGGCTGTTCTTTAAATTACATGAAGGCATAAGCGTACAGGATATGCTTGACCGATGTGAGGCGTTTTTTGCTGATAGATATGGAACGTCAATGACATATGTGATGAGAGGCAAAAGCATTATCCCTCTAAAAGAGGTCTATAAAAATCTGGAGGAGGCCGATGCGGAAACTTTCGTAAAATATGACGGCCTTGAACTGTTATCTAAGGCAAGTCTTCTGATATTGCTCTGTGCCATAGTCAATCACTTTACCTTCTTCCTGAATTATTTGAAGAGAAGGAGGCGTGAAATGTCTCTTCGCAAGGTTTGTGGAGCATCAACCGGCAGTATTGCAACACAAATGGTTTTTGAGAGCAGTATTCCGGTGATTGTCTCTCTGTTGATGGGGTTATGGGTTGTAATGGTGCTTAAGAAGCCATATATGCGTCTTGCAGATATAGAAATGACAGACTCATATTATATGAAGGGTAGTTTTTTCATTATATTGGCAGTGCTGTCAGCTTCCGTGATTCTGAGTCTGATAGAGGTTCTTGTAATTAACCATCGGACTGTTCAGACAAGCATCAGGCAAAACAATGATAAGGCATTCCGTAGATTAGGTGTAGGAATTCAGATTGCATCTGGTATGATACTCATGTTTGCTCTGGTTGTTATGTATCATCAGTTCAGTTTTATGGAGAATCTCAATTGGGGAACACAGAGAAAAAATACGGCTATTGTCTTTTTTCCTAAGGAGAGTATGTACACTAATGATGGCAGACAATACTGGGGTGATGTCTATCTGGATGAACTTGAAAACAAATATGGACTAAAAGAAAGGATATCTGCCATACCGTGTGTAACGGGTGTTTTTATGAACTTTGCCGATATGTCAGTTTCTCATTTCGGGAATTCGGCTAGCGTTGGTCTGAAAGATGTTGATGACTCTCTTTTCCCTGATGTTTATGATTATATATATCCGGGTCTTATAGACCGCCTTGGTCTGACGGTACTGGAAGGGAATATTCCGCAAGAGGGACTCAGGGATGATGAAGTTGTAGTTACGGAGAACATTCTCAAGGCATTAGGCAAAAAGAGTCTGGAGGAGATGCCCGGATTATATATCGCTTTGAGCGATACCGCAAGAGCCAACAAACCTTTCAATGTGGTTGCTGTGGTAAAGAATATTCATCTGAATAATTTTGATGAAGTACCCTCATTTATATTGCTGTGCGGATTCAGGAATAAGTATCTTGTTCCCGAATTTTCATACGGAGCGAATCGTGCCGGCGGATCAATATGGGGAGAACTATCAGTTCAGTATCTGCCCGGTTCCAAAAAGAAATTGGAATTATCAATAAAAAAGATGATGGAAGAGTTGGATATAGATTATAAGATAGAGTATCCTGCGGATAGTTTCTTCAAGCATCTGTCAAAAGACAGGAATCTGTCAAAGGTATTGTCCATACTGTGCCTGATAAGCATATTCATTGCCTTGTTCGGAGTATTCTCACAGATATCACTCTCATGTATGGAGCGCAAGCGCGAGATTGCCATACGTAAAACCCACGGGGCAAAAGTAAAGGAGATACTGGCCATATTTGCACGTGAATACGGTACAATTTTCATGGTTTCATCGGTTGTGGCTATGACATTGGGCTATATGGTGATGCACCGCTGGATAGAGCAGTTCTATTATCAGGCCACCATAAGCTGGTGGATATACCTGTCAGTCTTTGCCTTTACCGCACTTGTTATTGTGGCTACGGTCTTGAACCGCGTGCTCACTACCGCCCGTGAGAACCCTGCCGATGTGATCAAAAGCGAGTGACGCCGCAAAGTGACGCAAAACTAAACGACCCCTTTGCGTCACTTTGGGAGCTTAAGGCGGATTTTGCAGTCAAACATGTAGGCGGGGTCTCCGCGGGATTCAAGGGTCTGGCGGGCGGTTTCACTGCTGGGTTGTAGTTTGGCCTTGAACAGTTTGCGGCCCTGATACTTTACTTTCACTTTCCTGGACAGGTTGACCATCTTGCTGTTCAGGCAGATGGTCAGTTCGGGATAGTCGGAACTCTCTATATTGATTACATTTCCGTTACGGCTCACTATTACGGTCTGTCCGCGCTTGGCGTACTCATGCGGGATTTCTATCCAATAGAATGCATCGCGGGTGACCTCCTCCTGACGCCAGACTATCCTGTCGGGGTAGGGATTGCGTCTGAACTGAGCCATCCAGGGCACTGCGGCGGCATCCTTAAGGTCCATCCAGTGCGGGTAGCCTTCAAGCACGTGAGTCTCATGAATATATCCGTTTTCATCGGTGGATTGGAGCGAATCCAGTTCTCTGCCGCGCGCCGCCACTTCACGGTTACGGTTGTAGGCCGCGTCATCACCGCCCACCCATATCGTAAATGGCATGTTTCGTACATTGACCAGACTTACATCGCCCGGATGACCGGCCATCATTGAGGCCGATGCAAAATGGTCCGCCAGACGAGGAGCCAATCGCCACACTCCGTCACCTCCGGCCGAATAGCCCATCAGATATACCTTGTCCGGATTTACGTCAAGTGTGTAAGCCAATGTCTGTATAAGCTCTTCCAGAAGTCTGTCCATGGGCGGCTTGAACCACATGTCCCAATCATTCCAAGGGGCGCGGGGACAAACATATACTCCTTCATCAGGTTTGTATAGACGTTTCTGGTTCTCCCACTGGCTGTCATTCACGCTTGCCGCAGTGTTGCCGCCTCCGTGCATTGATATATACAGACTGCGGCCATCGGATGGCTTGTCACCGAATATCTGGTATGAGAACTTCATTGATAAATCGCCGTCCTTCACCGTCAGAGATTCCATATTGGCCTCCCAACGGTCCTTGTTGTCCTGCCGCCACTGCTCTAAGATATCCGGATATGCTACCTCCTGGGCTGTGCAGTCCGTCCCAATCAGGATAGTAGCAGCTAGAAGCGCTGCCTCCGCCAACCTCTTCATATTAATAAGTATTCTCATTTCCCTTTGTTTAAATCAGACAAGGTTGAGTTCTTAATGGGATTACAAATTTAAGCAGATTCTGAATGATTCTGAAGATAATGCCTATATTTGGAAAAATTAGTCACTCACCATTCATTATGAGAAAAATTCGTTTATTGGCCGTTGTTATGGTGGCTGCTGTGATGATGCAGTTTGCTGCATGTGATTCTTCCGATAATAATGAGCTGAAGCGTGGCAAGCCCAGTAAGGAACTTGTGGCTGCGGCCGATGCTTTTTACGAAGCTACAAAGTCCGAGCCCAAGGGTAGGGACCATATCAACCTGCACAGCATCATGGTGCTTAAGCACGGCGAGGTGGTGCTGGAGCGCTGGTATAACGGCGAATCGGCCGAAAAGCCGCATACCATGTGGTCGGTGAGCAAGACCTTTACGGCCGCAGCCATTGGATTTGCCATTGATGAGGGGCTTATAAAGGTTGATGACAAGGTTATCAAGTATTTCCCCGACAAACTCCCGGCACAGGTGAGCGATAATCTGGCCGCAATGACCATTCGTGACCTGCTTACAATGACCTGCGGACATGATGTGGCCATAAATTTCAATACCTATACCGCTCCGGATTGGGTTGAGGGATTCCTGGCAGAGCCGGTTACGCATACCCCCGGAACGTATTTTGTGTATAACTCTGTGGGCACATACATGCTGTCGGCCATAATTACCAAGGTGACGGGACAGGATATGAATGACTATCTTGAGCCGCGCCTGTGGCAACCGTTAGGCATAGACAAGCCCGAATGGGACAAGAGTCCGCAGGGAATGAGCTGCGGAGGCTGGGGTCTGCACCTTAAGACCGAGGATATGGCCCGCATGGGACAGTGCATGCTGCAGAACGGCAAGTGGAAAGGAAAGCAGGTGATTCCGGCATCGTGGGTCAGGGAGATGTCAACCTATAAGGTGGAATCGGGCCCCGCAGGAACCCGCCTGGAGGATATGCCGCGCTTAGGCATAACCAAGGAGAACAACCAGTGGGCCAAGGGCTACTGCTATCAGATGTGGATATGCTCCGATAACGGTTACCGTGCCGACGGAGCCAACGGCCAGTATTTCATGGTATTCCCCGATAAGGATGCCGTGCTGGTGCTCACCACAGACTCCAACCTCTATCAGCCCTATATGGACATTATCTGGAAGTATCTTATACCTGCACTATAGCGAGTGATGCAGTAAGACCACTCATCGGGATGTGAATCCGATGGGTGGTTCGCAGATGCTGTGTGCCTGGCTTTCGGCCAGATGGATTATATGCAGCATCTCGGCTGGGGTGACTACGTGTCCGTTTGTGGGATAATGTTTCAGGTTCCCTGTTATCATGTATGAACCGTCAACACTCATGGATACCTCATAGAATACTATGTCATCTGGGTCCGGGAATGTTTCATTTGATTCCTTGCGGTCACACATGATTCCCATGTCCGTAATAAAACCAACCAGGTCACAAACTGTTTGTTCCGAAATATCAAACTTACGCCTTCTTAAAACGGTATTATATTCTTCAATTATATCTTTTTGAATAAGAGGTACTATTATTCCTTCTTTGACCAGTTCAATGATCTTTACGACCGAAGAATCACGGTTTTTAGTTAGCAGATAAGAAACAAGGATGTTTGTATCAATCACGGCAAGGTATTTCATAATGTGCTTTTTATTGTTGTATGTTATTGTTCATTTGACGGCGTTCCTCTCGGCATTTCCTTATCTCCTCATCAATTTCATCCATTGTTAGTTCCGGCAAATTGTTCTCTGCCTTATACCTTTCTATTCTTTCGAACGTTTCACGTGCTTGGCGAAGTCTGGTCTCGCGCTCGGATTCCACCTCGAACGGTATTCGTTGCTTCTTGATTACCGTCCTGGCAAAAATGTTGAATGCGGTATTGGAACTCATGCCAAAGTCCTTGCAGAGTTCATCAAACTGTTTTTTCACCTCAGAGTCCA
>Ga0310691_10005632_pt1 | contig 13619 bp, 11 predicted proteins | sample 176DNAGHGlowgp2_FD_203887 | JGI IMG/M metagenome (GOLD analysis project Ga0310691, IMG submission 203887) | Sheep rumen microbial communities from Palmerston North, Manawatu-Wanganui, New Zealand - 1766 DNA GHGlow gp2 (v2) (version 2) | ecosystem: Host-associated > Mammals > Digestive system >... | reverse complement strand
TTAAAAAGCGCTAAAGATGGGGGCTTGGGGGAAGGAAAACAAGAGTTTTCCTTCCCCCATTATTCAATCTTTCATTCCGCTTTGACAGGCACTTCATTTCGCTGAAATGACTTTATCGACAGACTGAAACACCCCGGCAGATTTTTGCCGGGGTGTTCCTGTTTCCTTTAACTGATGAGCAGTCCGAGCAGACTGAACCCTTCGGCGCTGCTGCCCTCGTGCATTTTCAGCGTGATCTCATGTGCGGCGCTGTCATCCGCGGTAAAGACCTCCGCAGCCTCGGCATAATTGCCCCAGCCGTTCGGAAAATTACCGTCGAGCGTTTTGGTAAATTCGCCGTCCACATAGACGTCATACTGCCCGCTCTTGCCGTCCACGGTTCGCTGATAGAGGATGCCGATATTGCGCGCCTCGGTCTCGAATGTGACCGTGCCGGCGGTATCGGTTTTCCAGTTGTGCGGGAAATTCTGGTTGACCTCTGCGGCTGCGAAGCCCTCCGCCGATTTCGCGGTGATCCGGTCGCTGCCCATGATCTCCGCATTCTGATAGCGGTCGTCGCTGACAGCAGGCGCCGTAAAGCTGAGGTCGGTGGTGTCGATCGAATCCAGATCGGCGAGTACGGAATTGAAATAATGCCAGAGCAGCTCGGCGGCAATGCCGTGACCGTTGCTGTTCGGGTGAATGTTATCCGGCGAGATGTCCTGCCATGTGAATGTCCCCGCAGAAATCTCCGGCAGAACCGCATTCCGGTAGCTGATCATCGGCAGGTCATATGCCTCGCCGATTTTTTTGTGCGTCTCGGCGAGCGAGGTGCCGTTGTCCTGTGTCATGAACAGCAGCACGACTGCCGGCTGATTCGGCTGATTCAGGATTTTCCGCACCAGGCTGTCATAGCTCTGGAAATTGAGCGCGGGGTCGGTGTCATTGACCGAAAACTCCACAACGACCACATCCGGCTGCTTGCTGAGCAGATCGCGTTCGGCGCGGTGTACGCCGATGTAACTGCCGGTCGCGCCGATGCCCGCATTGACATATTCGATCTTATTCGCCGCCTTCGGGAACGACTTGACCCACCATGCCATCGTGCGGAAGGCATAGTTCTCCTGCGAGGAGGATGCACCCGTGCCCTGCGTAATCGAGCCGCCGATGACGCCGACCGTGAGCTTTTCGCCGTCCTGTGCGCGTTTCATGACATTGGCAAGGCGGGCGCGGTTGCCCTGATTCAGAATTGCCCGCTTCGTCATCTCATCGGTTGTCATGCCGAGATTCAGCGTCTGGAGTCCGAGGGAATCATCCGCCTTGACCCACTCCGTATCATAGGCATCCGCCTCGAATGCCGGCGCTGCCTGCTGCTCTGCGGCAGAGGATTCCGCTGCCGGCTCCGATGCATCCGAAGCCTCCGCGCCGCTCTCCGCCGGTGCAGAATCGCCGCTTCCGGATGTACTGCTGCTGTCCCCGCAGGCTGCTGCACTTGCCAGCATCACGCCGGCGCACAGTGCCGCAAGGAATTGCTTTGTAATTTTCATGGTTTCCTCCCGATTATGCGGTATCACCGCGCATTTCATCCCGTCGGATGCGTTCATCCGCGGTTCTTTTTATAGTCTCTGTGTATGGTAATCACATGCAGATCCGCCTTGCGGAGTTCCTCCGAGACCAGCTCGGCGAAGGTCACCGAGCGGTGCTGTCCGCCGGTGCAGCCAAAGCCGACCACAAGCTGCGTCCGACCCTCGCGGATATACAGCGGCACCAGAAATTTCAGCAGCTTCACGACTTTATCAAAGTATTCCTTCGATTCCGGCGCATCCATGACATAATTCTGCACGGATTTCTCGACGCCGGTATGCTCCCGCAGATAATCCACATAGTAGGGATTCGGCAGGCAGCGCATATCAAAAACAAGATCCGCTTCGAGCGGCGCGCCGTACTTAAACCCGAAGCTCATGACCTGAATCGGCATTGCATCGGTAATATGCTGCATGAACAGCGTTTTGACCTGATCCTTGAGCTGCTGATTGGTTGTCAGGGACGAATCCAGCAGGAAATCGGCAGTTGCGCGAATAATCTGGAGCTGATCGTGCTCAAACTGGATTGCAGCCTGCACATCGCCCTCGAATTTGCGCTGCGCGACGGGATGCCCGCGCCGGAGCGTCCGGAAGCGCTTTAAGAGCACCTCCTCCTGCGCCTCAACGCACAGCATCCGGAAGCGAATCTCATTCTGATATTTCTCGCGCAGATTGCGGTAGGATTCGGCGAGCTCCGAGTACCGGTGACAGGAGCGCAGGTCAATGACGGCAGCGGTTCGCGAGTAGCGCCCGCCCTTTTCGAGACAGTGCCGCAGATAGGTTTCCAGCATGGCAAGCGGCAGATTATCCACGGCATAGTAGCCGATATCCTCCAAAGCATCCAGTGCGCTGGTCTTTCCGGCACCTGCCATACCGGTAACCAGAATCATCTCCATCATGGCGGTCAGGCCTCCTCTGACTGTTTTGTTATGCCTTTATAATCTCCGGCTCAAGCTCAAGCACAAAGCCGGTCTGCTTCTGCACGGTTTCCTGCACATACTGACACAGCGCCATAACATCCGCGAAGGTTGCGCCGCCGCGGTTGATGACAAAGCCTGCGTGCTTCTCGCTGACCTGTGCCCCCCCGACGGTATAGCCCTTCAGCCCGCATTCGTCGATCAGCTTTGAGGCATAGCTCCCCTTCGGGCGTTTGAATGTGCTGCCGGCGCTCGGAAATTCCAGCGGCTGCTTGGATTTTCTGCGCCCGATCAGATCCTGCATTTTTGCGCGGATCTCCTCCGGATCGCCTTTTTTCAGCATAAAATGTGCGCTGAGCACTGCCCAGTCGCGGTGATCCGTAAAAATGCTGTGCCGGTAGCTGAAATCCAGCTCTGAATTCGGCAGCACACGGAACGGTCTGTCCGGCTGATATGCCGTCACATCGGCAACCGCCTGCGACATTTCGCCGTCATATGCGCCCGCGTTCATAAAGACCGCGCCGCCGACTGACCCGGGGATGCCGTATGCGAATTCGAGCCCGGTCAGCCCGTTTTCGAGCGCAAAGCGGCAGAGCTTTTGCAGCGAAGCGCCCGCACCGCAGTGAATCCCGGTTCCGGTTTCGTCGAGGGAGATTGCCTGCATGGTTTCGCCGCCGAACCGCAGCACAACCCCCGCATATCCTTCATCCGGGCAGAGCAGATTGCTGCCGCGCCCGATCAGCGTATACGGAATCTGATTTTCGCGCAGATACGAAAAAATCGTGTTTGTACTTTCCTGATCCGGGAGCGTCACCAGTGCCGCACACGGCCCGCCGATCTGAAAGGTCGTCAGTCCGGAAAGCGGCACATCTGTCTCAATCTCAGCGCCGCACTGTCTGCACAGTGCGGTCAGTTCATCCAAATTCAGCATAGTCGTCTCTCTTTCGTTCAGCGATACGGTTTTCTCTTTTTCTCAATTGTTTCCGCGATCCAGTCGCGGTCGAGGCTGTAAATCAGCCGCAGCGGGAAGTCGAGACCGCGCAGAAGCTGCTCTGCAATCGGTGTTTTGCCGACGAGCCCCGCATAGTGCGCATCGGTATTCAAAACAATCGGAATTTCGTATTTTTTGCAGATTGCATAGACGGTTTTCGCATTTTCCAGCGCACCTTTTTTCCATTGCAGCGAGCTTTCGTTCAGCTCGATGAGCTTGCCCGCTTCCTTGCAGTATTTCAGCACCGGCTCATAATCAAACGGAAACATCGCAGTTGTCGGATGCCCGATCACATCGACGAGCGGATTCTCGCAGACTTTGCGGTATCCCTGCGAGACAAGTGCCGGCGTGCGCTCGAAGGTCACGCAGCTTGTGTGATAAGATGCAACAACCCATTCGCAGAAGGACAGCTCGTGTTCATCCATATCAAGCGTGCCGTGTTCATCCATAATATTCGCCTCGACGCCGTAAAGCATCTGCACGCCGCAGATTTCACGCGGCAGAATCTTATAATTGTGGAAATGCCAGAGATGCGGTGCATCGGGCGAGCCCGGACCGTGATCGGTAATCCCGAGCAGCTTCATGCCCCGCGCTGCCGCTGCCGCCGCCATTTCATTGACCGTCGAATAGGCGTGCGTCGAGGCGACGGTATGCGTATGCAGATCCGCCAAAACCTGAAAGTCTTGCACTGTTTTCATCAGAATGTATCAAAATCCTTGATAATTTCCTGCCCGGTGACATCCTCATAGCCGAGCCGCTGCATCAGCTCTGCGGTTGCGTTATAGCCCATTTTCTTCTGGCGGCTGTTCATTGCGGCAACCTCCATGATGACGGCAGTATTTCTGCCGGGCTTTACCGGAATGGTCATCGACGGCACCTTGACGCCGAGGATATTCGCGTACTGCTCATCGACGCCCATGCGGTCATAGACCTTTGCCGAATCCCACGGCTCCAGCTCGATAATCATGTCGATCTCCTGCTGGAGCTTGACGGAGCCCATACCGAACAGGCGGCGGACATTGATAATGCCGATGCCGCGCAGCTCTAAGAAGTGGCGGATATTTTCCGGCGATGTGCCGACGAGGTTGGTATTGGAGACCTTGCGCAGCTCGACGGCGTCATCTGCGACGAGACGGTGACCGCGCTTGACGAGCTCAATTGCGCACTCGCTCTTGCCGACGCCGCTTTCACCGGTAATGAAAATGCCCTCGCCGTAAATCTCGATCAGGACGCCGTGACGGGTGACACGCGGCGCGAGGTGCAGATTGAGGAAAGAGAGCATATTCGTCGTGAAATGCGAGGTGGATTCTGCGGTACGCAGAACCGGCACGGAATACTCTCTCGCGAGGGTAAGCATCTCGGCGAAGCAGGGGAGACCGCGGCTCAGGCACAGGCATTTGATATGCTGCGCAAACAGCGCAGTCAGGTGCTCGACGCGCTCCTTCTCGTCGATCGTCGAAAGGTAAGCAAACTCCATTTTTCCGATGATCTGGATGCGCTCCGGATTAAAATACTCATAGAAGCCCATGAGCTGCAAGCCGGGGCGGGTAATATCGTTTTCGGCGATGAGGATATTTGCGGGGTCGCCGGGGCAATAGAGCACCTCTAAGCGGAATTCGTCGATGATCTGCTTGAGGGTTACGGTAAAACGCGGTTCTGACATTTGACAGCCTCCTTTAATCGGTATGTTGGGTATCACTACTATCATACCACAAAAGTGCCGGAATTGCAAGTGTTCTGTGAAGAATTCACAAAAAAATACCGCCCCTGCACAAAGACAGGGACGGTATGACAGATTTGATTTGCTTACTCAGAGAAAATGATCGGCATGGACTTGCCGTCCTTATCGAAGAAGGTCAGGTTGTCGATGTAGAAATCGACGGAATTCTTCTGACCCCAGCGCATGATAAAGAGGTTCTGGTCTGCGCAGACATCCTTTGCATCGAGCTTGTTGCCGTTCTCGTCGTAGTATTCGCCGTCGAGGGAAGCATAGCCGTTTGCCGGGAGCAGAGCCGGAATATCGGTCTCAACTCTCCACTGGTTGGTCGGGTTCTCCCAGTCGTCGAGCGCCCACTCATAGTGGTTTGCCCAGGTGTTCTGGATGACGTTGCCTTCCTTGTCATATGCCTTGACAGCCGCGATATTGCCGCCGAATGCGCCGAGGAAGTTGCCGACGACCAGAGACTCAGAGCCGTCATCGTTCTTCCATGTTTCGAGGGCATTGCAGTAGAAATCAGCAGAGATATGGCCGATCTTGCCGACATTCTCAGCGCCGAGCAGCTTCGGCAGGTCAAACTTGATCTTCGGAACTTCGTAGTCCGCATCTTCCTTGCCCTCAGCCTTCAGGACATGAACCTTGAGCTTCTTGTCGCCCTTGACCTCCTCGATTGTCAGCTCGATCGGCGCAGCGCCGGCGTCATTGACAGCCTCAGCAGTAAAGAGGGAATCGGAATCGAAGGTGATCGCATTCGCGTCAGCCGGGCCGAGATCAGCCGGCTCAGCGGGCGCAGCGGAGCTCTCCTCAGCAGCGGAACTTTCCGCAGCAGAGCTCTCCTCGGCGGAGCTTTCCGCCGCAGAGGACTCCTCAACGGAGCTCTCATCCTCAGAAGACCCTGCAACAGCGGGCTCAGCCTGAGAAGAGGATGAATCGGCAGTGCTGCTGTCAGCATCGCTGCCGCAGGCGGTAAATGCACCGAGGGCAGAGAATGCGCAGAGCAGCGCAAGTGCTTTCTTGAAACGCATAGTAATTCCTCCTAAGTGGTTTTTCATGGGAATATGTTTGTTACAGCGAATGCCCCCTACAGTCGCAGAGGGCATTCGGGTACATCTAATTTGTTACGGAAATCCCGGATTTATGGGATTAGTGCTTCTTGCGGGTTGCAACAGCTGCAACGCCTGCGAGAGCCAGAGCGCCGACTGCAATGCCGACACCTGCATCACCGGTCTTTGCGCCGGCTGCTGCGGTGGTGTTGTTTGCCGGAGCAGTGGTGTTGTTTGCCGGAGCAGTGGTGTTGTCATTTTTCGGAGCATCGGTCTGATCGTTCTGAGTCGGAGCAGCGCCGCCGAGCTCATTGCCGTCCTTGTCGAGCAGCTTCACGCTGTCAACAGTGAAGTCCATCTGGTTATCGTCAGTCCAAGACCACTGTGCAACGAAAACCTGTGCATACTCATCAGCAGCTGCGAAGAGAGGTGCATCAGCCTTGTAGGTAACCTTGTTGTCCTTCACAACGAGCTCCTTTTCGCCTTCGGTCAGGCTGAACTCCTTCTGGGTCCACTTCACAGAAGTGGACTGCCAGCAGATTGCACCGACATTGGTCTGACCCTCAGCCGGAGTACCGGTGTAGCTCATCTCAATGCCGTAGATGTCAGCGAAGGTCTTGCCCTCCGGCAGAACGACATCGAGGCAGTATTTGTCATCTCCCGCAGCCGGGTTTGTGACCTTTGCAGATGCAGAAATAGCCATTGCAGAAACCGCGATTGCGCAAGCGCCGAGGCTTGCCAGAATAGATTTCACTTTCATTGTTACTTTCCTCCATACATAGCAGTGTCCATATACAGTGACACTAAGTTTATAGCCTAATTATAGCACCTTCGGACAAAAAAAGTCTATTCGTGAATCTAACAAACATTGTGACAAAATCCAAGAGAAACCGCAGCACAATATACAAATTCAAACCAAATTATACATGATTTAGGCTTATTTTCCTGCATTTTCCAGAAAAATATCAATCACGGCACGCATCAGATCGACTGCGAGCTCGCCCTTTTTCAGCCGCACCGCAACGAAGTAAGGCGCCGTGCGGTCATTGAATGCGATGCGGTCATAATATGCACGCATCAGCGCGGAAAGCTGGTTCGCATTCGGCGTAGTGATGTAGAAGAACAGGGCGCCGCGCTTCTGTGCAATCTCCGTAATGCCGAGCCTGCCCGCGGTATTGCGCAGCAGCGCCGCGTCAATCAGATTGACAAGGCTCTTGGGCGGCTCGCCGAAGCGGTCAATCAGCTCGTCAATGATGTCGGCGCGGTCGTCCGGCGTCTCAACAAGCGCGATTCTGCGGTAAATTTCGAGCCGCGAGGTCATACTGGTAATATATTGCTCCGGGATATGCGCCTCGACCTGAATATCGACGGTACACGCCGGCGCCTTGACCGGCTCGCCCTTTTCCTCCGCGATTGCCTCATTCAGCATTTTCAGGTACATTTCGTATCCGACCTGCTCCATCTGACCGTGCTGCTGCCCGCCCAGAATACTGCCGGCGCCGCGGATTTCGAGGTCGCGCATCGCAATGCGGAAGCCGCTGCCGAACTGCGTGAATTCGCGCATTGCAGCAAGGCGCTTCTCGGCAACCTCGCTGAGCGAGCGGTTTGGCTGATAGGTGAAATACGCGTAGGCACGGCGATTTGAACGCCCGACACGCCCGCGGAGCTGATAGAGCTGCGAGAGCCCGAAGCGGTCCGCCTGCTCCAGAATCAGCGTATTGACATTCGGCACATCGACGCCTGTCTCTATTATAGTAGTACAGACGAGAATGTCAATCTCATGCTCGACCAGCCGCCGCCAGATCTCGCTGATCTCCAGCTCGGACATTTTTCCGTGCGCAAAGCCGATTCTGGCATCCGGCAGCATCTCCTGCAATTTGCCCGCGCACTGCATGATTGTTTCGACGCGGTTATGAATATAGTAAACCTGCCCGCCGCGCTTCAATTCGCGCTGAATCGCCTGCACGATCAGCCCCGCATTGTATTCGAGCACAAAGCTCTGCACCGGGTAGCGATCCTGCGGCGGCTCCTCAATCACGCTCATATCGCGGATGCCGGAAAGCGCCATGTTCAGTGTCCGGGGAATCGGCGTTGCCGAAAGCGTCAGCATATCGACGCCGTGAAATACCTCCTTGAATCGCTCCTTGTGCGCGACGCCGAAGCGCTGTTCCTCGTCGATGATTGCGAGCCCCAGCGCCGCAAATTTCACGTCCTTCGAGAGCAGGCGGTGTGTGCCGATCAGCAGGTCAATTGTGCCGTTCGCGGTCTTTTTCAGGATCTCGGTCTGCTGCTTTTTCGTCCGGAAGCGCGAGAGCAGCTCAATATTCACCGGCACCGACTCGAACCGCCGCAGTGCCGTTTCGTAATGCTGATGCGCGAGCACGGTTGTCGGCGCGAGCATAACGCACTGCTTGCCGGAGAGGATGCATTTGAGCGCCGCACGGAAGGCGACCTCCGTTTTTCCGAAGCCGACATCGCCGCAGAGCAGCCGGTCCATCGGGCGGTCGCGCTCCATATCGCGCTTGATTTCCTCGGTGCTGCGGAGCTGGTCATTGGTCTCGATATAGGGGAAGCGCGCCTCGAAATCGTGCTGAATCTCATCATCCGCATCGAACGGGAAGCCCGCCGCCTGCTGCCGCGCCGCATAGAGCCGGATCAGCTCCGCCGCCATATCCTTGACGGCTTTTTTCACATGGGTACGCGTTTTTTGCCATTCCTGCGAGCCGAGCTTATTCAATTTTACCGCCATGTCATCCTTGCCGCCGATGTACCGCGAAACCATATCAAGCTGCGTCACCGGCACATAGAGTTCATCGGTGCCCGCATACTCAATCGTGATGTAATCCTTCGTGATGCCTTCCATTTCGAGCTTGCGGATGCCCTTGAATCTGCCGATGCCGTGCGCCGCATGGACAACGAGATCACCCTCGGAAATCTCCGAAAGTGCGCGGATTTCCTGTCCCTTTTTGAATCTGCGTTTTTTGAGAACGGTGCTCTGTGCCTTGCTCTGTGCGATACAGGCATACTGAATCGCGGGATACTCGAATCCGCCGGAAAGTCCGCTGCGCATCAGCAGCACCTCGCCGGGTTTCCCCTCGGATTTGTCATCCGCAATGGAGCAGGAAATGCCGCTGTTTTGCAGATCCTGCATCAGAATCGGCAGGGTTTTCTCCGTTCCGCCGCAGACAATCACGCAGTATTTGCGCCGGCAGAGCTCCTGCAAATCCTCGGCGAGAATCCGCGTACTGCCGCCCCACGGCGCATTCTGCGTCGCTTCGACGGAGAGCATCTTCTGATACTGAAATGTATTGGTGCTGCTGAGAAACGCGTTCATGCAGCAGAGCGGCTGCGTCTTTGCCTTTGCGAGCACGGCATTCGCATCCAGATAATACTCGGCGAGGCGGCGGCAGACCGTCCCCTCCTCGAGCATCATTTTGACCTCCTCCTGATACCGCGCCGAAAGCCCCTGCCATGCGTCCAGCAGTGCGCCGGTCTCCAGCAGCGCCGCGCTCCCCGCCGTATAATCAAACACCGTCGCGGGCGCACCGCCGTACAGCAGCGGAAAATAGAGGTCGATATCCGGCAGAGAAAGCCCGTCGCGCAGCTTTGCCGCATCCTGAAGCAGCTTCTCTTTCATTTCTGCGGCGTGCTTTCCGCGCAGTGTCTTCGAGAGTGCCGTCAGCGCCTCTGCAAGCTGCTCCGCATCAGGCAGCGCCTCGGCCGCCGGTGCAATCAGCAGCTCTGTCACCGCATCGGTTCTGCGCTGCGTCTCCGGCTCAAACCATGCCATGCTGTCGATCTCATCGCCCCAGAATTCCATGCGCACCGGCAGCAGATTCTGCGGTGAAAAGATGTCAAATACGTCGCCGCGCACCGAGAATTGCCCCGGTGCATCGACCTGATCGCAGCGGAGATAGCCCAGCGCCGTCAGCTTCGCGGTCAGCGTTTTCTGATCGGCACTGTCGCCGCATTTCAGCCTCAGCGAGCGCTGCACCAGCGCTGCCTTCGGTATCGTATACTGCATCGCTGCCTCTGCGGAGACAACCAGCACCCGGCAGGCTCCCGTGCACAGCGCCGTCAGCGCCGAAATGCGCATCTGCTCATATTCGCGGGAAATCCCCGCAGCAGCGATAAAATTCAGTTCCTTCGCAGGATACGGATACGCAATCCGCGCCCCTGCCATAAAATTGATATCCTCACAAAGCAGCCGCACGGCAGACTCATCTGCCGTCACCGCCGTCACCGGCGCATCCTGCGAAATTGCCAGCAGAATCTGCGCCTTATGAACCTGTGAAACGCCGGTCAGCGACACCGGCGAAATCTGCTTTTGCAGGCAGCGCCGCAGCTCCTTTACCGCAGGCAGCCGCTCCGCCGCATCCAGAAAAAACCGCATGATTACCCCCAATCTACAATCGGCAAACAGCACTCAGAGGGGACATTCCGCAGAATGCCCCCTTGCATTTTTACAATCCTGTTCCGTTATGATTCCGCAGCCGCGGTGGTTGTTGTTTCCTCGGGCGCTGCGGTGGTCTCGGGCGGCAGCGTCTCATCCGGATCCGGCGCGTCGGTGCTGAAGCGGTAGCCGTATTCATTCGCATACGCCTCCGCCGTACTGCCCGCCAACCCGCGAACCGTGCCGTTATAGCGATACTCCTGCGTATCATCCGCATAACGGTTGCAGACAGTCTCCGCTTCGTTGCAGATTTCGCATTCGGGATTCTCGATCAGAACCGTTGACAGCGAGCTGCATCCGCAAAAGGCGCATTTGCCGATCTGCTTCACGGACGCCGGAACGGTCACGGTCTTGATATCCTTATTGGCATAGAACGCATAATCCTCAATCGAAATGACATAATCCGGAACCGTCACATTGCCGGCGCAGCGATGCCCCGCGTCATAGAGCCGCCCGTTGAAAATCACGAAATCACGGTGATACAGCAGATTGTCATACCACGGCGTCTGTGCAAAGGCGCTGTCTCCGATCGTGCCGATCCCGGTCGGAACGGTCAGCTCATCGAGATTCCGGCACATCGAAAAAGCGCGTGCGCCGATGACCGTCACGCTCTCCGGGACTTCGACCTTGCGCAGATTCTTGCAGCCGTAAAATGCATAGTCTCCGATCTCCGTCAGCGTATCCGGCAGCTTCACCGATTGCAGCGAGTAGCACCCGTAAAAAGCGCCCGCATCATCGGTCGTGAACCGGTTATCCTCCGAAACTGCGACCGACGCGATTCGGGAGACCGGCTTGCCATCCAGCTCTGCCGGAACCGTCAGGAATTCCGCATCAAATTTTTCCGTATGACCGGTAATCTCCGCATGGCGGTCATAAACCGCATACAAAATACCGTCTGCGGTCTGCCCGTCCGAGCGCTTTACCGTATCATCGGCATAGGGATCCGGCGCGGGCTCCTTGACATCCTGCGTCAGATAGGTTCCGTCCTCATATTTCGGTTCACCGAATTCCGCCGAATCCGTCGGCTCGATGCTGACCCATAGCCCGTCCTTTTTCGCATCATCCGCACAGCCCGTCGCCGTCATGCAAAGCAGCACGGCAGCAGCGGCGCACAGCGATTTTTGACACAGTCTCATGCCTGTGCCTCCTTTTCTCCCGCAGATTGCTGTCCGTCAGCGGGCTGTTCTGCGGTTTTTTTCTTTTGTTTTCCGGCATTAAACCGGTTCATTGCCATATCGGTTTTCCCGTTTATCATCAGCGGGATGGCTTCATTGACCGTTTTTGCGGTCTCGCGGAGGGTCTCCCGCTCCGCCTCCGAGAACGGCGACAGCACCCAGTCTGCGAGATCGTAGTCCGGATGCGGCTTTTGTCCGATGCCGACGCGGATGCGCGGGAAAGTATCTGCGCCGGAAAGATAAATGATATTTTTCAGCCCGTTATGGCCGCCGTCGCTGCCCTTTTTGCGGATGCGCAGCGCCCCGACTTCCAGGTTGATATCGTCATAAATCACAATGACACGCTCCGGCGGAATCTGATAAAACCGCATCGCCTCCGTCACGGATTCCCCGCTCAGGTTCATGAACGTGTCCGGTTTGAGAATCAGGCAGCAGATGTCTCCGCACATGGCGGTTGCAGTATTCGCCTTGAACCGGTGCTTCCCGAATTTCGCGCCGCACTGCTCCGCAAAGGCATCCGCCATCAGAAAGCCGGTGTTATGGCGGGTATTGCGGTATTTGTCGCCCGGATTCCCCAGTCCGGCGATGATCCACTGCGGCGGCCCGGAAACCGCCGGTTCCTTTGATTCAATCTGTCGAAACAGGTCAAAAATGCTCAATGCTTCCTCCCTCAGAGCGGCACGGTAAAGGGCTGATGCTTCTGAAAATACGTCAGCTCGGTAAAGCCCGCATCGCGTGCAAGCTGCTCCAGTATATCCATCTTATATCCGAGATATTTCGTCTCATGCGCATCGGTGCTCAGCGTCAGATATCTGCCGCCCAGTTCACGGTAGCGCCGGATCAGCGACACATCCGGATCGGTAAAGGGCGCCTCCGCCTTCAGGTTTGAGCCGTTCAGCTCGACCGCCTTCCCCTTTGCAATCACAGTCCGGAAAATCCCGTCGATCAGCGGGAAATACGGCGTCAGGTCAAATGCCGCACGCTCCGGCAGATAGCGCAGCCCGTAGGTCAGATGCCCCAGAATATCGTAGGAATCGGTCTCCGCCAAACGCAGCTCCTCCTCGAAATATGCCTGCATCAGCGCCGGCACGTCCAGCGTTCCGTAATCAAGAAAATAGAAATCCGGCATTCCGGGCAGCTCATGCACCGAGCCGATCACAAGATCGAGCTGGGGATCGCGGTAAAGTTCGGCTGAAAGCGCCGGATCCTGCGGAATCTGTCCGACCTCGGCGCCGCAGAGCAGTGTCAGGCTGCGGGCATTCGCCTGCTCCCGCACCGTTTCCGCGACCGAGCCCCTGAATACGGCTTCGCTGTCATAGATCAGCTCCTCGGTTTCCTGCGCATGATAATATGCAGCCGGATAGTAGCGGTTGATTTCAACGTGGTCGGTGACCGCCATATACCGCAGCCCCATTGTCTCCGCTGCGGCGATGCGCTCTGCAACGGTATCGGGCGCCGCATCGGGAGAGTGCCGCGTGTGCGTATGCAAATCCATTATCATTTGCGTTTCCTCCCTCACATACAGAATCTATTATAACATAGAATGCAAAAAAACGCAATGGGAGTAAGTGAAAAAAGTATGATGGTCGAGGCGGGCAGTGCCCGCTGCCGATTTGGCTTCGCGCCGTCTGAGCGAACTGTTCTATCCCGGTTTCTCTCTCGCCTATTAGTTTCTCGGAATAAAAGGCGAGCGAATTAGAGGGATAGGGGAATCAGGAAAGCGGGGGCTCGGGGGCGAAAACCTAAAGGGGGAAAGGGGGA
>Ga0310691_10005631_pt1 | contig 13620 bp, 11 predicted proteins | sample 176DNAGHGlowgp2_FD_203887 | JGI IMG/M metagenome (GOLD analysis project Ga0310691, IMG submission 203887) | Sheep rumen microbial communities from Palmerston North, Manawatu-Wanganui, New Zealand - 1766 DNA GHGlow gp2 (v2) (version 2) | ecosystem: Host-associated > Mammals > Digestive system >... | reverse complement strand
CGTTCCTGCCCGCCTTCATCGGTGCTAAGCCTTATCATCAGGCGTGGGAACGCGGAGTGAAGATAATCGGAGCTACCAGTCACTATGTCACCGCCGAGCTTGATGCCGGCCCAATTATTGAGCAGGATGTGGCCCGCATCACTCACAAAGACACACCCGACAGCCTTGTCCTCAAAGGCAAGGATCTGGAGAAAATAGTCCTCTCCCGCGCCGTGACGAAACACATCCAGCGCAAGATCCTGACTTACAAGAACAAGACGATAATTTTCAGCTGATTACTACTTCTGGTCGTATGCGTGCTTGGGGTAATCCACTGTGTAGTGGAGGCCTCGGCTTTCCTTGCGCTCTATGGCCTGGCGGGTAATGAGATAGCCAACATTTATCATGTTGCGCAGTTCGCAGATGTCCTTCGTGGCCTTCACGCGTTTGAACAGCTCCTCGGTCTCTTCATAGATAATGTCCAAGCGGGTCCAGGCGCGGTGCAGACGCAGGTCGGAGCGCACTATGCCGACATAGTTGGACATAATCTGTCCCACTTCGCGCATATCCTGAGCAATAAGCACCTTCTCTTCGTTAGTCATTGTACCCTCATCGTTCCACTCCGGCACCTGCTCGTTGAACTGGTATTCATCGATATGAGCGATACTGTGCTCTGCGGCCTTGTCTGCATAGACCACGGCCTCAATCAGGGAGTTCGATGCCAGTCGGTTGCCGCCGTGGAGGCCAGTACACGAACACTCACCAACAGCGTAGAGGCGGTTGATGGTGCTTTCTCCGTTCAGATTCACCTTTATTCCGCCACACATATAGTGGGCGCAGGGAACAACGGGAATATATTGCTTCGTGATGTCTATGCCTATTGAGAGGCACTTGGCGTAGATGTTCGGGAAGTGGTGCTTCGTCTCCTCAGCATCTTTATGTGTCACATCCAGACAGACGTGGTCTATGCCGTGAATCTTCATTTCCTTGTCTATGGCGCGGGCCACGATGTCGCGCGGGGCCAGAGAGAGACGCTTGTCATATTTCTGCATGAACTCCTCGCCATTTGGCAGACGCAGTATGCCGCCGTAACCGCGCATGGCCTCTGTGATGAGGTATGCCGGATGAGTCTCGGCGGGGTTGTAGAGGGCTGTGGGGTGGAACTGTACAAACTCCATATCCTTTACGATTCCCTTGGCTCGATACACCATTGCTATGCCGTCGCCCGTAGCTATGTTGGGGTTCGTCGTGGTGGCATACACAGCACCCGTGCCGCCCGTGGCCATAAGCGTTACACGTGATAGGAAGGTATCTATCTTTTGTGTGTCTGGGTCCAGAACATAAGCTCCGTAGCACTCTATATCCGTCATGTGGCGGTTCACCTCGCGCCCAAGATGGTGCTGAGTTATTATTTCTACGGCGAAATGGTTCTCCAGAACTGTGATCCGCTTGTCGGCACGCACGGCGCGGATGAGACCCTGCTGAATCTCGTGACCTGTGTCGTCGGCGTGGTGCAGGATGCGGAATTCCGAGTGTCCGCCCTCGCGATGCAGGTCGAATTCTCCATCATCGTTCTTGTCGAAGTTCACTCCCCACCTCACCAGGTCAGCGATGCCCTTAGGGGCATTCCTCACCACCTGCTCCACAGCTTTCGGGTCACTAATGAAGTCGCCCGCCACCATTGTGTCGTGGATGTGCTTCTCGAAGTTATCCACTTTCAGGTTCGTGACAGATGCCACGCCGCCCTGAGCTTTGTCCGTGTTAGCCTCGTCTATAGTAGTCTTGCAGATCAGAGCCACCTTGCCCTTACCGCTCTGCGCCACCTTCAGCGCATAACTCAGCCCGGCAACGCCGGCGCCGATAATGAGGAAGTCGAATTTTCGAATCATCTGCTCTTAAATTAGTTTTTGACACCGCAAAAGTAAAGCTGTTTCCCCAAACGGCCAAACTTTTATGCCTCAAAATGGCTTTTATTCATAAAAAACGGCCTATTCGCTCAGCAGAATGCATATTTTATCCTGCAAAGTGCGCCCTTCAGCCATGCGCGGGAGGCCGTTATTGAGTATGGCGAAGGCAAAGACATGTCCTGTGCTGCGCTGTGTGGTATAGCCGACCAGGGTGCTCACAGCAGATACGGAGCCCGTCTTGGCTCGTACGTTGGCAGCGGCTGGCGTGTCCTTCATACGCTTCTCCAGCGTGCCGTCAACACCCGCTATAGGCAGAGCCTCCAACAGCGGGAGATAGATGCTATCCTGTCGGGCGGCGGCGTATGTGAGCAGCCGCGTGAACGTCTCCGGTGTCTGGTAGTTATAGAGCGAGAGACCGCTGCCGTCGGCGACAAGACCGGTGGCCATTGAACATTGAACATTGAACATTGAACATTGGCTGTTGGCTGTTCTTTCTATTAATTCATTAATAATAGCAGCAGAGCGCTTGCGTCCCCAGTGTTTCCCCGTTGGATTTTTGAGCGCTAGCCTCTCCCCTCCCTCACGGGAGGGGCTGGGGGTAGGTCTGCTTAATTGATAAAATACGGCTTCGGCGCAGAGATTGTCGCTCTCCTTCATCATCGGTTTGAGCACCTCGGTGAGGGGGCGGCGTATGGCTGCCAGCTCATAGCGTTTAGAGGCCGACGTCGTGTCCGCCGGGTCATATTGTTTGGGGAACGTCCCCTTGGCAGTTCCCTTGGAAACGGTTATTCCTGCCGTGCGCAGGGCAGAGCGCAGCTGATCAATGAGCGCGGGCTTGCCGCCACAAAGCAGTGGTGAGAGCACGGGATTCTCGTCGTCCCAGCACCAGCCCCAGCCGTATTCGTCTTCGTCCTTCATGGAGACGTCGGCCACGAGCCGTCCCGCCACCTTCTTCACTCCGGCCGCCTTCAACTGACTGACGAGCCTGCGCACGTCCGCCACGGAGAGCAGCGGGTCCATCGCCCCTCGGACATACAGGTCGCCCTGCAGAGTGCCTCCGCTGACTGTTGCGGCAGAAAGGAGCGCAGTGGTAAAACAATAGGAGGGGCCGAGACAGTCGAGTGCGGTTATGGCCGTCACCATCTTTTCCGTGGATGCCGGGCGCATCCGCTGCCTCTCGCCTTTGGCATAAACAATCTCTCCGGAGCTGAGGTCTATGATATGCAGCCCCAACTGAGTGCTTTGCAGAAGTGTGTCTGCCGTCAGCAGCAGGCTGTCTATGCGCTGGGCCAGGGGAGATTTCTCCGTGAGACCCGCCCCCGTACCCCTAGCGTCAGGGAGGGGAGATGGCTGCGCGGAGTAAAGACCTTCTCCAAGCCCCTCTCCGGCTGCGGTGGGGAGAGTGGCCTTTTGGGGGAGAGTTGCCGTTTTGGTTGTTGTCTTGCAGGCGGCCAAAGCAACCGCCACAAACAATATCAGTGCGTATCTGTATGCTTTCATTATCTTCTTTTACCCTTTTAATTCGTCTCTATTCTCTTATAATTTATCACTTTTTTGCCTTGTACGTTGCAAAGTTATGAATAACTGCACAGAGAAACAAGAAAAAGCCATGTTTTTGTACTTAATTTCATAAAAATAGTTAAAGAAAAGGGAATATAAAGAGGTCGGTAGCGGAAAAGAATTACCTTTGCGTTGAACAATGAGCATTATTCTTTGCCCATAAACCTATGCGCAGCCCAATTATGCATTATGCATTATGCGTTAAGAATTAGCATAAGCGCAGCCCAATTATGCATTATGACGTACTGATGAGCGTAGTCGAATAATTATGAATTAAGAATTGAATTAAAACTAAATAACAGTGGCACATCTAACAGAAGGATACGAATTTGACAGTTATAAGGTGGTAATGGCTCTCAAGCAGGGCGACCTGTGTGAGACTTACCGCGTGCAGGACGCCGAGGGGAAGTCGCTCTTCATGAAGCTCTTCAACACGGCAAAGTTCCCCGCAGACCAGATCAACAGCCAGGGCAAACCCATGGAGATTGAGATCTGCGGAAAACTGCATAGCGACCACATCGTGCAGATGGTGAATAGCGGAACGCTGGACTTGGAGGACAGTAAGTGGCATTATATGCTGACGGACTACTTCTCCGGCAACATCCTCTCCGACGTCGCAGCCTCGCAGCCGCTGACTTGGGCGCAGACGAAGAATGTCATCAACGACATCATTGGCGGTCTGGAGGATCTGAACGCCATAGACCTGATCCATAACGACATCAACCCCACGAACATAATGATGAGTAGCAGCGAGGAGAATGCCGACGCGCGAATCATTGACCTCGGACACGTGGCTGAGGCTGGCAAGAAGGTGAAGACTGACGACCTGAACCCCTTCTACCGTGCGCCTGAGACCTTCCAGGGCCGATTCACCAAGCAGAGCGATCTCTATGGTCTGGCTGCTACTATATATACTATAATGACAGGCGAAACACCCTGGTTCTTCCCCTACGAAGGCAAGAGCGAAGAGGAGATTGGCCAAACGCTGAGGGTAAAGCGCCAGCTGGTGCGTCTGAACTTCGAGAAGGCCGACAAGGAGATGCCCGAAGATGTGAAGGATATTCTCATCAGTATATTAAACGCCCCGTCGGAGGACAGCCGCAAGGGTCTGGCCACGCTGAAAGCCGTGGTCAACGGGCAGCCAATCCCGAAGGAGGATGTCATCACCAGACTCCGTCAGGAACCCACCGAACAGAAGAAGGAGGAGGAAGACATGACGGTGAGCGTGCAGGCCGAGGTGCGTCAGGGCAATGGCTTCAAGGACGTGGCTGGGATGGAAGAGCTGAAGGATATAGTCCGCAAGAAGATAATCTTTGTGCTGAAGAACCGCGAGCTTGCCGAACGCTACAAGCTGACTCCGCCGAACGGGATGCTGCTTTACGGACCACCGGGATGCGGCAAGACGTTCTTCGCAGAGAAGTTCGCCGAGGAGAGCGGCTTCCGCTTCATCGATGTGAAGGCCTCGGACGTTGGCAGCCCGTATATCCACGGCACTCAGGGCAAGGTGGCCGATTTGTTCAAGAAAGCCGAAGCACAGCCGCCCACAGTGATTTGCTTTGACGAGTTCGATGCCTTTGTGCCGAACCGCAGCGGAGTGGATAACCAGAGCTTGAGTAGCGAGGTGAACGAGTTCCTGTCGCAGCTGAACAACTGCGCCAAGCGCGGCATCTTTATCGTCTGCACCTCAAATCGTCCGGACAAGATAGACCCGGCTGTGCTGCGCACGGGCCGCATAGACCAGCTCATTTATGTGCCGGCTCCCGATCAAGCCGCACGCCGTGAGATGTTCCGCGTGAATCTGGACGGCCGTCCCTGCTTAGACATCGACTACGATCATCTGGCAGAAATGACAGAACATTATGTTGCCAGCGACATCGCTTATATCGTAAACGATGCAGCCATCACAGCCGCACTCTCCGACTCTCCCATAACGCAGGAGATACTGGAACGCTGCATATCATGCATGAAGCCCTCCGTGAGCGACGAAGTCATCAAGAGCTACGAGCGTCTGCGCGAGAAGATGGAAGGCATCAAGAGCACAGACCGCCCTCATATCGGTTTTACATAATGTTCCCCCCTTTAAACTTTAAACATTAAACTCTAAAATAAAATCCCCTATATTATTAACCCTTTAAAACTTTAAGACTATGTCAAGAAAAGAAGAAATCATGGATTACCTGCGTGGTCAGGGATTCCGCCCCGAACTGGACGAAGACGGCGATATCCGCGTCAAGTACCAGATGCTGAACTTCATCATCTTCGACAACTCTTCAGATGAAAACTACCTGCAGATTGCTCTGCCGTTCATCTATGAGGCTTCCGATGATAAGCTGATTGATGCTCTGCTGGCCTGCAACGAAGTGAGCAAGGGCCGCAAGGTCATCAAGGGCGTTATGATTAACAACAACGCATGGCTCTTCTTCGAAGTGCTTATCGACAAGAACCCCGACTACGACGACATTATCCCGCGCGGTCTCGAAATGCTCGTAGGCGGACGTCAGTTCTTCTACGATCAGATCAACAAGTAATCATTTGTATTCTACACAATTCCCCGCCTATTGACATACGTCAAGAAAGCGGGGATTTTTCTTTTTGTTCTTATAAAAATCCATTGCCACACCGCAAAATGTCCTTACCTTTGCAGCGTCAAAAGAAAAAGACAAGCGATCAATCGATGCCGAGAGGCATAAGAACAATATACGGTTTTTCATGGTATTAGGTTAGTTTTAAAGGTTTTCATTCATTTTTTGCCGCGAAAGCGGTTTATCTTTTAGGTTAGTTAGTTTTATTAGGTAAATGATTGCAGAATAACACCGCATAACGGGTCCGCAGGGATGCGGGTTCAGGAAAAGCAAAGAAGAGACACTTCATCGGAAGTGTGTGTTTCTAAAAGGTTATTCTGAAAGATTCCAAAGATTTGTTCATAGCCAGGGAATGCTTCTTCGTGATGAAGAGGCATTCTTTTTTTGTTTTTTTAACGGCTCTACACTTGACAACCCCCCTTCCGATGTTGTACTTTTGCAGCCAAAATGACAAAGCATCTATTTATAGAGACTTATGGCTGCCAGATGAATGTGGCAGACAGCGAGGTCGTAGCCTCCATAATGAACATGGCTGGCTATGAGTTGTGCGATTCCCTGGACCAGGCAGATGCCGTATTCCTGAACACCTGTTCCGTGCGCGACAACGCCGAACAGAAGATTATCTTCAGGCTCGAAGCCCTGAACAGTCTGCGCAAGCACGGACGCCGCCTCATCATCGGAGTTTTGGGTTGTATGGCAGAGCGCGTGCGCGAAGAACTGCTGGAAAAGCACCACGCAGACATCGTGTGCGGACCGGATGCCTATCTGAGCCTGCCAGATCTGATCTTGCAGGTAGAGGCGGGCAACAAGGCCATCAACGTGGAACTCTCAACCACCGAGACTTACAAGGATATTGTGCCTCAACGCCTGCACGGAAGCCGCATAGGCGGGTTTGTAAGCATCACACGCGGATGCAACAACTTCTGCCACTACTGCATTGTGCCTTACACCCGTGGACGCGAACGCAGCCGCGACGTAGAAAGTATTCTGCGCGAAGTGCGCGACCTTCAGGAGAAGGGCTACAAGGAAGTGACTCTGCTCGGGCAGAACGTAAACAGCTACGCCGAAACCGTTAATGGTGAGGCAGTCAAATTCCCCGCACTCCTGCGCTTAGTGGCCCGCGAGGTCCCTGATATGCGGGTACGCTTCACCACGAGTCATCCGAAAGACATGAGCGACGACACCCTGCGTGTTATTGCCGAAGAGCCGAACGTATGCCGCCACATCCACCTGCCTGTGCAGAGCGGCAGCAACCGTATCCTGAAACTTATGAACCGCAAATATACACGCGAATGGTATCTGGAACGGGTGGCGGCCATCAGACGTATTGTTCCTGACTGCGCCATCAGCACTGACATCTTCGCGGGCTACTGCTCCGAGACTGAGGAGGACCATCAGCAGTCTCTCTCGCTGATGCGCGAGGTGGGCTACGATTCGGCCTTCATGTTCAAATACTCGGAGCGCCCAGGGACATACGCTTCGCGCCATCTTCCCGACGATATCCCCGAGGAGGTTAAGGTGCGCCGCCTGAACGAGCTCATCGCCCTGCAGAACGAGCTCTCGGCAGAGAGCAACCGCCGCTGCATAGGCCGCCAGTACGAGATCCTCATCGAGGGCACAAGCAAACGCAGCCGCGAACAGCTGTTCGGGCGTACAGAGCAGAACAAAGTCGTGATCATAGACCGCGGTCGCTATCACATCGGACAGCGCGTTATGGTAGAGATCACTGGCAGCTCAAGCGCAACACTGCAAGGAAAAACCGTTGAGATGTAAAATGTAAAATGTAAAAAGGAATTTATGGGAAATACAGATCAGATACAGTCCTCGTCCAGAGGAAGGAAGAAAAGAAACACAGGCATTCAGGGTGGCTCGATAGCCAGCGGCATTAGCATCACGCTGGTGTTGGTGCTCTTCGGCCTTGTCGTACTCTTCGGCCTTACAGCCATTCAGCTCTCGCGCAATGTCCGTGAGAATCTTACCGTGACCCTTCTGCTCGATGACGACTTGGACTCTCTCCAGACCGACGGTTTCAAGACCATGCTCTCACAGAAACCTTATGTCAGCCGTCTCACACTCATCACAAAGGAGCAGGCTCTGCGCGAGGAGACAGAAGTTATGGGCAATGACCCGTCGGAATTCCTCGGTGGCGAGAACCCCTATACGGCCTCCATCGAAATGAATCTGGTTTCGGAGTATGCCTGTACGGACAGTCTTGTGGAAATCACACGCGAGCTGAAAAAACGGTGGGAAGTGAGTGACGTCATTTATCAGCGCGATCTCGTTGAGAGGCTTAACTCCAACCTCCAGAAAGCAGCCATCGTCCTTGCCGTACTTGCTGCCCTTCTGCTCATTATCAGCGTTGTACTTATAAACAACACCGTGCGCCTGAACGTCTATGCACGGCGCTTCCAGATACACACGATGCGGCTGGTCGGTGCCTCGTGGAGCTTCATCGAATGGCCTTTCCTGCGCCATTCGCTTGCCATAGGAATAATTTCTGCCACAATAGCCGATCTCCTGCTGGGAGGCGGTGTGTGGTATGCTATGCAGCAAGACCCAGGTATTGCCGAGGTGGTCACGCAGACCACAATAATCATAATGCTCGCGTCTGTGGTCACATTCGGCCTTCTGCTCACATTCATCTGCACCACCGTCAGCGTCGGTCATTTCCTGCGTATGCGCGAGGCAGAGATGTATCGTTAGATTAGAGATTAGAGATTAAAGGGGGCGGTATAACGGAATAACGGTATCACGGTATCACGGAATAACGAAATAAAGGTATCACGACATAACGAAAAACATCTAAATAATAATAAATGAAAAAGACAGAGTTTGCATTTAGCCGTATTAATTTCCTGCTGCTTGCGGCTGGAATGGCGGTTATTATCATCGGTTTCATTCTGATGAGTGGGAGCGGTTCTACTGAGACGGAGTTCAACCCCGAGATATTCAGCGCTATGCGCATCAAGGTTGCGCCAGTAGTTTGTTTCATCGGTTTCGTCTCTATCATCGGTGGAATAATGTACAAGCCAAAGGATAAGGAGGTGAAGTCATGACAGCCATTGAAACCATAATAATCGCAATTGTGGAGGGCTTGACAGAGTTTCTGCCTGTCTCTTCTACAGGTCACATGATTATTACGCAGAATCTTTTGGGCGTTGAGAGCACTCCGTTTGTCAAAGCATTCACCATCATCATCCAGTTCGGCGCAATCCTCTCCGTGGTCTGCCTCTATTGGAAGCAATTCTTCCAACTGAACCGTGAGCCGGTACCCGCTGGCAGCACGCCGCTGCAGGCTTTTCTCCACAAATGGGATTTCTATTGGAAGTTGCTGGTGGCTTTCGTGCCTGCAATAATCATCGGATTTCTGGGTAAGATGTCCGGCCTCATAGACCGTTTTCTGGAGAATGTTGAGGTTGTGGCTGTTATGCTCGTCGTGGGCGGAATATTCATGCTTTTCTGCGACCGCCTCTTCAACAAAGGCAGCGAAGAAACCAAATTAACAGAGAAGCGTGCTTTCCGCATCGGTCTCTACCAGTGTATCGCTATGATTCCGGGTGTCTCCCGCTCTATGGCCACAATCGTGGGCGGAATGTCGCAGAAACTGACACGCCGCGCGGCAGCAGAGTTCTCGTTCTTCTTGGCTGTACCGACTATGGCGGCCGCAACGGCGCTGGACGTTCTGCAGCTTTTCTTCGGTTCCGAGGCCGATGCCAGTTGGGCCACACGCGACAACCTGCTTATGTTGGCTTTAGGTTGCGTCGTTGCTTTCGTCGTAGCACTTCTGGCCATGAAATGGTTTGTAAGCTTTCTGGCCAAATACGGCTTCAAGGCTTTCGGCGTTTATCGCATTATCGTTGGTCTCGTTATCCTCGGTCTCCTCTGGACTGGCCACTCACTAGTAATGGTTGATTAAATGGATTACGAAGCAGGTGAAATTCTATGCTTTGACAAGCCCTACAGATGGACCTCGTTCGATTTGGTCGGCAGGGTCAGATGGGCGCTGTGCCGCAGCCTCGGCGTCAAGAAGCTGAAGGTGGGCCACGCAGGCACTCTCGACCCTCTGGCCACTGGCGTTATGATTGTCTGCACAGGCCGCGCCACGAAGCGTATCGACCAGTTGCAGGCGGAGACCAAGGAATATGTGGCTACGATAGCCCTCGGAGCCACCACCCCGTCCTTTGACCTTGAACATCCCATAGATGCCACCTACCCCACCGCTCATATAACACGCGAGCTCGTAGAACAGAGCTTGCAGAAGTTCCTTGGACGCATTGAACAAGTGCCGCCCGCCTTTTCAGCCTGCAAGGTCAACGGCAAGCGCGCTTACAAACTGGCTCGCAAGGGCGAGGACGTGGAGCTGAAACCCAAGATTCTCGTCTTGGACGAGATTGAACTGCTCAGTGGGCCACAGCCTGCAGAGCCCGCTCCCGACGGCACACCGCTGCTCTCCATAACCATCCGCGTCGTCTGCTCCAAAGGCACTTACATCCGCGCTTTGGCACGGGACATCGGTCTGGCTCTCGGCAGCGGAGGCCATCTTACAGCCCTACGCCGCACCCGTGTCGGCGATGTGCGTGTAGAAAACTGCCTCAACCCAGAGGAATTTATAAACGGAATCTCAGAATAACGGAATAAAGGTATTTCGGATAAACGTAAATCGTAAATCGTAAAATCGTAAAATCGTAAAATATTTTCAGCCTTATGAAACTATCTCAGTTCAAATTCAAACTTCCGGACGATCGTATTGCACAATACCCTGCTCCGTATCGCGATGAGTGCCGTCTGATGGTTTTGCATACCAAGAGTGGCGTCATTGAACATCGCGAGCACTTCTATGATATATTGGATTTCTTCGATGAAAAGGATGCTTTTGTCTTCAACGACACCAAGGTCTTCCCTGCCCGCATGGAGGGAAACAAAGAGAAGACCGGTGCCAAGATCGAGGTCTTCCTGTTGCGTGAGCTCAATGAGGATCTGCGCCTCTGGGACGTGCTCGTAGAGCCCGCCCGCAAGATCCGCATCGGCAACAAACTGTATTTCGGTGAGGACGAGAGCATGGTGGCTGAGGTGATCGACAACACCACAAGCCGCGGACGCACACTCCGTTTCCTCTACGACGGCCCTCACGAGGAGTTCAAGGAAGCCCTCTACGCTCTGGGCGAGGCTCCGCTGCCAAAGAGCATAATCTCGCGCAAGGCCACCCCCGAGGACCTGGAGGATTTCCAGACCGTCTTCGCCACCAACGAGGGAGCCGTGACTGCGCCTATCACAGGCCTGCATTTCTCCAAGCAGCTGATGAAGCGTCTGGAAATCAAGGGGATTGAAATTGCGTACGTTACGATGCACTGCGGCCTCGGCAACTTCCGCGAGATTGATGTTGAGGATCTCTCCAAACACAAGATGGAAAGTGAGGAGATGCATGTGGGTGCGCGTGCCTGCAACATCATAAATAAAGCCAAGGACTCCGGGCATCACGTCTGCGCCGTCGGGACCACCGTTCAGCGTACTCTGGAGACCGCCATCGGCGCCGACGGACATCTGCAGGAATTCGACGGCTGGACGAACAAGTTCATCTATCCGCCTTACGATTTCGGTTTGGCCGACTGCATGGTGGCCAACTTCTATATGCCGTATTCCACCATGCTGATGCTCACCTGCGCTTTCGGAGGCTACGATCTCGTCATGAAGGCTTACAAGGAGGCTCTGCGCGACTCCCGTTACCGCTTCGGCACCTACGGTGACGCTATGCTGATAATGAAAGACTAAACTCACACCCCTCCCTATGTCTCACGAGGTTTATCTCAGTCTCGGAAGCAATCTCGGCGACCGCGAAGCCAATCTCCACGAGGCCATAAACCTCTTGCAGCAGCGGGCTGGCGAGGTACTACGCACATCCTCCTTTCTGGAGACGGAGCCGTGGGGATTTCAGTCGCCCAACCGCTTCCTGAACGCCGCCGTCTGCCTGCTCACAGACCTCACGCCTCACCAGCTTCTGGCTGTCACTCAGCAGATAGAGCGCGATTTGGGCCGCACCGCCAAGACCCGTTCGCGGGCATATGCAGACCGCCCCATAGACATAGATATCCTTCTCTACGACGACATACAGCTCTCCACTCCAGAACTCACTATCCCCCACCCTCTCATGCACAAGCGCGACTTCGTAATGATCCCGCTTAAGGAGGTCTGGGCCCCCTATAATCCCCCAGCGGGGGATCGGGGGAGAGACGAATTGTTGAGCGAAGGCGAAAAAAAGAGAACAAAAGAAAAAAGAAAAGAGAAATAATCAGAGAAAAAAGCGGCCCGACTCCGCAGGTCTCCCCTCCCTTCACGGGAGGGGCTGGGGGTGGGTCTTTAAATCCTAAATTATATGAATCTTCTTCTCCTCGGAAGCGGCGGTCGTGAACACGCCCTCGCATGGAAAATTGCACAGTCACCGCGTGTGACACATTTATTCATCGCGCCGGGCAACGGAGGAACCGCAAGCGTGGCAAACGACCATTGTGCCGCCACCAACGTTCCTCTCCGTGCCGACGACTTCGATGCCATACGTCAGTTTGTACTCGACAACTCCATAAACATGGTTGTTGTTGGTCCCGAAGACCCGCTCGTGAAGGGCATTTATGATTACTTTCAGGCCGATGCGAGCCTCCGGGACGTCCCTGTTATCGGCCCCTCGAAGGCTGGCGCACAGCTCGAAGGCTCCAAGGACTTTGCCAAGGGCTTCATGCAGCGCCACGGCATCCCCACAGCCGCCTACCGCACCTTCGACGGCAACTCTCTGGACGAGGGCTTAGCCTTCCTCGAGACCCTGCGTCCGCCCTACGTCCTCAAGGCCGACGGCCTCTGCGCTGGCAAGGGCGTGCTGATTCTGCCTACTCTTGACGAGGCAAAGCGTGAGCTGCGCGAGATGTTGGGCGGAATGTTCGGTCAGGCTTCTGCCCGCGTGGTTATCGAGGAGTTCCTGAGCGGCATCGAGTGCTCTGTCTTCGTCCTCACCGATGGCAAAGACTATAAGATTCTGCCGGAGGCCAAGGACTACAAGCGTATCGGCGAGGGCGACACCGGACCCAACACGGGCGGAATGGGTAGCGTCTCGCCAGTTCCGTTTGCAGACGAGGTTTGGATGCGCAAGGTCGAGGACCGTATTATCCGACCCACAATCGACGGTCTGCGCCAGGAAGGCCTCACATACAAAGGCTTTATCTTCCTCGGCCTCATCAATGTAGATGGAGAGCCGAAAGTCATTGAATACAACTGCCGTATGGGCGACCCGGAGACCGAGACCGTGATGTTACGCATTAAGAGCGACCTCGTGGATCTCCTCGAGGGTGTTGCCTGCGGCGACCTCGCCTCCCGCACATTGGAGTTCGACCCGCGTGCCGCCGTGTGCGTCATGCTCGTCAGTGGCGGCTACCCGGGCTCATACGAGAAGGGAAAAGTGATAGCTTCATCCGGCTGTGCGGCTCTCCCCCCCACGGGGGAAGCGGGGAGAGGGGCCTCCACCGTCGTTTTCCACGCCGGCACAGCCATAAACGCCGACGGACAGTTGGTCACCGCCGGCGGACGAGTCATTGCCGCATCCTCTTACG
>Ga0310691_10005630_pt1 | contig 13622 bp, 11 predicted proteins | sample 176DNAGHGlowgp2_FD_203887 | JGI IMG/M metagenome (GOLD analysis project Ga0310691, IMG submission 203887) | Sheep rumen microbial communities from Palmerston North, Manawatu-Wanganui, New Zealand - 1766 DNA GHGlow gp2 (v2) (version 2) | ecosystem: Host-associated > Mammals > Digestive system >... | reverse complement strand
CAGCAGGCAGCACAGGATGTAAAGGTCGAAGAAGAGCTCAGGGGCAGACAGTTCGTAGGGCTTGGCACCTGCCAAATGCAGGGTTATCTGTAGCTGTGTGCACAGATAGCCCAGCACGAACATACAAACGAAGAAGATGAAGTTCTCCGTGATTGGCTTCAACGGCCATGCCAGAAGACGCATCACTGTTCCTTCACTATTCTTCATACAACCGGTGTTCTAAAATATATCTTTCCACAGTTTCCGGCACCAACCCGCTGACTGGCAGACCGGCCCGGATGCGCTGGCGGACATCAGTACTGGAGACATTGATCAGGGGCACGTCAATAGTCCCGTTATACGGTGAACGCGGATAGACCGCCACGCGATAATGTCGCAAGATGTCCTTCCAATGATACCAACGCTCAAAACGTGCCCAGTTATCTCCACCAATAAGTAATGTAAATGCACAATCAGGATAGTCCTTACTGAGCCGTTGCAGCGTATGCCACGTGTAAGAGGGCTTGGGCAACTGGAACTCATAGTCGCAAGCCTTCACGCCTTCCACGTCACTGACAGCCAACCGTGCCATCTCATAGCGCAACTGGTCGTCCAGCAAATCTTCCTGGTTCTTCAACGGGTTCTGGGGTGACACCATCAGCCACACCTCGTCCAAATGGCAATGCTCGCGCAGTGCCTTTGCCAACGCAACATGTCCCACATGAATGGGATTGAACGACCCGCCGAAGATGCCGATCTGCTTCATTGACGATTGACTGATTTCCGGGTTGTTATTTATTACTGTTGAGGAACTGCTGAACCAACTGGAGGGTTTCTTGCTTGGCCGTTTCCAGGTCATCGTTGACGACCACACGGTCAAACTGCGGAGCAAAGGTCATTTCGTACTCCGCCTTAGCCAGCCGGCTTTCTATTGCCTCCGGCGAGTCGGTACCACGTCCTTCCAGACGACGGCGTAACTCCTCTACCGACGGGGGCTGGATGAACAGGCTCATGGCACGGTCGCCATAGTACTTCTTGATGTTCACGCCTCCCTTCACATCCACGTCGAAGATGACGTTCTGACCTGCTTCCAGCTGCTTTTCCACCTGTTGTTTCAGCGTGCCGTAGAACCGTCCTGCATAGACCTCTTCGTACTCCAGAAATTCATTGTTGTCAATGCGTTGCCTGAACTCTTCCTCAGTCAGAAAGAAATACTCTACGCCATGCTGCTCGGTGCCTCTCGGCGGCCGGGAGGTACAGGATATTGAGAAGTATAAATTCAGTTCCGGATGCTCCTTCATCAGCCATTGTACGATGGTTGACTTGCCGCTGCCACTCGGAGCCGAAACAATGAACATTTTTCCTTTTTCCATATTATCAAAGAAATGCTTTTGCTTTTATTTTGAAAGAAATTGCCGTTTTTTTGAAAGAAATTGCCAGAAATTTATCAGAAATTATTATTGAAGATCAGAGATATACAACTTGTAATTATTGCTTGACAGCAATATAAAATCGTCTTCTTCCTCTAAATAAAGATAGCGTTCAGCCCGTAAACTGGACTCACCAAAATTGAGCAGGATACCTCTCGAGGTATGAGAAATACGCATATAGTTAAAGAGTTGGGATCTATGGTCAGAATTAAGCTCTTCAACAGATTTCATTTCAATGACGATACCTTTGTAATAAAAGTCGGCAATGTATGTTTTATCTAATTTAGCCCCTTTATAATATATAGGCAGGGCTTTCTCCCGTTCTGCAGTCATTCCTCGAGAAGTAAGTTCCAAAGCAACAGCTTCCTGATAAATGGCTTCCGCCATACCACGACCCAGTGTAGCATGCACTTCCATAGCAGCACCGATGAAATCGTATATATCTTTATACTCTTGCTTCGTCATACGAATATCTTGTATTGATTCTTACAAACAATTTCTGATAATTTCTTTCCTTAACCAACAATTTCTGATTAATTTCTGATAATTTCTTTCCTTAACCAACAATTTCTGATTAATATCTGATAATTTCTTTCCTTAACCAACAATTTCTGATTAATTTCTGATAATTTCTTTCCAAGTAAAAAATTTCTTTTTAAAGCGCGTTCAGCACCTGCTCCTTGATTTGCTCCAGCTCGTCCTTCATCTTGACCACGATGTTCTGCATCTCTGCCTGGTTCGACTTAGAGCCGGTAGTGTTGATTTCGCGTCCCATTTCCTGGGCGATGAAGCCTAATTTCTTTCCCTGTCCGCCAGCAGGCTCTGCCATTGTCTCGCGGAAGTATTTCAGGTGATTGGCCAGACGCTGTTTCTCCTCGCTGATGTCCAGCTTCTCTATGTAGTAAATCAGCTCCTGCTCCAAGCGGTTCTTGTCGTAGTCGGCTTCGGGAATCTGTTTCAGTCCGTCGATGATGCGGCCACGTATCTTCTCCACACGTTGTTTCTCCCACGGTTCAATATCGTGAAGCAACTGCTCGATGTTGTCAATCTTCTCAGCAAACTTACGCTCCAGGGCAGCACCCTCCTGACGACGGAAGCCAACCAGTGCATCCAAAGCCTCACTGACAGCCTGGCGCACTACCGTCCACTCCTCGTCTTCAAGCACCTCGACATCCGTCTTGGTCAGCACGTCGGGCATACGGGTCAGCGTGTAAATCCAGTCTTGGGGTTCCGGCATACCCGTCTTCGCGGCGATGCTCTTCAGCTGCCGGTAGTAGTTTTCCATCAGAGTACCGTTAATGGGTGTGGCATCAACCACGGTGTCTTTCTCTACCCAAATGCTGAAGTCCACCTTTCCGCGAATCAGCGCCTCGCTGACCATCTGGCGGATTTCCATCTCTTTCTCACGGTAAAGGGGTGCGATACGCGTCTGCAGGTCCAACTGCTTAGAGTTGAGCGACTTCACCTCTACATTGATTTTCTTGTCCTTGTAGGCCACGACCGTCTTGCCGTAGCCTGTCATTGATTGTATCATATTGTCTTCTTGTTGTTTCTGTAATGTTGGTGCAAAGGTACGGCAAATATTCATATTCCCCAAAAATGACGGAAGAAAAAATGCGAAAAAACTTGCATCTGTCACTATTTTTCCGTACCTTTGCAGCACATAAGGCCGTTGCCTTGCGTTTTGTCAACTACAGCCGCCACCAGCAGTTAAAGGGGTTTCCCCGACCGTGTCAACAATTTGACACGCACGTGTCAACAACTTGACACGCCCGAGTCAATAACTTGACACGCCCGTGTCATTCTCGTTTCCCCTACTCAAACTCCCTGTTTCTCCTACCCAAACTCCCCGTTTCCCCGGCAGTTTCTCCCAGTTTCCCCGGCACTCTCTTCCGGTTCTGACGAATGGGTTAGTCAGACTTAGCAAGAGGAACGACCGGGATTTTCACATTATTTAACCACGATTTGACAATTTCTCCCATTTTCGGGTGCATTTTGGAAGAAAATGTCAAGTGAATTTCAGAAATAATTTGTAACTTTGCACCGACGAATCATACATAATCGCTCAACATTTAGCCACATATTCTTTCAGTTCGAAACGAACGAAGGCCTTTTCTGTAAAAAACTGAGATTTATAACCAATTTTATTATTAACTTTAAAAAAAATTACAATGATGAAAAAATTATTTACACTCTTAGTCCTTTTAGTGGGGGGGCTGACTGGTGTTCAGGCGGACGAACTGAACGTTGCCGGAATTAATGTTGACCTGACCAAGTCAGGCTACGTTACAGGTTCCGGCATTTCGGGGAAAGTGTACTACAACCACACCGAGAAGCGCCTTGACCTGACCGATGCCGCGATTTCCGCTCCGGCCGGGTATGCAGGCATTTTAGCCAATGTCTCACCGGGTTCTCAGGATTTCCGCATCTACCTGAAGGGTACCAACACCATCACAACCGTTGACAAAGTTTCCATTCGCGTTGACAATAATGTCATGTTCTGCGGCGATGGCACCCTCAACATTACCGGATATAATATCAGTACGTTCGGCAACCCTACCATAACGGTATATGCATGCCGCTTGAAGGTTGAGACAACAACGGATAATGCCATAAGGGGTAACGCTGAATTTGGTGGTTTCAAACTTGTCGTCAGGAACTATGGTGCTCTTTGGCTGAAATCCAAGTCAAAAGTAGTCTCAGACATGAACAGTCTTACCAGACTGAACGACGCGGTAGTGCTCAGCGGCAGTGAGACAGGCAAGGAGCTTATGATAGGCAACGACTATAGACTGTGGATTGGCGGTAAGAAGGTTACGCCCTTCAACCGCGACAACTTTAAGGAAGATGTAGTCACCGCAGGCACAGTTTCGCTGGCACTGTCATCGACTTTCGAACCTACGTTGACCCTGAAGAACGCTACCATCAATGCAAGTGCTGGTCCCATCATTGATTATAGAAGCAGCAAGAATCTGACCATCAAGTTGACTGGCAGCAGTACTGCATCAAACAATGGTTCTTACCGAGGCCTGGATTTTGGCACTACAACCGGTGGACCTGTAACCATCAAGGGTTCCAGCCTGTCAGACAAGCTGACCGTCACGAGGGCAAGCTACGGCTGTGTATCAAGAAACACCTTGACTGTCAAGGACTGTACGCTTGACTTAACGTCAACCTTCGGTATGACATTCCAGAACGTAGGAAGCCTGACTGTTGACAACGCCAAGCTGCACTCTAAGGCCAGCGCCTCTTCCGGCTATGCTGTTCAGGAGTTACCCAGCGTGACGTATCTGAACGGCTGCATGGAGACACAGCCGTCTTATGCCTACTATAACACTTCTAAAAGTGGTATTATCGATGACAACGGTTTGGTGAAGGAAGTCACCATCGAGCCCACCTATGGCGTCATGGTTTGCGGCCAGATGCTGACGAAGGCCATGGGCAGCTCTGCATTCGCAGTAACGGGTAAGGGCATCTCCGGAAGCGTGACGTATTTACCTACTGAAAACGTGCTTGTATTGGATAATGCCAAACTGCAGTATTGCGGCTATAGAGGTAGCGACGTGGGCAATATCATGGTTTTCGAATGTAATGGCGACCAGAGCATCACCGGTTCCGAATTCCCCGAGTTCAGCATTCGGGTAGATGGAAGCAATGAGATAAACGATAAAGAGAGCGAATATGCAGGTGCTGCTGTCTGGAGTGAGAATCACCTTTACTTCTACGGCAGCGGTCGCCTGAACATGAATAGCAACTCAGGCATTAAGGTTTATGGTACTGAGAAGTGGATTGATTTTCACATGGGTGCTGGTGGCGAACTGATTGACGAGTCTTACAACAGAGGTATTTACGGATTAAAAGATGACCTTAAACTGATATTCTCGGAGAACGGAGCCACCTATCGCTTCAAGGGAGTCGCGAATAATTGTATGGTAGGCATCGGCTCTGTCAAAATGGGCAGTTACGCCGTGCAGGCTCCAATGGGCGCCACCTTCAACAGCTCGCTGAAGACCTTTGCCAAGAGCGGCACAGCCGTAAAGAACGAGTGGCTGGTGTTCGGCTCCACCGCAACGGACTACGGTCTGGAGATAGGCGGCAAAAAAGTGACGAGCATCAACGCTAACGACCCGCTGGGCAACGGTGCATTCATTTACAACAACACCACCAAGACACTGGATGTGAACGAAAGCAGCACACCGGGCGGCATCAACGCCATTACGAACAAGGAAGTAGTTGACCTCACCATCAACTTCAAAAAGGCGCTGACCCTAAAGGGCGGTGGCGGCGGCGGTGCCATCGTAGCTTACAAGGCAACCACCGTGACGAGCAGCAGCACCGGTCTGGTTACGCTGTCGGCCGGCAACACAGGTATCAACGCCGTACAGGGTGCTACGGTCACCATCAGCGGAGTCAACATGCAGATAAAGGACGCTTCCTTTGGCCTCGTCGGACACAACAGCAGCTCGGCCAACCTCATCGTCAAGTCGTCGAATATCGACATCGTCTCGACCAGCAGCGCCATACGCGGCTTTACAGGAATCACATTCGACAACTGCTACCTTGCTTCGCCCGTGGGCGGCCAGTACAAGAACGGCAACGTGGTGGAAAGCGATGGAACCACCATTGCCAAGAAAGCAACGATAGCCGTGGGAGCTTCGGCCATCGGCGACGTGCTCACCGACAGCGATGCCAATGCTGAGATAACCGGCATCTACGACGCTCAGGGCCGCCAGCTTCAGGAGATGCAGCCGGGTGTGAACATACTGCGCATGAGCAACGGCACGACGAAGAAAGTCATCAAGAAGTAACAAAGCTTACTTTAATCCTACTTTCTCAAGTTGTAGAAGTTCTGAAGCTTGCAAAGAACTACAAAGAAATTGAGCGAATGCGAAACTTGAATAAGTGACAAGTATCCTCAGGGCTGGAGCCCGTAGGAAACTTGTCACTTATCATTTTTTCATATACCACTTTTCACTTGCCACTTAAAAAATGTATATTTTTTTGGTTATTCACTTCGTTTGCACTACCTTTGCACCTTATTAATAAGAAGTAAAGAAAAAAAACAATGGCAGTCATACTGCATATAGAGACGAGCACGAACGTGTGCTCAGTAGCTGTTTCTGAAGACGGACAGTGCATTTTTGAACAAACGGAGTCTGGCAACATGAGCCATGCTGAGAAGCTGGGGACGATGGTCGATGAGGCATTGTCGTTTACTGACAACCACGCCATTCCGTTTGATGCCGTAGCCGTTAGCTGCGGCCCAGGTTCCTATACCGGTTTGCGCATAGGTGTGTCGATGGCCAAGGGCATTTGCTATGGGCGTAACCTGAAACTTGTCAGCGTGCCCACGCTGGAGCTCCTGTGCGTGCCCGTACTGCTCAGGGAGCAATTCCTAAATGAACTGGGAGCCCGTGAAGGCACTCCTCCCCTTGGGGGAGGCCGGGAGGGGTTACTGCTCTGCCCCATGATCGACGCACGCCGCATGGAGGTGTATGCAGCAGTATATGACCGTGCGCTGAAGCCCGTCCGCAAGGTGCAGGCCGACGTGGTGACGGCTGACACCTACAAGGAGTGGCTCGACAAGGGGCCGGTTTATTTCTTCGGCAATGGTGCCGCAAAGTGCATGGAGGTCATTAACCATCCCAACGCCCACCTGATTGCCGGTGTGGAGCCTCTGGCCAAATGGATGCAGCCCCTGGCTGAACGCCGTTTCCTGAACGGGCAGTTTGAGGATGTGGCATACTTCGAACCGTTCTACCTGAAAGATTTTGTAGCAAAAATTGCCAGAAACCCACTGGCACCGGCGAACGGGAAATCCTGAATCCGTCAACAGAAAATAATTTTTTTAAATCGTAATCGTAAATCGTAAATAAAAATGGAGATAAAAGGTTTAGACTACAACACGCAGCGCGAGTCACTCGTCATGCCCGAGTACGGACGTGAAGTGCAGAAGATGGTTGACCATGCCATATCACTCCCCACAAAGAAGGAACGGCAACAGGCAGCAGAAACCATCATACACCTGATGGAAAACAAGAATCCACAAGTGCGCGAAGGGTCAGACTATCAACAAACCCTATGGGACCACCTATACCTGATGAGCCGTCGCGAGCTGGACATCGACTGGCCTTTTGACGTGAGCGAGGCAGAGAAGATTCACACCAAGCCACAGCCCATGATAGTAATGAAAAACGGCAACAGTCACTACCCGCGCTACTACGGGGCGCTTGTCAACGAGTTGTTTGAAAAGCTGAAGACCATGCCCGAAGGCGACGAGCGCGACGAACTGGTGCGCCTGACGGCAAACCAGATGAAGCGCGACCTTGTTACCTGGGGGCACGGCTCCATAGACGACGAGAAGGTGGCCGATGACCTGGCCCGCTTCACTGACGGTGCCATCCAGATAGACCTTCAGTCGTTCCGCTTCGAACCGGGAGGAAGAGCAAGAGGAAAGGACCAAGGAGCGAAGAATAAGCGTAAGAAATAATAGTCGGAAAACCCCAAAACCGTAGAACACAGGTGTCAGCATTCATCATAGAGGGCGGCCATCCGCTGAAAGGAACCATCACGCCACAGGGTGCCAAAAACGAAGCCCTGCAAGTAATTTGTGCCACTCTGTTGACGGGTGAGCCGGTAACCATTGAGAATATTCCCGACATTCGCGACGTCAACAACCTCATTCAGCTGCTCAAGGACATCGGGGTGAAGGTAGAGGCCACCGCCAGGACCCTGGTTTTCCAGGCCGACAGCCTTGACCTGGCCTATCTGGAGAGTGACGAGTTTGTAAAGAAGTGTGCAGCCCTGCGCGGCAGCGTGCTGATGATTGGTCCGCTGCTGGCCCGCATGGGCAAGGCGGTCATTACCAAACCCGGCGGAGACAAGATAGGACGCCGCCGACTGGACACTCACTTCCTGGGCTTCAAGGCACTGGGGGCAAAGTTCCGCCATATAGAAAACAGGAATGTCTATGAGATTGGTGCCCGCCGACTGAAGGGCACATACATGCTGCTCGACGAGGCGTCCGTCACAGGTACGGCCAACATCATCATGGCAGCCGTCCTGGCTGAGGGTACCACCACCATCTACAACGCAGCGTGCGAGCCGTACGTGCAGCAACTCTGCCACATGCTCAACGGCATGGGGGCACAAATCAAGGGCATCGGTTCCAATCTGCTGACCATCGACGGAGTGCGGAAACTGCATGGCACTCAGCACCGCATCCTGCCCGACATGATTGAGGTGGGCTCGTTTATCGGCATGGCAGCCATGGTGGGCGACGGTGTGCGCATCAAGGAGGCCGGCGTGCAACACCTGGGCATTATTCCTGAAGCCTTCCGCCGACTGGGAGTGAAGATAGACATAGAGGGTGACGACCTCGTCATTCCCCACCAGAAACACTACGTGGTAGATTCGTTTATCGACGGAACCATCATGACGCTGGCCGACGCACCGTGGCCCGGCCTGACACCCGACCTGCTGTCGGTGCTCATCGTCGTAGCCACACAAGCCCGCGGCTCGGTACTCATTCACCAGAAGATGTTTGAGAGCCGACTGTTCTTCGTCGATAAGCTCATCGACATGGGAGCACAAATCATTCTCTGCGACCCCCATCGTGCCGTCGTCGTAGGTCATGACCGTAAAGTGACACTACGCGCTCAGCGCATGTCCAGTCCCGACATCCGCGCCGGCATTGCCCTGCTCATTGCCGCCATGAGTGCAAACGGCACCAGCCGCATCGACAACATCGAGCAGATAGACCGCGGCTATGAGAACATTGAAAACCGTCTGAGCGCCTTGGGTGCCAACATCGTAAGAGAAGCATGATCAGGAAAGAAGACTGTTACAAGATAGGCCGTCTGGGCAAGGCACACGGCGTAAAGGGCGAGGTGACGTTTTCGTTTACCGACGATGTCTTCGACCGTACCAATGCCGAATACCTCATTCTGGAGGTTGACGGCATACTCGTGCCCTTCTTCATGGAAGAGTACCGTTTCCGCTCCGACAGCGTGGCACTGGTGAAGTTCTGCGACATAGACACACAGCAGCGCGCCGCCGGGCTGACCAACTGCGACGTGTGGTTTCCACGCGCGTCAGCCCCCGCCGACGAGCAGCCGACACTCTCCAGTCTTGTAGGCTTCGACTTGGTCGAAGCAAACACCAACAAGGCAGTAGGCCGCATAGCCGACATCGACGACACAACGCAGAACCTGCTCTTCTGCCTGGACGACGGCCGCCTCATTCCTGCCAACGACGACCTGATTACCGACATAGACATGGCCGGGAAGAAAATCGTGATGCACATCCCCGAAGGGCTGTTGACACTTTAGATGATTGACGATTGATAAAGGACAATATATTCATGAAAAAGAAACAAATATGCATCCTCGGCTCTACAGGTTCCATCGGGACACAGGCCCTGCAGGTCATTGAAGAACACAGCGACCTGTACGAGGTATATGCCCTGACAGCCAACAACCGTGTGGAACAACTGGCCCGACAGGCCCGACAGTTCCACCCTGCTGCCGTGGTTATTGCTAACGAACAGCATTATGAACAACTCAAGCAGCTGCTCAGCGACGAGCCCGACATCAAGGTGTATGCCGGCAAACGCGCGCTCGACGAAATCGTAGAGGCCGAACCCATCGACATGGTACTGACCGCCATGGTAGGCTTTGCCGGACTGGCACCCACCATTCATGCCATCAAAGCCCATAAGGCCATTGCACTGGCCAACAAGGAAACGCTCGTCGTGGCCGGCGAGCTCATCTGCCAGTTGGCCGGACAGTACCATACACCCATCCTGCCTGTCGATAGCGAACACTCCGCCATCTTCCAGAGTCTGGTGGGCGAAGAACATAACCCCATTGAGAAAATCCTGCTCACGGCCTCTGGTGGTCCTTTCCGCAAACTCAGCATGGAGCAACTGGCCACTGTGACCAAGGCAGACGCCCTGCGTCACCCCACATGGGACATGGGTGCAAAGATAACCATCGACTCTGCCTCCATGATGAACAAGGGCTTTGAGGTCATTGAGGCCAAATGGCTCTTCGGCGTAGATGCCCGTCAGATTCAGGTACTGGTACATCCGCAGTCTATTGTACATAGTGCCGTGCAGTTTCAGGATGGTGCCGTCAAGGCACAGTTGGGCGTGCCCGACATGCGGCTGCCCATCCAGTACGCCTTCTCGTTTCCCCAACGTCTGCCGTTAAGTGGCGAACGTCTCGACCTCTTTGCAGCCCAGAAGCTGGAGTTCTTCGAGCCAGACCTCAAGAAGTTCCACTGTCTGGCACTGGCTTTCGAGGCCATCAGGCAGGGAGGCAACATGCCTTGCATCGTCAACGCTGCCAACGAGGTGGTCAACCGTGCCTTCCTTGAAGACCGCTGTGCGTTCCTCCAGATGGGCAAGGTCATTGAAAAGACTATGGAACGTGTCGGCTTCGACAAACAACCAACTTACGAAACATACGTGGCTACCGATGCTGAAGCACGACGCGTGGCTGCAGAATTAATACAATAACAATGGAAGTCTTTTTAATCAGAGTATTACAGTTTATTCTCGCCATCTCGCTGCTGGTATTGCTGCATGAAGGTGGCCACTTCTTCTTCGCCAAACTGTTTGGCGTCCGCGTAGAAAAGTTCTACCTGTTCTTCGACCCCAGCATCTGGAAATGGGATGGTAGCCTGTTTAAGTTCAAACCCAAGAAGAGCGACACCCAGTATGGTGTAGGCTGGCTGCCCTTAGGTGGATACTGCAAGATTGCCGGTATGATTGACGAGAGCTTCGACAAGGAGCAGATGGCACAGCCGGAACAGCCGTGGGAGTTCCGTACAAAGCCTGCATGGCAGCGACTGCTCATCATGATTGGCGGCGTGCTGGTCAACTTCCTGCTGGCTTTGTTCATCTACAGCATGGTGCTCTTCTGGTGGGGCGACACCTATATTCCTGCCCGCAATACGGAACTGGGCATGAAGTTCAACAAGGAGGCCAAGGCCCTCGGTTTCCAAGACCACGATATTATTATTGCTGCCGACGGCGACAGCATCAAGTCACTGGAGTGGGGCTCTGCCCTGAGTGACGCCCTGCGGGCCGTTTCAAACGCCAAACAGGTCACCGTGCTGCGTGGTGGCAAGGAAGTAACCATCAACACCCCGGGGAACCTGGATCTGCTCGACATGATCAGCGAGACACCGGCCTTTGCCATGCCTTTCATGCCGGCACTCGTTGACAGCGTAGCTCCCGGCTCCAACCCCGCCAAGGCCGGACTGCGCAAGGGCGACACCATATTGGCTGTCAATGGCGTAGCCGTCAGCTCCTGGAACGAGATTACCGACCAGATAGGTATCATGGAGGATGTCTATAACAGTCAGGAACCTAAAGCCAACGGACAGGAACTGCAGCTCAAGGCTCCTCTTCCCGTCGCCACCCTCATAGTGCAGCATGCCGACATTGCCACACCTGACACCATGTCCATCCAGCTCACCGTCATGGAGAAAGACCGTCTGGCATTGGGAGCCTTCTTCCACAATCCCTATAGCGACTACAAGGAACGTCATGTGGAATACAGCTTCTTCTCGTCAATACCCGCCGGCATAGCCCACGGAGCCCATACGCTGGGGTCCTACGTCAGCGACCTGAAATATGTCTTCACGTCGAAAGGCTTTAAGTCGTTAGGTGGCTTCGGAGCCATCGGCAGCCTCTTTCCGGCTACGTGGGACTGGCACCGCTTCTGGGAGATGACAGCATTCCTCAGCATCATACTGGCATTCATGAACATCCTGCCCATCCCGGCCCTCGACGGTGGGCACGTACTCTTCCTGTGCTACGAGATGGTTACTCGCCGCAAGCCCTCCGAGGACTTCATGATCAAGGCCGAATATGTTGGCTTTGGCATCCTCATCTTGCTCATGGTGGTGGCCAACCTCAACGACGTGCTGCGCTGGCTGGGCGTGATGTAAACCGGAAAGTCGTCGAAAAAAACACAAGAAGTGGTCGAAAATCTCTTGGCACGTGTAGTTTTTTGCCTTACCTTTGCGACAAATCAATCAGCAAAACGCAAAAAGATGAAGACATTAAAAACGATTCTGGCAGTACTGACCATCATGATGGCTCTGCCAACCACCGCACAAACAACACTTGTCAAGGGTATATTGCTTGACTCCCTGACGCAACAGACGGAGCCATACGCCACCATACGCGTATATAAGAAAGGCGACACGAAAAAACCGGTTGCCATGTCGGTTTCTGACCTCGACGGACACATCCGGCAGGAGGTCAGCGGCAAGGGACATTTCGTAATGGCCGTCAGCAGCGTGGGAAAACAGGTTCGCAACATCGACTTCAGCCTCAGCGGCCAACCTTCACTCGACCTTGGCACCATTCTGCTGCAGGACGACGACAAAACGCTGGGAGCCATTGAGGTAGTGGCACAAAAGCCTCTGGTGAAGATGGAAACCGACAAAATGACCTATAACGTTGCCGAGGATGAAGACTCAAAGACCAATACCGTACTCGACATGCTGCGCAAGGTGCCCATGGTGACGGTCGATGGACAGGACAATATCACCGTCAACGGACAATCCAGCTTCAAAGTCTATGTTGACGGCAAACCCAATGCCATGTTCTCGCAGAACGCCAGTATGATATTCAAGAACATGCCTGCCACAGCCGTCAAGAACATTGAAGTCATCACCAATCCCGGTGCTGCCTACGACGCAGAGGGAACAGGCGGCGTGCTGAACATCGTCATGAACAAAAATCCACAGGCACAGGCCAGCATGAACGGCTATAACGCCACCATCAGGGGAATGGTAGGTACGAAGAGCCTGGGTGGCGGAGGCTTCGTCAATGGTCAACAGGGCAGGTTCTCGTATAGTGCCAATGTCATGTATAACTACGGCAAACCTGGCGAGTCTGATGTTACTATGAAACAGGAACAGCTGGGTGCCACCCCCTCAACAATCCTCACAACCAGCAAGACTGACACCAAGACGCCTTTTCTGATGGGCTCCCTGAACATGGGCTACGAACTGGACTCTATGAGCTCCATGAACGTCATGCTTTCCCTTACACAGTTTAACCTGAAAAATCCTGCCAACTCCGTAACCGCCATGACCGGAGGCATCTACAACAGCAGCACGGGATTCGGCTACTCCAACGACCTGACCATGCGCAACAAGCGCACCTCGTTTAACGGAAGCATCGACTACCAG
>Ga0310691_10005629_pt1 | contig 13623 bp, 8 predicted proteins | sample 176DNAGHGlowgp2_FD_203887 | JGI IMG/M metagenome (GOLD analysis project Ga0310691, IMG submission 203887) | Sheep rumen microbial communities from Palmerston North, Manawatu-Wanganui, New Zealand - 1766 DNA GHGlow gp2 (v2) (version 2) | ecosystem: Host-associated > Mammals > Digestive system >... | reverse complement strand
CGCTGAGCGTCCTCGAAGGTGCGGCTGTGGCTGAGGATGATGCGCTTGCTGTCCTTGTTGAACTCGATGACCTTGAAGGGCAGCACCTCGCCAAGCTGAGCCTGGCTCTGGTCTTCCTTCACCAGGTGCTTGGGAGTGGCAAAGCCCTCGACATTCTCTTCGAGCTGAACCACGGCACCCTTCTCGAGCATCTCGGTAATCTTGCCCTCGTGCACGCTGCCAACGGCATACTTGTCTTCAAAGGCATCCCAGGGGTTGTCTTCGAGCTGCTTGTGGCCGAGGCTGAGGCGACGGTTCTCCTTGTCGATGTCGAGCACGATGACGTCGATAGGCTCGCCAACCTTGGTGAACTCCGAGGGGTGCTTCACCTTCTTCGTCCAGCTGAGGTCGCTGATGTGGATCAGGCCGTCGACACCTTCCTCCAGCTCTACGAAGACGCCGAAGTTGGTGAAGTTGCGAACCTTGGCATTGTGCTTCGAGCCGACGGGGTACTTCACGTCGATGGTCTCCCAGGGGTCTTCCTTCAGCTGCTTGATGCCGAGCGACATCTTGCGCTCGTCGCGGTCGAGGGTGAGGATGACGGCCTCTACCTCGTCGCCAACCTTGAGGAACTCCTGAGCCGAGCGGAGGTGCTGGCTCCACGACATCTCGCTGACGTGGATGAGGCCCTCAACGCCGGGCTGCACCTCAACGAATGCGCCGTAGTCGGCAATGACAACAACCTTACCCTTGATGTGGTCGCCCACCTTGAGGTTGGGATCGAGTGCATCCCAGGGATGCGGGGTGAGCTGCTTCAGGCCGAGGGCGATGCGCTTCTTCTCCTCGTCGAAGTCGAGGATAACGACGTTGATCTTCTGGTCGAGCTCGACAACCTTCTTCGGGTCGTCGACGCGGCCCCAGGAGAGGTCGGTGATATGGATGAGTCCGTCCACGCCGCCCAGGTCGACGAAGACGCCGTAGCTGGTGATGTTCTTGACAGTACCTTCAAGAATCTGGCCCTTCTCCAGCTTCGAGATAATCTCCTGCTTCTGGGCCTCCAGCTCCTGCTCGATGAGGGCCTTATGGCTGACGACAACGTTGCGGAACTCCTGGTTGATCTTCACCACCTTGAACTCCATGGTCTTGCCGACGAACTGGTCGTAGTCGCGGATGGGATGGACGTCGATTTGCGAACCGGGCAGGAAGGCCTCGATGCCGAAGACGTCGACAATCATGCCACCCTTCGTGCGGCACTTGATGTAGCCCTGTACGATTTCCTCATTGTCGAGAGCAGCGTTGACGCGGTCCCAAGCCTTGCTCAGGCGAGCCTTCTTGTGAGAGAGCAGCAGCTTGCCGCTCTTGTCCTCGACGCTCTCCACGTAGACTTCGACGACGTCGCCCTCTTTCAGCTCGGGGTTGTAGCGGAACTCAGTGGCGGGAATGATGCCATCGCTCTTGTAGCCGATGTTCACCACCACCTCTTTCTTGTCGACCGAGATGACCTTGCCGTCCACCACCTGGTGGTCGGCCACCTTGTTCAGGGTTTCGTCGTAGGCTTTGTCGAGCTCTTCTTTGCTGACGTTGGCCACGGTGCCATTCTCAAACTCGTCCCAGTTGAAGTCCTGCAACGGCTGAACGTTCTTTGTTAATTTTGACATTCTATTTGCCCCAATCTCTTGGGGTGCGGTCTGAACAGACGTTTCTCAGACCTGTTTATTGGTTAATAATCTTGGAAGCCAGCGCCTGTTCCGGCCTCCAGCGCCCCACGATGGGGCAAAGCGGCTGCAAAGTTACTCATTTTCTTTGAGTTTCAGCCCATTACGGCCAGACTTTCCGTCACGATTTAATTTTATTTAACTATGCAGGAGAAAGCGGTAGTAATAGGGCTGCATGGTGCCATAGAGAATGGCTCGCAGCAGGTTGGTGATGCCTCTGCCCTCGGCATAGAACAGATGGTGGCGGTGCTTAACGTGGAGGCGGCACAGGCGCAGCAGGCCGAGGAAGCCCCCTCGGGCCGTCTCTCTGGCGATGGCCAGCGCATCGTCGTAAAGCGGACTGTCGGCCCTGATGCCCCGCAGCAGGCTTAGGCGGCGCTGGAAGAACGTCCGCAGGAAGGGTTGCATCTGCCGGTGATGCCACAACGACCAGCCCAGAATGTAGAGGCCGTTGCCCACCGACGGCGAGCGTCGCCGGTCGACCGGCACGTAGGTGGCGGCACCGGCATGGCGCCGCCAGTTGACCAGGAACCGGTCTACCAGCACCACGCTGTCGTTGGCAGCCGCCGTGAGCGAGAGCTGGATGTCGTAGCTGGTATGGTAGTCGTGGTCGGGCAGCGGCAAGAGGCTGAGCAGCCGGCGATGGAGCAGCATGGTGTGGCCAGGAATGGAGCAATAGAGCAGGCGGATGGGGTGGTAGTTGGGCGTGCGCGCGTCGTAGGCCACACTCACACCGTCGTCGGAGAACGGCTTGCTGCGGCAGACGCACAGCAGATGGTTGCCGATGGCCGCCATTTGCTGTTCGATTTTCTGAGGGTGCCACAGGTCGTCCTGGTCGCAAATGGCTATATACTCCCCGGTGGCCTTGCGCATGGCACTGAGGAAGTTGCCGTTGAAGCCAGGCACCGACTCGTTGAGGAGCACGCGGATGGAGCTGTGGCTACGGGCATAGCTGCGGGCAATGCTCAGCGTGTCGTCGGTGGAATGGTCGTCCTGAATGAGGATTTCGCTGATGGGATAGGTCTGTTGCAGCAGGGTGTCGAGCTGGGCCGACAGATAGCGTGCGCCATTGTAGGTGCACAATACTACTGATACGCTTTTGGCGTCGGAGGTGTTTTGGGGCATTGTCTACTTTGCTTTTTTTGAAGGCAAAGGTAGCAATGGCCTGTGGCAAAGCTCGTTTTTTCAGTACGCAATGGGTAAACAGCCGATGAAAAGAGGGCGAGGCAGTTCGCAAAGCGTACCCATCGGGCGGCGCTGGCCGATGGTGCGGTCAAAGCGAATGGATGAACTCGTCCCACTGCGAGGGCGTACCCTTCTGCCCGAACACCTTCTCGTAGAGGCGGGCCCTCACGCTTGACACCGACTGCTTGGCGTGGGCCGTCAGCTGGGCTATCCCGGCAGGTGCCACGCCCATCTTCAGCAGCAGGTTGACGTGCATCTCGTGGGGCGTGAAGCGGTGGAACGACTGGAGCCGCTCCACGAAGCCGGGGTGGGTCTTCTCAATGGTGGCTTTCAGGATGATCCAGTCCTCGTCGGTCATGGAGGGTTGGCGGGAGTCGGCCAGCAGCTGCTCGATGCGCTGGCGGATGGGGGTGGCGGTCAGTATTTGCTGCTGCCGCTCGGCATGTTGCACGTCGCGTTGGCGATAGTCGGCCAAGAGCTTTTCAAGGCGCTGCACTTTCAGCTGATAGTAGAGCCGCCGGCGACTGAAATAAAGGAGGATGGCCGTGAGCAGACAGGCCAGCACCACCACTATGGCCACGGCGAAAACCACGCGACGCTGCCACCGGGCACTCTGCTGCTGATGGCGGTTGTAGTTGTATAGCGCGTCAACGCGGCGCATGGCCTCGGTGTCGGTTTCCTCCATCAGCGAGTCCGTCAGCAACTCGTATTGCTCCAGGTGGCGGGCCGCCTCGGCCGCATGGCCTTCGCTCAGCAGCTGTTCGGCCTGCCATTTGTGGCCCATCTGCCGCAATACCACATCGTCCTCACTGAGCAGCGACGCGATGTAGAGACGGGCCGAATCAGCCGGACCCGTGTGGTGAAAGAGGTCGGCCGCCATGAAGCGGATGCCTGCGGGCACATGGTCGATGGGGCCTCGCAGGGCGGGGAGCAGCAGACTGCGGGCGCGGGCGTAGTCCTTCTTCCACAGGTAGTAACCCGCCTGCTGACTGTTAATGTCATCCACGAGCAGGGTATCGGCCTGCGCTTGTGCCAAGCGAAGCGAAAGGTTGAAATAGTAGAGGCAGCTGTCGTCGTGCTCGCGGCTGCGGCATACGTTGGCCATGTCAAACAGGCAGCAGGCCATGGCCAGCGTGTCGGCGCGCCGCTGCTGAGCCTCGTAGGCTTGGCGATAGGCGGCGAACGACTGCTCCTGCAGTCCTTCAAAGAAGAGCAGGCGTCCCATGTCGCTGCAAATCATGGCTAACAACGAGTCGTCGTCGGCCTTGTCGGCCGCCTGCTGAAAATGCTCCAGGGCCGCTGGCGCGTCGCCCTGCTCCAGCAGCTGGCGGCCTTTCTCGTAGCAGGTCTGCGAGCTGTCGGGGCTGCATGCCAAGAGCAGCAACAGGAGGGAGGTGATGGTTAGCTGTCGCATGGCTTACTCTCCGCTACGGATGAACACTGGCCGGTGCATGTCGAGGTCGTAGCGCACCAGCCAGCGGCGCACTTCCTCGGGGGCTACGGGCTCGAAAGTCTCCACAACGGTGATGCTGTTGCCGTGCAAGCCGATGTAGAGCGACTCGCTGGCCGCGTGGCTAAACTCCTCAAAGTCGCGAGCCACCATCCAGTCGATTTTGTAAGAAATGGTCATGGAGTCGCCGACGACCAGCAGCTGGTCTTTTTTCCCGTCATATACGGGCTTGACAAGGATGGTCACGGAATCGCCAGGAAGCGTCATGGTGTGGGAAAGGAGCAGCCCGTCGCCGTCGTATTCGCATTGGCCAAAGAGCGGCACCGATGGCATCTGGCTCTGAATGGTGGGCTGATACCAGAAGTTCACCGCCCGTCGCACCTCGCTCATGGGGCGCTGCTTCAACAAAGGGCTGAGGTCGATGAAGGCTTTTCCTTCGCCGTTGTAAGCGAGGTCATAGCCGCCATAGGGGGTGTAGTCGTAGGCATGGGAGCAAAGCTTATGCTGGCCGGAGAGCGTGCCCCTGACGTAGCGCCACTTGCCGCCCACTTTTCTCGGCCCACGGCTGGCGGCCGCCATAGGGCTGTCGGCGCAATAGGCTTTCAGGCAGATGCTGTCGGTGGCCCAGGTCTCGATGCACGGCTCGTCAGAAGCCTGGCCGTGGTAGCAGACGGCATGGCCCCCTGCCAGGTTGCCCCACCATCCCACATGGCGGAAAGCATCGCTGGGTTCAGTGAATACAATACTGTCGATGTCTGCCCGCAGGTAGGCGGCATCGGTTTCTATACTCACCGTGTCGGCAGACACGTACATCTGGTCAATGTTGTTCGCATCGTGGGCCAACCAGCCGCTGGGGGTGTGGACAAACATTGCCTTCTGGGCTTGCATGGGCGTGGGCACCAGTACAAAAGCAACTGCGATGCACCGCGCAATAAAACGTTTTTTTAGCATAACTGGCTGCAAAGGTAATAAAAGCAGGCGAGAATGTAGCATTTTTCAGTACGCAATTGGTACGCAGGGGCAGTTTTCAGGGTTCGGAAGTCCTTACAGGGACCTGGGGAGAAGAAAAAAGTGTGCCCCGGCAAGGGCACACTTTTGCGATGATGGTCTATACCTGGAAGGTCAGCTCCTCTTTCTCGGGATGCTTGTCGACGTGGATGGTGGCAGTAGCCGGCAATTCGCCGTTGATGATGAGTTCGCAGATGCCGTCCTCCACGTAGTTCTGGAGGGCTCGCTTCAGCGGGCGGGCGCCGAACTGCACATCGTAGCCCTTGGTGGCCACAAACTCCTTGGCGGCATCGGTCAGCTCCACCTCGTAGCCCAGGTCGGCGATGCGCTTGAGCAATGGCTTCAGCTCGACATTCACAATTTTCTTGATGGCGTCGAGATCCAGCTGGTCGAAGGTGATGATTTCGTCGAGGCGGTTGAGGAACTCAGGCGAGAACTGCTTGCTCAGTGCCTTCTGCACAATGCTGCGGGCGTGCTCGCGGTCTTGCTCGTTCATGGCCAGCCCGGCATTGCCAGCGGTGAAGCCCACGCCACGGCCGAAGTCTTTCAGCTGGCGGGTGCCGGCATTGGAGGTCATGATGATGACAGTGTTGCGGAAGTCTACGAAACGGCCGTTGCCGTCGGTGAGGCGACCTTCGTCGAGCACCTGGAGCAGGAGGTTGAACACGTTTCCGTGGGCCTTCTCAATCTCGTCGAGCAGGACGATGGAGTAGGGCTTGCGGCGCACGCGCTCGGTGAGCTGTCCGCCCTCCTCGTAGCCCACGTAGCCCGGAGGAGCACCGATGAGGCGACTGACGTTGAAGCTCTCGGTGTATTCCGACATGTCGACGCGGATGAGGGCATCGGGTGAGCCAAACATAAACTCGGCCAGCTTCTTGGCCAGATAGGTCTTGCCGACACCCGTGGGGCCGAGGAACATGAAGGCACCGATGGGGTGATTGGGATCTTTCAGACCGACGCGGTTGCGCTGGATGGCGCGCACCATTTTGTCGATGGCCTTGTCTTGGGCAATGACGGCCTGCTTCAGCTCGCTGGCCATGCCCTTCAGGCGGATGCCCTCGCTCTCGGCCATGCGCTGAACGGGCACGCCGGTCATCATCGACACCACGCTGGCCACCTCTTCCTCGCCAACGGTCTGGCGGTCGTCGTTGGCACCGCTCTGCCACTGCTCGGTGAGTGCTGCCAGCTCGGCTTCCAGCTCCGTCTGGCGGTCGCGATAGCTGGCTGCCAGCTCGAAGTTCTGGCCGCGAACGGCGCTCTGCTTGCGCTCTTTGACTCGGTCCAGTTCTTTCTCCTTCTCAGTGATTTCGGGCGGGATGGTGCCATTCTTTAAATGTACGCGCGAGCCTGTCTCGTCCATGGCATCGATGGCCTTGTCGGGGAAGGCCCGGTCAGCAATGTAGCGCTCTGTCAATTTGACACATGCCAAAATGGCGTCGTCGGTGAACTCAACGTGGTGGTGGCGCTCGTAGCGCTCTTTGATGTTGTGGAGGATGGTGAGTGTCTGCTCGGCGGTGGTAGGCTCGACGATGACTTTCTGGAAGCGGCGCTCAAGGGCACCGTCTTTCTCAATGCTGTTGCGGTATTCGTCGAGGGTGGTGGCACCAATGCACTGTATGGTGCCACGGGCCAAGGCTGGCTTCATGATGTTGGCAGCATCCATAGCTCCTGCTGAGCCGCCGGCACCGATGATGGTGTGTATCTCGTCGATGAAGACGATGATGTCGGGATTCTGCTCCAGCTCCTTCAGCAACGCCTTGATGCGCTCCTCGAACTGTCCGCGATACTTCGTGCCGGCCACGATGCCGGTCATGTCGAGGTTTACCAAGCGTTTGCCGAAAAACATGGGCGAGCACTTGCGCTGGCTGATGAGTTGCGCCAGGCCCTCGACGATGGCGCTCTTGCCGACGCCAGGTTCGCCAATGAGGATGGGGTTGTTTTTCTTACGCCTGCCAAGAATCTCCAGCACGCGCTGAATTTCGCGCTCGCGGCCTACGATAGGGTCGAGCTTGCCTTCGGCAGCGGCCTTGGTGAGGTCGGTGGAGAAATTGTCGAGCACAGGGGTCTTACTCTTCTGTTTCTGAGCCGTTTGGGTCTTGGAAGCAGAAGCACCGTTGCCCATGGAAGAGTCGGAAGTGTCGTTGTATTCTTCTTCCTCTTCGTCGGGAAGGCTGATGCCGCTCGTGGGCGATTGTTGAGCCTTCAGAAGGCTCAAGACGTCGTCGTAGTTCATGTCGTTTTGTTCCAGAATTTGTTTGGCTCCGTTGTCTACTTGGTCGTGGAGGATGGCCAGCAGTAGATGCTGCTCATCGACACGTGGCTGGCGCTGTGTGCGGGCTTCGAGAACAGCCAACTTCAGGATGTTCGAAGCACGCTCGTTGAGCACCAACTCGCGGGTGTTGATGGGACTCGTGATGTCGTCTTGTCGCACTTTGGCTTCCAGGTCGTACTTCAGCTGAGGGATGTTAAGCCGCAGACGGTGGAAGACATCGATGACGGGTCCGTCGTGCATCCGTAGCAGTCCTAACAGCAAGTGCTCAGGCCCAACGGAGCTTGAAGCCAGGCGTGCTGCCTCTTCGCGTGAGTAAGAGAGTACCTCGGATACTTTGGGTGAAAACTGACTTGTCATCTGTATTCTTTATTACCTTAGTCGTTCAACAGGGAGTATGCAAAAGGCGTGCCAAAACAATTCGAGGTGCGAGAATAGTTTTGCTGCTTGTGGCACTATGCTCACACCTCGGTTAGTTGTACCCTTCACGGCGCGGGACTACGACGCAGCAGCATCTTCGGATGGTTTGATGTCTTCAATCTGCAGCTGTACCTCGCTGCGCTTGTAGATGTTCTCCTCGATGGTGTAGACAATGTCGAAGGAGCGCTTCGACTTGATGTAGCGGGCGGCGGCACTCTGTCCGAAGGCGATGCCGTTCATGACGTTTGAGGAGCGGGAGTCGACGAGCTCGAGCTTGATGTGCTCCTGCTGCCGGCCTACGACCTTCGAAGTGCCGTAGTCGTAGACGTTGCGCGTGCAGAACAGCGGCTTGGGGTTGTCGGGGCCGTGGGGGGCAAGTTTCTTCAGGTCGTTGTGGAGCTTCTTCGTGATGTCGCGGAAGTCAATCTCGCTTTCAATCTCCAGCATGGCCTCGGTCTGTTCGGGCATGATGTGGGTGCTGACATATTCCTGCAGCCGATGCCGGAATTCGGGTATGTTCTCCGTCTTCAGCGACAGGCCTACGGCATAGGTGTGGCCGCCGAAGTTCAGCAGCAGGTCGCGGCAGCTCTTGATGGCATCGTAGAGGTCGTAGCCCGGCACGCTGCGCGCCGAGCCAGTGGCCAGGCCGTCCTGGCAGGAGAGGACCACCGTGGGGCGGTAGTATATTTCGGTCAGGCGCGAGGCAACGATGCCTACGACACCTTTTTTCCAACCTTCGTTGTAGAGGACGATGGCGGGCTGGTGGGCCTGGCTTTCCAATCGCTCCACAATCAGGTTGGCCTCCTCGCTCATCTGCTTGTCAATGTCCTTGCGCTGCTCGTTGTATTCATTAATATGGATGGCCTCCGTGAGTGCGCGCTTGAAGTCTTTCTCCACAAGCAGGTCTACGGTCTCAGTGCCGTTCTGCACGCGGCCGCTGGCGTTGATGCGCGGCCCGATCTTGAAGACGATGTCGCTCATGGTGATGTCGCGGCCCGTCAGCCCACTGATCTCGATGATGGCCTTCAGACCTGTCGACGGGTTCTGGTTGAGCTGCTTCAGACCGTGGAAGGCCAGGATACGATTCTCGCCCATGACCGACACCATGTCGGCGGCAATGCTCACGGCGCAGAAGTCGAGTAGGGGGATGAGCTGAGAAAAGGGTATGCCGTTGTTCTTGGCAAAGGCCTGCATGAACTTGAAGCCCACGCCGCAGCCGCAAAGATCTTTGAAGGGGTAGGTGCTGTCCTGCCGCTTGGGGTTGAGAATGGCCACGGCGCAAGGCAGCTCGTCGTCGGGCACGTGATGGTCGCAGATGATGAAGTCGATGCCCATCTCCTTGGCCTGCCGGATTTCGTCGATGGCCTTGATGCCGCAGTCGAGAATGATGATCAGCTTCACACCGGCCTCCTGAGCATGCTCCAGCCCCTTCTGGCTGATGCCATAGCCCTCTTCGTAGCGGTCGGGGATGTAGTACTCGATGTTTGAGTAGAACTGTAGGAGGAAGCGGTAGACGAGGGCTACGGCGGTACATCCGTCGACGTCGTAGTCGCCGTAGACCATGATGCGCTCCTTGCGGCCCATGGCATCGTTCAGGCGGTCGACGGCCACGTCCATGTCGTTCATCAGGAAGGGGTCGATAAGCTCGCTGAGCATGGGGCGCAAGAATCGCTTCGCAGCCGATTCGGTGCGAATGCCTCGCTGAATGAGAAGATGGGCCATGATGTTGCTCATGCCCAGTTTCTCAGCCAGTTCCTTGGCTTGCTGCTGGCGTTCAGGAGAAGGAGGTTGGTAATTCCACTTAGAATTCATAACTCCTGACTACTGCAAATGTTAAATACCCAGCTTCTTGCGGATGTCCTTTGGAATGGCGTTCTTGTTCACCAGAAAGTCCATGGTGTTGGCGGCAATGAAGGTCTTCGTCATGTACCATGTGCCTTTGTAGTCGCCGGTCTCGCCCCAGGAGTTCTTCACCATGTAGTATTCCTTGCCGTTCTGGTCTTTGGCCACGCCGTAGATGAGCATGCCGTGGTCGTCGGTCAACTCCCAGTTGTCAAAGCGCTCCTGGCGCATCTCCTGCGTGACCTTCACCTCGGGCACGGTGCAGCCCAGCGAGTCAATCACGTTCTGGCGTTTGGCGGGGGCCAGTTTCAGCCAGCGGGCCATGTCGCTGCCGGCGAGGCTCTTGGCGGCTTCGCCATCGATGGCGTATGCCAGACCCTGACGGGTGAAGCCCTCCTCCGACACGTCGCCACCCCAGGCGATGGTGTAGCCCTTGTCGATGGCGTTGTCGATGACCTGCATCATCTCGTCCATGGGGAGGTTGTAGCTCAGCGGGAAGCGCCAGTTGTCCTGAACCTCCACGGCAAAGCCGGTGTAGAAGGGGTGGTGGGTGTAGCTCGTGATGCTGACATAGTCAGACAGGTCTATGCCGAGGCTCTCGCAGAAGCTCTTCGGAGTGTACTCCTTGCCCTCGTAGGTGAACTTCTCCGGACACTGGCCCAGGTAGGCGTCGAGAATGCCTTGCAGGCCGGGCTTCCACTGGTTGCTGATTTTCTTTGCGCTGCTCTTGGCAATGGCGGCCACGTAGGGCTCGAGCAGCGAGAAGAACTCGTTGAAATTATTCAGCGAGTCACCATAGAGCGAGCCGGGGAAAGGCATGGCATCCTCGGGACAGATGCCCCACGTCTTCATCGTGGCCAGCACGTCTTCGGCAGAGCCGCCTTGTGAGAACTGGCAGTCGCCATGGAAGCGAACCACCTGGATGGCCCGGTCCATATAGGTCTTGTTGGCCACGAAGCTCTCGCAGAGGTCGTAGGTCTTGCCGGTGGCTTTCAGAATTTCTGCCTCAAAGAAGGAAATGGTGCTGTAGTCCCAGCAGGTGCCGCTGCGGTTCTGGTCCTTTACCGAGGTGATGGGGTTCTCCTTGATGGTGGTGAATACGGGTTTGTTGTCTTTTTTCTGCTCAGCATCCTGAGCCTGCGCTCCTATGGCCACCATGGCCAGCAGGGCAAGTGAGAAGGTCTTTTTCATTGCTTTTATTATTTTTGTTTCTTCTTTTCTTTCGCTATGGTTCATCCCGCCCCTGCTGGCCCGCTGGCCCGCAAAGGCGGAAAATCGTTGCAAAATTACATAAAAAAGAACAAAAAGCCAAAAGAAACGCAAGAAAATCGTCTCTCATGGCTATTATTCTTTACAAAACGGCATCTTTTGCGCCTGAGCGGCAGCTCACGACGGCATCATGAACGATTCCAGCTCCTCCGGGTGGTAAGGTATGCGCTTGCTGCCCAAGAATCGGCATCCGTCGGAGGTGATGAGCAAGTCGTCTTCTATGCGTATGCCGCCGAAGTCGCGGTAGGCATCAATCTTGTCGAAGCAGAGGAAGTCGGCACAGTGGCCCTCCTTCCGCCAAAGGTCTATGAGGTGAGGAATGAAGTAGATGCCCGGCTCGTCGGTGACCACGAAACCAGGCTGCAGGCGGCGTCCCATGCGCAGGCAGTTGGTGCCAAACTGGTCGAGGTTGGGGCGCGTCTCGTCGTCAAAGCCCACGTAAATCTGGCCCAGCCCCTCCATGTCGTGCACGTCCATGCCCATCATGTGGCCAAGGCCGTGGGGCAGGAACATGGCGTGGGCACCGGCACGCACAGCCTCCTCGGTGTCGCCCCTCATCAGCCCCAACTCCTTCAGCCGGTCTGTCATCAGGCGGCAGACGGCAAAGTGGACATCGGCATATTTCACACCCGGACGCGCCACCTCCAGCACATAGTCGTGGCAGGCTTCCACAATGCTGTAGATCTCCAGCTGTTGCTGGGTGAAGCGGCCGCCAACGGGCATGGTGCGAGTGTTGTCGGAGCAGTAGTCGTCCAGCTCACATCCGGCATCGCAGAGTGCCAGCCGCCCGCTCTCCAGCGGCGCGTCGCCCGGACAGCCGTGCATAATCTCGCCGTGCTGGGTGAAGATGGTGGCAAAGCTGACCCCCTGAGCCATAGAGCGGGCCACGCCGTCCACCTGACCGCCCACGTAGCGCTCCGTCACGCCCGGCCTGACGAGCCGCTGAGCCGTCGTGTGCATCTCGTAGCCTACGTCGCAGGCGCGCTCAATGGCGGCAATCTCCTGCTCCTCCTTTGACGAGCGCATCTGCACCACGGCCTTGATGAGTTTCAGCGAGGCCGCCTCTTTCTGCCGCGAGGGGTGAATGTCAAGCAAGTCCATGATAGCTATTTTTGTGTCGTGGCGATAGGGCGGGAGAAAATGCACGCGCCGCCCCTTCACCATCGCCCCGAGGGCCGACAGCGGTGCCGTCTTCGCAATGCCCACCTCAGCGGCCAAATCGGCCACCGACGGCGTGTAACCCATCCAGACGATGTCCTCCACGTCAATGTCGTCGCCCAGGAGCCACTCCTGGTCGTTGTCAATGTCGATAACACCCACCAGGCCGTCACGGTGCTGCCCGAAATAATAGAGAAACGACGAGTCCTGCCGCAAGGGTGAGTAGGCATTGGCAGGATAGTTGGCCGGCGACTCGTTGTTGCCGAAGAGCACAATCACCCCTTCTGCCACGAGTCGTTTCAGTTCCGCCCGGCGGCGGATGTAAGTCTGCTTGTCAAACATGAGCTAAAGTTCTTTTTTCGTGCAAAGGTACAAATAACTGCATGAAAAACCAAACTTTTCGGAAAAAAAGTAGTAAATTTGCAGCCCGAAACAGAACACACATGGAGAGGTTAGAACGCAACACTGGACTGGTGCTCGAAGGCGGCGGCATGCGTGGTGTCTTCACCAGCGGCGTGCTCGATGCCTTCATGAAGCATCAGCTGGAGTTTCCTTACGTAGTGGCCGTCTCGGCAGGAGCCTGCAACGGCATGAGCTACATCAGCCGCCAGCCCCGCCGCGCCCGCTACAGCAACATCGACCTCCTGCGCAAGTACGGCTATCTGTCCCTGAAAAACCTCATCACCAAGGGGAGCATCTTCGACCCCGCCCTGCTCTACGAGCGCTTTCCCAACGACATCCTGCCCCTCGACTATGACGCCGTCAGGGCAAACCCCACGGAGTTTGAGATGGTGGTCACAAACTGCCAGACCGGCCTTGCCGAGTACCTTGCCGAGAAGAGCGACCGCCGCCGCATGATGGCCATCGTGAAGGCCAGCAGCTCGCTACCCTACGTGGCCCAGATAACGTACGTCGACGGCAAGCCGATGCTTGACGGAGGAATAGTAGACTCCATACCCGTGCAGCGGGCCATAGAGACCGGCCACCCTTTCAACGTCGTCGTCATGACTCGCAACAGGGGCTACCGCTCCACCGAGAGCGACCACAAGGTGCCCCGTTTCATCTACGCCGACTATCCCCGCCTGCGCGTGGCCCTCAGTCGCCGTGTAGAAGTCTACAACCGCCAACTCGACATGGTGGAGCGCATGGAAGACTGGGGCGAGGTGGCCGTCATCAGGCCGCAGAGACCCATGGAGGTGGGCCGCGTCTGCCGAGATGCAGACAAGCTGGAGAGGCTCTACGAGGAGGGCTTCAGCGAGGGAGAGGCGTTCTGCGCCAGGTACGGGCTGTGAGCTGAGGGGGCAGGAGTGACTGCAAACACCCCTTCA
>Ga0310691_10005628_pt1 | contig 13626 bp, 16 predicted proteins | sample 176DNAGHGlowgp2_FD_203887 | JGI IMG/M metagenome (GOLD analysis project Ga0310691, IMG submission 203887) | Sheep rumen microbial communities from Palmerston North, Manawatu-Wanganui, New Zealand - 1766 DNA GHGlow gp2 (v2) (version 2) | ecosystem: Host-associated > Mammals > Digestive system >... | reverse complement strand
CCGGGGACCTTCCCCGGGGAAATGGCCACTGAGCACATTCCTGGGGCGATTTGGTGGGGAAGGTATCGGCCATTAAAACCGACCTTCCCCAAAAAGTGAAAATTGTTGTAGCCTTTCGGGGCGGGGTTCCGTCTAACGGGTGAGTTGAATCAAAAATGTATTAGTTATGATGAACCCTTTGATGATGTTGTTGACGACGTATGGCGGGTCGGCCGCCTGGGATGCCGTGGCCCGTATCTTCAACCATTTCTTTCAAGCTCTGATTCCGATCGGCATCTGCGTTATCCTGCCGATCATCGTGATCACCCTGGCGCTGCGCACCCGCCGCCACGAGATCGACAAGAAGACGGAAGTGATGATGAAGGCCATCGAGAACGGCGCGCAGCTGGACCCGGCTTTCTTCGAGAGCGCCGCCAAGGCCGGCTGCAAGGAGAAGACCGTCAAAGACAAACTGATGGGCTACCTGACCGCTGCCTGCGTCACATCGGCGATCGGCCTGCTAGCGGGAATCGTGCTCACCATCGTATTCACGAGCCAGAACTTTTGGAATGACGAACCGGGCGGCGCCACGGTTGCCATCCTGCCCTGCGCCATCCTGCTGGCCGTCGGCATCGCCTTCTTCATCGTGTATGCCATCGGCAAAAAGACCTGGGCGAAGGAGCTCGCGGAACTGGATGCGGAGAAGCGTTCGGAGGAATAGATTCTTCGCTACGCTCAGAATGACAGTGCTACGCTCAGAATGTCAGTGCGTTGACCCGCGAAGAGTTTATAGGATTGGCCACGGCCGAGCAGGAGTCCCTGAGGAGATTCCTGCTTTCGCTGTGCGGTGACCCGGCCGAGGCCGACGACATCGCGCAGGATGCGCTGATGAACGCCTACGTCGCCTCGGCCTCCTTCCGTGGCGCGGCGCGCTTCAGCACCTGGCTCTTCCGCATCGCCTACAACTGCTTCATCGACCGGCTCCGCAGCCGGAAACTTCAGACCTCTCCGCTGGACGCGCCACCTGCGCAGACGGTCCCCGGACCGGACGCCACCGACGGCCGCTTCCGCCACGAAGACCTCCACCGCGCCATCGGCCGGCTGCCCGACAAGGAGCGCGCCGCCCTGCTGCTCTTCTATATGGAAGACAAGTCCGTCAAGGAGATCGCCGTCATCCTCGAAATCCCCGCCGGCAGCGTCCGGGCCTACCTGACCCGCGGCCGCAGGCACGTCAAAGAATACCTGGAGAAATGGAAAACGAGATAAAAGAATTCTTCCGCCAGACAGCCCCGAAGCCCGCGGATCCCACATCGTTCACCCTGGAGCTGAACGCCCGCCTCGCCGCCGTAGAGCAGATCAAGGCCTACCGCGACCGCGAGATTCGCCGCACACGCCGGGTCTTCCTCATCATTTTTGTCGCCGGGCTGCTGGTCGGCGGTGCGCTCGCCGCTTTCCTGATCCTCCATCCGCTCACGCTTCCGGAACCCGGCCTGTCCCCGGAAGACCTGGCACCCGCCCCCTGGCGCTGGGCCGCCGCCGGTGCCGTCGTCCTGGGCACCGTGCTCGCAGCTTTCCTGCTCACCCGCCACCGCACGCCGCTCCTTCCTCGCATCTAACCCCGGTCCATCGTCCGCAAGGCGGTGAGGGTCAGCGGGATGGAAAGGGCGAAAGCCAGCAGGTCGGACACGGCCTGGGCGATTTCCACGCCCAGGAAACCCCAGAGCGCACGTCCGATGAACAGGGCCGGGATGAAGAACAGGCCCTGGCGCGCCGTCGCCATGATTACGGCGGGCACGGTGCGACGGATGTTCTGCAGGTACATGTTGGACATGACCACCATTCCCGTCAGCGGGAAGGAAAGGCACTGATAGCGAAGCACTTCCGTGCCGATCCGGATGACTTCGGCGTCGTCGCTGCGGAACACGCGAACGATTCCGGGCGCGAACAACCAGCCCAGCACGGCCAGCACCAGGCAATAGACCGTGGACACGACGACGCTGTGCCGGAACGCCGCCCGCACACGGTCGAAGCGCCCCGCCCCGAAATTAAAGCCGCACACCGGCTGGAAGCCCTGGCCGTAGCCGATCATCGCGGCGCTCGCCAGCATCGCCACCCGCGTCACCACCGAGAACGCCGCCACGCTCGCGTCGCCGTATTCCGACGCCAGCTGGTTCAGGCAGATGGCCGCCAGGCTCATCAGTCCCTGGCGTGCCAGCGAAGGCAGCCCGCCGGCGTTGATCTCGACATAGCGCGACCACGCGGGCTTGAAATTCCGGAAGCGGATCCGGATGCCGCCGCGCCGTCCGCACAGGGCGACCATCACGAAGAAACTGAATACCTGCGAGGCGGTGGTCGCGATGCCGGCGCCGCGTATCCCCATCCCGAGTCCGAGGATCAGGGCGGCGTCCAGCGCGATGTTCAGCAGGGCGCCGGAGGCGATGCCGACCATGGACAGCAAGGCATTCCCCTGCTGGCGCATCTGGTTGTTCATCGTGAAACAGCACATGATGAACGGCGTCCCCGGCAGGATGTACCGGAAATACTCCCGCGCGTAGGGAAGAATGGTATCGGTAGAGCCGAACAGGCGCAGCAGCGGATCCGTCAGCAGCCACCCGGAAAGCGCGATCAGCACGCCGGCGAGGAAGGCCGAGAAGAAGCCCGTCGCTGCCATCGCCGCGGCGTCATCGGTGCGGCGGCGCCCCAGCGCGCGCGAGATATAGTTCCCCGATCCCTGCCCGAAATAGAACGCAATGGCCTGGATCAGGGCCATATAGGAGAAAACGATGCCGAGCGCGGCGACGGACTGGGTGTTGATCTGCCCGACGAAGAAGGTATCCGCCAGGTTGTAGAAACCCGTCACCAGCATGCTGATGATGGACGGCACGGCGAGCGAGGTGACCAGGCCACCCACCGGCCGCGTGGTCATCCGGATGAACTTCTCCTCCTGCCGGTCCCTGCCCATGGCGGCTACCGCCCGGCGGCAATGCACTCGATCTCGACGAGCGCTCCTTTGGGAAGGGTCTTCACGGCCACGGCGCTGCGGGCCGGGAAGGGCTCGGAGAAGAACTGCGCGTAAACCTCGTTCATCGCGGCGAAGTCGCCCATGTCGGCGAGGAAGACCGTGGTCTTCACGACGTCGGAGAGGTTCAGCCCCGCGGCGGCCAGGATGGCCTGCACGTTACGCAGCGACTGGCGCGTCTGCTCCCGGACGCCTCCTTCCGGAAATGCGCCCGTGGCGGGATCGATGGGAAGTTGGCCGGAAAGGAATACCAGGCCGGCGCCGCTGTCGACGCCCTGGCTGTACGGGCCGATGGCGGCCGGTGCATTGACTGTGCTGACAGGTTTCATATCCAATGAATTTAAGGCAAAGATACGAAATTCGTCGAAGAAACGAGGCCGTCCGTCGAGGGCTTTGGCGAATTCGTCGAAATGACTGATTTTCAATCATTTCCGGCACGATACATGCGATATGTATGGCAGAAAGCGACAACAACGAAACATAACAAATAAAAACAAAAACATCATGAAAAAGATTTCTTTACTTGCAGCACTTGTCATCGCATCGTTCTTTGCAGCTTCCGCCTATGCGGGCCAGGAGACCATCACCGACGGAGAGAAGATTTCCGGAATCATCAACGACTACTATCCCGAACTCAAGGACTACTACGAGGCGGGCGTCATGAGCATCGAGTCCCTCAAGGAGCAGACGCTCGGGGACGGCAGCACGGAGTACGGCATCAAGTACAAGTTCGTCAAGAACTATTACGACCAGGCCGAAATCGATGACGTGCTCAAGGCGCAGTTCCCGGACATCTATATGATGAGCAAGGCCGGGATCCTGAAGGACATTTCGATCTACCGCTTCGTGGACAAGAACACCGGGAAGATCCTCACCAACGTCGCCTACAACAGCATCAGAACTCCTGCTTGCCGGGTTCTTTTTTCATCTCGTCGTAGCGGACGGAGTCGAAACTGAACAGGGAGGCATGGCGGCCGGGGTGCGGCGTCTTCTTCTTGCCCGGATACTCCTTCAGGATACCTGAGGCGAGCATCTTGCGCTGGAAATTGCGGCGGTCGAACTCGGTGCCGAGGATGATCTCGTACAGGCGCTGCAGGTCGGGCATCGTGAACTCGTCGTCCAGGAGTTCGAAACCGACCGGCTGGAAATAGATGTCGCGCCGGAGGTGCTCCATCGCTGCGTCCAGGATCTTCTCGTGGTCGAACGCGAGCGGGGGCAGATCGTCGATCGGGAACCAGGCCGCCTTCTCGGCGTCGTCGCCACCCACCACCTTCGAGGGTTTGACGAGGGCGTACCAGGCGAGGGTGATCACGCGCTCGCGCGGGTCGCGGTCCGGATCGGAAAAGACGCCCAGCTCGCCCAGGCCGGACGGTTCGAGCGAGGTTTCCTCGCGCAGTTCGCGCATCGCGCCCTGGACCGCCGTCTCGGTATTGCGGAGAAAGCCGCCGGGAAGGGCCCACCGGCCCCGGTAGGGCTCGAGTGCGCGCCGCACCAGCAGGACCTTCAGCTGCCGCTCCTCATAGGTGAAGATGACGCAGTCCGTGGTGACCGCCATGTGTTCGTACTTGTACTGGTACGGGAACTCCGCTCCCGGAACAAATGTGTAATTCTTGGCCATGTCCTGGCAAAGTTAGGCCATTTCCTGCCGAAATCCAACAGTATTGTGTCAATATGACTCTTGAAAAGTTTGTTCCTTCGCCAAAAAAGGCGTAAATTGCTGCAAAATTCGACTTTATGAAAAAGATCCTGTTGCTTTCGGCACTGACGGCCCTGTTCGCCGCCTGCTCGCAGGACAAGGCGCCCAAGGTCCTTGTCCTCTATTATTCGCAGACTTCCACCACGAAGGTGGTCGCCGAGGAAATCAGCAAACGGCTGGGCGCCGATATCGAAGAGATCGTGCCCGTGGAGCCTTACGGCACCGACTTCCAGGCCACCATCGCCCGCTCTTCCCAAGAGCGGGAAAGCGGCAAGCTTCCGGAAATCAAGCCGCTCGCCTCGGATATCAGCTCCTATGACGTCATCTTCCTCGGCTATCCGGTCTGGTTCGGCACCTATGCGCTGCCCATCGGCACCCTGCTGGACAACGTGGACTTCTCCGGCAAGAAGGTGGTACCCTTCTGCACCTTCGGCAGCGGCGGGCTTGACTCCAGCACCCGCGATCTCAAGGCCAAACTGAGCGGCGCGGAAGTGCTGCCCGGCTACGGCGTCCGCCAGGCCCGCATCGCCGCGGTCCCGGCCGAGGTCGAGCGCTTCCTGAAGCTGGGCGGCTTCCTCGAGGGTGAAGCCGAGGAATATGAGGACTTCGGCGCCGTCCACCCGGTTTCCGAGGCGGAAAGCGCCATCTTCGATGCCGCCGTCGGGACGTACCCGATGATCCAGGCCAAGGCCGAAAGCGTCTCTTCCCGCCCCGTTCCCGGCGGCACCGAGTACCTCTTCGAGGCCCGGGACATCCCCCGCGGACCGGCCCCCGACCCGGCGGCTCCCGCGACGCCGCCCTTCAAGGTCTGTGTACTGGACCTCGACGGGCAGGACCCCGTCTTCACGCAGGTTCTCCGCTAACCGATTCCGATTATTAACCGTATGCTGAATCGCATCTCCCGCATTGCAGCCGTGCTCCTGGCACTGCTGACGGCCCTGCCAGCCCCGGCCGCACACAAGAATTTCAAGGTGTCCGTCTATGTCCGCGCCTACGAAGTGCAGAAGATGAAGGACCGCGAATGGCTCGAGTCGTCCTGGAAGATCATCTCCGACCAGCTGGACGTGGACAAGATCTACCTCGAAACGCACCGCGACCTGCTGATCGTGGACGACGAGACCCTGGAGCAGGCCAAGGCCTTCTTCTTGAAACAGGGCCTGGAGGTTGCGGGCGGCATCACCTACACCATCAACGAATCCAACGAGTTCGAGACCTTCAGCTACTCCGACCCGGAAGACCGGGCGATGGTGCGCCGCATCGCGGAGCACACGGCCCGGCACTTCGACGAGTTCCTGCTGGACGACTTCTTCTTCACCAGCAGCAAGAAGGATGTAGAGATCGAGGCCAAGGGAAACCGGAGCTGGACCGAGTATCGCCTGGCCCTGCTGAAAGAGGCCGGGCAGGACCTGGTCGTGGGCCCGGCGAAGGCTGTCAACCCCAAGGTCAAAGTAATCATCAAATACCCCAACTGGTACGACCATTTCCAAGGCCTGGGCTTCAGCCTGGAGGACGGCCCGCAGATTTTCGACGGCGTGTGGACGGGCACGGAAACACGTGACCCGGGCAGCGCCCAGCACCTGCAGAACTATCTGGGTTACAACATCATGCGCTTCTTCGAGCACATCTCCGGCGGGCGCAACGGCGGCGGCTGGGTGGACTCCGGCGGCATCTATATGAGCATGGACCGCTATGCGGAGCAGCTGCACCTGACGGCCATCGCCAAGGCGCGCGACGTGATGCTCTTCGCCTGGAACCAGCTGCTGGACGTGAAACTGAATCCCAGGTTCCGCGCACCCTGGCAGGGCTCGGGGACCAGCTGGGACTACGACGCGATGACGGCCCCCTTCCAAAAGGGACGGCAGACCGTGACCCCCACCACGATGGCGCGGATCGCTGACGTCGTGCTCCGGCAGGCGGACGAACTGACCGGAAAGCTGGGCGAGCCGGTGGGCATCTACAACTACAAGCCCTTCCACTCGCTGGGCGAGGATTTCCTGCAGAACTACCTGGGCATGATCGGCCTGCCGATGGATATGTATTCCACTTTCCCGGAAGGGCGCAAGACCGTCCTGTTGACTGAGCAGGCGGCGTCCGACCCGGACATCGTGGCCAAGATGGAACGGCAGCTGCGCAGCGGCGGCGACGTACTCATCACGACGGGGCTGCTGAAAGCCATCCCGGAGAAGATTGCGGACATCGCCGAGCTGCGCTGCTCCGACCTGAAGGCCCTCGTCAACGATTTCGGCCGCTACGGGCAGAGCGGGCGCGACATCCTCATCCCGCAGGTCCGGTACCTGACCAACGACAGCTGGGAGGTAATCAGCGCCGGACGGCCCCTGACGGGCGGCGTGTCCGGCTACCCGGTCCTGCACAAGGCGAAGTACTCCGGGGGCTACCTCTACGTGCTCGCCGTACCCGACGACCCGGGCAACCTCTACGACTTCCCCACGCCCGTCCTGAACGAACTGCGCCGCATCCTAAGCCGGGACCTCGACCTTTACCTGGAAGGTCCCGCCAAGGTCAGCCTCTTCCTGTATGACAACAAGACCGTGATCGTCGAGAACTTCAACGACGCGCCCGTGGACGTCCGCCTGGTCGGCGGCGCATCCCTGAAGGCCTTTACCGACCTCGAGAGCGGGGCCGTTCTCCCGGCGGAACAGATTCCGGGCGGATACCGGCGCGACCCGCAGGCGGCCGCCGCCTTCACCCTGCCCGCGCACTCCTACCGGGCGTTCAGGTATGAATAAACCCATCCGGAAACAGCTGGTTCCGGTGCTGGTGGCGGCGGTGCTGCTGGGCCTGGTGGCCGTGTGCCGCTCCCACACCGCGTGGGCCGACTGGTATTCGCTTCACTTCTATCCGACCTGGTCCGGGGCGGTGTCGTGGCTGAGCGCCCGTCTCCCGTTCTCTCTGGACGAGTGGGTGGTCATCCTGGCCGCGGCCATCGCCGTCGCCCGCCTGGTCCGCCTGCGGACACGCTGGGCGGCCCTGATCGGCCTGCTGCTATGGATCGCGGTCTGGTTCTACGCCGGCTGGGGCCTCAATTATTTCCGCAGCAGCATCTACGAGCGGGCCGGGAAGCGGCCGGAAGCGTTCGAGCCGCAGCGCTTCCGCCTGTTCCTGAAAGACTACGCCCGGCAGCTGAACGCGGCCTACCGTCCCTTCGACGAACTGGACCGGGCGGCGACGGAGCAGGAAATCAGGCAGTTCTACGCCACGCTTTCCCCCGACTGGGGGCTGGCGAAGCCGAAGGACTGGCAGCGGCCGAAACGCCTGGTCGCCAACCGCCTATACTCCGCCGTCGGCGTCACCGGATTCGTCGGTCCCTTCTTCAGCGAGATCCAGCTCAACGAGGACACGCCGGACCGGCAGTATCCCTTCCTCTTCGCGCACGAACTGGCGCACCTGCTCGGCGTGAGCAGCGAGGCGGAAGCGAACTACTGGGCCTGGCGGGCCTGCACGGCGTCCTCCGACCCGCTGGTCCGCTACGCCGGTCTCCAGTCCCTCCTCCCCTACGTGCTGGGCAACGCCCGCGCGGCGCTGCCGGAAGAGGAATTCGTCCGCTGGCGGGACTCGCTCCGGCCGGAGGTGACGGAGGTCCTGCGGGACGAGCAGGCCTTCTGGCACGAGCGCTACGTCCCCTGGATCGGCCGCCTGCAGGCTTGGTTCTACAACCTCTTCCTGAAAGGGAACCGCATCCGCTCGGGCATGGCCAACTACAACGAAGTCATCCAGATCATCCTTACCCTCAGTTAGAGCGAATAATAAGCATCATGGACGAACGACTGAAACGACAACTGGATTTCATCCTGGAAATCGACAAGGAGAAGAACATTTTCCGGCAGACGCACCTGTCGGGCCACGGCCGCGCGGAGAACGACGCCGAACACGCCTGGCACATGGCGGTGATGGCCTGGCTGCTGCGTGAGTATGCCAACGAGGAAGTGGACCTGGCGAAGGTGATGATGATGTGCCTGATCCACGACATCGTGGAGATTGACGCCGGCGACACCTACGCCTACGATCCTGAGGGCCTGCAGACACAGCAGGCGCGCGAGGATGCCGCCAAGGAGCGGATCTATTCCCTGCTGCCCGGGGACCAGAAGGACGAACTGACCGCGCTGTTCGACGAATTCGAGAACTGGAGCAGCCCGGAGGCGCGCTTCGCGCATTCGCTGGACAACCTGCAGCCTCTCCTGCTCAACGGCAGCAACGACGGCGCCGACTGGAAGGCGCACGGCGTGACGGCAAAGCAGGTTTACGGCCGCCAGTCCAAGACCCGCGTCGGGTCCGAACGCCTGTTCGAGGTCACCGACGGCATCATCCGGGAACAGATCCGCAAGGGGAACCTGCCGGAGGAATAGGAATTGCGGGTTTGCTATCCTGGCTGAAATTGTGTATTTTTGTTAAACCTATAAGAGTATAGAATCATGAAATCAAGAATCTGCTTGCTTACGCTGGCACTTTTCCTGGCCGCCGGCGTCGCGGCCACGGCCCAGACCAAGAAGGTCTCCATCCTGGGGGACTCCTATTCCACTTATCAGGGATACAACCCGGAGGGGTACGCCCCCTTCTATCCAGACGGCCACAATGACGTCTCCAGCGTGGACCAGACCTGGTGGAGCCTGTATATCAAAGCCAAAGGCTACGAGCTGGAAAAGAACAACTCCTGGGGCGGCACCACCATCTGCGGCACCGGCTTCTTCAACCGGGACGTGACCGCATCGTGCTTCCTGAGCCGCGTGTACATGCTCGGCGATCCCGACATCATCTTCGTGTTCGGCGGCACCAACGACGCCTGGCAGCGCTCCCCGATCGGGGAATACAAGTTTGAAGGCTGGACGAAGAAAGACTGCATGACCTTCCGCCCCGCCCTGGCCTGCCTGCTGGACACCCTGATGAAGCTCTATCCCGAAGCCAAGATCTGTTCCATCCTGAACTCGGAACTGCGGGAAGAGATCAACGAATCCATGCGCACCATATGCGCGCACTACAATGTCCAGCTCATCGAACTGCACGACATTGAAAAGCAGAACGGCCACCCGTCCATCAGCGGCATGCAGAGCATCTGCGACCAGCTGCTGGAGGTCGTCGACTGAGGAGACAGGTTTTGAAAGACCGCAATTTTGACGTACATTTGCGCAGTTTTTTAAAATCTACGAAGGAATGAAGAAACTTTTAGTTCTGCTCGGCGCAGCTTTGCTGTCTGTCAGCGCACTCGCCCAGGGCGATGCCGCCGGAAAACCCGCGTATGGTTACAAACTGACGGATTTCGCCAGCACCCCCAAGTTCGGCGCGTTCATCATCGGCTCTTACAAATATTCCGGCCAGGATGGCGCCCAGGGCGGCCCCGGCTTCGGTCTCCGCCTGATCCGTACCTACGTTGACGGTACCATCCTCAACGACTTCAACTACCGCATCCAGTTCGAAATCAACGGCACCCCGCACGTCAAGGACTTCTACCTCGAGTGGGCCAAGTATAAGGAGTTCAGCATCAAGGTCGGCGAGTTCAAGCGCGCCTTTACCTTCGAGAACCCCTACAACCCTTGGGACGTGGGTGTAGGCGACTACTCGCAGGCCGTCAAGAAACTCGCCGGCATGGGCGACCGCTGCGGCGAAGCCTCCATGGGCGGACGTGACCTGGGCATCCAGTTCCAGGGCGACCTCTTCCCCGTGGGAAGCGACCAGCACAGGCTCATCCACTACCAGCTCGGCGTCTATAACGGCAACGGTATCAACAAGGCGGACAACAACCGGCAGAAGGACCTCATCGGAACCATCCAGATCCAGCCGATCAAGGACCTCTATATCGGCGTCTTCGGATGGAACGGCAACTGGTCCGACGGCAAGGTGACCGTCGACCGCAAGCGTTACTCCGTCGGTGCGAAGTACGAGCACAACAACTGGTCCGCCCGGACCGAGTATGTCCGCTCGTTCGGCTACAAGGCCTCTTCCATCGATCCCCTCACCGGTTCCCCCTATGCCGCCACCACGGACAAGGGTGTGGCCGATGCGTTCTATGCGACCGTGGGCGTTCCCGTGTGCGACTGGTTCAAGGTGTTCATGAAATATGACGCCTATCGCGACAATGCCACCGCGGACAGCCAGAATACCATCATCTCCTTCGCGCCCCAGTTCCGCCTCCACAAGAACCTGATGTTCCAGCTGGAGTACCGTTACAACGACAACAAACTGACGGGCCAGAAGTTCAACGAGTTCTGGCTCCAGTACTACGTGAGATTCTAAGTCCCCGGGACTGAATGAAAAGGAATGCCGGCCTTATTGCAAGGCCGGCATTCCTTGTTTTACGTCCGGGTCACCGGACCGGCTTGATGTTCAGGTTCACGCCCAGGACGTCCTCGGCGTCCACGATGGTCCAGCTGCTGCCGGGATAGATGCCGACGGTGCGCTCGGTGTCGAAGCCCATCTCCTTCAGGCCCCGGATCACGTCGTCGCGGGCGGCGCCCACCTCGAAGCCCAGGTGGTGCACGCCGAAGCGGTGCTTGTCCTGGAATTCGCGGAACGTGCTGGGCGCATCGTCCACCTGATGCAGTTCCAGCAGCCAGTCCCCCATCTCGATGACGCACATCTGCAGGTCGCACGGCTTGTCATCCTGCCCCCGGTAGGTGTAAGGATACTCTGCGTTGCTCTCCAGGTGGTTCACCCAGATCTCGGGTTCGGGGACGCCGAGCAGGGCGGCCCAGGTCTTCGCGGCACGCTGGATGTCGTCCACCACGATGGTCACCTGGATGAACTGGTCCTTGTTCAGCAGCCCTTTGCCACCGGAGAGGTAGCCTTTCATCTTCTCGATGCCGTACTTGGCCACGGCCAGGTCTTCCTCCGAAAGGGCGCCGCTGAACGCGAAGGCCATCTTGTAGCCGTCGAATTCGTCGTAGGCACCGCCCACGAAGCCGAGCTCACCGAGTATCTTCTGATGGTCCGGATTCCCGCTGTCGGCCCCGGTGGCGATGACTTCCCCGCACTTCGACCAGGCGATGGCGACCAGATTCCATCCTTCCTGGACGTTGCACGGCGTGCCGACCACCTTCATTTCGCCGATCCAGTCGTCGGTCTCGCCTTTGTTCAGGATCGAGGCCGTCGCCACGCCCTGGATGCCCATTTCGAGCGCCTTGGCCTTCATGTCGTCCAAGACAGTAACCAGTCTGTCTCTTAATTGTTCGTTTGTCATACTCTGCCGGATATTAGGGGGTTCAATTTGATCTTGATTCGGCTGCGACCCGGCGCCGCCGGTGCAGGCGACCGCGGCCAGCGCGGCCAGGGCAAACAACAACTTCTTCATACTGTTCATGATAAGTATAGTTTACGCTCCCCTTCGGGGAACTTTTCGATGGCATAGCGCAGCATCGTGCGGGGCATCGTGCGGAAGCGGGGTGCCAGGAAGGCCTTCAGGGCCGCCTCATCCCGCTTGCCCGCTTCGCGGAGCAGCCAGCCCACCGCCTTGTGGATCAGGTCGTGCGGGTGATGCAGGAGGATGTCGGCGATGGCGAAGGTATCTTCCAGTTGCCCGTTCCGGATGAACTGCATGGTGCTCACGATGCCGATGCGCTGCTCCCAGAGGCTCTTTCCTTTCCGGGCCAGGTCATAGAGCAGGGTCCGGTCCTTGTCCAGCAGCCACGCGCCCAGCAGCTTGTAGCACGACAGGTCCACCAGGTCCCAATTGTTGATGAACTGCGTATGGGAGAGGTAGAAATCGACGCACCGCCGCTGCAGATCCGGATCCTTCCCGGCATGGCTGAAGATCTCGACCAGGGACAGCAGGGCGGCCAGGCGCACTTCGTGGTACCCGCTGCGGATGCACGTTTCCAACTCCTTGAATCCCAGTTCCTTCCAGCAGGCCCCGACCACCTCCCGCGTCACGGGCACCTTGATTCCCAGAAATTCATCGCCCTCGCCGTACTGGCCCGGCCCCGTCTTGAAGAAGTGCATCAGGCCGGCCACCTGCGAAGGATCGCGGCGGGAAAGCATCTCCCGATACAGGATATTGCCGTCTTCTGCGTTCATTGACGTGTCATTCCAGACGTAAATACGCTTGATTACCCCTACAAAAATAAAGAAGAAAAAGAATTATTCGTACCTTCGCAGAAAATTAACCACATGAGACGACTCTTTTTGGTATTAACCGCGCTGGCAATCGTATTGCCCTCCTGCGCACAAAAGAAAAATGACATGAAAACACTGGTAGCCTACTTTTCCGCCACCGGCACCACCGAGGCCGTGGCGGCCGACCTTGCCGAAGTGACCGGCGCCACCCTTTACGAGATCCAGCCCGAGGTGCAGTACACCGCAGCCGACCTCGACTGGCGGAACAGACAGTCCCGCAGCAGCGTGGAGATGCAGGACAAGAACTCCCGTCCCGCCATCATCAAGGACCTGACGGATGCGGATGCCTATGACCGCATCTTCATCGGATTCCCGGTCTGGTGGTACACGGCCCCCACGATCATCAACACGTTCATCGAAACGTATGGTTTCGAGGGCAAGACCGTCATCTTCTTCGCCACCTCCGGCGGCAGCACCATCGACAAGGCCAACGCCGACTTCAAGGCCGCTTATCCGAAGATCGCCTGGAAGGACGGCAAGACGCTGAACGGAGCCTCCAAGGAGCAGATCCGCAAGTGGGCCGAAGGCCTAGAGTAATCCCGCCCGGCCACGACGAAAAAGAGGGTGACTAAAAAGTCAGTTGACTGATTAGTCACCTTCTTTTTTGTACATAGTAGGAAAGGTGCCCCCTACGGGGGTAATAAATAATAGCTATTCTTTTGATAATCAAAGGAATAGCTATTTCTTTTCTGATAAATTATCACTATCTTGTAGTTGCGAAATACAGAAAAACAACTTATCAGTAGTCAAGCAATGGCAAAGATAGTCTTTAAATCTTACAATCAGAACGACAATCTGCTTTTTCCTCCGT
>Ga0310691_10005627_pt1 | contig 13627 bp, 11 predicted proteins | sample 176DNAGHGlowgp2_FD_203887 | JGI IMG/M metagenome (GOLD analysis project Ga0310691, IMG submission 203887) | Sheep rumen microbial communities from Palmerston North, Manawatu-Wanganui, New Zealand - 1766 DNA GHGlow gp2 (v2) (version 2) | ecosystem: Host-associated > Mammals > Digestive system >... | reverse complement strand
CGGGATCTTAAAAGACGGCGCGACGGCGACAGGGATCGACGAGCCGCTGGTGCGCTACCGCGTTTCGAAGGGCTCAAAATCCGGCGACAAGTCAAAGTCGGCGCGGATGACGTGGAACACGTACAAGCATCTCGGCGTCGGATTCTGTAAGCGAATCGTCTGCTTTATCGGCTACTGCCTGCACGGGGTGAAACGGTACTGGCTATGAAGGAATCGCTGCTTGCAAAGCTCAAACGCATCCGTTTCGGCGATATCGGACACGTTTTTCTGTTTCTGATCGCGCTGCTTCCCGCCGCGATCTACAAACGAAAGCGCCGGCATCTGTGGCTTCTGTGCGAATACGCGAAGGAAGCGCAGGACAATGCGTTCGCGCTGTTCCGCTATCTGCGTAAATCCCGACCGGAGATCGACGCGGTCTATGCGATCGACCGAAGGTCTCCCGCGCGGGAAACGGTCGAGGCGATCGGACCGACGGTCCGCTTCGGTTCGCTGAAGCATTGGATTTACTACCTTGCCGCCGAGGTCAATATTTCGAGCCAGAAGGGCGGCAAACCGAACGCCGCCGTGTGCTATCTGCTCGAGGTCGTTTTGGGGATTCTCAAAAACCGGCGCGTCTTTTTGCAGCACGGCGTAACGAAGGACGATCTGCCGTTTCTGCACGCGGAAAACGCAAAGCTTTCCCTGTTCTGCTGCGCCGCGCAGCCGGAATACGAGTTCATCCGCGATACGTTCGGCTATGCGCCGGGCGTGGTGCGGCACCTGGGCTTCTGCCGGTTTGACGATCTGCTGGACGCAAAAAAGGACGAGGATCTCGTTTTGATCCTGCCGACGTGGCGGATGTGGCTGGAACGCGACTGCAATACGGATGCGGCGTTCCGCGCGAGCGAATACTTCAAGGGCTGGGACGCGTTTCTGAACGATCCCGCGCTCGACGCGCTTCTGAAGGAAACCGGCAAACGCGCCGTGTTTTGCGTGCACCGCAATGTGTCGCGGTACGAAACGTGCTTCACGTCGGCGTCGGACCGCGTTTCCGTCAAAAAATGGGACGAGGTCTCCGTGCCGGAGCTGCTCCGCTCCGCAGCGATGCTCGTGACGGATTTTTCGAGCGTGTACATGGACTTTGCGTTTATGAAAAAACCGGTCGTTTACTATCAGTTCGACCGGGAAACGTACCGGAAGGGACACCTTCCCAAAGGATATTTTGACTACGAACGGGACGGCTTCGGCCCGATCGCCGAAACCGGACCGGAGGCGATCGGCGCCATGCGCCGCATCATCGAAAACGGACTGCGCATGGAGCCGTGCTACGAGGAGCGGGTCGACCGGTTCTTCACCCTGCGCGACGCGCACAGTTCGGAACGAACGACGGATGCCATTAAGGAGATGATCGAATCAAGATGAAAAAACTCTGGAGACTTACAAAGGGAAGACTGCAGAAATTCGGGAAATACTGGGATCTTCTGGTGCTGCTCGTACAGCGCGACATCAAGCTGAAATACCGGAGAAGCTTTCTGGGGTATCTTTGGAGCGTGCTTACCCCGCTTTTGTCGATGACGGTCATGGCGATCGTCTTCACCAGGATGTTCAAAAGAAGCATTGCAAACTACCCGCTGTATCTGATCTGCGGCAACATTCTGTTCTCGTTCATGCGCGAATCGACGACGCAGGCGATGAACTCCGTGATCGGCAGCGCGGCGCTTCTCAAGAAGACGTACGTGCCGAAATACATTTTTACCCTGTCGAAGGTCACAAGCTGCATGGTCAACTTCGTGCTTTCCCTCGGCGCGCTGTTGATCGTAATGGTCGCGACGGGCGAACCGTTCCGCTGGATGAACTTCCTTGCGCTGATTCCGATTCTGGAACTGTACGTGTTCTGCGTCGGGCTCGGGCTGTTCCTTGCTGCGGTGACGGTGTTTTTCCGGGACGTGAAAAATATCTGGAGCGTGGTCACGCTTGCGTGGATGTACCTGACGCCGATTTTCTACTCGCTGGAAAGCTTTAACGAATCCAAGCAGCAGGGCGTCGTGGAACTGTCGAAACTGGGCATCCTGATCCGCCAGCTGAACCCGATGTATATGTACATTCAGCAATTCCGCTATTTTATCATGCAGTACCAGATCGATATGATCGAGGTTCCGTACGGCATATTGATGTGGCGCGGCGCGATTTGCGCGGGCGTCATGATGATTGTCGGGCTCTTTACGTTCAACGCGACCAAGAACAAGTTTATCCTGTATATCTGAGGACGGATTATGGAACAGATCATGCAAAAACCGAACAAACCGGAAGTCTGCATCCGGATCAAAGGCGCGTCCGTGCGATTCAACATTGCAGGGGAAAAGGTGGACAACCTCAAGGAGTACTTCGTGAAATTCGTAAAGCGTGAGCTTCGATTCAAGGAATTTTTCGCGCTGAAGGATATCGATCTGACGATCCGCAAGGGGGAATCGTGGGCGCTGGTCGGCGCGAACGGCTCGGGGAAGAGCACGCTTTTGAAACTGATTTGCGGGATCCTGACGCCGTACAGCGGAACCGTGGACGTAAAAGGCGACATCGCGCCGCTGATCGAACTCGGCGCGGGGTTCGACCCGAACCTGACCGCAAAGGAGAACATCTTCATCAACGGCGCGGTTCTCGGTCACAACCGCAAGTTCATGAAAGAGCATTACCGTGAGATCGTGGATTTCGCGGAGCTCTGGGATTTTATGGACCTTCCCATCAAAAACTATTCGAGCGGCATGCGCGCGCGGCTCGGGTTTTCCATTGCCACAATCGTCGATCCGGACATTCTGATCGTCGACGAGGTGCTGGCGGTCGGCGATGCGGCGTTTCAGGCGAAGTGCCGGCAGCGCATCAAGGAGCTTTTGTCGCGCGGGACGACGCTGCTGTTCGTTTCGCATGCAAAGGCACCCGTGATGGAACTTTGCGAAAAGGCGGTCTGGCTGGATCATGGTCAGATTAAGAAGATCGGCGCGCCGCAACACGTTTACTGGGCATATGAGCATCAGCATCTGAAAAAGAAAGAGAACGAATAAACGGGGGAAAATCATGGAACAAAAAGCACCGTTGATCAGTGTCATCGTGCCGATTTACAACGCGGGATACACCATATGGGATTGCCTGACGTCCATTCGTGAGCAGACGGTCACGGATTGGGAAGTGATCATGGTGGACGACGGTTCGACCGACCGAAGCCTGAAGATCATCGACTGGATGGTCCGCAACGACGAACGGTTCCGGGCGATCCATATTCCGAATTCCGGCGTTTCCGCCGCAAGAAACGCGGGCATCGATGCGGCAAAGGGCAAATATCTGGTTTTTGTGGATTCGGACGACCTGGTTCAGCCGACGTATTTTGAAAAGATGCTGGAGGCAATGGAAACGCTCCGACCGGACCTTGTTCTGACCAGCTTTGAACGGTTTCGCTGGACGTGGAAGCAGGAATATCTTTTGACGAAGTTCGGACTCGTCTGGATAAAAACGATCGAGCAGTTTTTGACGCTGTACACGGAATCGCGGACGAACATGTTCGGCGTTTCGATTTGGGCGAAGATGTACCGCGCGGATCTGATCCGGGAGCATCATATCCGGTTCGACCCGGAAATCACGTATGAAGAGGACTGCAATTTCAACGCCGACTATCTTGCGTACGTACATTCCGCCGTCGGGCTCGGCGACAATCTGTACCGGTACCGTCAATCGGATCAGTCACTGTCGAAGGCGTATCGCAAGGATACGTTCCGCTTCCTCGTGCACGGCCTGCACAGAAGACAAACGCTTCTGGAAGAACACGGCATGGACGACCAAATCCCGAAACTTTACGCGATCTTTCTGATGGTGATCAAAACAACCGCCATGAAGATCGCGAAAGCGCCGAACCTCAAGCATAAAGAGCGGATTGAGGAATATCGCGTGCTGATGCAGTTCCCGGAATCGATCCGGGCGGCGTCGCAAAAGCCCAAGTCTAAATCGTTCTTCAATCGCTGCATCGCTTTTTCCGTTCGGCATAAGATGCCGCGGCTGCTGGCGTTCGTTATGCGGATTTGGAGAATAGGGGACAGTATGAAAGAAAAGATCAATGATTGGAAAACACGGATCCGGGATCGCCGGAAACCAGAGGAAAACGAACCATGAAAGTCGGCATTATCACGTTCCATTTTCCGTTCAACTGCGGTGCGATCCTGCAATGCTACGCGCTCGAGCACAAGCTCGAGATGCTCGGAAACGAGGCGCAGGTCATCGATTATTGCCCGTGGTATCATTGGAACCGGTACGCGTCGTATAAAAACCCGTTCTACTACGCGAACAAAAAACTGCACGAGCCGGGCAACGTCTTCGTGCGCATCAAAAACGGTGCAAAAGGATTCCGCGACACCGTGCGTTCCCGGAAGGACGCAAAGCCGCGTCTCGTGCGTGAAGAGAAGTTCAACGCGTTCCGCGAAGCGTATCTTCATGAAACGCGGACGTATCGGAGTCTGCGCGCGCTGCGGATGCGTCCGCCGAAGTGCGATCTCTATATCGCCGGAAGCGATCAGCTCTGGAACAGCAAGCTGACCGACAACAAATTCGATCCGGCTTATTTTTTGAATTTCGGAAGAAAAAAGACCAGGCGTGCGACCTATGCGGTCGGAACGTATTTTGCCGACCCGCAGGCGGCGAAGGCGGAGATCGCGCCGATGCTGAAAAAACTCGACGCCGTTTCGCTTCGCGAAGCCAGGTTTCTGCCGGACGTCATGGACGCCGCGGGACCTTCCGTGCCGCTGCATACGGACGTCGATCCGACGCTGCTTCTGACCGCCGACGCATATGAAGCGCTGCTGCCGAAGGAACCGTTGGAAAAAGAGCCGTTTATCCTCGTTTACACGATGCCCGGTCCCGCGCAGAAGCCGACCAACGAGGCGGCGAAAAAGCTTGCGCAGAAGACGGAACTGCATCTGATCGACGTGAACGGCAACCCGAACGCGGAAAACCGCAGCGTCGGGGATCAGCGGATCGCTTCGCCCGCGGAGTTTCTGTGGTATGTCAAAAACGCCGCGTACGTGGTGACCAATTCGTTCCACGGCACGGTCTTTTCGGTGCTGTTTCATAAGCGCTTCGCCACGATCCTGCACAGGGAAACGGGCAACCGCGTTTCGGAACTTCTGGACAAGATCGGCCTTTCCGATCGTTATACGGATCAAAAGGATGCGGTCGCAAAGATCCTCGGGCTTGCCGCAGACTGGAAAGCGGTCGACACAGCACTCGCCGCGCTTCGCGCCGAATCCGAGCGATATCTCCGGTTCCTATGCGGCGGAAGCGAGCAGCCGGCGTTTTTGACGAAAGAGGACGTGAAAAGGCTGACCGAGCCGAAGCCGGAACGCCCCGCGGAAAAACCGCCCGAACCGATCCCGATCCCGCCGAGAGAGATCCGACCCGCCGCAAACACAAAGAGCACGGAGCAGAAAGGAACGTACATGTATACCGACGATAAAAACGCGCAGATCGTATTGGCGCTTCTGAAAAAATACAACGTAAAGAAAATCGTGGTCTCGCCCGGCACGACGAACGTGCCGATCTCGCGCGCGGTACAGACGGATCCGTTTTTCGAGGTCTATTCCGCGGTCGACGAACGCGGCGCGGCATACCTTGCGGGAGGGCTCGCGTTTTCGTCGGGCGAACCGGTTGCGATCTCCTGCACGGGCGCGACGGCGTCCCGCGATTACATTCCGGGATTGACGGAGGCGTATTACCGGAATCTTCCCGTGATCGCGATCACCTCGCAGCATCATTCGCCCTGCTACTCGGATCTGATGCCGCAGATGACCGACCGAACCGTTTCGCAGAACGACATCAAGCGGTTTGCGGCGGTTCTGCCGCTGATCAAGGACGCGGAGGACTATCGCGCGTGCGTGCAGCTCGTCAACGAAGCGCTGTACACGGCGACGCGCAAGGACGCCGGTCCGGTCCATATCAATCTGCCGGTCGGCAACCTCTATTCGTTCACGACGAAGCAGCTGCCGGACGTGCAGAAGATCGACGTGTTCGAACCCGAGAATTTTGCGGCGGACGAGCTGAAAAACGCGCTTCTCGGCAAGAAAGTTGCGCTGTTCATCGGCGCGCATAAGCCGTTCGATGCGGAAACAAAGGCGGCGATCGAACGCTTCGTCGAGAACCTCGACGCGCCGGTGTTCTGCGATCATACCGCAAACTATACGGGCAAAAATCGCGTGCTGAGCGCCGTCGCAGGCGACTTCAAGATGCTGAAGACGATGCCCGACCTGCTGATCGATCTCGGTTCGGTGTCCGGCGATTACAGCGCGGGACCGATCTTCAAGGGAACGCGTGTCTGGCGCATTTCCGAGGATCGGAAATTCCACAACCGTCACGGCGCGGAGATCGTTCAGAAGCTGTTCTTCTGCTCGGAGCGATTCTTCTTCGAAAACCTTGCGGACGTTTCGGGAGATACGAAGTATTATGAAACCGTCAAGCGCGAGGTTACCGCAACAAAGGTTCCGATGCTGCCGCTGTCTAATCTTTATGCGGCGTCGAAGCTTTCGGAACGGCTGCCGAAAAACAGTTTCCTGCATCTGGGGATTCTGAATTCGCTTCGCAGCATGAACTACTTCGAGCTCGATCCGAGCGTGACCGTGAGCTGCAACGTCGGCGGATTCGGCATCGACGGCGCGCTTTCCACCGCGCTCGGGCAGGCGCTGGCGGATCCCGATTCGCTTTCGTTCTGTCTTCTGGGCGACCTTGCGTTCTTCTACGACATGAATGCGCTCGGCAACCGGCACGTGGGAAAGAATCTGCGCATCCTGCTGATCAACAATGCGCGCGGCGTGGAGTTCCGCCTGAACGCGAGCCTCGAACGGCTGTGGGGGTCCGACTCCGACGAACTGATCGCCGCGCGGGGACATTTCGGAAGCGCGAAAGCATGGGCGGAGTCGATGGGCTTTGCCTATCTTGCCGCCGCCGATAAGGACGCGTTCGACGCGCAGATCGACGGATTCTGCGACCCGCAGCGATACGACAAACCGGTCGTGTTCGAGGTCTTCACAGACGCAGAGGACGAAAAGGAAGCGCTCGCAAACCTGCGCGCCTTCAATCGTCCGATCGGGTGACGCTTATGGAAGAACAAAAACGGATCCTGCTTTTGGGCGGCACGGGCGCCATCGGCACGCACGTTGCGCCGGAACTTTTGCGGCGCGGGTTTTCGGTGGTCATCACGAGCCGTACGGCACACGAGTCGAACGAGCGCGGCATTTCCTACCGGCAGGGCGACGCGAAGGATGAAGCGTTTCTGGATACGATTTTGGCGGAGCGGTTCGATGCGATCATCGATTTTATGATCTATTCGACCGACGCGTTCCGCGCGCGCTGCGAGAAGCTGCTTACGCACACGGACCATTACGTGTTTCTGTCCTCATACCGCGTGTACGGCGACAGCGGCTGCGCGCCGATCACGGAGGAGAGCCCGAGACTGCTCGACAGCGTCAACGATCCCGACTATCTGAAAACGGATGAGTACGGGCTTGCAAAAGCACGGCAGGAGGACATTCTCAAAGCCTCCGCTCACCGGAATTATACGATCATCCGCCCCTCGATCACGTACGCGGGCGACCGGTTCCAGCTCGGCACGATGGAAGCGAACGAATTCCTCGTACGCGCGCTGAACGGCAAGACCGTCGTTTTTCCGAAGGAGATGCTTTCCAAACGCGCGGCCATGACGTACGCGGGCGACGTGGGCAAAATGATCGCGCGGCTCGTGCTGAACGAGGCGGCGTACGGAGAGACCTATACCGCCGCAAGCGCGGAAACGGTGACGTGGAACAACGTTCTGAAGATGTATCAAAAGATTCTCGGCATGCAGGTCAAGTGCGTGCCGCTTTCGGTGTATCAGGGCATCGTCGGGCGGCCGTGGCAGATCAAGTACGACCGCATGCTGCACCGCATCATCGACAATACGAAGATCCTGCTTGCGACCGGCATGAAGCAGTCGGATCTGATGCCGCTGTATTACGGTCTGAGGATCGAGTTGGGCAAGTTCGTTGCCGCGCCGCATTTCCGGCCGGTGGACGAAGCGATGCAGCAGCGCTTTGACCAAGCGCTCGCCGCGCCGCAGGCGCCCGCAAAAGAAGCGCCGAAAAAGCAGGAACCCAAGTCTGCGCCGCAGAACGATGCGAAACGCGGGAATCTGTTCCGGCGGCTGAACGACTACCGCAAACGCGGAGTTTTGAAAAGCGTGATCAAAAAGCGTCTGTATCGGATCAAGCCGCTGCGCAAGCTCGTGCACGGCGCAAAGCGTCTGATCCGGAAATAACGAGCGACGGCGGGAAGAAAACTCCCGCTTTTTTCGTCCGAAATGTATCAAAACGGTAAAACTTCTTCGTTTTGCTTGCTTTTTCGGATACGGTCGGATAAGATATAAACGGTCATTTGTCGAAAAAAACCGCAAGTACGGAGGCATAAAATGAAACGGTTTCCTAAAGCAATTTGTCTGATCCTGATCGGCTGCATGCTGCTTGCATCGGCCGCATGCGGCGATGCGCAGAACGATTCCGTTTCGAATCTGAGCGAATCGCCTGCGAACGATCCGTCCGCCGAAGCGACGCCGGAATCGGCTGTTCCTTCCCCCACGCGCGCGCCGATGGAAGGCGATATCTGCACGGACCGGTTCCCGAATTACGACACCGGCGTCGATGCGGACTACAGCTACCAGTCGGATGAACTGCGCATTGCGATCCGGCGGTATGAGGATCCGGAAATCTGCTCAATTTATTACGTAGCGGATATCTGGATGCGCAACATCAACTGCTTCCGCGCGGGCTTCGGCAACGGCGCGTTCAATCACGGAAACGAGGACGCGGAATCGTTCGCGACGCGCGAGCACGCGATTCTGGCGATCAACGGAAGCTACAACAAGGGCCTCGTGATCCACGACGGGGTTTTAAAGAAAAACCTGGACGACAATCACAGCGCCGTCATGGTGCTGTTTGAGGACGGCTCCATGGAGGTTTTTCCGCGCAGGAATTTCGATCTCGCCGCCGCGCAGGAGAAGGGGATCGTCCATGCGTGGCAGTTCGGTCCGCTGCTGGTCCATGACGGCAAGCCGAGCGATGCGAAATACAACACGTATGCGACCCGCCATTCGCGCATCATGTTCGGGTATTACGAACCGGGACATTACGTGGCGGTCGCGGTCGACGGGCGCCGCAAGGACGCCATCGGCATGAACAATTTGGAAATGGTCGAACTGATGACCGAGCTCGGCTGCCAAGAGGCGATGAACCTGGACGGCGGCTACAGCGCGATCATGACGTTCATGGGGAAGATCATCAACGATCCGCCGAAACCGAGCAGTGCGGACGAAGATGCAAAGGGCGGAAGAGAACTGATGGATATGTTGCTGTTTGCGGAATATGATGCAAACGGGGACGCGCCGGCGCTGGACACGATCGAAGCCGATCGCACGCCGCAGGACTGATCCGTTCCGGAAAGGAAATCAAGACGTAACTATGAAATACAACAGAATCATCATTTGCGCCGTATTGAGCGCGCTGTTTTTGATTGGCGCGGTCGCGTGCGGCGGAGGGGACGATCCGTCGACGGTCATCAGCGTGGAAACGCCCGCCGCGGGAGAAACAACCGACACGGTCGTCGTGGGGGACGGCACGTCCGGCAGTCCGGACGGGCAGCTTCCGGACGTACCCGTGACAGCCGTACCGTCGCCGTATGCGACGCGGCCGCCGGAAGAAGGCGATATCTGCACGGACCGGTTTCCGAACTACGATACCGGCGTAAACGCGGATTGGAGCTATCAGTCCGACGAGCTGCGCATCGCGATCACGCGGCATGAAGAAGAGGAAAACCGCCTCGTGTATTACGTCGCGGATATCTGGACCCGCAGGATCGAACGCTTCCGCATGGGTCTCGGCAACGGCAAATATAATTCCGGCCGTGAGGATCCGGAGCACTTTGCGGAACGCGAACACGCGATCTTCGGCGTGAGCGGCACGATGAATTCCGGGCTTGTCATCCACAACGGAACGCAGATCAAAAAGAACATCGACAAAAGCGATATCCGCTTCCGTTCCGGCATCGTTGTCATCTATCGCGACGGATCGGTCAAGACGATCAACCGTGCGAAGAAGCAAAAATACGACTATAAAACCGAAAACGCGCAAAACGGCGGCGTCTGGCACGCGTTCCAGTTCGGTCCCGTGCTCGTTCAGAACGGCGAGATCGTTTCGGGACTCAAGAAAAACGAGCGGCATCCGCGCATCATCTTCGGCTACTGCGAACCCGGGCACTATATCATCGTCGCGGTCGACGGACGGACCAAAACGTCCATCGGCATCACGGAGACGGAAATGGCCGAGCTGATGTACCGGCTCGGCTGCAAGGAAGCGATGAACCTGGACGGCGGCAATAGCGCGGTCATGCTGTTCATGGGCAAAACGATCAACACCCCTTCCGGCAAAGACAAGGACGGGGACGGCATTGCCGGCCGCAACATCGTGGATATGCTGGCATTCGCGGAATACGACGCAGAGGGCAACGCGCCGGAACTCAAGGACGTGCACGCTTCCAAATCTGACGGAGAGTAAACCATGAAAAAAAGTACTATGAAAAAAACGGGATGGATCATCGGCATCGTCGTGATGTCGGTGCTGACGCTGGCCGTGCTGGCGCTCGACGTATTCTTCCTGTTTGTGATCTGAGGTGGCGCGATGGAAACGGAAAACAGGCAAAACCCGAACAGAAAATTACGGATCGCCTTCTTTGCGCTGTGCATTGCGTTCGTTCTGCTCAGCGTGCTCGCCGTGATCGTCGGACACAACAAGGTGCAGATGTGCCGCGATTTGCGGCTTTTCTCGTGCGACAGCAGAGGCTTTCGCTTCGCTTCATGCGGACCGGGCTTTTCGAAGCGCGACGGCGATCCGCTCGACGTGAATTCGCTGCCCACGCCGGACGCGGAACTGTTCGACGAGGCGATGCGCAAGGACGCCGACTACTATGAGTCCGGCGAAATCGTCGAAGTGCCGATCTACGAACAGAAAAAGATCGACCGGTTCATCTTCACCATGCTGATCGTCGTGCAGAACGGCTCGGTTTCTTCGTCGGAAAAACAGACGGACATGATCTTTATCGCGTCCTATAATCAGCTGCAGCAGAAGTTTACGGTCGTCTCGCTCGCGCGCGACACGCTCGTTCCGCTTTCGGAGAACGAATGGAAGCGCATCAACGTCGCATATTCGCGCGGCGGCATCGGGATGCTGATCAATACGGTCAACGATCTGTTCGAACTGGATATCCAGAACTACGTGATCACGGGCACGGACGAGCTTGAACAGCTTGCGGACGACATCAAGGGCATCCCCGCGACGCTGACCGAAGAGGAAGCCGCATATATCAATGCCGCGTGCGGATCGGATCTCTCCGCGGGAAGACATCAGCTGACCGGCAGGCAGATCGTCACGCTGCTGCTCGACCGCACGTCGGATAACAAAGGCGATCTTGGCAGAGCGGACAAGCAGGTCGAGATCGTACACGCCGCGTTTCAATATCTGCAGGAGCAGTACGACAGCGAATTCCTGTACCCGTTCTTCCGCACGATTTTCAAGAGCATCAGCACGAACGTCGATTTCGAAACGCTCCGCGGCGTCGGATACGAGATGGCGGTGTCGGACGAACTGACGTTTACGACGCTGCGTTTGCCGTTTGACGACGCCTATACCGCACTGAACGTCGACGGCGCGTACGCTGTGCTTCCGGAATTCGAGAAAAATCGCATTCTTTTGAAACAGGCGCTCTACGGAAAAGAATAAAACGGCATCAAAAACAGAGCAGGCGATTTGCCTGCTCTGTTTGTTTTCCGGATTTATCGCTCTTTTCCGAAGAAATAAACCGCCACCGTGCCGGGGCCGGTATGGCAGCCGATGGTCATGCCGATCATATAGACCTCGATCTCGCCGTCGATGTTCTTGAACCGTTCCAGAATCTGCGCCTTGACGTTCAGCGCGTCCTCCAGACAGTCGGAATGGCTGATAAAAACGCGTCCGCTGTACTGTTCGCCGCCGTCCGCAAGCTCCGCCATCTGATCGACGAGCGCGCGCAGCGCGCGTTTCTTGGTGCGCACGCGCGAATGGATGGTCAGGTGTCCCGGACGGTCCATGCGCATAACGGGGCAGATACCCAGAAGGTTTCCGATTTTGCCCGCTGCAGGCGAAATGCGTCCGCCGCGCACGTAATACGTCAGCGTCGTCGAGCAGAACAGGTACTGAAGTTTCAGACGGTTGTTCATCGCCCATTCGTAAACCTCGTCGATCGGCTTGCCTTCGTCGCGCATCTTTGCGAGCGTCGTGACGAGCAGACCGTAGCCGGACGAAGCGCCGAGCGAGTCGACGATCAGAAGTTTGCGGTCCGGAAAGCGCTCCTTCAGAAGATCTGCCGCGGTCAGCGCGGACTGGTACGTGCCGGACAGTCCGCTCGAGAGGCAAACGTGCAGCACGTCCTTGCCGGTTTCGAGAAGGCTTCCGAAATACTCGACGTAATCGGCGGGGTTGATCTGGCTCGTAACGCCTTTCTGCCCCGCGCGGATGCGGTCGTAGAATTCGCCGTACGTCATCGTCTTGCCGAGGTCGTCCTGATAGGGCACGCCGTCCATCGAAAATCTGTTGCAGATCAGGCGGACGTCCAATGCGTCCAGTTTCTCCTGCGTCAGATCTGCGGAAGAGCAGCAGCTTAAAATGTAATCATGCATATGCGTTCTCCTGCCTTGAGCATAGTACTGAGCATATTATAGAGGGAACCGCTGTGAAAACGCAATGCATCCCGGAAAAGTTTTTTCTCTACGAAATGAAAAGCGCACGGTAGAGTCCCGAAACGAAACTCTACCGTGCGTGGAATGCCCTGTTTTTCTGGAATTTTCGGCTCAGAATTTGCCGGAATGACCACCGTGCGTGCCGCCGGAGGACGAGGTGTGCGTCGAGCTTCCGCCGTGGAATCCGCCGCCGCTTCCGCCGCGTCCGCCGTTGCCGGAGGACGTCTGCACGACGTGTACGCTGCGGGTGACGTTCTTGCCGAGCAGCACGTTGCTGTTCTGCGTCAGCACGAACGATTGCGGCGCAAGGTAGCGGTCCGCGCTCGTCTGTTTCGTGACGCTCGTCATCTGCCGCTTCATTTTGCCGACGGGCGCGAACGCCAGCACGCCGCCGCCGAACAGCGACGCGATCAGCGCAAGGATATTGATCGGATGCCGGTTGAAGATTGATTCGCACCGGTCGAGATACGTCGTAACGGCGCCGTTCGTGTCGCCCGCGTCGAGATACGGTACGACCGCTTCGTCGATCGACTTAAGGTCGTTCTCGTCAAACTTCTCCTTCGCCGCGTCGCCGCGCACGAAGAGCAGATGCTCGTGATCGTTCGCACCGAACACGATCGCGTTCGATTCACGTACGCGTTCGTTCACGAACCGGATCATGAACGCGTTCAGGTCGGCCGCGTTGGCGGTGCGGAAGAAGTAGACCGCAATGCCGTAGTCCGGCTCGTACGATTCGGACCGATCGTTTGCTTTGCGAAGGTCCGTCTGATCCATGTACAGCGGATCGGTCACGACGTGCGTGACGTCGTACGGGATGCCGGACCG
>Ga0310691_10005626_pt1 | contig 13627 bp, 8 predicted proteins | sample 176DNAGHGlowgp2_FD_203887 | JGI IMG/M metagenome (GOLD analysis project Ga0310691, IMG submission 203887) | Sheep rumen microbial communities from Palmerston North, Manawatu-Wanganui, New Zealand - 1766 DNA GHGlow gp2 (v2) (version 2) | ecosystem: Host-associated > Mammals > Digestive system >... | reverse complement strand
CTATAACGATGCCTTCGGACAGGATGAAGAGCATATCGTCAATATCTTTGGTGGTATGGAGGTCAACGATATCGAGCGTAACGCAAATTACTTCAATGGCGTAGGCATGCAGTACGAGATGGGTATGCTCGGTGCTTATGACTACCACTACTTCAAGCAGGCCAGCGAGGAGAACAATATGTATTACGAGGTAAGCAACAGCTACGAGCGTAACGTTGCTTTCTTCGGCACCGCTACCTACTCATGGAAGCACCGCTATACTATCACGCCAACCATACGTTACGAGGGTAGTAACCAGTTGGGACGTAGCCGTAAAGCACGTTGGTTGCCAACATGGAATATCTCTGGTGCATGGAATGCACATGAGGAGTCATGGTTTGAGGATACTTTCAAGAACATCCTGAACCACGCAACCCTCCGCGTATCATACTCTCTGACTGGTGACAAACCTGCTGTCAACAATGCTATGGTTATCATTGAGAGTGTAAACCCCTGGCGTCCTTTCGCTTCTGACAAAGAAACAGCACTTGCCATTCAGCAGTTTGGTAACCCTGACCTGACATACGAGAAGAAGCACGAGTTTAACGTAGGTGTTGATCTCGGCTTGTTGAAAAACCGTATCAACGTTACCTTCGACTGGTGGATGCGTAACAACTTCGACCTGATTGGTCCTCGCATGACAACTGGTGTAGGTGGTTCTATTACCAAATATGCTAATGTGGCTACGATGAAATCACATGGTGAGGAGCTGAGCATCTCAACCAAGAATATTGTGGCTGGTGATTTTAAGTGGAACACCGATTTCATTTTCTCTCACAACAAGACAGAGGTAACTGACTTGGATTCTCGCAGTCCTATCTATTATCTCACTGGTCAGTACCAGCGTAACGGTTTCACCATGGTGGGCTATCCCTATCGTGCCCTTTGGAGCATTGACTTCCAGGGACTTGACGAACATGGCCTGCCCACATTCATCAATCAGGATGGTAACCTGACAATAAGTGATCACGACTTCCAGTCGTATGTACTCGACCATCTGGTTTACGAAGGTCCTACGGATCCCACTATCACAGGTTCACTGGGTAACACATTTACCTATAAGAACCTCCACCTGAATGTATTTGCTTCATATTCATTTGGCAATGTGGTGCGCCTTGACCCCGTATTCAGATCAAGCTATAGCGATCTGGATGCTATGCCCAAAGAGTTTAATGACCGTTGGGTAGTAGGTGGTGACGAGTCACATACTAATATCCCTGTTCTGGCAGACCGTCGTATGAATCAGGCAGACCCCTACCTGAGTTATGCCTATAATGCCTACAACTATTCTACGGCACGTATTGCCAAGGGTGACTTCATCCGCATGAAGGAGATTTCTCTTTCTTATGATGTGCCTTCTTCATGGATCAGTCCATTGGGAATCAATTCCCTTAACTTGAAGTTGCAGGGCACGAACCTGTTCCTTATCTATTCTGACAGCAAGCTTAACGGCCAGGATCCCGAGTTCTTCAACACAGGTGGTGTAGCCGTTCCTATGGCTCGTCAGTTCACCTTCACACTCCGTGCTGGACTGTAAAGGATATGACTGTTATTAATTATCAATTGAAAAAGAAGATTATGATTAAGATAAAAAACTTAACGCCTGCACTTCTGGTATTCAGCATGGCTGTTACTTCATGTAACGACTATCTGGACAAACTGCCCGATGACCGTGCTACTGTAGATACAAAAAACAAGGTGTCTAAACTCATCACCTCTGCTTACCCCACAGTAAGCACCATTCTGATTTCGGAAATATCATCAGACAACGTAACCGACAACGGAAAGAAATATAACACTTTGCCCCAAGTTGACGAGCTGTATCGTTTTAAGACCGTGACGGCCAGCGATATTGACTGTCCACGTAACCTTTGGAACGGCTATTACGAAGCTGTGGCTACAGCCAACGAAGCTCTTCAGGCTATCAACGATATGGGTAATACAGATGATTTGAAAGCCCAGCGTGGTGAGGCTCTGATGTGTCGTGCTTTCAGCATGTTCCAGATGAGCACCGTGTTCTGTATGGCATACGACTCACTCAAAGCTGACCAGTACCTTGGCCTACCTTACCCTCTGGAGCCAGAACAGTCTGTAGATACACATTATGAACGTGGAACACTGGCAGAACTCTATAAGCATATCAATGATGATATTGAGGAGGCTCTTCCTCTGATTGATGATGCAGCTTACGCTATTCCCAAGTATCACTTTAACACAAAGGCTGCTTATGCCTTTGCAGCTCGTTTCAACCTCTACTACCAGAATTGGGACAAAGTGATTGAATATGCAACCAAGGCTCTTGGTGGTTCACCCGCAGATTGTCTGCGCCAACGTAAGCCCTATAATACCGCAGCAGGTGTTGACGACTATTTCAACATGTACATTCAGTCAAGTCAACCTTGTAACTTCCTTATGACTCCTGCCTATTCTATTGCAGCCCGTGTGTTAACAGGTGGCGCATATCTGCGCTACGCTCACAACATGACCGTGCTGAGTTACGATACATATTGGGCTTATTCACCCTGGAATCCTTCATCTGGAACATCTGGTAATACACTACTTTGGTCGGCTCACAGTCTCTATGGCAATAATAATTTCATCTTGGAACCTAAGATGGAAGAGGTCTTTGAGTATACCGACAAGGTGAACGGCATTGGCTATGTACATATTGTCGATGTACCTTTCACTGGAGACGAGACTATCCTGTGTCGTGCTGAGGCATATGCTCACAAAAAAGAGTTTGCCAAAGCCCTTGCCGACATGAACACATGGGCAAATGGCAACTTAGAGGATTCTTATGGTAGTTCTATTCGTAAGCTCTTCACGGAAAGCAATGTCAATAGCTTCATGAACAATATCAAGTATGCTGCCGTTCACCCCGTGAGCGAGTTCGAGATGAGTATAAAGAAAAAGCTGAACCCTCAGGGCTTCAAGGTTGAAGCAGGATCTCAGGAGAATATCATTCAGTTGATTCTCTATATGCGACGTGTCACTAACATGTTCCAAGGTCTGCGTTTCATGGACCTGAAGCGTTACGGTATTGAGTATGAACATTATGTGGAGAACGAGGATCCCCTCACATTTACTGCTGGCGACCTGCGTGGTGCTATCCAGTTGCCTACCGATGTTATTGCCGCTGGTCTGCAGGCTAACCCACGTACAACAGACGAGGTTGATAATGATGCTCAGCAGATTAAAGGACAGAACCCTGATCTGAATAAGCCCAATACCGCGGAAGTGATTAGAGAAAGAATCTATTAAGAATCATTGATGACCAACAAAATGAAAAGATTATCATATTTCCTATTTATATGTGCAGTAGCACTGGGATTCACGGCATGCTCTGACGATGAGCCCAAACAGCCAAGCATCTATGCCAACGATTTGAAGACCGACTCTACCGATTTCGACCGCTGGTTGCGTGCAAACTATAGTGATCCCTACAATATTCGCATCATCTATCGTTATCAGGACTATGAGACTGATCAGAAGTATAACGTGATTCCTGCAAAGATGGAAAACGTCAAAGCTCTGGCGAAGATGATGAGACATATCTGGATTGATGCTTATAAAGAGGTGGTAGGTGCAGATTTCATCAAGAGCTATAGCCCCCGTATTTTCCAATACATCGGTTCTGGAGAGTATCGTAGCGATGGCGCTATGGTGCTGGGTACCGCAGAAGGTGGTCTGAAAATCACGTTGTTCCGTGTCAATGCAATTGATATTGACAATATCTTTATCGATAGTATCAGCGCCTTCCCTCAAACAGAGGCAGTGCCCATTGATATGAACTACTGGTTCTTCCACACCATGCACCACGAGTTCCTGCATATCCTGCAGCAGACAAAGAGCTATCCTACAGAATTTAATACGGTCTCTGCTGGTAAGTATCAAGCAAACAACTGGATTAACATAGAAGACAGCGAAGCACCTCTGTTAGGTTTCGTTACTGGTTACGCCAGCGGTGAGGCTCGTGAGGATATGGCCGAGGTTTATGCCACCTACGTGACACATACCCCAGAGGCATGGGAAAAGATTCTGAAAGCTGGTGAAAAAGGTGATGACAAGTCTGGGCGTGAGGCTATCGAGAAGAAACTTGAAATCGTCAAGAAGTACATGAAAGAATCATGGGGCTTCGAACTCGATGACCTGCGTACAGTTGTACTGCGCCGCTCTCAGGAGGTATTGAATATGGACTTAAGAACACTTGACTAATCAGAAGGAGGATATAAAATATGATGAAGAAACTATTAAAAGTGACTCTGTTGCTGGCAGCATTGACTGTTTATTCGTCATGCAGCGATGACAACGATTTGAAGGATCCTTCTGTACGTCTGTCAGAGGCTACCACCAAATATATGGATGTATTAACCGCTGCTCCTAATGGATGGGCTATGACCATGTATGGAGATTTGGACTTCGGAGGCTTCAATGTTTTGTGCAAATTCGAAAAAAGTGGTAAGGTAACTATTGCTAGTGAGAAGTTTGCTGCTGACACAACTGCTGTTAGCCATTACAAGTTAGAGCAGAGTAGCGGTGTTGTATTGTCATTCGACGAATACTGTGAACTGTTCCATTATTTCTCAGATCCTCTGAATACTGATGGTTATAACAGTCAGACGGAGAATGGCTTTGGTGCCGACTTGGAGTTCCGTATTATCTCTGCATCTGCTGACTCAGTAGTGATGCGTGGAAAGAAGCACGACACTAAGATTGTGATGACACCACTTACCGACGATACCACAGAAATAACAGACTCTGTATGGGCCAAATACCTCAGAGAGGTAGCTGCCGTATCAAAAGTGATGCAGAAGGGTAGCTACCGCATGATTAATGGTACAGACACCTTACAGATGAAGGCCAACAGAAGCAACCGCGTTTTCTCATATGTATCTGTTGACGCCGATGGTAATAGAACAAAGCATTCCGTTCCATATATCATCACACCTAAGGGTATTACATTCTACAAGCCCTTCACAATTGGCAAGGAAACGGTAAAAGGTTTTAACTATGCCGCTGGTAGTGAGAAGTATGAGCAAGACGGGGCAGATGGTATCACTCTTGAGAAATATACCCCGAATCTTAATGAACAGTTGATTGATGGTGCATGGTATATCAGCGAAGACGGCTTGGGAACTTATGCCAAGAGCTATTGGAAGACATTCCGCAGTTCTCTACTTACCGTGGGAAATTGCTATATTTTTTATGCTGTGATAGGTACCTGGCGCAATCGTTTTGGTTTGGCTATTGGCCCCATTGATAAAGACGAACCTACCTCAATATATTTAACAGAAGCATACTTCGATTATGAACTGATAGGCACAAACCAGATACGTATGTGGTTCAATGGTGAATATGATGAGATTGGTAATGGTCAGTTCTTTGCAGAAAACTGTAAGCTCGATTTCGCTATTTTCCCCTTTGGCGGACGCGGCAAGTCAACTGCCAAGACATTCACACTTGAAACCGATGACGTAAAGGATCCAAGCTATATCCGGTTGAAGGAACGTGGAACAAGTAACAATGTCATCACGCTTTATGAGAAGCAGGTATCATTCCCATTCGGTGATAAAATTAATTAATATCAATACTTTTAACATCATTCTACTTATGAAGAAATTATTATTACTAATGATGGCCGCTGTTGTCTCAATGACAGCAATGGCAAGACAGCAAGGAATTGCTCCTGCTGCCAAAGCTACAGGAGTAGGTATTAACTTGCCGAAATTGGTTAATAATGGTGCAGTTAAATCTGTGGCAGAGCGAAATGCAGCTCTGAATGCTTTCTATTCTGCAAAACAGCAGCGTGCACAGAATGCAATCAAAGCATCTAGAAGAGCTGATGAAGAAGCCGAAGAAGACTTGATACCTACATATTCTATGGACAATTACATTTACACGAATGTAACTGGTGCCATGTTTATGCCTATGTATGAAGGAGCTAGTTATGCTATAAAAGATAATAAGGTTTATTTTGCTCCTTTTGAAGGCCTTGACTATATCGAAGGCGAACTTATCGAAGGATGCAATTTGTTTGAAGGGGCAGACTCTATCACCTTTACTCTTTCTACACAAAAAGAGGTTGGTAAAGACAAGGCTGGCACCAAGTATTATATAGGGATGGGTACCCTTGACATGCAGACTCACGAATTGAAGCGAAATGACAAGATGACCTTTGGTGCCTACTATTTCCCAGAGAATGGAGAAATATATGTCCCCCTATTCTCCTTGGATGATTTCGTATGCCTCTTTGCAGAGAACGCTACAGATCCGGAATTCGGTTACTCCATTGCAAATCTGGACATCATGCCACAGGATTATCTAAACGAGTATATGTTTTATGGTAGATACACCGCATCTGAAGCTCTAAGCGAGAATGCTGTACCTGAAAGATACTATGGTAAAGTCAAAGCATTAGTTAATGGAAACAGTATTTTTGTCAAGGGACTTAATTCTCCTATTGGTCTGATAGAAGACGCTTGGGTAGAATTTGAGACTGACGAAGAGTTTACTAATGCTATAGTCAGCGACAACCAACTTCTGGGCTTTGCAGAATTATACACTGATGATACTTATACGACCACTGCTCAGCTTGCTCTCACTCCTGTAGGTGCATTGTCTGATTTAACTGACTTAACAAGTGATTATACCTCTTCATATTTCCTTGAGACTAATGAAGAAGAGAATAAACTGATTATTGCTAGCACGGGCATGGATATATATGGTGTCTATGCGTTAAGTCAGAATAAAGACTTTAATGGTGGAGTGATTTGGATGAGCGATTTGCAGATTTCTCTCAACCTCGTACCTGGTGAAGAGATAGAGGAAATGTATGTTTTAACTTCTCCTGAAGGCTATGCTACATTCTTCGATTCACAATCTGACTATACCCTTCCAGAAGGACTCACTGCACAGACCGTAACAGGTGTTGCCAATGGAAAATTGGCGTTCAAGACACTCACAGATGGCATTGTACCCAAGAATACCGCTGTCCTTCTCTCAAGCAATACAGGAAATGAAGTCTATACACTCACTGCCAGTGATGCAGAGGCTGCCTATACAGGAACTAACCTGCTCCACGGTAGCGATGAGGCAACAATGACCACTGCCGATAACAACTGTTATTTCTACAAGCTGACCTACGGTGCAAAAGGTAGCAATCTTGAGAATTTGTTTGGTTGGTACTGGGGTGCAGCCAATGGTGGCGCTTTCCAGATTGGAGCCCATAAGGCATGGCTTGCTGTGCCAATGTCTGCTGGTGCAAGATATTTCATCAACAACGATACCAATGGTATCATTGCTATTGAGAAGCCTTCTACAAACAATGGTGATATTTTCGACCTTCAGGGCCGCCGCATGAATACCATGTTGAAGAAAGGTCTCTATATCAAGAACGGAAAGAAAATTGTAAACATGTAATTTAAGAAAGGAAAAAGATATATGAAACAGTTTAAGTTATTGCTGCTTTTGACCATCGGTGCTCTGTTCGCTGTTTCTTGCGGAGATGATGCGGAAGAAGAGAAGCCTACTACCACGTCAATTGATGTCGTTTTGGAAAATTCTGATCAATTGCAGAAAGAAATCGTTTTAAAGGGACTGACAGCTATTGAAACCATCGAGAATAATGCCTCATGGGTATCTGTTACAAAGATGAAGAGTGATGAGTCTGGTGCCGCCAAGATTATGGTTGATATTGCTGAAAATACAAACAGCGAAAAGCGCATAGCCATCGTTACAGTAAAAGACGCTAAGGAGAACACTGTTATCGTGAATATCACTCAGCCCGGATTCGCAGGAAAACTGTTAACCCAGAGTATTGAGGTTTCAGGATACGGTGAAGAGAAAGTTGTTACACTTACAGACCTGACTTCTGCCATCAAGAATATTAAGGTAGATGCCGATTGGCTCACCGTAGAGGCAAAATCTAATGAAGGTACCTCTCCCAGCGTAACAGTTAAGGCTGCTCCTAACACAACGGAAGATGTACGTGAGGCTCAGGCCATCATTAGCACCACAAATAGTGACAAACTTACTCTGACTATTGTACAGAGAGTTAAGGAAGCAACCAATGTTGAGGATCCAAACAACAGTGTGAGCGACCAACCCGCATACTCACGTCAGCGCTAAGAACCCACGTTTATCGTCATTATAAAAAAGGGATATTCCGTGACGGGATTTCCCTTTTTTCTTTGTTTATAGAGTTTTTATTCGTAATTTTGCAGTCAAAAGGTAAAAAAGACTGATGAAAAGACTTATTCTGATAACGATTGCATTGCTTTTTGTCGCAGTGCGACTAATGGCAATACCAGCCAATTCGAAACCTGTAAATATACCACAACCCGATGGTACCACCATCACCTTGCTGATGCATGGCGACGAGTTCCGACATTTCATGACAACAGCAGATGGTTATACCGTTGTAAAAGGTGAAGACGGCTTTTACCGCTATGCCGACAAAGGCGCCGATGGTCAACTGGAAGCCACAAACACTATTGCAAGGAATGTCTCTGAGCGTGACGGAAATCAAATCTCCTTTCTGGCTAATCGTAAAAAGATGATATCTCCAGAGATGAGTTTATATCAGCAAGAGATGAAATCTCGTGTTCTGCAGATGCAAAGAGACTATACTTCATTAGATAAGCGTAGAAACAGAGCAGGCAATATCTGGGAGCCCATTGACTATAGCAAGTTTAAGGGACTGGTCATCCTCGTGGAGTTCAGTGACCGCAAATTCTCTCTTAACAATCCGAGATCCTTCTATCAGCGAATCACCAATGAGAAGAACCTTTCTGACACGTCACACGAGTATTACCCCGTGGATGTCACTGGTAGTGCACGCGACTATTTCTATGATAATTCTCTGGGAGCTTTCGACCCCACATTTAATGTAGTGGGACCTGTACAGATAAACATGAAATCAACGGATGTAGGAGGAAGTAGCGTCTCTACAGCCACCATGACCAATATATTCAAGAAAGTATTTGCTCAAATTGATAGTGAAATAGATTTTAGCGAATATGACCTCGACAATAACGGCTATATCGATATGTGTTACTTCATCTTTGCTGGCTATGGCAGTTACGTTCAAGGCAACAACTCGAATTATCTCTGGCCTCATGCCGATGATTTCTCGCAATCAGCAAGATATTTTGGCCTTCGCTATGACAATAAATATTTTGGCCGCTACGCTTGTAGTGTGGAGTTTCAGGACGTGGAAGCATACGCCAACCTGCATCAATATCTAGACGGTATAGGCACTATCTGTCATGAATTCAGCCATGTACTAGGACTTGCCGATCACTATGATACAGACTATGAGGAAAACGGTGAATCTAACCATCCTGGGGTATGGGACATCATGTCTGGAGGTAGTTATCTCAATTATGGACTAACCCCTTCAGGCTACAATGCCTTTGAACGCTATTTACTGGGATTTACCACACCTGCTGAGATTACTGCAGAAGGCAACTACACACTAAATCCATTCAACACATCCAATGAGTGCCTTATCCTTCAATCAGGTACACAGGATGAGCTTTTCTTCATCGAGAACCGCCAACAGCAGGGTTGGGATAACTACCTGCCAGGCCATGGTATGCTGGTATGGCGTGCCGATTTATCCGACTCCTTTGCATGGCAATATAATATGGTGAACACAGATCCCAGCAACATGCATTTCGAACTTCTCAATGCCTCTCCCGGCAGGGGTCTTGAAACAGCATACGTGCCATTCCCAGGTAAAGCAAATATTTGCGACCTGACAACTGATGCATCACCTGCCCTCATCTCATCAAAACATACAGAAGCGCCATTTAATCTGTATGATATCACCGAGTCTGCCGATGGTATAATTTCCTTCGTGGCTAAGAAGGAACTGAAATACAAGAGTGTAACTGAAGATTTCGAGATAATGGATGTCACCTCAACAAATGCCAGCAATGTGAAAGGCGTATTCTGTAACTGGAACTTCAAGGATGCCGTCGTGGAAAGTCTCAATGACACCTACGGGAACGGTCAGCAGGCTGTAAAGGTAAAACGTAATGGCTCTATCGAGAGTTCAGCTCTGCCTATCACCCTTCACAATCTATCCTTCCGAGTATGGAGTGAGGGTTATCAAACGCGTGTCACTACAAGATATAAGGCTGCTGACGAAAACTCATGGACTATCATTTCCAGCAACAATGGAAAGAACACGGAGATTATCGCTCCTAACTCTGCTGTCACTCTCAGATATAACACAGTTATTCCCAAGGGTTTTCAGTTACAAATCCTTGTACAGGGAGTCAATGCAGCCACCGTTGGACACATTGACGATATCACCGTGAGTATCAAGGATGACGATGCGAATACTGATGCCGTAGAAAGCATTCAGGTTGTACATCGTAATAATTCGCAGACATACAACCTGAATGGCCAGAAAGTGGGTAACCACTATCGTGGCATGATCATACGCAATGGCAAGAAGCACCTTATGAGATAGGGTGCTCTGCTATTGCCCTTGCAAAATCTTCGTCAATATAGTTGTTTAAGCTCTTGCACACATTGGCAGAGAACTGCATAGCACAGGCAATAACGTCGTCCCATTGCTTCTCCGTCAATCCATTGGTCATCTGATCGCGAGTGATGTTGTACTTCACAAGGCCATAGATAAAACCAGCATTAAAATTATCACCAGCTCCAATGGTGCTCACCACGTTATCGTTCTTCAGAATAGGATACTGCTTCTTAAAGCCATCATCAGCACGCAGCTCTACAGGCTCCGAACCATTAGTGCAGATAAATTTCTTTGTATAGAACGATATCTGTGAACGATAGATAGCATCAGGATCCGTCTTATGGAACATCACTTCAAAATCTTCTGTTGAGCCACGCACAATATCGGCCATTTCCAGGTTCTCCAGGATATTCGGAGTCAATTTTATCACCTCATCCTTATGCGATGCACGGAAGTTCACATCATAATACAGGATAGCACCATGCGTCTTTGCATAATCTAGGAACCCAAGTACCTGCGGACGTATCACAGGATTCACGGCATAGAAAGAGCCAAACACCACGATATCACCCTCGTTCACCTCCGGGTAGTTAAAGTCCAGTCGGTCTTTTGGATGATCCTTATAGAAGATATACTCCGCATCATTGCGCTCGTTCAAGAACGCCAATGATAAAGGTGACTTAGAATCCGGATAGACCGATACCGATGAAGAATCGATACCGTTTTTCTCCATGAATTTAATGATATTCTGACCTATTTTATCATTGCCTGTCTCACTGATAAACGATACATTCAGACCGCAACGCCCTAATGAAACCAAACAGTTGAATGTACTTCCGCCTGGTACAGCTGCCATGGGCTGATCGCCCTTGAAGATAATATCTAGTACGGTCTCTCCTATTCCTATTATTTTCCGCATTTCTGATTTAAGTTTTTTCTCGTGACACACATTATGGCTGCAAAGATAAGAAATAATTATGAATTGAGAATTATGAATTATGAATTATTTTGTACCTTTGCACCACAAATGTCGAAATACAATACATTAACACTTAGTAACGGCTTACGCATCATCCACCTGCCCTCTGATTCGCAGGTGGTTTATTGCGGTATTGCCGTAAAGGCAGGCACACGCCATGAACGGGTAGATGGTGGAATTGGCGAAGAGGGACTGGCTCATTTCTGCGAGCACCTGTCGTTTAAAGGTACGGAACGTCGCACATCCGTACAGATCATCAACTCCATCGAAGGTCTTGGAGGCGAACTTAATGCTTTTACCAATAAAGAGGATACTGTCTTCTATTGCGCCATTCAGGCCAAGCACATGAAGAAGGCCGTCGACGTGCTCTGCGACATCGTGTTTCATAGCACCTATCCCCAAAATGAAGTGGAGAAAGAGCGCGAAGTAGTGTGCGATGAGATAGAAAGCTATGAGGACTCACCTGCTGAACTTATCTTCGACGAGATAGAGAACATCCTGTTCGAAGGTCACCCCTTAGGCCATAATATCCTGGGCACCAGCGAACAGGTACGCCGTTATACCAGTGAGGATGCCAAGCGCTTCATTGCCCGCTATTATCGCCCTGATAACTGCGTCTTCTTTGCAAGTGGCAACGTGGACTTTAAGCGTCTCGCAACATGGTTGCGCACCTGTTGCGGTGAAAAACCTGATCTTCTGGAAATTCCAGAAGATCCAGAAATTCTGGAGATTCCGAAGAATAAGCCGGAAAGGCTTTTTATCCGCCATCGCGGCACTCATCAGGCTCATGTCATCATGGGCGCACGTGCCTATGCCGCTGAAGACCCACGTCGCTGGGCCCTCTATCTGCTGAATAATATCATTGGAGGTCCTGGTCTCAACTCACGCCTCAACCTGTCACTCAGGGAGCGCAATGGATTGGTCTATAGCGTAGAGAGCAGCATGGTGTGCTATGGCGACACAGGTTGTTGGTGCACCTATTTCGGATGCGACCCTCACGACGCGAAACGCTGCTGCCGTTTGGTACGTCTCGAACTGGACCGCCTCATTAAGACTCCACTCAGTGCCTCACAACTCCTGAAGGCTAAACAGCAGTTGCAAGGTCAACTTGCCATTGCTGGCGACAGTCGTGAGCAGTTTGCCCTCGACTTCGCCAAGAACTTCCTGCATCAGGGTAAGGAGCGCGATCTTAGCGATATCATGCAACATATTGATAGTCTCACGCCGCAAGACCTGCAACAGGTGGCTCGCGAGATTTTCGACTCAGAACATATCACCACACTTATCTACGAATAAGAAGGAATAAGACACAAAAAAAGCCTCAGCATTGTACGAGGGCACTGAAAAAGTCCTCAAGATAGGAAGACTTCTCGATTATTAACAAAAAGCAGATTGCATATAACCGTTAACTTGCGGATTTTGCAGTCTGCTTTTGTTTTGTCCTTTTTGAGAGTCTGTAAGCCGTTATAGTGGTGTATTTCGTCTTATAAGCCTTCGTATAGGCATGAATACTCTCTGCTCAAATCAGTTTGAGGATTCTTTTGATATTTGCGGCAAATATGGTGATGGCTCCTTGCATTTGCATGGAGTAAAGACCGTATGACTCGGCTCTGTCATATCCAAAGACATGCTTAAGTTCCGCATTCTTCGCCTCTATCTTGTATCTCTCCCTGGCCTTGAGTGTAAACTCTGGTGTTTTTTGAAACTCCATCAGCCTGTTTTGTTCCTCTGTCCTTATAGACACGCTGTAAGTTTTGACCTTTGCTCCGTCTTTATAGCATCCCTCTCTGCGAGAGCACGTCTTGCACTTCTCTGTGTCGAAATAATATGTCCAAACCTGGTTACATCTACCGTCTTTCTTTCCTTGCCGTGCTTTCCTTATTGCCATGTGTCCTGCAGGACAGACAAACATACCTGCATCCTTGTTGAAGTCAAACTTGTCCTCCTCATTCCTAAAACCATTGCTGATAACGGGGTGCAGCTTTGATATCAGTTCAAATCCATTCTTCTCGTCCTCCGCCAATCTCAGATTCTCAATACCAGAATAAGCCGTATCTCCTATAACTGTATCTACTTCCATGCCATTGCTACGGCTCTGCTCTACCAGACTCTCT
>Ga0310691_10005625_pt1 | contig 13628 bp, 17 predicted proteins | sample 176DNAGHGlowgp2_FD_203887 | JGI IMG/M metagenome (GOLD analysis project Ga0310691, IMG submission 203887) | Sheep rumen microbial communities from Palmerston North, Manawatu-Wanganui, New Zealand - 1766 DNA GHGlow gp2 (v2) (version 2) | ecosystem: Host-associated > Mammals > Digestive system >... | reverse complement strand
AAAGTTACGTAATCCCATCTGTACGCCTGTTTATTCCCACAAAACAAAAAGTATAGTATGAACCTGCATACATACCAACTTGCATGCATGTACGAATCATGCATGTACGTACCTGTCCCGTCACCGTCCCTGGCATTGTCCCGACTCCGTCCCTGCATGAGCCGACAACGTTCCGACTCCGGTCTGCCTGTTGGCCATGACGCCAAAATAAAACCCGGGTGACCCCGGGCAGGTGTTGATTAACTATGTCTACATATTATATGATGAAAAGACAGGAGGTGCATATGAAAAAATTCGATGGTGCGGACTATATCCGTACAAACTACAGGACATTTGCTGTCCGTGTCGATCGCAGACGCGATCAGGAAGTGATCAAGGCCTTGGAAGAATGTAACAATGTCAGCGGATACGTCCGGGATCTGGTGAAGAAGGATATTAAACATGGCGAAGAAAAGGAACGTTTATAAAGGCGGGAATCAGGCTACCAGGCCGGAGGATCTGTTTTATGGATCGCCGCTGCGTTATGAATGGATCACTCCGCAGCTCGAAAGAGCGCACAGTGTGAGTGACAAGATCATCAAATCAGAATATTCCCGGCTGCGTGCTATCGCAAATAAGCGCATCCAGCGCATGGAGGGCAGGCCGGAGGCGGATGCAAGTGCTGATCAGAGGCCCGGACTATTTCCTTCTGTCCGTGGGATGGATCGGCATCAGGCAGTACAGCAGTTAAATAAGGTTGTTGATTTTCTGAGCGCGAAACGGTCAAGCATCAGCGGTATAAAGAAAAGCAACAAAGCGATTAAAAAAGGACTGAAGAAGAAGGGCATCAATATTCCGGACGATCAGATAGCAAAATTCGGCGTATTTATGAATGCAATGAAAAAAGCCCTGGGAATCACCCGTGGTGAATATGGATCTGATCAGCTTGCGGATCTTTGGCAGGAATTGTTTGACAAGGGCAAGATCAGTCAGAAGCAATTTGAAAAGCGGGTAAAGGAATTAATGAAGGATATTGAAGAGGAGAAGAAAAAAGATTTCACCCGCGCACAGCGTATAAAAGTCAATTCAACGGTCAGAGATCAACCGATCAGCGATTTCTTCAGTGCAGAAGCATTGGATCCGCGGACCGTGGCTGCCATTAAGCGCAGGGATGAAGGCAGGGAAGCATTGTGGGCATCCAGATCCGCACGGCAGAGAAGAGCAAGAGCGCGGAGAAGCCGGCGCTAAACTATGTTGACATAGTCAGAAATTATGCTAACATAGTAAGCGGGTAAATCCCAATAAAGGAGAAATGAAGATTACAGAAATGAAGATTACAGAAATGAAATTAAGAATGAACAAAGGAATTGATCTCGTGCCGTGTGTTGTTGACGATTCCGGAATGGACGTTCACATTATCGGCTGCGCGGATCAGGAGGAGGCAATTCTGCTTGCATCCCTGCTGTGGGATCATCTGACACAGGCGGAGCGTGAATCGAGGAATGAATTTTATGCCGGTCTTATCCAGCGCGGAGAGGACGGCGTCCCGGATCTTGGATATGGGGCATTCTTCTGTTGCGATTTCAAAGACGATCCGGACGAGGTGAAATTCTACGATGTGGAGGTGAAATAATGAGGGAATATATTGTCGCAGTCGGAGACTTTGAACGGGATTTTGAAGAATATATTGTTGGATACATCCGGGAACAAAAAGAATTAATCCGTTGTGGTGAGTGCAGATACTATTTCAAAGCTATACCTGGCGGCTTTTCCGAATCAGTAGCTGGTGAGCATGCTGGCCTATGCAGGCATTCGCAGGGATGCGTTGCAACCGATCCGGAAGGATACTGTCACTATGCAAGGAGGAAAGAATGAAAGCCTATTTATATGCCTTCCTGGCTGCGATGTTCCTATCATGGATCATTGATCAGCAGGAAGAGCCGGAGATCATACGGAATGTACTTTATGCGCTGGGTGCCGTGTGCGGTTTTATCTTAATCTGTCTTGGAGTATTTGAATTATGCCAGTGATGACTATACCAGCGGCCCGCTTCGATCCGCTTATCATTGATGATCTTCCTGATCTGAAGAAACCGAAAGGGAATCCCGGCGGACGTAAAAAGAAGATCGTATATAAGAATGTTACCTGTGCATTCGATATCGAAACCACAACCTGCACGCATCAGGGCGAAGAAATCAACTTTATGTATATCTGGCAGTTTGCGCTTGGTCCCGATCTTGTGATCTACGGGCGCACCTGGGAAGAGTTCCGGGCTTTCATCCAGCGGCTGAAAGGTCACCTTAACGGCCGCTATCTGGTTGCCTATGTACATAATCTGTCTTATGAATGGCAGTATATTAAAAGTGTATTTAATTTCTCAGGTGAGGATGTATTTGCAACCGATGCGCGAAAAGTGATCAAATGCATCGCGGAGGAATGCATAGAATTCCGGGACAGCCTGATCTTAACGAACATGTCCCTGGCGGCATTTACCCGCAAGATGGATGTTGAGCATCAGAAGCTGAGCGGTAAAGACTTCAACTATGACAAGCTTCGCTATCCCTGGACGCCGATGACCACGGAAGAATTGCATTACTGTTTCAATGACGTTATCGGTCTTGTGGAAGCGGTCAATAAACAGATGGCGCGTGATGGCGATAATCTTTATACGATTCCCATGACGTCGACAGGCTATCCGCGGCGGGAGATGAAGCATGCAATGCGGAGATATTCACGCGCATCGCTGGCAGAGATGCAGCCAACTCTTGAAGAATATAGACTGCTGAGGGACTGCTTCCGCGGCGGGAATACACATGCAAATCGCTTCTATGCCGGCAAGATCATCGACAGCAAGCTGATTCATGCGCGGATCCTGAGCGCTGATCGATCCAGCAGCTATCCGGATGTGCTTATGAATTGCAAATTCCCTATGGGAGCGTGGCGCAAGGGATCATGCAGCCTGGATAATCTGCGTAACCTGATCAGGAACGGCTATGCGGTCATGTTCCGGGCTGAAATGACAGATATTAAATTAAAAGATGAATTCTGGCCGGTTCCTTACTTATCCGTGGATAAATCGCATCCAGTGGCCGCGGCCATGGATAATGGCCGTGTCCTGAGTGCGGCGCATGTAATGGTAGCCTTAACAGATGTAGATTTCCGTATCCTGCTGTATGAATATACATTTTCGGATATGGTAATCACAGAATTATATTTCACTGATTATGGATATCTGCCGTCACCTATGCGGGCTGTGATCAAATCATACTACCAGCAGAAAACGGCATTAAAAGGTAATGAGGATCCATTTCAAAAGCTTCTTTATGACAAGAGCAAAAACATCTTGAATGGTCTATATGGAATGTGCGCACAGGATCCGCTGCAGGAAACACTTGTATGGACCGGATCGGAATTCATTGTCCAGGAAGAAGATCCTGCAGTGGTTCTCAGAAATCACGCAAAAAGGTCATTCCTGAATTATGCATGGGGGGTCTGGTGTACAGCATGGGCGCGGTATCGGCTGGAACAGGGCATAGCAATAGCAGGCCCGCAGGATTTCATATACTGCGATACCGATTCGGTCAAATATGTCGATCATGGCCAGGACTGGAGCGTATTTAATGAAAAGGCGCAGGCCGCTTCTGAATCTTCCGGAGCCTATGCAGTCGATTCTCAGCAGCATACCCATTACATGGGAGTATATGAAGCCGATGGAGAATATAAGCGCTTTTCAACTTTAGGATCCAAGCGCTATGCATATGAGGGCATGGACGGAACGCTGCATATTACCATTTCCGGAGTATCGAAAAAGGCAGTTGCGGAGCTGGGAGAACTGGAGAATTTTAAAGAAGGTTTTACCTTCTATCATCCTGGGAAAACGGAATCGAAATACATCGATCATCCAGTTTCCGATCAGCTTGTGATCGATGATAAATTGATTGAGTTAACAAGCTATGTTATCATATCAGAAACGACATATAATCTGTCGTTAAGTGAAAGCTATAAAAATCTATTAAGACTGATTGAAGAAAAGGAGGATTAAATTTATGGCATTCGCAAACAAGTACAACAAAGGAAACCCGACATTCAAGGTCAAGCTGCATGAGCCGGCATATACCACGCTGGCCGATCTGCACAACGAGAACGGCAATGATCATGTTTATCCGATCGCCGGTCTCTACATCAACACAAAAGGCAAATACGGACCGCAGGGAATGATTGCGATCAATGACAGCCTGATGGTCAATCTGCCGTCCCATCTGACGGAGACCGTGGAAGAAATGCGCAAGGATGAGGAAGCAGTGGAAGCGATTAACAACGGACAGGCAGGTTTCAAGATTTATCTTTATCAGACGAAAAACGGCCGCACCGGTTACTCGGTGAACTGGGTTGATCTGGATTAAGAAAAAAGAGCCGGGGAACCGGCTTTTCTTTTAAGGAGGACAATATGAATTTATATATGGAATCTGGATATATCAATCAGGAAAAGATTTTAAGCCGTCCGGATTGTTTCATCTTTGAGATCGGTCCGCGAGGAACCGGAAAATCATACGGAATACTTAAATATATTCTGGATCATGATATTCCTTTCCTGATCCTGCGGAGAACGCAGACGGAAGCCGACATAGTAAGTACACCGGTGACGAATCCGTTCAATAGTATTCTTTCAGATCATCCGGAATATCAGGTCAATCTGAAGCCCGTCGTGAAGAATCTGACCGGCATCTACATCCAGCGCGGAGAAGAACAGGATAGCATCCCGTCCGGATATCTGGCTGCACTTTCAACCTTTGCCGGCATCCGTGGCGTGGATATGTCCCGCGTGCAGTTCATCTTCTATGATGAATTCATCCCGGAAAAGCATATGCGGCCTATTAAGGATGAATACCTGGCATTGATGAATGTGTACGAAACAGTGAACCGAAACCGGGAGCTGCAGGGTTTGGAGCCGGTCAAGATGGTATGCGCTGCCAACAGCAACAATATCGCGAATCCGATTTTTATTGGTCTGGAGATCGTTGATCGGATCGCCAGGATGATGAACAAGGGAATCGAAGAATACCATGATCAGGACCGGGAGCTTTCGGTCTACATGCTGATGCACTCACCGATCAGCGAACAGAAGGCAGACACAGCCCTATACAAATTGACGGAGGGCAATGATTTTCAGAATATGGCCCTGCGGAATATCTTTGATCTGGACACACGTTATTTAAGAAGCTCAAACCTGAAAGAATACCGGCCTGTGGTAAAAATTGGGGAGCTGGTCATATACCAGCACAAAAGCCGAAAAGAATATTATGCCCGCTGCGGACAGACCGGATCCTGCCGGCTGACATTTACCACATCGGATATCGACCGGCGGCGCTTCCAGAAGCAATGCGGATATTTATATCTGCGGTATCTTGCCGGCCATGTATTTTTCGAAAATTCAACCGCGCAGGTTTTATTTGAGCGACTTTTCATATAATATAATTGATGAGCGGTCTGCCGCGCAGAATCAGCCCTCGGAAGGGGCGCGCGTGGAGTGATTCCCCCTGAAGCAGGCCGCTCATATTGGAGGTACATATGGACTATACACAGATCAGCACCTTGATAACTTCAGTCGGATTTCCGATCGTAGCTTGCATCATAATGTGGAAAACCCTTCAGGACAGCACGGCAGCCCATAAAGAAGAAATGGATGCGATCCGTGATAGTCTGAACAAAAATACCGTAGTTCTGGCGGAGCTGAAAACTCTGATCGAAGATCTGCGAAATGAGGCGGGAGGACACGGAAGCGATGAATGAATTTATTCCCAGGACAAGAGCCCCGGCCGAAACGGATCCGCATTGGATCGGGACCGGATACGGCGGATTAAATGAATGCATCGTCATTGATAAAAAAGACGGATCCGTGCTTGCAGATTGTACCGGCTATGCGTGGGGCAGATTCTATGAATTGATCGGCAGGCGGCCACTGCTGGCGCGTACAGATGCCCGCACATGGTTCAATGCCTATGAGGGTTACTCCCGCGGGCAGACGCCTGCGCTGGGTGCCGTTGCATGCTGGGCAGGTACTAAGCACGGCCATGTGGCTATTGTGGAAAGCATCGGCCCGGACTATATCATGATCAGCCAGTCGAATTACGGCGGCGCACGATTTGAATATAAAAAGTGCCTGAAGCGGATTGATGGCGGAGGATATATCAGCCCAGGCGGAAATACCGCTTTCCAGGGATTTATCTATAATCCGATAGCATGGGACAGTCAGGGCAGCGGATCAGGCGCAAAAGGTCCATATAAAGATATTGACGAGATCGCAAAAGCGATCATCCGCGGCACCGGTCCATGGTATAAATGTTATGGAAACAACCGCTGGAATAAGATCAGAAGCTACGGTTTCGATCCAGAACAAGTTCAGCGCAGAATTAATCAGCTTATGGCAGGAGGAAAATAAATATGAAGCTGGAACACTTGATCACACTTCTGCAGGCCGGTTATACAAAGGATGAAATCAGCGCCTTGCTGAAGGCAGAACATCCAGAGCCTGAAAAAGAAGCCAAGGAAGCAACCGAACCAAAAACAGAACCGAAAGTCGAACCGGATAAGGAACAGAAGACAGAACCGAAAGCAGAACCGGATAAGGATCAGAAGACGGAACCTGTACCGGACTACATTAAACAGCTTACAGCATCCATGGATGCGCTTAAGAAAGCTGTTGAAGTAAGCAATCTGCAGGCCGGCCGGCAGCCGGAGAAAAAGCGCACGGTGGAGGAGATCCTTGCTGGCGCAATGAAGGAGGAATAACATGCCGAATAATTTATCTATTGATGATATCCACGTTGTTGCGAATGAAATTCTGAACACCGCACAGGGCCGTACCGGCGCAACCGCTCCGGATATGGCAGACTTTACCACAGTAGCGCAGACGCTGCTTAAGATGGGATATGATCCACTGGCTACCGCGATCAGCCAGGTTCTCAGCCGTACCATTTTCTCAATTCGTCCATATAATGATCTTTTCTCCGGACTGGAAAAGAGTCAGGAAAAGTGGGGCAATCATGTCCGTAAACTTACAGCGATCGAAAAACCGCTTGAAACGGATGAACGGCTGCGCGATTCTACAGGCACAGCATGGGCGGATGGAATGGAAGCCGACCACTATAAAATTAAGAAGCCGGAAGTGCTGCAGACGAACTTCTACGGAAGTCAGGACTACCAGCAGCACATTACCATCTGGACCGATCAGCTCGACACTGCCTTCCAGAATGAAGGCCAGTTCGGCGAATTCCTTACCATGGTAATGGGTGAACTCACCAACCAGATGACACAGACGCGGGAAGGCCTGAAACGTGGCTGCCTTGTAAACCTGATCGGCGGAACCTATCTGCTCGGTAATATCTGGCACGTTCTGACCGACTACAACACGGAAACCGGCGGAACATTTACCGCAGTAACGATTATGCAGCCGCAGAATTTTACAGACTTTTACCGGTGGTTTATCGCAAAGCTCGTTACCCGCATGAATTTCATGCGTGAAAGAACTGTGCTGAATCATGTATCGCCTTTTGTGGGCGGTGTCCAGAAAACGATTCTGCGGCATACCCCGATCAGTCTGCAGCATCTGTATATGAATGCAGATTTCATGAATAAGGCCGAAAGCATTGCGCTTTCAACCACTTTCCATGATGATTATCTGAAGAAGGCAGACGTTGAGCGCGTGGCCTTCTGGCAGGACATCGCAACACCGCGGGCGATCAATACGGAAGTTAACTATCTGGCTGCAGGCAATGCAACCACAGATGCAGCAATTACAAGAGCTGCCGCGCAGGTGGATAACGTTCTCGGCATCCTGTTTGACGATGAAGCCGCGGGCTTTAATCCTTACGATCAGCGCATGCTTACCACCCCGATCAACGCGGCCGGTGCGTACTATAACCAGTACTGGCACGAGCGCGGCCGCTGGTGGAATGACAACACCGAAAATGCGCTTGTGATCTGCCTGGACTAATCGGAAGCACTAAAGGGAGGGCGGAAGCCTTCCCTTTTTCTAAATGAGGTTGAAATATGGCATTCAATGTTAATTTTTATACATTCGCGAAAAAATCAAACAGTACCGCGCGGCCTTCCGGAAACGGTGAAGTGATCAGTTGTATTCTTAAGACTGACAGCTCGATCAGGAATCCGGTAATCATTCTGGAGCGCGGGCTGGCATCTTCCCCGGCATGGAATTATGCATACATCCCTGAATACGGAAGATATTACTATATCAATAATTGGAGCTGGACAGATCACCGTTTATGGGCGGCGGATCTTACATGCGATACACTGGCCACGTTTAAGCAGCAGATCGGCGATGCATCCCTGTATATCCTGCGAAGCAGTGCAGCGAGTGATGGCAATATCGTGGATGACTACTACCCGACAAAAATGACATGTCAGACAGATGTCACGGTGGGAACGTCTCCGTGGATCCATACCGTAGGATCCGATGATATTGATCTGTCTGCCGGCATATTCGTGGTAGGATATGTGACAAGCCAGCAGCCGAATGATTCGCACATGTATGGAAGCGTGGTTTACTCAGCGATGCGGCAGTCAGGGCTGCGGGCGCTTGTTGATGAACTGCTGGATGATACGCTTTTGTCGGGAAGCGGATTTGATACGGCGGATGCAACACTGGCGCTGCAGAAATCGCTTATCGATCCGCTTTCGTATATCAAATCATGCATCTGGCTGCCGGTTCTCTATGAAAGCATCGGCGGAACTGAGCTTGATTCGCTTCATATATGGGATTGGAGCATTCCATGCAGCCATAAGATCATTTCAAATGACCCGCCATATATGCAATATGCGGTCACCCTTGATCTGATCAAACATCCGCTTACCTTGACGCGCGGAAACTATCTGAATACCGCTCCGTATACGAGGGTCAATCTGGATCTGCCGCCGTTTGGAAATCTGGAATTGGATACCACGCTTACCAGCAACGCAACACAGGTGCAGGCTTTGATCACCTTCGATATGATCACAGGTCAGGGACGCGCGCGCGTGCTGATTGATGGAGTATGTACCGATATGGCAGAAAGCCAGATCGGCGTTCCGATCCAGTTATCTCAGGTAATGAAAGATTACCTGGGCGCAGCTCAGAGCGGATTTAATGCAGTGGTTGGGACTATATCCGGAATCGTGAGCGGGCAGTATGCCGGCGCGATCTCCAGCGCTGGAAACGGCATTGCCAATGCAGTACGGGCTATGCAGCCGCGCGGCTCTTCCGTGGGCGGTGCGGGCAGCTTCGCGCATCTGAAGAACCGCGCAAGACTGTACCATCAATTTATGACCCTGGTTGATGAGGATAATGACCACTGCGGACGGCCGTTATGTCAGATCCGACAGATCAGCACATTGCCCGGATATCTGCTTGTAAAGGATGCAGAGCTGGATCTTGCCGGCTTTACGGAAGAAGCTGCGGAGATCCGCGATATAATGGAATCAGGATTCTTCTATGAGTGAATTTGTTCCATGCAAAAGCCTTCCTTCTGATCTCTATCCGTGGTGGGTGCAATCAGCTCACGGAGGAAACAGCCCTTGCATTCAGGGATACCCGCCACTGTTTACTGGGTGCACGCTATCCAATTGTGTTGGTTGGGCATGGGGGCGATGGCAGCAGATAAACGGCAGCGTAGACAGCAGGCTTCCGGCATCCAATGCCGGGAACTGGTGGAGACAGGCACAAAACGCAGGCATGAGCACCGGATCAGAACCACAGCTTGGTGCGGTGATCTGCTTTAATGGCCATGTTGCTGTGGTTGAAGAAATAGCAGCAGACGGATCTTATATAAATTGTTCTGAATCTGATTATGGCGGTAACGCGTTCACATACCGCACGCGGTACCGGTCGCAAAACTGGAGTTTTCCCGGTTATGCACAATTCCAGGGTTTCATTTATCAGAATGATACACCTACACCGGGACCGGGACCCGGACCGGAACCGGAACCACCTGGACCGGATCCGGAAAACCCGCAAAAATTTAAATGGTGGTTCTTCCGCTGGCAGATCCAGCGATACCGCAGGAGGATGCAGAATCATGTATGATTATGACTTTTTAAATATTTACAACGGCAAACAGTCACCGGGAACGATCCATGCGGCCAGCACAGCGCTAGGCGCTTACTTCCGCAGGTATCTGTTTCAGAAGGCCGTCAGCGTATTTGATATGGAATGTCCGGAAGAATGGCCGAAAAATTATTTCTGGTATGTACTTTACGGCTGCGGATATATATGCATTACAGACATTCCCGGATATGGAGTGATCCCGCAATGGTGTTCACTCGCGGGCAAGAATGTATTTTATCAGCCTGCAGAGATCCTGATCAGTAATCCGGCGATCAAAGGACCTGAAGTCAGAAGGACAATTGATCAGGACTGTGTGCTTCTTAAATTAACTCCTGACTATCACGGCATTGCGGATCTGATCGGATACTATGCTGATCTTATGGCCGTGGCGGCGGAAGGCATGGGAATCAACATTCTGAATTCCAAACTGGCTTACATTTTCGCTGCAGATAATGAGGCCGCGGCGCAGTCATTTAAAAAGATGTTCGATAATATCAATGCGGGACAGCCCGCGCAATTCATTGATAAAAAGCTGTTTGACGAAGAGGGCAACCCACGCTGGATGACATTCGCGCAGAATCTTGAGCAGAACTATATAGCTCCGGATATGCTGCTGGTATTGGATAAAATCGAACGCATGTTCGAATCAGAGATAGGCATTCCCAACACCGGCGGGACGGAGAAAAAAGAACGGCTGATCAGCGATGAAGTCAATATGAATAATGTGTCAACCTATTCAAAGGCCGCGCTATGGCTGGAGAACATGAAAGACGGATGCGAGAAGGTTAAACAGATGTTTAATATTGATATCTCGATCGACTGGCGCGAAATCAAAGGGAGGGCTACATATGGCAGCGAAAGCGAAACTGTCGATTCTGGGTCTGTATCAATGGGATCATAGTATTTTCGACAATATGAATCTTCCGGAGGAAATCGATGCGGACACGGTTAAATGGAAAATTTTGGAGGAATGCGCGGAGCTGGAAATACTTTATTCTGATCCGGATTATATGAAGCTATCCATCCAGCACTGGAGCGCTTCAATGCTTCCGAACTGGCAGAAGATCGTTACTGCGCTGATCGCAGAATATAATCCAATATGGAACAAAGACGGAACGATCAACGAAACGATGATCTACGGCCAGGACAAAGTAACCGCCGTGACCGGACAGCGCGATCAGACAAACACGCATAGCGTAAGCGGATTTAACGAGCAGGGAATGCATGCATCTGACGAGGACCATGCGGTCGGCCAGCAGGCAACAGACACCAACACGCGCGACACGCGGACCGATACCCGCACTGTAATTGAACAGGGAAACATCGGCGTAACGGAATCAAGCGCAATGGTCAGGCATGAAGTGGAACTGAGGGCAGAATTCAATATCTATCAGATCATTGCCGATGATTTCAAAAAGAAATACTGCCTGATGGTATATTAATAAATGGAGGTAAATCTATGGCATTCTATGATAAATTCCCGTATACGAATTTCCAGGAGCTTAATCTTGATACATTGATGAAGCGGACCGGGGACGTTGAACGGGCAGCAGAGGCAGCGGAAGCAAGCGCGACAGAGGCATCTGATTCGGCAACCGAGGCGGCTGCTTCTGCTTCAGAAGCTGCGGCCAGCGCACAGACCAGCAGAGAGCAGGCGGTGATCGCTATTAATGCGGCACAGGACGCTGCAGCAGTCGGTAACGGACTGCGAACAACTATTCAGCAGGTCGCTACAAACACCGCAGGTATCGCGGCAAATTCAGCCCGTATCAGTCAGATCGCATCATTGCCAGCAGGCAGCACCGCCGGTGATGCTGAGCTGCAGGATATCCGGATCTCCGCTAACGGCACCGTATACGCAAGCGCAGGGGATGCTGTACGCGGACAGGTAAGAAATCTCCAGTCAGAGATCAGCAGTATTGATGATTATGTGGTTTCAATGTCTGGTAACTATCTGGATGCGGTAATCTGGATCGTTGGCTATTACGCTGCGGGTCCTGCTGAGGTTGCCGGATATCACTACACCAAAAGACATCTGCCTGCAGGAACATATGACACGCACGGCGTGCGCTTCATTTCTACGGCAGATGCAATTATCCAGTCCTACACTGATGCTGGATCACATACCGCGACACTGGCAGAAGGCGATTACTATATCACGATTGAAGACACAAAAGCACCGTTCTTTCTTTCAGTCACACAGACAGCGCACGGCACTACTGAAACACCGATCGCCAAAAACAATATCACTAATATCGTAAACATGATCAGCAACAGCCTGCAGGATGCGTTTGCGCGCGAAAATGTTGGTTTGTTCGGAATCAATGCAGAGGATGGATTCAAGATTCGCACAATTCCCAATACCTACATCACCGCGGACGGTGTTGGAAGAGGAACCAATACCAATTTTGAATGTACCGATCTCATTCCTACTAAACCCGGTGATTCCTGGCTTTATCGTGGATGGCATAATGCAGCATTGCCCTACATCGTAGCCTATTCTGATGCGAACATGGCAAACCCTCAGATCCTGGCCACCAACGAAAACCTTCCTATACCTGATATGATTCACGGATGGAAAACGGTTACCGTTCCTGACGGCTGCTATTATATTTGCGCTTGCAGAATGACAGCAACTGCATCCGTAAATGACCCTGCATATCCGTGCTTCATTCATCTTAAAAATGTTTGGTTTTTCGAGCCGTCCATGGGAAACATGCAGTCATATATTTACCAGCATATGATATGCACCGGATGGATCCCTGGAGAAAAAACCCTGTGCCTGCTTCCAGGCACATATCCGATCGACAGCTGGATTGATCAGTCAACTGCCGGCCTGATCCTGCTTACAGGCATGCGTCTCTGCTCACTGGAAGGGCCTGCGAATACGATCATCACCTGCAGCATTGCATCCAATAATCTGTCGACTCTGGCGGTGCTTGGTAATACCGAAATCATCGGTCTCACAATCAGAGGAACAAATTGCAGATATGCGGTACATGATGATTATGACCAGCCCAATATGAGCCGGCTGTATAAGGACTGCATTATCATCGCTGAAAACTGCAGCTATGGCTTTGCGTACGGAGGCGGATGCAGAAGCGGGACACGGTTCAAATACGAAAACTGCCGGTTCATCGGAACGCAAGAGAGCGATGGCGGATTTGAGATGCATTCAAATACCGGATTTACAGCCCCCGCTGTCATTAATATGCATAACTGTGTATGCGAATCCAGAAACGGACATGAAGAACGTGCTTTTGAAATCAGAGGGCTGTCGGATAATTCGATTGAAAACCGCATTAATCTCAACGCATGCATGATCACAAAAGCGAACCTGATTAAAAACACGGTCTTTGACTGGTACATCACCGGATCAGGAAATAATCTGTTCACTGCTGACGCCGAAGAAGGATGCGAGATGCACCTGCTGGATGCAGACAGATACAGCTAAGCAATCAACCACACCCGGGGTCACCCGGGTTTTATTTTGGCGTCATGGCCAACAGGCAGACCGGAGTCGGAACGTTGTCGGCTCATGCAGGGACGG
>Ga0310691_10005622_pt1 | contig 13634 bp, 11 predicted proteins | sample 176DNAGHGlowgp2_FD_203887 | JGI IMG/M metagenome (GOLD analysis project Ga0310691, IMG submission 203887) | Sheep rumen microbial communities from Palmerston North, Manawatu-Wanganui, New Zealand - 1766 DNA GHGlow gp2 (v2) (version 2) | ecosystem: Host-associated > Mammals > Digestive system >... | reverse complement strand
AGTTCTCGTCGCCCTGATTATCGGGCAGGTTCTTCTCAACAATCCATTTGTTATGGTGCAGGAAGATGCTGGGAATGTCGATGCCATAAGGACAGGGCATGCAATACTGGCAGTTGTTGCAAGGTACGGTGCCCATCTCCATCATTTGTTTGGCAATCTCGCTGTCGAGGAAACGCTGCTCTTCTTCTGTGAGGGGCTCCAGTGGACAATACGATAGCAAGTTGTCCTTCAAGTGCTCCATAAATGTCATGCCACTCAATACGGTGAGCACACCCTCTGGGGTGCCGGCATAGCGGAATGCCCACGAGGCAATGCTCTTCTGCGGGTCGCGCTGTTTCAGCTCGTTGATGGCATATTGTGGCAGGTCTTTCACTAAGCGTCCACCCAGCAGGGGCTCCATGATGACTGCGGGCATACCCACCTTTTGTAGCTCGGCATAGAGATAAGAGGCATCGACATTGCTACCGTTGATCTCGTTGGCATAGTCCCAGTCCAAGTAGTTTAACTCAATCTGCACGAAGTCCCAATGGTACTGGTCGTTCATGGCCAGTATCTGGTCAAACACCTCCTGTCGACCGTGGAAAGAGAAGCCCAGATTGCGAATCTTTCCAGCCTCGCGTTCTGCCATGAGGAAGTCCATCATGCCGTTGTCAACATAGCGACGATTAAACTCCTCCAGACTGCCGCCAATGGCGTGGAGCAGGTAGTAGTCGATATAGTCGACCTGCAACTCCTTGAACGAGTTCTCGTACATTCTTATAGAACCCTCCCGCGAGGCATCGCCAAAGTTGGAGAGCTTCGTGGCAATGAAATAATCTTCGCGTTTGTGGCGGCTCAGGGCAATACCTGTACAACGCTCCGAGAGACCGCGACAATAGACGGGGGATGTATCAAAATAGTTCACGCCATGTTCCATGGCATAGTCAGTCTGACGGTTGATCATTTCTTGATCGAACTCCTCAGAGTCGGGCAATTGCGGCAGACGCATCATGCCATAGCCCAATATTGATACTTTGTCGCTGTTCTTAGGGTTGACGCGGTAGGTCATCTGACCTACGGGAGGCTCACCAATAGCATTGCCCTCGTCACTTTTCTTTCCAGCGCCGGAGCAGGCTGCCAACGTAGCAGCAGAGCCTATGCCCATATATTTTAGGAAATCTCTTCTATCCATAACTTTCATTTTTCACCTTTCACCTTTCAACTTTCACCTTTCAACTTTCAACTTTCAAACCATCTTGTGAACCTCGTGGCCCTCGACGTGGATGGCAGATAACGGGCGTACAGGACAGAGATGCTCGCAGGCGCCACAACCAATGCAGGCATTCTCGTTGACGGCTGGCACAGAGGGCGACAGGTCGTCGTCAGGATCGCTGGGCACCATCTCGATGGCTCCAGCAGGACAATGACGGGCGCAGTTGCCGCATTCCGTCTCGCCTGTAGCAGAGATGCAGAACTCGACAGCCACCACGGCATGACCAATCTGAATGCAAGCTTTCTCTTCTTTATCGATAGGCTTGATGGCGCCAGCAGGACACACTTCCGAACAGCGTGTGCACTCAGGACGACAGTAGCCTTTCTCGAACGACATCACGGGCTGCATCAGGTTAGCGATATCCATGCTGGGGCGCATCACTTCGTTAGGACATTTCGACACGCAGAGCTGACAGCCAGTGCAGTGCTGGGTCATATTTTTCAGCGAACGGGCACCAGGAGGTACCACGGGCGTCTGGCGCTCGGGGGCCTTCTTCTCGATGATATCGGCCAGGCCACCATCCACATGCTTGGCTTCCTGAGCCAGGGCGGCAGTGGTCACCATCGCTGAGGCCAGCAGGAACGCGCGCTTGCTGGGGTCGACGCTGGCTTGACTAGCCTCACTAGTTCCATTAGTCTCAGTAATTGTACTAGTTTGACTAGTACTGTTAGCTTTTCTAGAATACTTCAGCGCCCCAAACTTGCAACTCTCAATGCAGTCGCCACACACCACGCAACGGCTATAGTCCACCTGGTGGTTCTTGAAGTCGATGCAGGCTGCCTTACAGTTCTTGGTGCACAGCGAGCAGTTCTTACATTTATCTTCGTCGAAATGAATCTTCAAGATGGAGAAGCGTGAAATGAACGACAGCACCGTGCCCACAGGACAAATGGTGTTGCAATAGGTTCTGCCGTTGCGCCAAGCCAATACTGCCAGAGTAATCAGCGTCAGAAGGGCAATCACAAAGACTGGCAGCGACTTCATCCACACGTCAACACCATAGAAGGCGTAACTATTATAATGCTCGGCGATGGCAGCCAGCACGTTATTGCAGGCCATATAAACAGGCTGTAGTAGCATGGTGGCAATACGCCCAAAGGCAGAATAGGGCGCCAGTAGTTGTGTCAGCGTGCCAATACCAGCCAGTAGTCCTGCCAAAAATACTACCAGCATGCCGTATCTCAGCCACTTTGCCTCCTTAGAATAGGTATAGCGATTCTTCTTCGCTTTCTTACCTAACCATCCAAAGATGTCCTGCATCACGCCAAGCGGACAGATGACAGAACAATAGATGCGTCCAAAGATAAATGTCAACAAGGCGAGGCCGACAATAATCACTACGTTGAGGGCCAGTACAGCCTCCAACGCCTGAACTTTCGCGAGCCACCCCAACCAATGGTGCAGCGTGCCCGTAAAGTCTAAAAACAGTAGCGTCAGTCCTACTAAGAACACGCTACCTAATGCAATTCTAATTTTTCTAAGCATAGCTCATGTTTGATGTGTGCAAAGATACGAATAAGTATGCAAAACACCAAACAAATTAGGATATTTAAGTTTACAACTTAATATTATCCTTCGGATTTCACGATTTTTACGGATTTCACCACGAAGATGCTTGCCTCGTAGAGCAGCCAGATGGGTAGCGAGACGATGAGGAGGGTGAAGATGTCAGTGGTGGGAGTGATGATGGCGGCAACGATGAGGATGGCAACGATGGCATGGCGACGATAGCGGGTCATGAGACTGGAGGTGAGGATGCCCATGCGGCCTAGGATGGCACAGATGACAGGCAACTCGAAGACCACACCCATAACGAGACTCATAGATATGAGTGTGTCGGTATAGGACTGCAGGGTGAGCATGTTTTCCACTTCGGGACTGACCTGGTAGGTGCCCAGAAAACGAACGGTGAGGGGAAATATGAGGAAATAGTTGAGCAGGGTGCCCAGCATGAACATGAGATAGCCAGATGTAACTATCCACAGACCTGCTCGTCGCTCGTTCTGATAGAGGCCTGGCGACACGAAACGGAATAACTCAAAGATGATATAGGGAGCGGCACACAACAGACCTGCATACATAGCCACTCGCATGTGAGTCATAAACTGCTCGGTGAGGCCAGTATTCATCAGATGGACGCTGAATGGCTCGACACCCATCCACTGGAAAGTGATGAAAGCGCTTGTCCTTGGTGCCAGGATGACGGCAAAGAGCCAATCTTTGAGGCAGAAGGCGGCAACGGCAAAGACGACAGCCACACCCAACGAGCGCAGGATGACCCAGCGGAGCACGTCGAGATGCTGCCAGAAGGTGGCCGCCTCGTTATTTTTCATTATCTTTGACTTGGTCGGTGATGTCTTTCTTGACATCGTCGACTTCCTTCATGCCTTCCTTGAAACTCTTGACGCCTTTGCCCATGCCGCGCATCAGCTCGGGAATCTTAGAGCCACCAAACAGCAGCAGCACGATGAGAGCGATAATCAGGATTTCCTGGCCACCAAGTCCAAAGAATAGTAATGTGTTGATTCCTAACATCTTGTCTTGTTTTTAATTGATTAATGATAGAGGTAGCGTTTGATGCTCTTCTTGGGGGTCTTGGCAAACTCCTCATCGTAGATTTCCACCTCGCTAATTTTCTCGTAGGCAGGAAGCATCTGGTTCAGCGTGTTGCGGTTCTGCTCCATGATGCCTTCGATATCTTCCTTGGTGAAGCCCATAGCCTTGGCCTCGTCGAGGTCGGGGTGAACGAGAGCCACCAGCTTGGTGTCGCGTTGTACCACGATGCTCTCTACAACCATCGTCATAGAGTTGAGCTTGTCCTCAATCTCCTCAGGATAAATGTTCTGGCCGTTGGCACTCAGCAGCATATTCTTTGAGCGTCCATTGATATAGACGTTGCCCTCGGCATCCATCGTGCCCAGGTCGCCAGTATGATACCAGCCTTCTTTATCGAGCGTGGATGCGGTAGCTTCCTCATTCTTATAGTAGCCCAGCATGACGTTGAGACCACGGGTGAGTATCTCGCCTGGAACCGTCGATGGGTCTGGGGAGTCGATCTTTATGTCCATGTGGAGCACGGAACGGCCGCATGAACCTGGTGCGAAGGTGTGCCAGTCGCTATAGCTGATGATGGGGGCACACTCGGTGGCGCCATAGCCCACGGTATATGGGAAGTTGATGCGTTTGAGGAACTGCTCGACCTCCTGATTGAAGGCAGCACCACCAATGATAATCTCGTAGATATTGCCGCCAAAGGCGTTGACCACCTCCTTGCAAATCATCTCGCGTACCTTCTGTGAGATGATAGGCATCTGCAGGAGCAGACGCATGCGGTTGTTTTGTATCTTCGGGAACACCTTCTTGCGGATAATCTTCTCGATGACCAAAGGCACGGCAATGATGATGCGTGGCTTGACCTCGGCAAAAGCCTGAGCGATGATGGCAGGCGACGGCGTGCGGTTCAGATAGAACACATGACAGCCATGCAGGAATTCGAACAGGAACTCGAAGGCCATACCATACATGTGAGCCATAGGAAGGATGGAGATGATATTGTCGCCACGTTTGATGGTGGAACCCAGCACGTTGCAGGCAAAGTCATAGTTTGACCAGAGGGCACGATAGGGTAGCATGACACCCTTCGAGAATCCTGTGGTGCCGCTGGTATAGTTGATAAGTGCCAGCTCATCAGGACTCTGCTCAATATAGTAGTTGATATGCTCCTGACGGAAATACTTGGGGAACTTCTGTCCGTAAAGGGCGTTGAGGTTCTCACGGGCATAGGTCAGCTTCTCAGAACGTGAGATGATAAGTGAGTAGTCCGTGCTGCGGATAATACCTTCCAGATTGGGCATCGCTTCAGGATCGATGATACCTGCCACATAGTCGCCAGCAAAGAGCAGCTTAGCGTCAGAGTGGTTCACGATATTATGAATCTGCTCGGGCATGAACTCATGTAAGATAGGTACTGCGATGGCGCCATAGGTCAGCGTGGCGATGAAAGCCACAGCCCATTGGCTGCTGTTGCGTCCACAAAGGGCTATCTTGTCGCCCTTCTGAATACCTGAGTTCTCGAAAAGAATATGTACTTTCTCAATTTTTCGGGCTACATCATGGTACTGCAGCGTCTGTCCCTTATAGTCGGTCAGCGCATCCAAATCCCAGTTGGCGATGATGCTTTTCTGGATCAGCTCGTTAAAACTTGGTATTTTTTCCATATCTTAGATTTATTTAGTAGCGTTTTGGTAAAGATATCTTTTGATGCTTTTCTTTGGTGTCTTCAGGAACTCCTCATCGCGCAGGATGATGCGGCTGATGCGGCTGAAATTGGGCAGCATGGCGTTGAGGTTTTCACGGTTCTGATCCATCACGGCTTCCAGTTCTTCGGGCCTGAAATCCATAGTCTCTTCCTGATCAGGATATACCAGAGCAACGAGTTTATCACCATCCTGTATCACCAGACTCTCGCTAACCATTGGCATTGAATTCAGCTTGTCCTCAATCTCCTCTGGATAGACGTTCTGTCCGCTGGCACCCAGAAGCATGTTCTTGATGCGTCCGCGGATATAAATATTCTTGTCGGCATCCATCGTGCCCAGGTCGCCAGTATGGTACCAGCCGTCCTCATCCAAAGCCTGACGTGTGGCTTCTTCGTTTTTGTAATAGCCCAGCATGACATTCATACCACGAACAACAATCTCTCCAGGCTTGTTGGCAGGGTCGTTGCTGAGGATGCGTACCTCCATATTATCTACAGGACAACCGCACGAACTTGGTGAAAACTCCTTATGGTCACGATAGCTGATAAGAGGTGCACACTCTGTGGCACCATAGCCCACCGTGATGGGGAATCCTATGCTGAGCAGGAACTCTTCCACCTCTTTCGATAATGCCGCACCACCCACAATAACCTCGTAGGCGCGTCCACCAAAGGCCTCGTAAACCTGCTGACAGATTTTTGTCTTGACTTTCTGCGATACGATAGGCATAGCCAGCAGCAATTTCATCCTGTTGGTCTGTATGATGGGGAACACCTTCTTGCGGATAATCTTCTCGATAATCAGGGGCACCGACACCACCAGCGTGGGACGGATATCCGTAAATGCCTTAGCGATGAGGGTGGGTGACGGCAGGCGGTTGAGGAAGAACAGGTGGCATCCGTTGCAGAAGCCAAACAAGAACTCCACAGCCATACCATACATGTGTGCCATCGGCAGAATGTCGAGCAGAGGGTCGCCCGGCTTCACATGTTTAGACAGACGGTTCATGACAAATGACACATTACTCCACAGCGAACGATAAGGCAGCATGACGCCCTTCGAGAAACCTGTTGTGCCGCTGGTGTAGTTTATCAGCGCCAACTCTTCAGGCTGGTCTTCGTGATAGTGAATATGTTCTTTGCGGAATGCCTTCGGATATTTCGAGCCAAACATCATATTCAGATGTTCGCGGGCATAAGTCAATTTCTCCGAACGTGACAACATCAGCGAGAAATCGGGCATAAAGACGATGCCTTCCAGTTTTGGCATCTGCTCAGGGTCAATCTCCTTAGCAATGAAATCGCCTACAAACAGGGCTTTTGAGCCAGAGTGATTAACGATGTTGTGAATCTGTTCTGCATTGAACTCATGCAGTATGGGTACGGCAACAGCACCATAAGTGAGAGTGGCCAAGAAGGTGACAGCCCAATGTGCGGAGTTGCGTCCGCAAATGGCAATTTTATCGCCTTTCTGAATGCCGCAGTTCTCAAAAACAATGTGCAGCTTCTCTATTTTTCTTGCTACGTCGTGAAACTGGAGTGTTGCTCCCTGATAGTCTGTCAGAGCATCCGCATCCCAATTGTTGACTATCGCATCGTAAATTAGTTTATTAAAACTAGAACTATTGTTCATTGCACAAATTTCAAAATTTTGTGCAAAGGTACATCGTTTTCTGCACAAAACAAAAAAAATCGTGCAATAATTTATATTTATTAACCAATCAGAGATTATTCATAGTGCATGGAACGTGCAGGATGGATATGTGACACCAGATAGCTGGGTGCGATGAGCACGAAAACACTAATGAGTAATGTGGCTGCATTGAGCAACAGGATGAATAGCAGGTTCAGTTCCATAGGGGCCTCACTCACATAATATGTCTGGGCGTCGAGTGTTACGATGCCTGTGGTTTGCTGCAGCACCACAAGGCCAATGCCCAGGATGTTACCCCAGAGTAAACCGCGACCAATGATAAAAGCCGCAAACCAAAGGAACGTATGGCGGATAGTGTCGTTGCGTGCTCCCAACGCTTTGAGGATGCCAATCATCTGCGTGCGTTCCAATATAATAATAAGGAGGCCACTAATCATGGTGAAGCCTGCAACGGCAATCATCAGTCCGAGGATAATCCACACGTTGATGTCGAGTAGTTCGAGCCATGAGAAGACCTGCGGATAGATATCTGTGATGGGATAGCTCACAGACATATTGCCATCGCGGTCTGTGTTGTCACGCAGTATGCTGGTGACATTCGAGTTGATGGGTTTCAGACGGTCGAAATCGTTAACCAGCAACTCTGCTCCAGTACATTGCTCCTTGTCCCAGCCGTTCAACCGTTGCGTCACGCTAATGTCTGTGAGGCAGATGAGATCATCGAATCGCTTCATGTTGGTCTGGTAGATAGCGCTGACGTTGAAACGGCGTGCGCGCACATCTTTTTCGCCAATGAAATAGGCAAAGACACGGTCGCCGGCATGTAGGCGCAACTTCTGTGCCATTGTCTTCGAGATGACCAACGGATAATTCGATGTGGAGTCGGTAAAGGCAGGCAACTCTCCCTCTACGATACAGTCGTTGATGAAGTGTATGTCGTATTCTGGTCCAATGCCCTTGAGCATCACGCCCAGAAAGTCGTTGTCTGTTTTCAAGATACCTTGCGAGGTTGTAAAACGCTCAGCATGACTCACACCTTCTGCCTGTTCATAAGCAGCCAGCGTGCTGTCGTTGATGCAGAGAGGATAGACGCTTCCTTGAATATTGTACACTTGCAGGTGGCTACCAAAGCCCACCACCTTGTCGCGAACAGTATGCTTGAATCCCAAGACCACGCTAATGGTGATAATCATCACGGCCAGTCCTATGGCCACGCCAATGGTGGCAATACGAATAGCAGGTCGACTCACCTGATGGCGGTCGCCCTTGTCGCTGAATATTCTTTTGGCTATGAATAAGGGGAAGTTCAAACCTTAAACCTCAAATCTTAAACCTCAAACCTCAATCGTTCACTCTGCCAGGATAAGCCTCCAGCGCTTTCCTCAGCACGACAAGCGCCTTGGTCAGGTCTTCTTTCTTCAGCACGTAGGCAATACGTACCTGATTGATGCCAGCGCCAGGAGTGGTGTAGAAACCAGCGGCAGGCGCCATCATCACCGTTTGCCCTTCATACTCGAATTCCGAAAGGCACCAACGGCAGAACTTCTCAGAATCGTCGACTGGCAGTTTGGCCACCGTATAGAAAGCTCCCATGGGAATAGGTGAATAGACACCGGGAATACGGTTCAATCCGTCAATCAGACACTTACGACGCTCAACATATTCGTCGTAAACATCGCGATAGTATTCTTCTGGTGCATCGAGTGAAGCCTCGGCCACAATCTGTCCGATAAGGGGGGGAGAAAGACGTGCCTGACAGAATTTCATCACGGCAGCACGCACCTCTTTGTTCTTGGTAATCAGCGCACCCACACGGATACCGCACTCAGAATAACGCTTAGATACCGAGTCAATCAGAATGACATTCTGTTCAATGCCCTCCAAATGGCAGGCGGAGATATAAGGTGAACCAGTGTAGATATACTCACGATATACCTCATCAGAGAACAGATAGAGGTCGTATTTCTTAACCAGATCGCGAATCTGGTTCATCTCGCGACGAGTGTATAGATAGCCTGTGGGATTGTTGGGGTTGCAAATCATGATGGCGCGAGTGCGCTCATTGATCAGCTCCTCAAACTTCTCTACTTTGGGCAGTGAGAATCCCTCTTCAATAGTAGTGGCAATAGTACGGATCTTGGCACCAGCTGAGATGGCGAAAGCCATATAGTTGGCGTAGGCTGGCTCTGGCACGATAATCTCGTCGCCAGGGTTCAGACAGCTGAGGAAAGCAAAGAGTACCGCCTCAGAACCGCCCGAGGTGATGATGATATCATCGGCTGTGACATTGATATTGTATTTCGCGTAGTAGTCCACCAACTTCTCGCGGTAGCTCTGATAGCCCTGTGAGGGTGAATACTCCAGAATGTCTCTGTCAATAGTCTTCAGCGCGTCGAGACCTACCTGTGGTGTGGGTAGGTCAGGCTGTCCAATGTTAAGGTGATAGACTTTCACGCCGCGTTTTTTAGCGGCAACGGCCAGCGGAGCCAGCTTTCTGATTGGTGACTCCGGCATCTCCAGACCGCGAACTGATATTTCAGGCATCTTTGTTTTGTTTGTAATTTCGACTGCAAAGTTACGACTTTCTTTCGATATAACAGCAACTTCTACCGAAAAAATCCTGTTTTGTTTGCTCAATTCGGAATATTTGCGTAATTTTGCACGTCTATAAACGCAAGCAGTATGAATTTTGAAGAAATGCTGAACGCCCAGGAAGGGCTTGTGCCAAAGCACGAGAAATTACCTTTTGGTGATTTCTACAGGAAACAGATTGACGGCAAGTACCGTTTTGTGGTGGAACTGAAATCCAGTCTCACCGACAGCATCGTGTTCTGCGAAGCCTTGAAAAAGGAGCAGCAATGGTCGCTGAAACAAAGGGCAAAGCAGCAGTTGCACTATGAGTTGCACGAGGATAGCGGTGGCCTCTATGAGCTGGGCTTGGAAACAGGTAATTACCAGACGTTGTCGCAGCTTATCTTCGACAATCCTGCCGTAGTGGCCCAGAAAGGTTTTGTAGATCAAATGGTGAAAAGCCTGATTGACTATACGACAAAGTTACATTCCGAGGGTGTCTATCATATTTGCTTTGCACCTCAGAATGTCTTTTTGCGTAAGGGCGATCAGATGCCCATGCTGCTTTGTCACGGATCTTTCTATACTTCGCTCAACGATCTTGACGCGCTGTATAAGGATGTAGAGGGCTTCGTGGCTCCCGAGGTGTTCTCGCATGGTACTATCGACGAGCGCAGCGACGTGTATTCTTTAGGTAAACTCATCTCTTTTCTCTACGAACAGGGCTCTATGCCCTTTGAGTATAAGCAGGTGGTTCAGAAAGCTACGGAAGAAGATCCCGCCCGTCGATACAAATCGTTGGAGGACATGAAGAGCGCTCTGGCTCAGAAACGTAACACATTGCGCTCTGCCTATGCTTTGGTAGCAGCTGTGGTTATCGCCCTGATTTGCGTTTTCGCCTATATCGAGATGCTGCCCGAAGCAGGTCAGATAGATTATGTGGAGCCCATTCCTGCAGCTGAGGAGGCAGATCCCTTTGATGACCACTTCGACCCTGCCTTGCTGATTGAAGAAGAGGACTCCATTGGTCCAGAAACTGATGCTATGTATCAGCAGAAAGCCGAGGAGATATTCCGCAAGCACTATCAGCGCGAGGCCGATAGGATTCTGTCGAAGATCTACGATAATGAGCGCATGGGCTCGTCGGAGAAGGCATTTATGGCCAATACCCAGTCGATGGCTGAAGAACTGCTGAATACGCAGAAGAAGTTGGCCGAGGAGATGGGTATTGACGAAGGTACCGCCGGCAAGTTAGGTCATGAGATTGTAGAGGAACTGACCAAGCAGAAGCAGCAGGCTCTGGATCGCAAGGGCTATATCAAGCCGAAGGAGGATGGTGAAGAATAATTATAACAACAAAATATTAGAAAACAAACAACAATGAGAAGTAGAACAGCAACATGGTTTGAATGTAAGATTCGTTATGAAAAGACAATGGAAGACGGCCTGCAGAAGAAGGTTACGGAGTCTTATGCCGTTGACGCATTGAGTTTCAGCGAGGCCGAGGAACGCATCATCGAAGAGATGTCGTCATATATCAGCGGTGAGTTTAATGTCGTCGATATCAAGATGGCTCCTTATGGTGAGATATTCTTCTCTGAGCAGGAGTTGGCCGACCGTTGGTATAAGGCCAAACTGCAGTTTATCACCATAGACGAGAAGACTGAGAAAGAGAAACGCTCTAATGTGACCTATCTGGTTCAGGCAGGAACCCTGAATGGTGCCGTGAAGAATATTGACGAGGTGATGGGCGGCACAATGATTGACTACGCCATTGTCAGCGTGGCCGAGACGACTCTGATGGATGTCTTTGAACACGTGGCCAAGAGTGCTAAGGCCAACGACAAACCCGAGTTTGAAGCGTAATGTACGATATAAAAGCTCATCTGAATGAAATCCGCCAGTCGTTGCCGCAAGGTGTACGACTGGTGGCTGTTAGTAAGTTTCATCCTGAGGAGGATGTATTGGCTGCCTATGAGGAAGGACAGCGCATCTTTGGTGAGAGCCACGAACAGGAGCTGGCCCGTAAGGTGAAGACGCTTCCTGCCGACATTGAATGGCATTTCATTGGTCATCTGCAGACCAACAAGGTAAAGTACATAGCACCTTTTATCTCGATGATTGAGGCTGTAGATTCGCTGAAGCTGTTGCGCGAGATTGAGAAACAGGCAGCCAAGGCCGAAAGGGTGGTGCGTGTGCTGTTGGAACTGCATATTGCCGAGGAGGCCACGAAGTATGGACTCACCCTTGACGACTGTCGTCAGCTGCTGGCCGATGGCGAGTGGCGTCAGATGAAGCATGTTCAGATTTGTGGTCTGATGATGATGGCGTCGAACATAGATGATGACGCACAGATTAGTCAAGAATTTCAGACGGCAGCCGATTTCTATCATGAGGTAAAGCAGGCTTATTTTGCCGATGATCCCCATTTCTGCGAGCGTTCCTGGGGCATGAGCGACGATTACCTGTTGGCTGTTAACCATGAGTCGACAATGGTACGCGTCGGAACTGCTATTTTTGGTCCTCGCAAGTATTAGTTATGCAATTGTCTACACCAATTTATATTATAGAGGAGCAGAAGCTGCGTCGTAATCTGCAGCTCATTGCTGATGTGGCTCGTCAGGCTGATGTTGAAATCATCCTGGCTTTCAAGGCCTTTGCACTTTGGAAGACCTTTCCCATTTTCCGTGAGTATATCAATAGTACCACAGCCAGCAGCTTGAGCGAGGCTCGTCTGGCCCTTGAGGAGTTTGGCGCCAAGGCCCATACCTTCTCGCCGGCATATACCGACAACGAGATTGAGGAGATTATCCGTTGCAGCAGTCATCTCACTTTTAACTCATTGTCGCAGTACGAGCGATATCACGAGCGGGTGGGGGACCGCGCCAGCATCGGACTGCGTGTCAATCCTGAATATTCTGAGGTGGGTACGCTGCTTTATAATCCCTGTGCCCCTGGCACTCGTTTTGGTGTTACTGCTGACAAGTTGCCCGACACATTGCCTGCCGATATCGAAGGTTTCCATTGCCATTGTCATTGCGAGAGCGGTGCCGATGTGCTGGAGCGTACATTGGTGCATATCGAACAGAACTTCTCGAAGTGGTTCCCACAACTGAAATGGCTCAACCTGGGTGGCGGACACCTGATGACCCGCAAGGATTACGACGTGCCACACCTTATTAATATATTAAAGGGACTGCACCAACGCTATCCTTGGTTGCATATCATCCTTGAACCCGGTAGCGCCTTCGCTTGGCAAACAGGACCGCTGGTCAGTCATGTGGTCGATATCGTCGAGGACAAAGGTATTCGCACCGCCATCCTCGATGTCAGTTTTACCTGCCACATGCCCGACTGTCTCGAAATGCCATATTATCCCGATGTGCGAGGAGCCGAACATGTAGATGATTCAGAACTCGCCCCCAAGAATTCAGCCTTCGTTTATCGCCTTGGAGGAAATAGTTGCCTAAGTGGCGATTTTATGTCGTCTTGGCAGTTCGACCATGAGTTGCAGGTAGGCGAAGAGGTGATTTTTGAGGATATGATTCACTATACAACGGTCAAGACTTGCATGTTCAATGGCATCACTCATCCAGCCCTCGGAATACTTCATAATGACGGAAATCTCGAGATCCTGCGCCAATTTTCCTATGAAGACTACCGAAATCGCATGGATTAGCACATTTTTTTGAAAAAAAACGTCGAAAAGTTTTGGCAGTTCGGAAAAAAGTAGTACCTTTGCATCCGCAATCGAGAGAGATGCGCCGAGAACACTAAGTTTTCGAAGAAAATGCGGAAATAGCTCAGTTGGTAGAGCACAACCTTGCCAAGGTTGGGGTCGCGGGTCCGAGTCCCGTTTTCCGCTCACAGATTGAACAAAAAGAGAGATTAAGGAAGGC
>Ga0310691_10005621_pt1 | contig 13636 bp, 34 predicted proteins | sample 176DNAGHGlowgp2_FD_203887 | JGI IMG/M metagenome (GOLD analysis project Ga0310691, IMG submission 203887) | Sheep rumen microbial communities from Palmerston North, Manawatu-Wanganui, New Zealand - 1766 DNA GHGlow gp2 (v2) (version 2) | ecosystem: Host-associated > Mammals > Digestive system >... | reverse complement strand
AGCAACGGAGCCGCACAGGCCCGTACAACACAAAAATCAAGGGAGGACAGAACAATGACAACTTTCGGAGACAACAGAGAACTTAAGGTGCGCCTGACCTTCACCGACGAGGTGCTGGGCATGATGCCCGCAGACCCGGAGATCCACGAAAACTACATCGCCTCCAAGGCGCCCGACGCCTCGACCATCGAAGAAGAGGTCGCCGCGGTCGGTGTGGAGGAAGTCGTCGAGAAGAGCCGCACGGTGTTCCCGCGTGACGCGGAGGGCAAGCCCTTCATCTGGGACTATCAGGTGCGCGGCATGTTCAAGGACGCGATCGGCATGCTTCGCCGCATCGGCAGCAGCGAAAGCGCCAAGCTCAAGAATTACAAGAAGGTCATCGACGGTCTCGTGTTCGTCAAGGAACGCAAGATCCCCATCCACCTTTCCGGCGAGATCGGCGACTGCCAGCGCCCTCTCCGCGCTGAAACGGCGCAGGGGCCGCGCATCGCGCTTGCCAACAGCGAGACCGTGCCGGAGGGCAGCAGCATCGAGTTCACCATCCTGCTATTGGACAAGAGCCTTGAGAAGGTCGTCCGGGAGTGCCTCGATTACGGCGCGCTGCGCGGCATGTGCCAGTGGCGCAACAGCGGCAAGGGCCGCTTCACCTGGGAGGAGCTGAAATGACCGTCGAGCCGACGATCCTCGCCATCGATCCGGGCAACACCGAAAGCGGCTGGTGCCTGGTCAGGCGGGAGGATTACAAGCCGCTGCGTTTCGGCAAGGTCGAAAACGCGAAGCTTCTGGAGCTGATCCAGGCAAGCGACATCGAGCCGGAGGCGGTAGCGATCGAGATGGTCGCATCGTATGGCATGGCGGTTGGGCGCGAAGTGTTCGAGACCTGCGTCTGGATAGGCCGCTTCTGGCAGGCGGCGCTTGAGTACCTGGGCGACATCCCGATAGAGTTTGTGTACAGGCTCGACGAAAAGCTCACCCTCTGCCACAGCCCGAAGGCCAACGACAGCACGATCCGGCAGGCGCTTGTGGACAGGTTCGCGGCGCACGACCTCAAGACCGGCAAGGGCACCAAAGCGGATCCGGACTGGTTTTACGGCTTCGCAAAGGACATGTGGGCGGCCTACGCGGTGGGCGTCACCTGGCTGGATAAGCAAAAGGAGCACGTATGAACGAGAAAGCAATCTGGGACTACCTGATCGAGCGGATCCCGAATCCCTTCGGCGTTGCGGGGCTGATGGGCAACCTGTACGCGGAGAGCGGCTTAAACCCCGCCAACCTCCAAAACAGCTTCAACACCAAGCTTGGCATGAGCGACACGCAATACACCCTCGCTGTGGACACGGGCAGCTATCAGTACTTCATCGATGACGGCGCGGGCTATGGTCTTGCGCAATGGACGTACCGCACGCGCAAGGCCGGGCTGCTCAAGACTGCGCACGGCATGGGGCAGAGCATCGGCGACCTGGACGTGCAGCTGAAATGGCTGTGGGACGAGCTGAACCAGTACAGCGCCGTGCTGAAGGTGCTGCAAAGCGCAGCGAGCGTGCGGGAGGCCAGCGACAAGGTGATGATCTCCTACGAAAAGCCCGCGAACCAGAGCGAGGCGGCGCGCTTCCAGCGTGAACAGTACGGACTACGATACTACGAGGAGTACGCGGGGCGACCCGCCTCTCCTCCGAAAAAAGAGGAGGTAAGAATGGGCTACGACAGGCAAAAGGTGATCGACATCGCGCTTGCGGAGGAAGGCTACCTCGAAAAGGGCAGCAATGCGAACCTGGACAGCAAGACCGCAAACGCCGGAAACAAGAACTACACCAAGTACGCCCGCGATATGGACGCGATCCCGGGCTTCTACAACGGCAAAAAGCAGGGCGTCGCATGGTGTGACATCTTCGTCGATTGGTGCTTCGTCCAGGCTTACGGCATCGACGGCGGACGCGGGCTGCTTTGTCAGCCGATGGGCTCCTCCGGCGCGGGATGCAGGTACAGCCGCAACTACTTCAAGGCCAAGGGCCGCCTGTACGACTATCCGGAGCCGGGCGATCAGATCTTCTTCTACCCGAAGGACGGCATCGGCGGCAGCGCGATCGCGCACACCGGCCTTGTGTACAAGGTGGACAGCACCACCGTCTACACGGTCGAGGGCAACACCTCCTCCGCTGCGGGTGTGGTGGCAAACGGCGGCTGCGTGCGCAAGAAGAGCTACAAGCTCAGCTATAACCGCATCGCCGGGTACGGCCGCCCCGCATACGACGCAAGCAAGGCCGTGCCGGGCGTCAGTCAGCCCCAGCCGGATCAGACCGAAGAGGAAGATCCCATCCCGACCGGAAAGGTCGTGTTGGCGTCCAAGGGCAGCAGCAACATCCGCACCGGCAACGGCACACAGTTCGAGATCGCGGGCACGCTGAACAAGGGCGCGATAGCGCAGTGGATAGCGACCGCAGAGAACGGCTGGCACGCGATCCTGTTCAAGAAGAAGGTGCTGTGGGTATCCGGCAAGTATACGGAGGTGCGCGATGATGCTGCAGCTGAGTGAGCTGATCTCCAAGGCGGCGCTGCTTGAGGGGCTGGCCGAAGAGGCGACCGAGCTGGCCCACGCCGCGCTGAAGCTGGCGCGGATCCTGCGCAGGGAAAACCCGTCCACCGTGCCCATCGAGGCCGCGAAGAAGCACCTTAACGAAGAAGTTGCAGACGTCCGGCTGTACATCGATCAGATCGACGAGATCGACGAGGATCAGGTCTACGAATTCAAGCTGAAAAAGCTTGCAAGGTGGGTCGCCCGGATGCTCAGCAAAGGGCAGGTCGAGAGCGAATGACGATCGCTCCGTGTAAGGACTGCCCGGACCGAAGCGCGGAATGCCACGCAACATGCGAACGCTACGCGGCATACGCGAAAGCAAGGGAACAGGAGCGCCGGGAACGGCTCAAGGCCGATGAATACTCCGTAGCCGGGGCGCGGCGCTCCTTCAAAAAATGGATGGAATACCAAAAGAAGCAAAAGAGGAGGTAGACCAAACACATGATCAAGATCGAACACACCACCGTCACGGGCTGGGAGGCAGCATTGAGAGGCATGCGTGCGCCATTGCAGAGTTGGGATCGGTCCGATACCGCCTGGAACACGAACACCGGCCTTCCCATCATCGGCAAGCACGATCTGGAGCTTGCAAAGAAGCTGGTCAAGAGCGGCAGCGAGCACCGCAAGTTCATGCGCTACATCATCGTATCTTTCGACATAACCGCGCCCATGATGTGGATGAGCCAAATTGATACGTATAAGGTCGGCACGGTGCGCAACAGCACCAGCAAGATGCATAAGCTGCTTGCAAAGCCCTTCGAGCTGGGCGACTTTGCGACCGAGGGCATGCACGATCTGGCAAAGGGCGCCCTGGCCGTCATTGTGGACGAGCTGAACCAGTGGCGCAGGATGTATCTGGATACGCCCAAAGAGGAAACCGAAAAGCGCAAGGCGTTTTGGGAAGGCGTGCTCCGGGTGCTGCCCGAAAGCTACTGCCAGACAAGCACCATGCTTATGAATTACGAGGTTTTGAGGAACATCTACCAGCAGCGCGTAAACCACAAGCTGAACGAATGGCACGAGTTCTGCAAATGGATCCAGAGCCTGCCCTATAGCGAACTGATCACGGAGGTGCACGTATGACGACCGTAGGCGAAGTGATCTGCGCGCCGGATGAGCTGGGCGCAGAGTGCGACAGGCTGAAACAGGAACAGGGCGCGACCGCGATCTACGCGGAGCGGCTCGCCGGAGGGTACATCATCCATTGGGAGGCGACGGACGACGATGAAGAACGCAAAGGCTAAGGGACAGACGCTTTTCGAGCGCGCCCGGCACGACCGCACCCGCCTGCGCCAGATGCAGACCCATAGCGGATACCTGGTAGATCTGATCGACCGCCTCGAAAACGAAAACCATAACCTCAAGCTCTACCTCGACTACGTGCGGCAGGTCGACCCCACTCTCTACAGCACGATGCAGGCCGAATTTGTGGCCTTAAGAGACTACCCGGAGGCGCGGTATGAGCGGGGCGACTGAGACCAAGCGCCCGGCGCAAAAGCCCGTGACCGGCGCGGAGCGGGACGCCCTGATGCGCCTGAACATCGCTTACGACATCCTGCTCGAAACGGCGGCGGCCCTGAAGGACAGGGCAAGGCTCATCCCGTATGCGGCCAGAGACCTTGCAATGATCCGCGCGAAGATCAGCCGCATCATGGAGGCCGTAGCCTACAGCATCCCCAAAGAGCAAAGAACCACGTACAACAACAACCTGCGCATGGCAAGCTACACGATAGGCGTCAAGGGCCCGGCGACCGGGAAGCCCCGAAACGACGCTTACGGCATGTGGATCAGCTGGAACGAGCTGAACGCGCTGCTTGAAGGCTGCCACGACCATTGCCTCACCTGCCAGCTGGACAAGTACGAGACCCGGCGCTGCCCGATCCGCAAGGCGCTGGACGTGATCCCGAACGACGTGCCTCGCAGCGAGGACGGCGAGTGCCCGTATATGATGGTGATGTAGGATGACGGCATGAACACACCGAAAAAGGGCGAATATCGAAGCCGCGTTTACACTGAGCGCCCGCTCTACGCAGACTATGACGCGCCCTCAAAGTTTATGGCGATCCAAGGCATCCTCGTGCGCCGCCTGACCGAGCACAGCAACGCCATTTGCAGCTACTCCGGAGGCTCTGACAGCGACATCCTGATCGACCTGATCGAGCGCACCCGCGAGCTTTTCGACCTTGACCCGGTCAAGTACGTGTTTTTCAACACCGGCCTTGAGATGAAGGCGACCAAAGACCACGTAAAGGCGACCGCGAAGAAGTACGGGGTCGAAATCGAGGAAGTGCGCCCGAAGATCAGCATCATCACCGCAACGCGCACCCACGGTCAGCCGTTCGTAAGCAAGATCATGAGCGCCGGGCTTGAAGAATGGCAGAAGAAGGGCGTGCCGCTCAGCATCGCGGACGAATACGCAAGCGCGGAGGATAAGACCGCTAAGAGGCAGGAGCTGCGAGAGCGCTACCCGCACTGCGAGAGCTTGATCAACTTCCTCTGCTGCTGCAACGGCAAGGGCGAACCGCGCCCGAACATCCAGCTCGTGATAAATTCCAGCCTTTACATGCGCGATTTCATTGCTGAGCACCCGCCCTGCTTCAAGATCAGCGCCAAGTGCTGCGACTACTGTAAAAAGCAGATCGCCCACAAGGTGCAAAAGGGCTTTGACATGGTGATCACCGGCGAGCGCCGGGATGAAGGCGGCATGCGCTCCGTGCCTCGTGGAGAGAGCGACAACCCGAACAACACCATGTGCTTCAGTGAAACCGCAGACGGCTCCTACCGCCTCCGCCCGCTCTACTACGTGAGCGACAAGGATAAGGAGTGGTACAAGCAGGAGTACGGCATACGCTATTCAGACGCCTACGAGGTCTACGGCCTGACCCGCACCGGCTGCTGCGGCTGCCCGATCAGCCACAAGGCTGTAGAGGATCTGAAGCTTATCGAGCCATACGAGCCGAACGTCGTCAAGGCTGCATGGAACATCTTCGGCGACAGCTACCGATACCGCCAAGAGTATGTGGCCTACAAGGAAGCGCGCAAGGCCGCAGAAAAACAGGGCGGGCAGCTATCAATCTTTGACGAATTGAGCAAAACAGGAGAAACAGCATGAACAAAGACGAAATGATCGCACGGATGCAGGAGCGCGCCGACGCTCCTTCCGTGCCGGAGGTAAACAACATCGACGACGCGCTTGAGGAGCGCCGCACGGAGCACCCCGAAGAGAGCCAGACCGAAAAGAGCCGCCGCGCTGTGATGGATGAGATCCGCGAGCTGCTTTCGACCCACCCGGAGCTGAGCAACAAGGACATCGCCCTCCGCGTCGGCGCTACCCCGAAACAGGTCGGCGCACAGCGCTACCTTATGAGCGACAAGGGCAAGGCGCAGGCGTCCGCATCATATGAGCGCGTAAAAGCCGCCAGAACGCCCCAGAATGCGCCGAAAGCGGAGACGCCCGGGGGAAACCCGCAGGAAGCCGAAACGCCTGCCACGGGTCAAGCCAGCAACGCACAGAGCGCGTTTAAGTGCTCCGCCTCCGAAATGGCAGCGGAAACGCTTGAAAGGGCGCTCAAGGTAGTACAGGGCAGGGTCACAAGCATGAGTGTGTCGGTAATGACAGGCTGGTTAAATATCGAAGTCGTGTTTGAGGGGGAGGCAACCCCGGAGAGCTGACCCATGAAGCAGAATCCCGACCAACTGAGCATCTTTGACACCTATGAGCTGGAGCTGGCCGGCTGCGGGGATTGCATTTGCCGCAGCTGCCTCTACCCTAAAAGCTCGCGGCATTGCCCCAAGTGCGACGGTAGCTGCTACGATGACTGGCGGGCAAAGCACAATCCGTACCCATACGGCACGAGGAAGAGCTGGACGGACTGGAATGAACCGGGAGAGCAAGAGCATTGGTGCAGAGGCGGCGCGTTTTATAAGGCGTACTACTGCGATCAGTACGTGCCCTATGACGATGACCGCACCACCTGGGCCCCCTGCCTGAGCGCATCGATAGCGACGTTCCAGGACGGCTATCAATGGTGCCCGCTGCTTGAGCCGGTAGGCTGTGAATGGTGTTACGAAGTGTTTCAAAAAAGACTGGAGGCAAACGAATGACAAAGCTCGAAAAAGTACAGAAGGGCCTCGCCGCGTGCGAACTCAATAACCAGAACGAGAGTTTTTGCCGGGAGCAGGGCTGTCCCTATGCCGATTACTGGCGCAGACAGGAGTGCATCGGGAAGCTGCACAGGGACGCGGCGAAGGTGATCGGAAAGGCGGTGAAACAGGATGGCTGACCGGGAGAAGGTTATCAACGCCCTACAATTTGCCCTTGATGGCACGGCTGTTACTGGCTGGGGGTTTGCGCAGGTGCACAAAGAAACTGTGATTGACGCGCTGGAGCTGCTGAGAGCACAGGAAGAGATCAAAACCGAGTCGGATATTGTGGCGCACATCATCGGCGAGATTTGCGATTTTGCAGTGAAGAACAACATGAAGCCGGACGATTTACTCTCTAACATGGCGGAAACCATCTTGAATATCCTCGACGCGCTCTCGTTTAACAACTGGGAACAGAAGAAGGAAGGTGATCCCGAATGACCAACCAAGAAGCCGCCGACCTGATTCGCATCGCACAGGCCGAAATCGAGTGGGACTACCCGATGGAGTACGCCATCGCGTTCGACAAGGCGATAGAGGCGCTGGAGCGCACCCGGTGGAGGGACGCAAAGACTGAGCCGCCCAAGGAAAGCGGAGAATACTTCGTTTTCTGCAAAGTAGGCTATCAAGCCATTATAAACTATTCGGCACGGCACAAAGCATTTAATGCACTTGATGATGAAGAAGCCCCAATTTATGCGCTGGAAGTCACCCACTGGATGCCGCTGCCGGAAGAACCGAAGGAGGGATAAGCTCAATGAGGGTAAAGACCGATGCCTACGGCAACGCATATCTGACCGATGTGAATTTCACCGCTTCGATGAGCTCGTCCAGCAGTTGTTACTGTAGTGGATGCCACAAAGTCGCAAAGGTCATTAAGCTCAATTTCCCCAGGACGTTATACGGGCCACCGAGCTATACAAAGCTTGAGACGTTCTACAGTGAACGGTGGTACTGCATGGACTGTTTGGACAAGCTGAGAAATGCTATCAAAATGGCGCTTGTGGCAAATCCGCTGAAGGAGGGAGAAAATGGCTGAGTATCACGTTGGCTGTGGTGCCTTTGGCATATACGCGGGAACGCTTAACAGCCGTAATAAAGATTTATGGCAGAAGAAAAGCGTTGTGACGCATGAGGCGATATGCGCAGTGGCACAATATCTGGTTCAAGAGAATAAGGCTCTGCGTTTTGACTATCAGGGCAAGACATATCGGTTAGAGGTAAATCCTTATTCGCCGAAGGAGGAAGAATAATGCTCACTATCGCAGCCTGGTCTTTGGTCGTAGCGCTTGGGCTTTTCGCGCTGATCCCCGGCAGTCTCGGACTTTGGCTGTATCTCGACAGAACGGACACCGACTCGCTGGTGGTAATGATATTTTCTGTTCTTTTCACTTTTGCGCTGCTTGTCATTGTGGTTGCAACAGCGCCGGAGCTCGTAAAGATCATCGTCCGCGAATGGATAAGGCTGGATGCGGGCGTTTGACGTGAAAACACACCTTAACGTTTTGACTGCAAAGATGCAAATAGGGAGGAAAACAAAACCATGTGGGTAAAACTGAGCGATCGGCAGCCTCCGAAATACGGAGAGTATAGAGTAAAACGCCGGGGACGCGGGCGGCAGGTGTACGAGGACGTGCTGCTCTGGAACGGCCAAAGCTTCGTAACGCACGGCCACTGCCTGACCAGCGCCGTCAATGAATGGTGGGAGGAAGTATGAAGCACAGTAAAGGCCGCGTCTGGAAAGGCATCATCGAAGCCAAGGTGAGAGCTAAGCTCAACGACATCTTGCTTCATGGCCGCACGCCAGTAGCAGAACACCTGCCACTGTTGACGCTGAAAGGCGTGCAGATCGTCCCATCCGAATATCTCGAAGATGGGAAGAAGCAAATCTTGCAAAACTTCGCCAGCGCTCTGTACAACAGCAGCGCCGTCCACTGGACGATCACCGACGACCCCGACCCGTTTTTGCGTGGACGTGTTCGGCTTGGAGGCACGCTGCGTGTGGTAGCACCGAAGGAGGGATAGTATGAGCCTGATTGAAAAGGACGAAGCTCTGAAACGAGTGGAGGACGCACCGGTACTTAGTCCGATGAGCTTGATAACAAAATCGTCCATCTATGCGGACATCAAAACAATGCCGGATGTTGACGCCGTCCCGGTCGTGCGCTGCAAAGACTGCGTTTATCTCGGTTGTGTCCAATGCGCGCTTGCCAATGAGTATAACCAGTACCGCCCTGGCGTTGATCCAGACTGGTTCTGCGCAAAAGGAAGGAGGCCAAAGCATGAGACCGATTGACGCTGACGCGCTGCCTATTTTCGGTTGGCCTCAAGCATGGGAAGAAGGGGTAGGAATTGCCCGTTGCTGTGACGCTGTAGAGCAAGCTCCCACCCTCGACGTCGTGCCGGTGGTGCGGTGCAAGGATTGCGAGTATTACAAGACCGAAAGCGGTGAATGCCCCGCGAACAACGGTGACGACCCGTATTATTCATGGATACCCAAGCCTGACTGGTACTGTGCAGAAGGAAAACGGAAGGAGGGCGCATAATGGCAAAAATGCCTGACGGATGGATCTTTATTCCGAAAGAAAAGAGTAGGACAGAGATCGAGCTTGTTCCGAGTGAACTGGTGTTTTGCCACAATTGCAAGTACAGCGCCATGCTGTACGCAGATGACCGGTTCATGGACGGCTATTGTCAAAGGCACAATATTGCTGTGAGCGAAACGTTTTACTGCGCGGACGGGAAGCCAAGAAAGGATGAGGAGGATGCCTAATGGACGACGCAAACGAACGAATTAAGCGCCTTGCAAGCGATCTGCATTACATCGCGGATACGCTACAGTTTGCAGCCGAAGTGCTTCAGATGCCAAGCTGCTACGATTGCGCCGATGTACGGGAGTGCCAAGTGTGCCCCGCTTGGGGAAAGCCCGTGCGGTACAACTGCCCACTGTGGCGGGGGAAGGGAGATAAGAAATGAGCGAACAGATCAGATTGAAGCCTTGCCCGTTCTGCGGAAGCACGGATGCGCCCCGGCTGTACACGCGGCACGGGAAGGAAGGCTGGCGGGATCGGTTTATGATCCTGTGTGATTATGAAGACGGTGGCTGCGGGTCAAGCAGTGGTTGGTATCACTACCCCAGCATGGCCGTTGGGGGCTGGAACCGAAGGGCAGGTGAGACCAAATGAACAATCAGATCACACTAAAGCCTTGCCCGTTTTGCGGGAGCACCGAAATCTCTGCCGAAGAAGAGCCTTCGCTCCGTAAGATGGATGAAGTGATTGGCGTTGTGAAGTGCTGCGGATGCGGCGTGCAGTTTGTCTGCCAAGGCACGGAGCAGGACTTTGTAAAAGTCGAAGGCGATATGTACCGGCTCGTACCGGCAAGAAGTGGTTTGGAAATCGCCGTTGAGAAATGGAACACCCGCGCAAATGGTTACGATTTGTCACCGGTTGGAGAGGAGGGCAGCAGATGAAGCAAAGCCAACCCCACGCCACAAAGAAGAGCAGTAAAGCCCATGCAGCCCGTAAGAAAAGAAAGGAGAAAAACAACATGTCTGATTCCATGAAAGTAACTCTTGTAGCCTTAGCGATCCTGGCCTGCTTCATCGTCGTGGACTTGATCGGTCCGGCCTACGGCTTCTTTGGCCGCGTGCCCACCGGCAGCGTGGGCATCGTGACCCGCTTCGGCAAAGTCAAGGACGACAGCCTGAGCGAGGGCATGCACGTCAAGGGCTTCTTTGACCGCATCAACAACCTGACCACGCGCACGCAGAAAACGGAGCGCAGCCTGAGCGCCTTTTCCAAGGACATCCAGCAGGTGGACCTCAACATCGTCATCAACTACAGCGTGGACAAGGTGACCGCCGCCAGCCTGTTCAAACAAGTCGGGAAGAACTACGAGGAAAAGTTGATCCTGCCCGCGATCCTTGAAAAGACAAAGGTGGTCATCGCGCGCTATACCGCCGAAGGGCTGATCTCCAGTCGTGACGAGCTGAGCGACGCCATACGCGCCCTGCTTGTGGACGAGCTGCAAGCTACCGGCATCATCGTTTCGATGGTCGCCGTCGAGGACATCGACTTCACCGACGCCTTCACGGACGCTGTGGAGCGCAAGCAGGTCGCCACCCAAAACAAGCTGACCGCCCAAACGGAGCAGGAACGCCTGACCGCCGAAACCCAAGCCAAAGCGGAGCGAGACAAGATCGAGGCGCAGGCGGCGGCGGAGGTCGCAAAAACCAAAGCCGAAGCGGAAGCCTACGCGATCAAGGTCAAGGCAGACGCAGAAGCGGAAGCCAACAAAAAACTGTCCGAATCCCTGACCAAAGACCTGATCGAATACATCTACGCCAACGGCTGGGACGGCAAGCTGCCCGAAACCGTGCTCGGTGACGGCACAAACGCCTTTGCATTGATCGGGGGCGAGGGCAAATGAAGCCCCCTACCATCCCCATCACCAACGACCTCGAAACCATCCTGATCTGCGCGGTGCGCTACGCCTGCGGGCGCAACACGTACATGCCGGGCTTGGTGCAGGATTACATCATGTCCACGTTTGGCGGCAAGCTAAGCGAAAACACCCTGCGCTGCATGCAGCGGGACATTACAGAGCAAATCGATATGACGCGGCGCTTCATGCCTGACCTCATTAGCCCGTCACTGTTCGAGCATGATTTGATGTTCCAGCTACGCAACTGGGTTGACATGGAGCTGGCCGCGAAGGAGGCAAAGGTATGAACGACTGGTTATGGATGAACGATGAGGAATACGCCAAGCACCTGTGGTACAGTACCGGAATGTATCGGCATGATGAAGATACCGCACAAAACAGGCTGCTTTTGGAGCTTAACAGAAATCTGCATGCGTTGGTACAATTGTTCGCAGAGGCAAACGGGTACGCCCCGGCAAAGAGTGAGGAGGCGAAACCATGACCGACCCGGCTACCATTCCGCGCACGATCGACCGGCTGAAGCTGATCAACCGCTACGCGACCCTCGCCGCCAAGCACGACTGCGACCTCGACACCGAGCTGCCCCACATCGCCAACTGGGCGCTTGATGGCGTGGACGCGATCCAGTCTCTGCTCGCCGTGATCGAGGAGCAGCGCGGCATGATCGACCACCTTGAGCACGAGCTGGGAGCGGCGAGGGTGCAGGCGGCGGCGAGACAAGAGGAGTAACGCAATGGGAAAGCGCAAGGAGGCAAGAGCATGATTGATTGGCGGGCAGGCTTGAAGGATGCAATGTGGAGCATGTTTTTATGTGAGCGCAACGCTGGGAAGCCTGTTGACAGAGAAGCAGATAAAGAGGCGCTCAAGAAGAATTGCGCTTTGCTTATTCGGATGGCCACACAAAAGACGGCGGGTCAAGATGGCTATCGTGGCAGGAATGATATTGATTGGAATTCGTTGGATAGGGTCTTGATGATGATAGCTTGTTGCGCGTGCAGATTGTGCCTCGATGGCGAATTTGGAGAGATGCCGGATTATGTGGATGAAGGGTAAAAAGAATGACCGCCAGAAAGCTCAGTAAAGACGTAAGCGTCGCCGAGCTGCTTGAACTTCGCCGGATGGGCTTCACCAAAACCGAGATCGCAAAGCAGCTCGGTGTGCGTACCGAGACCGTAAGCGCGATGTTGAAAGGATACGAGGATGAACCAGACAAAGCAAAGGCACTCCCGCTGGGGCAGACCGCGCCCGGTGCACTGGGAGGACGAGCTGCCGGAGGGCGCGCGCGTATTATCCATAAACGAAGTATTGATGCTGCCAAACGGCATGGCCGTTGACGTGTACGGCTTCAGCGCCAAGCACGAGCTGCGGCGTCACCGTGGGCACGTCGTCCAGTACGGCATGAGCAAGGTATTTCGCTGGTGGGACGAGGGCGCGGGCAAGTTCCGAACCGAGCCGATCAAAGAGTACAGCGCCCGCGCATGGGTGTGGACGGAAGAGAGCCATTAGCTTTTAGCTATTAGCTGTTAGCTGCGCGCTTTGCGCGCGGAAACGAAAAGGAGGAAAGATCATGGATCACAAGTACACTGTTACCATTCAAGGCCCGGAGGGCACGGAGATCTGGGAGGGGGACGGCCTTTTGATGTTTTTGCAGAAGCCGACCGACACCGGTTGCAACACGCAGGTCATCGGGCATCATGTCGACGATTCGCGGCTGCCGTACGCGCTGGCCGAAAGCAGCGACCTGCTTCCCGTCGCCTTCGCTGCTTGTGGCCTTGCCATCGGAAAGCGCCTTGCGCCCCGTCCCGACCCCCTTGAAGAGATCCTGAAGGGCGCGCTCGACAAAGCGATGAAAGGGGAGGAATAGCTGTTAGCTGTTAGCTGTTAGCTTTGCGCGCTGCGGCGCGCGAGTAACTTAAAGCTAATAGCTCATAGCTAATAGCTCATAGCTAAAAAGCTTGCCTTGACAGTTGTAAAGGCGTATAATGTCAGTGAGAGGTGAAAGGCATGACGGTTAGAGAACTTGGCGAACTGCATTATCTGGAAGGCATGATAAAGCATGAGTCCGAACGCCTGAGCGAGCTGCGCGACGCAGCCGACGTCAAGGCGCAGGTCATTACCGGCATGCCCACAGCTCACGGCGCGCACGACCGGATCGGCGAGGTGATCCCGCGCATCGTAGACGCACAGCGCGAGATCGCGGACAATATCAAAAGCTACGAGCGGCGGCGGGATCGCATCCTGTGCTTTATCCACAGCGCACCCCAGGTGCGCCTTCGGCTGATCATGGCGCTGCGCTTCATCGACCAGAAAAGCTGGCAGGAGGTCGCAGACGAGATCGGCGGCAAGGAGACCGAGTACAGCGTAAAGCAGGCCTGTTACAGGTACGTGGAGGGCAAGGACGCGCCTCCGCTCCCCGGTCAGCTCAGCATGTTCGAGAACCCGCAATGACGCGGGTTCTTTTGTGTTTTG
>Ga0310691_10005620_pt1 | contig 13639 bp, 10 predicted proteins | sample 176DNAGHGlowgp2_FD_203887 | JGI IMG/M metagenome (GOLD analysis project Ga0310691, IMG submission 203887) | Sheep rumen microbial communities from Palmerston North, Manawatu-Wanganui, New Zealand - 1766 DNA GHGlow gp2 (v2) (version 2) | ecosystem: Host-associated > Mammals > Digestive system >... | reverse complement strand
TCGACTTGCATGTGTTAGGCACGCCGCCAGCGTTCATCCTGAGCCAGGATCGAACTCTCACGTTAAATATCTATCTCTTCACCTCTCGGTGATTTGATCGTTCGTCTGGCCAGAACTAAAGCTTGGCTTTGTTCTGTCCGTTTTACATTTGTTAGGTTTTGTTCTCTGAATATTCTTTATTGGAATTTTCAGGGTTGCATTACTATTTTATTGTCAATGTGCTTAAATACTGGGCTTCCGGGCTCTTTTGTTGTTTGCCGTGCGCCGCAGCGATATTTAATATATCACTCCCCTATATACATGTCAACAACAATTTTCAACTTTTTTTAAAAAAAATTGCAGTTTCCTTAGAAACCGCAATTTTACAGGCTTTGCCAAAAATATTTTTTTGTGATTTTTGGTTGTTTTAATGCAAATCAAGCTGTTCTGGGCTTATTTACCTGAATAATTTTTGATGCTTCAAGATTTCGTAATAATAGAAGTCTTGCTTCTCCTACACACTCAGGCTTTAACATATAATGGCAATACGTTTCTATTAAAGAGAAGAGATTAGCTGTTCTTCCCTCTATCTTAAAGTTATTTATTCCCATAGGAACATATTTCTCCCACATAAGCTCAGGCGAAATATATGTATTATAGTCTTGTATGGTATAAATGCAGTTTTTATCTCCATATTCACACTTCCACGGAATAAGAGGTTTTTGCTTATCCTTGGGAAGTTTGCGGTTCTCTCTTATTATATTCTGGTTCATTGCAATATTTTTGTAATGATCACCTCTCCTGTGGCAATCAGGTACACAACATGCATTTACAAGAACTTCCAGTTTTTCCTTGTGCTGAATTTTTTCTATAATATCCCACTGATTATTCATATTATAATCAAGTACGACATATTTATAGTCTTTCTCAAGTTCAGCGTTAAGTGAATCCAGGTCTTTTATTTCTTTGCAGGTTGTAGAATCGATTTTATATGAAGGATAGTTTTTTCTAATATATTCTTCTAGTATAGGAGAAAAAACAAGAACCTCATTTTTTCCATTATCTCCCGCTTTCATACAGAAGTTGCAAAAAGGATCATCTAAGTCTTCTTCTGTTATCAAGGGGTTGGTAAATGTATATCTAACAGGAACACCTTGCGCGTTAATGCTGCTTATTACTCTCTTAACAAAAGCCTCATCACATTGATCGTTTGTGATAAGTCTGCCTCCGTTCCATAATGAAAAAGGGAATGAGCCGAAGAAAGATGCTATTTCGACGCCCTCTCTAAAATACTGAGGATATTGTTTTAACATGCTCATCCAAAACATGTTTAACGGGTAATTATATCTTAACCCCGGAAGATGAAATCTTACTGTGCTCATCAAAAAAGCCTCCTGGAATCTTTATCCCTGCATTCCTGCAGATTGTCTGATCATATCTTCTACTACAATGTCGTAGATTTCTCCTACAGTATTGCAGTATTCAAGAACTTTCCATGGTTCATTTGTATGGAAATGGATTTTGATTATTTCCTCATCTCCGGCAACAATTAAACTGTTTCCTTCAAAATGTTCCATGATGTAGTCCTGAATCTTATCTTCATCAAGATCTTCATCTCTTCTGTCAATTAAAAGCTGAGTATCATATCTGTATGCAAATGCATCATCTTCAGCATCAATATTTACAAAATCTGCCATTAAATATTTCCTCCTGTATATCAATTTTGCAGTCCGCTAACAATTATAATGCTTTAGTTACTATTATTACAATGCCTAATTATTTTTATTTCATATATTATATAAATATACAAATGATACATATTTTTATCTGAATTAAATTGAATTTTATGCACTTTTTATATATAATGAAATAGGGTTACGTTATTTTTTTAACATAGTGTGATTTGTGATTTTTCTTGTACTTTATATATGTAGGATCTCAAATCACAAATTTTATTGTAGGAGGTATTTTGCATGTCACGTTTTACACTACCAAGAGATATTTATCATGGCAAAGGGGCTCTGGAAGCACTTAAAACCTTTGAAGGAAAACGCGCTATCATTTGTGTTGGCGGCGGTTCCATGAAAAGGGGAGGATTCCTTCAGAAGGTTGAAGATTATTTAAAGGAAGCCGGCATGGAAGTTGAACTCTTTGAAGGCATAGAGCCTGATCCTTCAGTTGAAACTGTTATGAAAGGTGCTGAGGCTATGCAGAAATTCCAGCCTGACTGGATAGTAGCAATTGGTGGCGGTTCACCGATTGATGCAGCAAAAGCAATGTGGATCAAATATGAATATCCGGAAACTACATTCGAGGATATGTGCAAGGTCTTTGGTCTTCCCAAGCTTCGTACAAAGGCTAAATTCTGCGCTATCTCTTCTACTTCCGGAACTGCTACAGAGGTTACCGCATTTTCAATCATTACAGATTATCAGAAGGGTATCAAATATCCTATAGCAGATTTTGAGATCACACCTGATGTTGCTATTGTTGATCCCGATCTTGCTCACACAATGCCCAAAAAGCTTGTAGCACATACAGGTATGGATGCTATGACTCATGCCGTAGAAGCATACGTATCTACAGCTAACTGTGATTACACAGATCCTCTTGCTATCCATGCAATAGAGATGATCCAGGATAACCTTGTTAAATCCTATAATGAAGACATGGATGCCAGAGATAAGATGCACAACGCACAGTGTCTTGCAGGTATGGCATTCTCCAATGCTCTTCTTGGAATCGTTCACTCCATGGCTCATAAGACAGGTGCTGTATTTGCTGACCTTGGTGCACACATTATCCATGGTGCTGCAAATGCTATGTATCTCCCTAAGGTTGTTGCATTCAACGCAAAAGATGAGACAGCTAAGAAACGTTATGGTGTAATAGTTGATTACATGCACCTCGGCGGATCTAATGATGATGAAAAAGTAGATTTACTTATCAAATACTTAAGAAAGATGAATGATGATCTGAATATACCTCACAGCATAAATCACTATGGTGCTGATGGTCTTCCTGCAGATCAGGGATTTGTTCCCGAAGATGTATTCCTTGAAAGGCTTCATGATATTGCAGCAAATGCTTTGCTTGATGCCTGCACAGGATCAAATCCTCGCCAGCCAAGCCAGGAAGAAATGGAAAAGCTGCTTAAGTGCTGCTATTACGATACAGAAGTTGATTTTTAATTAAAAAATGCAGGTTGGATTTATTCCAGCCTGCATTTTTCATATTCTGTCATTGCTTTTTGAATAACATCATTTCCAAAGCCTTTTCTATATAGGAATGCTCTGAGTTTCTGATTTTCCTCAAAAGTAGTTGTATCGGGATCGTACTTTTTCTTTTGTAAAAGCTTTATGCACATTTGTATTTCCGGGTTTTCATCAATCTCGCTATAACAATCCTCAAAAGCCGACTCTATAATTTCATTGGGAATTCCTTTAGAAATAAGATCCTGCTTAATCCTATTCTTGCTACGTATATTCATGTGGTATGAAATGTAATCCGTAGCATATCTGTTATCATCTAAATAGCGCATACCCTTAAGATAATCTATAGCTTCATCTATTATTTCTGCGGGATACTCACCTTCTTTTAATTTTTGCCTCAGCTTGTATTCTGTATAATCTCTTTTTTGAAGAAGATTCATAGCTCTTAGCTTAGCTCTCTTTGGAAGTACCTGTTCCATTATTTCTGAAAAAACAGGTGAGGATATTTCCTCGCCTGTTTTTAAATGGAGCTCTCGAATCTCTCCCTTGTATAGGATAAAGGCAAACTCTCCATCAATAAAAATCTTCGATCTTTTATTGTCAAAGGGCACGATATCCGTAACAATCATTTATTATACCTCTTCTGCCTTTGAAGCTTTGGATGATTTCTTGGCAGGAGCTTCCTCCTTCTTTACAGTAAGAGCATCTTCCTGCAGTCCGTAATGAGCTCTTACCTTTGCAGTTACTTCTGCAAGAATATCAGGATGCTCCTCAAGATATGTCTTGGCATTCTCTCGTCCCTGGCCGATTTTCTCATTATTATACTGATACCATGCACCGCTCTTATTGATAATGTCTACACTTGCTGCAAGATCAAGAACGTCTCCTGTATATGAGATTCCTTTTCCGTACATAATATCAAACTCAGCTTCCTTAAACGGAGGTGCGATCTTATTCTTAACTATTTTTACGCGTGTTCTGTTACCGATAGATTCGCCGCTTTGCTTAATGGTTTCAATTCTTCTTACATCCATTCTTACTGAAGAATAGAATTTAAGAGCTCTACCACCAGTTGTTGTCTCAGGGTTGCCGAACATTACACCAACCTTCTCACGAAGCTGGTTAATGAATATAACTGTACAGTTGGACTTGCTGATAACTGCAGTAAGTTTACGAAGAGCCTGTGACATAAGTCTGGCCTGAAGTCCCACATGAGAATCTCCCATGTCTCCATCAATTTCTGCTTTAGGTACAAGTGCTGCAACAGAGTCAACAACAACTATATCAATAGCACCAGATCTAACCATTGTTTCGCAGATTTCCAATGCCTGTTCTCCTGAGTCAGGCTGTGAAATATATAAATTATCTATATCTACGCCAATATTTTTAGCGTAAACAGGGTCAAGAGCATGCTCAGCATCAATAAATCCGGCAATTCCGCCTCTTTTCTGAACTTCAGCGATCATGTGAAGTGTAACTGTAGTTTTACCACTGGATTCAGGTCCATATATCTCTACTATACGTCCCTTGGGTATTCCGCCAAGGCCAAGAGCTATATCAAGGCTCAATGATCCTGTAGGAATTGTCTCCACGTTCATCTGGGCAGATGAATCACCAAGTTTCATCACAGCTCCCTTGCCAAACTGTTTCTCAATCTGTCCAAGTGCTGCTTCTAATGCTTTTTGCTTATCTTCTCTTTCCATACTAATCTCCTTCTTTTTTTCAGAACAAACGTTCTAAGATGATATTAAAACAAATGTTCGAAACTGTCAACTTGTTTTTTACTTATTTTTTCTTATTTGGGAATGTTAAATATGAGCAAAGATTTACTCGTTCTATCTAAAAAGTTCTTCTTTGCCGAATATTCAAATGAAAAAGTTCGCATCTGTAAACATTTGAAAATATTTATCTTTCCTCAAAACTCAAAAACTAAAAATGGAATATACGGCGATTCACCGTAGTCAAGACTTTTTGTATATTACAAAAATTTAACATATGTGTCAATAGCAAAATCCCCTCATAAGTCTCAAAACTTTTTCATATAACGTTAAACAGGAAACATCAAAAGCCCCAGTTTTGACAGTATCAGCTCCCGTATAATAAAGCCTTTTTCTTCTTTTTCTTCTAAGGAAAAGGAAGAAAGCTGATCCATGGTGTAAACAGATTCGGTGTATCTGTCTGTCGTGCCTTTTTTGTATTGAGTAACACGCACCTTCGCCTTAAGCTGTTTAAAAACTCTCCACTCAGGGCTGTTATTGTCCAGATGATAAAGATGACTTTCAAGTGTGCTGCTTTCATCAATATCTCTTAATATATATCTCTCAAGAATAGTCTTAAACTTAAAGGGTGCCATCTCGTCATCTATGATCTCTTTGTAGGATAGTCTTCCTCCAAAGTAGTATCTTGATACATCCTGCATTATATATTTGAAATCGTCTTCATTAACTATGTTATACAAAATCAGTTTTCCTTCTCGGTTTTATAGTCAATATCCTCAATCTGGTTGCCGCTTACTTTGATGGCTTCCAATATTTTGCCTCTATCCATTCCGGTCTCTTCACATAATTCGTCAACAGTGCAGCTGCGTCTTAGTTCCTGAGCCAGTTCTCTTGCCTTGTCGGCAACTTCCTGAACAAGTGCTACCGCTTTCTTACCTCTTGAAGTTTCAGCCATATCATCCTCGATCGCTGCTTCCATTGCATCCATTATTATCTGTCCCAGAAACCCTTCACATTCTGAGGGCTTATCGATTTCTGAAAGTTGTGTAACAGCTTTGGTAAGTGCTATGTTACCTTCACCTATAAGATCTTCCAGATATACTCCCTGTTCAGAATATAACTTGGCTATATCGACAACTGTTGAAAGGCTTATCTCTATAAGTCTGCCCTGGGCAGTTTTGTCCCCCGCCATAGCAGACATTATAATTGCTTCTTTCTCGCCTTCTGTAGCAGCTTCTATTCCTTTTAAATCCTCCAGGTAGTTTTCAAGATAGCCTGATTCCTCACTTGTCAGATATTCAGATGGATCGATTGCTTCACCTATACCGATATTATGTTTTTTTAGATAATCCTTTATAAGATCAAACTGGCTATCACTTAGTTCAAGTTCCTCAAAGGCCTGATCTATCTCTTCCTTAGTTATCACACCTCCCTGCTTTCTTGCGCTTTTTGTAACATCTGCAAGAATACTTGCAAATAACTGTTCTTTATTTTCCAGATTACTCATTTATTCCTCTTTTTCTCATGAAGACTGCATCCCTTTAGTCGTTTCATGAATTCTCGAATTCGATTTAATTAAATAATACTCACAAATATGTCCAATAAGTCGGACACTTATTTTACATGCTCATGTGTAAAAAGATGGTCTTTGCAATATTCATAGTTGCCATTACATTTTGAGCAGAATCTGAACTCACCGTCAGGATAATCCTCCTCAGTCCTTCCGCACACAGCACACTTATGCCTTGAGATTCCAGGCGGAGTCATCTTTACCGACCTTTTAAACTGATTTCTTCTCTTGATCTCTCTGGGACGAAGGTGCATAAATCTGCCGCTTGTAAGCCAGAATATTGCAAATGTCATAAGTGAAGCCGCTATAGGCATAAACACATAATAAGCTCCGTGAACAAGACCGTTTAATGCTTCAAATGCAAGGTAAATGCCGTAGAAAATACCAAGCCACTTCATCTTGAGCGGAATAATAAACATAAACAAAATGACATTGTCAGGAAATGTTGCTGCAAATGCAAGCAAAATGGACATATTTATATAATATGTGCTCATGTATTGCATCGAAATAAGCTGCATTAAACCGGCTATAGTCTCTTGGTTATCGGTTCCTACCTGAAAACATATTATTATGTATGTCAAAAATGCTGCAACGATCATGAGAATAAGTCCGGTAAATATATACAGGTTATACTTATATCGTCCCCATACATTCTCCATGGTTGTACCTATGGAATAATAAAAATACAGCATGATAAGTGTAAAGAAAATATTGGATCCGCCGCTGTTCGGAGGCACAAGTATCCATGAAACCAGTCTCCATACCTGACCATGCAATATTTTATACGGATCAAGCGTTAAAAAATCAAGTATTTTAACACCACTTGGTGCGTAATACAGGATATATCCTATTATGTAACATGCTATCAGTTTGATCGTCAGATTCTTGACAGCATATTTTCCAAACTTCTTTTCAAATTCACTCATATTTGTACTCCCATTTTATAGGTTTTTGTTTTTCTTCAGAAAAAACAGGAATTTGTGTCTTCTTGCAGACATATGTAGAAATTCTAACATAGATTATAGTTATTTGCACGAAAGAATTGCACAAACAAAGCCTCGCTAAAGCATCATTATTAAAGAGTTTGTTCAATTGATTTTTATTATTTTCGATAGTATAATGAACACTAATGCGCGTTCGAAAACAAAGCATTATATAAATAAGTAGTAACAAAGTATTTTTTACATAAAAAAGGGGTAGTAATTCATGATATCCAAAGACTATACATTAGGCATTGATATAGGTTCAACGACTGTAAAGATCGCATTGTTGGATTCTGAAAAGCATATAGTTTTTTCTGATTACAGAAGACACTATGCCAATATACAGGAAACACTTCTTGCGCTTTTACAGGAGGCATCTAAAATAAGCGGAAATGTCACTCTGCATCCGGTTATTACAGGTTCCGGCGGACTTACTCTTGCCGGACATCTTGATGTTCCCTTCGTTCAGGAAGTAATTGCTGTTTCAACAGCTCTTAAAGCTCTTGCTCCGAAAACCGATGTTGCAATTGAGCTCGGTGGTGAAGATGCCAAGATCATATATTTTGAAGGCGAAAATGTTGAGCAGCGAATGAACGGTATCTGTGCCGGTGGTACAGGGTCCTTTATTGACCAGATGGCATCTCTTCTTCAGACTGACGCATCAGGTCTTAATGAATATGCCAAAAATTATAAGAGCCTTTATACAATTGCTGCTCGTTGCGGTGTTTTTGCAAAATCAGATATTCAGCCGCTTATCAACGAAGGTGCAACCAAAGAAGATCTTGCAGCATCAATATTCCAGGCTGTTGTAAATCAGACGATCAGTGGTCTTGCCTGCGGAAAGCCTATACGCGGACATATCGCATTTTTAGGTGGTCCTCTTCACTTCTTATCTGAGCTTAAGCAGGCCTTCATAAGAACTCTTAACCTTGACGATGAGCACATTATTGATACCGACAATTCTCATCTTTTTGCTGCTATCGGATCAGCCATGAATGCTTCCGAAGAGAGCTTTTATACCATGGAGGAGATGACAAGCAAGTTATCTTCAAAAATTACTATGGCTGCTGAAGTTTCAAGACTTGAGCCACTTTTTGATTCAGAGGATGAATACAAGGAATTCCTCGACAGGCAGAGCAAATACAGAGTAAAAACTGCAAAACTGGATAATTACAAGGGCAATGCCTTTCTTGGAATAGATGCCGGTTCAACAACAACGAAATGCGCTCTGGTTTCAGAGGATGGAGATCTTCTCTATTCATTTTATTCCAGTAATAACGGAAGCCCTCTAAAAACAGCTATCAGTTCTATTCAGGAAATCTACAAGCTTATGCCGGAAGGAGTTACGATAGCCCGTTCATGTTCAACAGGTTATGGTGAAGCTCTTCTTAAGTCAGCTCTTATGCTAGATGATGGTGAGGTAGAGACTATTGCTCACTACAACGCAGCTGCCTTCTTTGATCCGGAAGTGGATTGTATTCTTGATATCGGTGGTCAGGATATGAAATGTATTCATATAAAGAACGACACCGTTGACAGTGTTCAGCTAAATGAGGCATGCTCTTCCGGATGCGGAAGCTTTATCGAAACCTTTGCAAAATCACTTAATTACAGCGTTCAGGATTTTGCAAAGATAGCACTTTTTGCTGAAGCTCCTATTGACCTTGGAACAAGATGTACTGTTTTCATGAATTCACGAGTAAAACAGGCTCAGAAAGAAGGAGCATCTGTCTCCGATATTTCTGCAGGTCTTGCTTACTCAGTTATCAAGAATGCCCTGTTTAAGGTAATCAAGGTATCAGATGCAAAAGAACTGGGTGAACATATTGTTGTTCAGGGTGGAACTTTCTACAATGATGCAGTATTAAAGGCATTTGAAAAAATTTCCGGAGCTCAGGTAACAAGACCTGATATCGCCGGTATCATGGGTGCGTTCGGTGCAGCACTTATTGCCAGAAACAGATTCCATGAAAAAGATGCCATGCCTACAACAATGCTTTCTATCGATCAGATAAACAAGCTTCAGTACTCTACCAGCATGACAACTTGTCAGGGATGTACAAACCACTGCAGACTTACAATAAACAGATTCACAGGTGGTCGTCAGCATATTTCAGGTAACAGATGCGAGCGTGGAATCGGTAAGGTAAAGAATGCCGAGGGTATCCCCAATCTGTTTGATTATAAATATAAGAGAATATTTGACTACAAGCCTCTTACTGAAGATAAGGCCAAAAGGGGAACTGTTGGTATCCCGAGAGTTCTTAATTTCTATGAGAATTATCCTTTCTGGTTTACATTCTTTACAGAGCTTGGATATAAGGTAGTGCTCTCTCCCAGATCAACACATCAGATTTATGAGCTTGGAATCGAGTCGATTCCAAGTGAATCAGAGTGTTATCCTGCAAAGATTTCTCATGGTCACATTGAATGGCTCATTAGAAACGGAGTAGATTTCATCTTCTATCCCGGACTCTTTTATGAAAGAGAAGAAGTAGAGGGTGCTACAAACCACTACAACTGCCCTATTGTTACCTCATATTCCGAGAATATCAAAAACAATGTTGAGGCAATCACAGAGGGAAAGGTTAAGTTTCGCAATCCTTTCATGTCGTTCTCATCATTAAAAACAGCAACAGATGCGCTTGTGAAGGAATTCGCAGAAATACCTTCTGCAGAAATCATTCGTGCAGCAAAGATGGGCTGGGACGAAATGGCAAATGCAAGAAATGATATAAGGAAAAAGGGTGAAGAGACTCTTAAGTGGATGGAAGAAAATAACAGACACGGTATAGTTGTCGCAGGACGTCCCTATCATGTCGATCCTGAGATAAACCACGGTATACCCGATATGATCTGTTCTTACGGAGTAGCTGTACTTACCGAAGATTCCATCTCCCATTTGGGCTCGCCCGAGAGACCACTTATCGTGTCAGATCAGTGGATGTATCATTCAAGATTGTATGCTGCTGCAAGTTTTGTAAGAACAAGAGATGATCTGGATCTTATTCAGCTTAACTCTTTTGGATGCGGACTTGATGCAGTTACTACCGATCAGGTAAATGATATATTGTCCGGCTCTGATAAAATATATACTTGCCTTAAGATAGATGAAGTAAACAATCTGGGAAGTGCAAGAATAAGAGTGCGTTCTCTTCTGGCCGCTATAAGAGTAAGGAAGCAGAAGCCGCACAAGAACAGACAGATCAACTCAACAGCTTATAACAGAACACTGTTCACAGAGGAAATGAGAAAAAAATATACTATTCTCGTTCCTCAGATGTCACCTATTCATTTTGATCTTTTAGAGCCTGCGCTCTCTGCCTGCGGTTACAATATGGTAGTTATGCAAAATGACAACAAACATGCTATAGATATGGGTCTTAAGTATGTTAACAACGATGCCTGCTACCCTTCTCTTTGGGTTGTAGGTCAGATAATGGATGAGCTGTTATCAGGAAAATATGATCTTTCAAGGACTGCCGTGCTTATGAGTCAGACAGGTGGTGGCTGCCGTGCAACCAACTATGTTGGTTTTATTCGTAGAGCTTTAAGAAAAGCAGGTCTTGAACAGATTCCGGTTGTATCTCTTAACCTTAGTAAATTAGAGAGCAATCCCGGTTTCCATATAAACCTTGAGATGTTACAAAGAGCTGCTTATGCTGCTGTATTTGGTGATATCTTCATGAGATGTATATACCGTATGCGTCCCTATGAAAAGGTAAAAGGATCTGTAAATGCTGTTCATAATAAATGGAAAGAAAAATGCATCAGCTTTGTATCGGCGAAGCATACAAGTCTTTTCAAATTCAATCGTATGTGCAAAGAAATCATCGAGGACTTTGATAAGATTGAATTAACAGATGAGAACAAGCCAAGAGTTGGTATTGTCGGAGAAATACTTGTTAAGTTTGCACCTGCTGCTAATAATCACCTTGTAGAGTTACTCGAATCCGAAGGAGCTGAAGCTGTAGTTCCTGATCTTCTTGACTTCATGCTCTACTGCTTCTACAACCAGATATATAAAGCAGATGAGTTTGGTACAAGTGCCAAGACAAAAGCATTCTGTAAAGCCGGTATCTGGGCTTTGGAGAAGCTTAGGGGAAGTGCTGCGAAGGCATTTAGAAACAGTGTTCATTTTGAGGCTCCTACAAGCATATACAAGCTTGTAGAATATGCTAAGCCTATTGTTTCAATCGGTAACCAGACAGGTGAAGGCTGGTTCCTCACAGGAGAAATGGTAGAACTCATAAAAGAAGGCGCTGCAAATATTGTTTGTACTCAGCCTTTCGGATGTCTTCCTAACCACGTTGTAGGTAAAGGTGTTATTAAGCAGATGAGAAAGCTTTATCCTGAAAGTAACATCGTAGCTATCGACTATGATCCCGGTGCAAGTGAGGTTAACCAGCTCAACCGAATCAAACTTATGCTTTCTACTGCTCACAGAAAAGCTCATGAAAAATCTGCTGAGTATATAGAAGAGCAAAAAGAAGCTATCTGATCACTAAATTATCTTTACAGTGATAGAACAAAAAAGAGGAGCACACGCTCCTCTTTTTTGTTCATAAACACTTCATTTGGTGCTCCAGGAGCACCTACCCTCATAAAAACAAACCGCTTATCACGATTTAGCATTTATCTTGTCAATGTCATCCTGAGTTCTTTCTATAGCAAACTCAGCAGAACTAAGTGCAAGTTGAGATTTCATGGTTCTTGCATGTATATCGTTAGCTTTTTTATAATAATCAAGAAGTTCCTCGTCAGTAATTACAAGGTAGCCGTCAGCTATAGCACCCGGAAGAACAAATTTTTTTACAACACTCTCGAACTTAACCTCAACATATTTTCCATCCTGAGTAATGATCGTGCCCTTACCAAACTTTTCGTGGTTAATAACAAGGCCAACAGCAGATTTTTCACCTAATGCAGAAGCTTCTGTTTCAAGTGCTTCTATTTCCTTCTGCATAGCAGCCTTCTCTGCCTTTAATTCCTCCATACGAGTTTCAAGTTCCTGTAGCATTTCTTTAACTCTCTTAGTTTTTGCTTTTGGTGCTTTTACTTCGTTTTCAACCTCTAAACCCATTTGTCACCTCTTTTTATAAATAAAGTTTTACTACGAAACTATATATATTTTAGCTTATATTTTATCGTTTGAGCATTAAAAAAAACATAATTCATAAAACTTTTATTATTATAAATATTCTTCAGTAAGTTCTTTCTGAGCCTTATTTTTACGCTCCTCGTCGAGTATCTGTCCCCACTGATAAGGTGTTGCCTGATATACGTAATAGTCTATCCAGTTAGCATACAGGTTATTGCAGTGAGAACGCCATGTAAGCTTGGGAGTATTATCAGGATTATTATCAGGATAATAATTTTCAGGCATTTTTATGGGAAGATTCTTGTTAAGATCCCTTATGTATTCATTATGCAGTGTAAGTCTGTCATATTCTGCGTGTCCCATTACAAAAATATTTTTGCCGTCTCTGGACATACACAAGAACACACCTACAGCAGTGGATTCTGCCAAAACTACAAGATCCTTACAAGCGTGAATGTCTGCGGCCGGTGACTCCGTATGTCTTGAATGAGGCATAAGGAATACGTCATCAAAGCCTCTTACAAGCGGAACCTTTCTATTCTCTACTCTGTGTTCAAAAAGGCCAAATACTTTTTCGGGAAGCATTCTTTTCTGTATTCCGTAATGATAGTACAAGCCTGCTTGGGCGCCCCAACAAATATGGAAAGTCGATGTTACATTAGTCTTAGACCATTCGAATATTTCACAGAGCTCCTTCCAGTAGTCAACTTCTTCGAATTCCATCTGCTCTACCGGAGCTCCTGTAATAATGAGTCCGTCATAGGTATTCTCTTTGAGTTCGTCAAACGTATGATAAAATCTGTTAAGATGGTTTGGCGATGTGTTAAGAGACTGATGACTCGATACTCTCATAAATGAAACATCTATTTGAAGCGGTGTATTAGAGAGTGATCTTAAAAGCTGAAGCTCAGTATCTTCTTTTAAGGGCATCAGATTAAGAATACAAATATTCAGAGAACGAATATCCTGGTGCATAGCTCTGTTCTCATCAACAACAAATATATTTTCTCTTTCAAGGATTTCTCTGACCGGTAGGTCATTGAGTATTTTTATAGGCATTATATCAACCTCCAAAG
>Ga0310691_10005619_pt1 | contig 13643 bp, 11 predicted proteins | sample 176DNAGHGlowgp2_FD_203887 | JGI IMG/M metagenome (GOLD analysis project Ga0310691, IMG submission 203887) | Sheep rumen microbial communities from Palmerston North, Manawatu-Wanganui, New Zealand - 1766 DNA GHGlow gp2 (v2) (version 2) | ecosystem: Host-associated > Mammals > Digestive system >... | reverse complement strand
GAACAAAGATATTCTGAAGCAGGTAATCATAGATCAGAGGGAGTATTTTCTGAACGGGTCGCTGGTCAAACGCGATTTTTCGCCGGAAGAAAACGTAAACTATTGCTTTGTCGGAATACGGCGCACAGGGAAGTCTTATATGCTGTATCAGCAGATCGGCAATCTTTTGGACGCAGGCGTTTCCCTGTCGGAGATTCTTTACATCAGTTTCGAGGATGAGCGTCTCTTGGAGATTGATACGAAGGATTTGGACGTCATTTTGGAAATCGGCCACGAGATGGCCGGGAACGGGAAAAAACCGTACGTGTTCCTTGATGAGGTTCAAATTGTGCCGGGCTGGGAGAAGTTTGTCAGACGCCTTGCGGACATGAAATACAGAGTCAGCATTACGGGAAGCAACAGTAAAATGCTGAGCCGGGAGATTGCGTCGACCCTCGGCGGAAGGTTTCTGCCGACGCAGGTGTTTCCGTATTCGCTGGCTGAGTATCTGCGGGCTTCCGGGAAGGAGAAAAACTACCGGCGGGAGCTCAGCACACGGGATAAGGCGGATGTTTGCGAGGCCTACGGCCAATACGTAAGATGCGGAGCATTTCCCGAGTTGGTGAATATAAAAAACAAAAAAGCGTATCTGAGCGGAATCTATCAATCGATTTACATCGGCGACGTGCTGGCGAGAAACGGGATTTCCAACGAGCTGGCGGTGCGTCTGATCTTAAAGAAAATCGCGGAAACCGTGATGAAACCGGTCTCTTTCAGCAGGCTTGCCAACATCTTAAACAGCATCGGAGCCGGAATCGGAAAGCAGACGGTCATTAACTACGTCGGGTATATGAAGGAGGCGTATCTGCTGTTCACCGTGCAAAACTATGCCGCGAAGCTGGTGGACAGGGAATCCGCACCGAAGTATTATTTTATGGACACCGGACTTTTGGGGCTTTTGGTGATGAATTGCGAGACAGCGCAGCTGGAAAACCTTGTGGCAATCGAGCTTGTCAGAAGATATGGCACGGAAAATGTCTTCTTCTACGAGAGCAATGTGGAAATTGATTTTTATGTGCCGGAGGAAAAACTGGCGATTCAGGTGAGTTACAGCGTTCTTGACGATATCGGAACAAGAGAGCGGGAGTTGAACGCTTTGACCAAGCTTCGGAATTTCCTTCCCGATACGAAGTGCCTGATTGTGACGAACAGTGAGGAGAGCCGGTTGGAATACAACGGAATTGTCGTCGATGTGGTTCCGGCGTGGAAATGGTTGTTGGAAAGGTGAAAGTCTGATGGAAAATCGTATCTGCCCGATTGACGGGATCAATGACGAGCGTGTCGCCGTCTACATTCAATACAATGAGCCGCAGCTGCTGCACTTCAACGAGCCGAAGAGCGGCGTCTTCATCGCGGAGACGCCCATGGTCATCGAGCGCGCCCTCCGGCGCGGTGTAAAGCCGCTTTCGCTGTTCGTGGAGACCGGCGCCCTGCAGCGGGAGGAGCTTCGGGACATCATCGCGCTCTCCGGAGATGTGCCCATCTACACGGCGGAGCTTTCGGAGATCAACAAGACCACCGGCTTCAATTTAACCCGCGGCGTCCTCGCGGCGTTTGAGCGTCCGGTGCAGCCGGATTATCGGCAAATTCTTGCTTCCTCCTCGCGCATCGCGGTGCTTGAGGAAGTGGTTAACCCCACCAATTTAGGCGCGATCTTCCGCTCGGCGGCGGCCCTCGGGGTGGAGGCCATCCTGATCACTCACGGCTCCACCAACCCTCTGTATCGGCGGGCGACCCGGGTTTCCATGGGCACGGTGCTGCAGCTTCCCTGGGCGTATCTTCCCACCGGGACAAATGTCCCGGACGCCCTGCACGAGGTGGGCTTTACGGTGATTTCCATGGCCCTTCGGGACGACGCGGTCCCTCTGGACGACCCCGCCCTTCGCGGGCACGACAGAATCGCCATCGTTTTCGGCAACGAGGCTGACGGCATCGGCGAGGAGACCCTTTCGGGCAGCGACTTCGTCGCGATCATTCCGATGCAGAACGGGGTGGATTCCCTCAATGTGGCGGCCTCCTCGGCGGTTACGTTTTGGGAGTTGTGCAGATGAGTTTTACGGGGGTGTTGCTATGGTGATTATTGCATTGCAAGTCGTTTTGTGGGTGTGGTTCCTGGGCGCCGTTGTTACGTACCGCTTTGGCAAGGTGCTTCTTGTGGAAGGCATGGGCGTAAAAAGCGCGGAGTTTGGGGCGTTGTGCCTGTATAGCGCCGGGGTGGGTGCATTTTACGTGATACCGTCTGCCGGGCGCTGGATTCTTTTCGGTATTCTGCTTTTGTGGGCCGCGGTGCAGTTCGGCTGCCACTGGTACTACACGATTTTCGGCGTCAGCGAGCGGAAGCTTATGGGCTACAACGGGTGCTTTGCGGAGACTGTTCACATTGTTCCGGCAAGCGACAAAAGGCTTGTGCCGGACCTTTACCACATCGTTCTCCACGCGCTGATTCTTGCAAATCTGGTGGCATGTGTGGTGTGATTTTTACGGGAGGTGAGAACCATCAGCGAGACCGCATTTCACGTCATTGACCTGATCATGCAGGCGATTTATCTGCCGGCACATCTGTGGTTCATACGCCGCCTGATTAAGGGGCGCATGCCGTCACCGGTGTGGCGCTGGTTCATTGTGCTCGTCATCGGGCTGTGGGGCATCGTGTGCGGCGGTTTCATCGAGACGGTTCTGCTGCTGTTTTGGAAGAACAATACGGTGTTCGTGTTCGGCGTCTGCTACCAACTGGTGTCGACCCTCGCCGCAACCATGGCGTTTCTGCTCTGGAATCTGTACATCGCGGGACATGTGGAACTCGCGGAAAATCCAACCTTCCGCTCCTTCGTATTCGGCATCTCCGCAGCGACCGCCCTTGTGGTTGTCACGGACCCGGTGACGCATCTTTTCTACGAGAAGCTGGTGCTCGCGGAGCCGGTTGTGCACGGAAAGCTTTTCGCGCCGTGCGTCTTTGTGGTCTACGGAATGCTTTTGGCCGGCTGGATTATTTCCCTTGTGAACATCGTGCGGCACGGAGAGGACAAGGTGCGCCGCGCATTTGTCTTTTCAATGTATCCGCTGTTGCCGGGTGCTGCGAATTTGATCCGGTCCCTCACGGGATTCACCCTCATCGACGTGAATCCGCTCGTCATGACCGTGTGCATCCTGTGCCTGTATTCCATGGTGTTCCGGCGGCACATGGTGAGCATCATGCCCGCGTCCATCGAGCAGGCTCTCGAGCAGACCGGCAGTATTCTTTTCACTCTTGACCCGGCCACCGGTGAGGTCGAATATAAGAACGCGCAGGCCGCAGGTCCGTACGCGGAGGCGGTGGCGGAAATCGCTGTGGAGTGGCGGGCGAAGGGCTCCTTCGAGGGTGCAGGCGAACTGCCGAACATCGGGGCTGCTCCGGCTGTAAACGATGCCTTCGAGGGCCGTTTCGCGGGGCGCTACCTCAAGGCAAATGCATCCCCTCTCGAGGGCGGCCTGATCTTAATCACGGCGACGGATGTATCGGAGATTAAGAAGCAGCAGGAGGAGCTGCTCTCGCAGATTCAGGCGAGTACGGACCTTCTGCAGGAGCTTGAGGAGAAGAAGCGGAACATCGACGCTTACATCGATTTTTTGTATGAGATACCGAATCTGAAGGAGAAATGGGAGAAGCTGACGGCGGCAGCGGAGGAGTCGAGGGTTGCATTTACCGCGATGGAAGGGAACCTGCGGCAGGCGCTTTCCCTAAGCGACGACGCGGGTGAGCGCCTAAGCGAAAATCTCCTGATTTCCGAGAAGACAATCGCCAAGATTCGCGAGGCGGTGGCAACGCTGCGGGAGGGAACATGATGGAGAATCAGAGAGAATTGTTCCTGCAGATTCCCGACACCGTCGCGGTTACGGACGCCTACGGGTATGTGCTGGATTTCAACCGAAACGACGCGGTCACGGCCCTTGCAAAGGGGTTGCGTCTTACAAAGCTCTTTCCCGACGTGCTCACGGCGGCGGAGGCAACGGTGCGGATCGGCGACTCGGTTTATCGTCGCGTCACCACGCCGGTTATCGGTGGTAAGACGGTCATCGGCTACACGGTGATTTTCACGGACATCACCGAGGAGGAGCGGCTGTCGCAGGAGAATTTGGCGCGGAGGCAGGAGCTTGCGGCCCTGGCCGAAGCCAAGCAAAATGCAAACCAAAAGCTGGCGGACTACGCTCTGGAGGTCAAAAACCTTTCCGACTACGCGGAGCAGCTGCGCATCGCCCGTTCCATCCACGACGATTCGGGGCACGCCGTGACGGAGATCCACACCATCTGCCAGATGTGCCTCACGCTGATGAATCAGGACCTGCAGGCTTATCGGGACCTCCTTTCGGAGGGCATTGAAATCTGCAAAAAGGCCTCGGGCGGCGGGAAACAGGAAGAGTTCGGCTCCCTTGCGGAACTCGCGGAGAGCTTCGCGAAACGGGCGTCCTTCCCGATTCACATCAAGTCGGAGGGCGCGGAGCCGGCCTTTATGAAGGAGCGGTACGCCGTGGTGGCGCGCATGGTGAAGGAGGCGTACCACAACACCCTGGAGCATTCTCTGGCGGACGAGATGGAGATCACGCTTTCGGGCGAGGACGAGGATGCCGGTCGCGGCGCCAGCGATAGCCCGGGTAGAGCGCAATTCACCATTGCAATCCGCGACAACGGATGCTTCCGCGGGCCCTTTGAGAAGGGCTTCGGCCTTCTGGCCATGGAGGAGTATGTGAAGGCGTCGGGCGGCGAGCTGACTTTCGAAACCGCGGAAAATGCGGGCTTCGGCATCGTAGCCCGCTGGAAAAACGGAGGAGACCGACATGAGTGAGAAAATCAAAGTGATACTGGCGGACGACCACAAACTGCTGCTGTCGGGGTTACGGATGCAGCTGGGTACGTGGGATGAATTTACCGTGATCGGGACGTGCGTGAACGGGCAGGAGACGGTGGAGGCGTGCGAGCGCGAGCTTCCGGACATCGTCCTTATGGACATGCAGATGCCGGTGCTTTCGGGCTTTGAGGCCACGAAGATTATCAAGGAGCGACACCCGTCGGTGAAGGTGGTGGCGCTTACCACCTTTGACGATTACGAGACCGTGGACGCAGCGCTCCAGGCTGGATGCGACGGCTTCCTTCTCAAGGTTTCGGACCCCGAGCAGCTGCGCAGCTCACTCCATTCGGTGATGGAGGGCGTGAGCGTCATGGATGCCGGAGCCATGAAGCACCTGCGCCACAAGGAGGAGGGCGGCAGCGGCGTCGACCTTAACGACCGTGAGCTCACGGTGCTGCAGCTTGTCTGCAAGGGCTACACCAACAAGGAGATTGCGGGCATTCTGTCGCTACAGCCGGGCACGGTCAAAAACATTGTTTCGATGCTTCTTGGCAAAACCTTCTGCGTGAGCCGCGCAGACCTCACGCGGTACGCGTTCAAGAATAATCTCGTGAAGCCGGAGTGACGGGCGCAGGAGCAGTCTCGGGGCGCGGCCATCGGCCGCGCAGGCGGAGATTTGCGGAAATCAACCGAAAATAGTGCCGAATGGAATGACCATCGGCACTGTTGTTTTGTGACGGAAGTTGGTACTATGAGGGTGAGGGAGGATTTGCCGGGCGCGATGCGCCGGGACGGCCTTCCGAAGAAAGCAAAACGGAGGAACGAAAAATGAGGAAAATTCTTGCTTTTGTACTGGTTTTGATTATGGTTCTTGCCCTGGCTGCCTGCGGGTCGGACAAGGACGACAAGAAGGATGATAAGAAGGACGACAAGAAAAACGAGTCCACGAAGCCCACGGACGATCCGGGTAAGGACGACCCGGTTGTCGGCGGTGCCATCGTTGCCGTGACCGGCGACAAGGAGCCGCTTCCGGTGGGCTCACAGGCGCATGACCACTGGCATGCTGCCTCCACAGTCCGCAACTATGAGTTCGACAAGGACGGCAAATGCCTCAAAAACGAGTCCATTTACTACCTCGACGACCCGGCCAACAAGGAGACGGCCAACAACTATCTCGTAGGCGCCAACTGGGAACCCACCTGGGCTGCGGACAACACCTGCTTCACGCTCAGCAACGGCTTCCTGGATTACACGGACACCGATGATGCATTTGAGTATTTTGCGGCGCGTTACTATGCTTACACCATCACATACGCCGGCGGCGCAACGAAGCGCGTAGAGGCTCCGAGCGAGGCGGAGAAGGTTGCCAACATCACGAAGATCTTCGGCTTGAATTTCGCGGACGTTAAGGGCCTCTTGGGCTCCGACATGAAGATTGCCACCTGGCAGCGCGACGTCATCCAGGTTCAGCTTGGCAAGGGTGCTACCCTCGAGCAGATGAACGAGCTCTGCGGTAAACTTTACGAGGTTTGCAAGCCCCTCGCAGAGGACGGCAAGATGTACACCTACCTCGGCAAATACGGCGACGAGCTCACCGAAGCTCCGAAGGAAACTTCGGAATTCAACAACGCCGAGTTCCACTACTTCTACGGCGGCAAGGAAATCAAGATTTCCGTCGGCATCGACCAGGCTAACGACAAGATGCTCGCCGTGTATATCGGGTTGCAGAAGTAATTGAGGTTTTGTGTTCGGGAATTTTCACAGCCCGGCAGGCGGAACGCCTGCCGGCTGTTTTGTTTGGGAGGGGGAAGCCTTGCGGGGGAGTGGCCGGAAGCTTCTTTTAGCTTGTTGGGGAGTCGACCGGGGGTGTTTACTTGCTTTCGTGAGCCGCCGGGTGGCGGCTCACGTGCCTTCCGGCGGTGGGCGTGTGGCGGTGTACTTGCTTCCAGGCGTCAACCAGTTGGCGGAATACCGCCCAGCGCGCGGAAATCCTTCGCTGGGCGGTAAATTTGTTGGAAGTCCTCGCGTTGGAGTGCTCGGAAGCATCATTTTTACCTGTCTTTTTACCTGTCTTTAGACGGATTACCGCCCAGAGCGCACTTTTTACGCTCTGGGCGGTACGCGCTTTTGGCATACCTCATTTCCAAGAAGCTTTCTTTCTGACAACTCTTGGAATTCGCAGGAGAAAAGCTTTCGTACAAAACAATTCAAGAATCTAACTGACAACTGACCGGTTATTTGCCTTTACCTGTCTATGGGGGACAGGTACGATTACCGCCCGGAAGACAATTTTCTTTTCCTGGGCGGTACAAACTGAAAAATCAGTCTTCAAAAATCAGTGAAAATCGGGGAGACAGGTAAAATGACGGTCCGAAACCGCGAAATCGGGCTCCAAGTTGCTAATCCCCCACCGAAATTCCACATGAAAATAAGTGGACTCCGAAACGCGTGTATGATATACTTTCTTTAAGTGTGCAGTATGCTTGAAATATTGCTTTGAATTTAAAAGTGTGTGGGGCGTTTGGGGATCTTGTTTTGAAACTGCGAGGGGGTAACTTGCATGGTTACGTTTTTGCTTCACCAGGGAGTGAACTACGGATTGCGGGCGTTTCTGTGGACCGTCGCCGTTTGGGCGGGGCTTTCGCTTTTTGCGGGGCTGTGTCTGCGGCTTCTGCACCTGAGGAGACGCGCGGAAATGAAACGCGAGACGGTCAAGACGATTGCGGTAATCGACAATTGGGAGAATGAGACCGACTATGATGCTGCCGAGCATTCTTCTACGACAAGAACTTACGTGGATTACCATTTTGAGCATGAGGGAGAGATCTTCCACGGGTATCATGAGGAGATCGGGCCTTTCACGAGAGGTGACCGGATTACCATCTTTTACAATCCGCTGAATCCTCGTGAAAACATGTCGCAGTACAACCGCAATCTGGTGACTGGGTGGTACGGCGTGAAGGTCTGCGGAATCATATTCGGCGTGCTGTTTTTGCTGCTGTTCACGATTGTTTTGTAGGGCTTTGAAAATGGGGGAGAGTAATGAAACGGAAAGTGTTGGTTGCATTGGGCGAATTTGCGGCCGGGGCCGGCGTGGTTGTGATGGCTGTGGCGCGGTATAAGGCAATCGGTTTTGACGCCTTTATGATGTTTATGCTGTTGTCGTTCCTGCTGTTTGTCTTCGGATTTCTCACGCTCACGTCGAAAATCATCACGAGAGACTCCGTGTTTATGCTGTTCCTGAAGGAATGTTTTTTGCTGTTCTGTCTCGGATGGTCGTTCAAGGTGCAGGTGACACCGGTCTTCTGGGAGCCGCGGTTGTGGTATCTCGGAATCGGGCTTGTGATTCTGGTGATAGCGATAGTGAAGATTCGCGCGGAGCGCGCGGAAAATGCAGCCTTTGTCGCGGAGCGGGAAGCCCTTGAGCGGGAACTTGACGAGAGAATTCCGGAGATTCGCAAAAGCATCTGCAAAAGCGGTATTCCGGACGGAGTTCTTCATATCGGTGAGACGCCGTTCTGCGAGGAGTGCTACAATCTTCTAAAGCTTCCGGACGGCAAATGGGAAGCCTTCTACGGGGAGCATGGAACGAAAACGAATCCCCGTGTCTTCGATTCCATCGAGAAGGCCGCGGAGTACATCAAGAAGGGTTGCTCGGGGGAAATTCCGAAGAATTGGAAAAAGCCTGAGGACACACCGGGGGATCCGGGGCGGGATTAAAGCCTGAGGACACCGGGGGATCCGGGGCGGGATTAAAGCCTGAGGACACACCGGGGAAACCGGGGCAGGATTAGTTCGAAAAGAGGGTGCAAAGGTGGTTGCGGAGCTACGATACGGAAACACGAATTGCTTCCTGGTGAAGGGCGCCGGCACGGCAGGCAGCACGGGTGCTGCGGCAAATGCCGGGGCTCTTTTGATTGATACCGGCTGGGCGGGGACGTTGCCGCTTTTCTTCGGCGCGCTGCGGGAAGCCGGGGCGGATGTGCGGGATATCGGGTACCTGATGGTGACGCATTTTCATCCGGATCACTGCGGGATTGCCCAGGAGATTGCGAATCTCGGAGTAAAGATTGTGGTTTTTGATGTGCAGCTCGACTTTGTGCACAGCGCGGATGCGGTGTTCGCTAAGGACAAAAAGAGCCGTTTTGTGCCGATTGTCGACGCGGACATCTGTGTCGTGCCGGTTGCGGAGAGCCGCGCGTTTCTTCGAAGCATCGGCATCGAGGGCGAGGTTTTTCACACGCCCGGGCACAGCGACGACAGCGTTTCGTTGTGGCTCGATGAGGGCGCTTTGTTCGTCGGGGACCTGAACCCCTTGTACGAGCTTCCGCTCCACGAGGGGACGGAGATCGGCCGGAGTTGGGAGCGGCTGCTTGCGCTTCACCCGCGGAAAGTGTACTACGGCCACGCCAGGGCATGCGAGATTGGGGAGAACGGGCAGACGAGCGCGCCGGAAGGAACGGAGCAAACCGAGCACCGGACGGTGACCGCAGCGGCAGATGTAACCACAGCGGCAAACACAGCCACAGCGGCATATGCATCCCCGGACAACACGGTGGAGCTCTACCCGCTGGTGCAGGCGGTCATCAACGGGATAGACAAGGGGTATACTTTGGATAGAATTTGCCGAAAGACCGGCGCGGAGCGCGAGTGGGTTGAGAATGTGGCGCGCATGTATCTGACGCATCAAAACATCGGCGTGCAGGGAATCCTGGACCGGATTGAGCTGCGGGCCAAAGAGACGAAGCGGCGTTGACGGGAAGCGGCGCAAAAGAAGCGAAACAACATTGATGGGGGCTGAAATGGACGAAGCAGCGAAGAAAAAAGAGAGCAAACTGTGGATTTTGGGAATGGTTCTGGTGGTGGTCGGAATCCTTTGCGGTATATTTTTCTTTTTGATACCGGCGATGGAAAAGGCGACGCGTAAGCCGCCGATTCCTTCGGACACGATAACCTATTTCGTGACATTGAGGATGGATGGCTACAAAACCAATCCGGACTCGGAGTATTTTGTGTTTGATCATGGTCCTTTTCCGCGCACCGACGAAGAACTCTCGAAGTGCATTGATTTTACGACGCAGATTGTGCGGACGGAGCCGCCGTACGCCTGGACCGGGTGCTACGGAGATCTGACGTTTCCCCTGGCGAATGAGTACAACGAAGCGGACATGATGACTATAGAGGTGTCGTGTTATCCCGGAGTGACGGTGAGCTATGAGTTTTCCTCGCTGGACCATGATGGATTGCGCGTTATAGAGGCGGGGGAGGTTGTCTTCTCCGTTCCGGAGGTGTGGTATGTCGAATTTCTGGATTTGAACAAGGATAATTTTCCGGAATTGCTTGTGGAGTGCAGCGGGATTAATGATGGATACGAGTACACATTTTTTGCCTATGACTTTTATAACCGCAAGAGTTACAGATACACGTTTGAAGGATATGGAGCAACCGGACGGCGGGAGTATAACGGCATGATGATTGAGCGTTGGCCGCCGGACGGTTACGGCCGGGTCAACGGCGATTTTGTCCTGACCGACGGCAAGCTGGAGTACGTGGAACGGCCGATTCTCCGGGATGCTTCTGAGGTTCCGATGACGGAATTTGCGGCCGGGGAGCCCTTCTGCTGGTTTGATCTGGACAAAGGGGATGCGGCCATGCGTCGGGAAATCCGCCTGCCGGAGTATCCGGATTGCTATTTTGTGGCCGAGAAGACGTATCTGATGCAGTGCTTTCCGGACGGAAGAGAGCGGGAAATGCTGTCCTACGAGGCTCCGGTCAGCGTGTATTTTGCGGACACCGATGGGGACGGCTTGAGAGAGCTGTTTGTTTCCTCCACAACGACTATGCGGAACCGGTACTTAAAACAGTACCAGTCGACCCTGAAAAACGGAAAATACTCCTTCGATTCCAACATTCTTTTCGGAGACGCGTACTATACCGGAATCGTGCGGGTAGAGGATGTGTTATTTACCTCGCAGGCGGAATACGTTCTGGAGGACGGGCATCTGAGCGTTCGAATGCGGGATCCGTACAAAGTGGCGTATGATATGGTTTCCGAGGAGATTGTGAAACGTACGGAATACTGTTATGATGACGGCTCCGGCAACTTGTATCCGGTTATGGGCCTTCTTCGTCCGGCGGAACAGGGAAAGACCTTTAAGCATGACAGACAGGGGCTTGTGGTGCTGGCGGAGTATCCGGATCTTGTGATTGAGCCGAACTCCTGCGCCATCAGATGCCCGGATGGCGGAAGCGTTTCCTACAGTGTGCCGTTGGAAAACGAATGGGGGAACGAGGATGCATTTCTGACCGTTTTCGCCGACCTTGACGGAGACGGTATGCGCGAGTTATGTCTGAATGATTCTTATGTGATCGATGTCGGAACCGCTGCTCTGATTGCGAAGCTTGACGACGGTTACCGGTTTGTCTGGTACGACGATGAGCTGTGGGTCGCCCAGGGTGCGCCGGTGAATAAGTTTTCGGAAATCGCGCTGTCTTTGGTGGGCAAGCCCGTCCTCAAGGACGGCAAGATTGAGATTGTGCCGATGCAGTAAGGGATGCATCGGCCGGGGACCGGATTACGGGCCGGAGAAATGATATTGATGGGGGCTTGGAATGGACGAGACCGAGAAGAAAAAAAGCAAAAAACGGTGGCTGATTCCGCTGATTGTGATTGCGGCGGTTGCGGCGCTTGCAGCGCTGTTTTGGTATGTGCTGCGGCCGGCGTTGTTTCGGAAGGACCCGGTGCACTCCGATACGGTGGTGTATACGATTCACGTGACGCATGACGACGCGTCGATGGAATACCGTGTCAATGATTTCGCGGCTCGCAACGACGCGGAGTGGAAGAAGTGGACGGACTGCACGGAGACTTTTGAGGTGAAGGAGGCGCCGTACGCCTGGACCGGATGCTACGGCGATTTGAATCTTTCGCTGGCGGATTGGTCGAACGAGCCGGACCGCGTGGAGATTACGCTTTCCTGCTATCCGGGCGTGAAGATCGTTCTTGATTTCGCCGATTCCCTGCGAGTTATCGAAGCGTGGGAGTCGGTGTATGTTCAGCGAGACGCATGGCATTTTTGCTTCCAGGATCTGAACGGGGATGATTTCCCAGAGTTGCTTTCGGATGATATCTTATCTTTTGATGGGGATTTCAACACGCGAATTATTCATGCGTACGATTTTGTAGCGCGGAAAGAATATTCCTTCAAAGACGGCGATACAAGAACCCTTGCATCGTTCGACTCCGTTTTCGCGGAAAAGTATACGCATACCACGGATGAGTACGGCAAGGATACCGTGCATCGTTTCCTCGGCAAATTCGTCCTTCGCGACGGTCAATTGCTGGTCGAGGGCTTTACGGAGGCAACGACGCTTCCGGAGGCGGAGCTGTTACAAAGCGACCCGGGAGAGACCGTCTGCTGGTTCGACATCGATAACGGGGATGCCATGAAGAGACGGTTCATCCGCCTGCCGGAGTATGAGGATGTGGTTTTGGAGGTGAACAAGCGGGAGATGCGGCAGCATTTTCCGGACGGGAGCAGCGAACCGGAGCTCTTTTATGCGATTACGCAGGCGTATTTTGCGGACCTGGACGGCGATGGCAAGAGGGAAGTTTATTTCACGGAAACAACCAACCATTTGGACCGGCGCCTGATTCGGTTTGTGTATGACGAGAAAGCCCATATATTTGATTCTGAAATGTTGTACGGTGACGGCATGTTTTCCGGATTGATACCGGAGGAGGACCTGCGGTACCGCTCCGGGGCGAGGTTCTGCATCGTGGACGGCAGTCTCAAGGTTAAGATGTTCGATCCCTGCCTCTCCTATGAGTCGGAGATCACCGCAGAGATTGTCGACCCCGGTCAGCTCAGTGCGAAGCTGAGACTTGAAACGGATTTTTTCTCCGAAGACACTTGGTATGTCTACGGAAACCAGGGCGAGGATTCCTATGTTTCCCTTCCCCCGGTCCGGCTGTTGATCCCGGTTCCGCAGGGAAAAGCCGTGATGGCGGACCGCCAGAGCGGGTACGTTTTGCCGGGAGTTGACAACTGCATATTCCCCTCCTACGGGTCTGCGATTACGAAGGAAGGGGACATTTTGCAATACCCGGCGGATGGGGATTATTCCGGTGGAAATTATCGCGCAATTTTTGCCGATCTGGACGGGGACGGCAGACATGAGCTTTGCGTAAACAACCGGATGGTGCTGGATCCGGCAACCCTGCAGGAGATTACGGAGCTGGATCCCGGTTATATGTTTGTGTTCTACAAGGACGACATTTACGTTGCGGCAAATTCATCCTTCAACAAGGATTCCGAGAAGGATCTCAGCGAGCGCATCTTAGGAAGGCCGGTGCTTAAGAACGGCAAGATTGAGATTGTGAAGGGGAAGTAAGACCCGGCGAGGGTGTTGGTCTTGGACGGCGGCGCGGAGAGCTGTTTCGAAGAGGAAAGGAGTCGGAATGGATAAGCGGATCGGAGCATTTTTCGCATGGCTGGGAATTACCATCGGCGCGCTGCTGGCGAGCTTTTCCGTTGTGTGCATCCTGATTCCCAACGATGCCATCGACTACGGGACGGCGGGCATCGCCATCATCACCAGCAAGCTGTCGGGGTGGAATCTTTCGGTGTGCGTTGCCGCGATTTTCGCGCCGTTTCTGATTCTGGGCTTTTTGCTTTTGGGAAAAAACTTCGGCCTGCGGGCCGTGTGGGGTTCCGCGGTGTACACCGTGGGGCTTGAGCTGTTTGAGAAGATTCCGTTTGAGCTGAACACGGAGCATTT
>Ga0310691_10005618_pt1 | contig 13644 bp, 4 predicted proteins | sample 176DNAGHGlowgp2_FD_203887 | JGI IMG/M metagenome (GOLD analysis project Ga0310691, IMG submission 203887) | Sheep rumen microbial communities from Palmerston North, Manawatu-Wanganui, New Zealand - 1766 DNA GHGlow gp2 (v2) (version 2) | ecosystem: Host-associated > Mammals > Digestive system >... | reverse complement strand
CCGGCGAGCGGGGCGGGGGCCCCGCGGAGCTCGGGCGGATCGACACCCGCCCGGCTCGGGCGGGTGCCGCTCGCCCTCCTCCTCTCCCTCGCGGCGCTTTCCGCCGGCGCGATCGACATCCCGATCGAGGTGCCCGCGCGCGGCTATGTCTCGCTCCAGATCCGCAACGCCGCCGGCGAGGTGGTCGGCAACGCGATCAACCCCGAACCGCTCGAAAAGGGCCGGCAGTATGTGGACTGGGACCTCACCGGCCCGGATGACGGCGCCCGTGCTCCGGAAGGCGAATACACCTACAAGGCGATCTGGGTCCCCGAGCACACGCTGACGTGGCGGGGCTGCTTCTACCCGACGCCGCTCCCGGACGGCGCCACGCCCTGGCACACGCCCGCCGGCACCGGCGGGTGGACGGCCGACCACTTCGCGCCCAAGTCCATCGTCCGCGTCGGCGAGTTCATGTACATCACCGCAATGTGCGAGGCCGCGCACGGGCTCATCAAGTGCGACAAGGACCTGAACAAGCTCTGGGGCACGCGCCAGTGGGTCTTCAACACGCCGTTCACGTCCGCGTCCGACGGCGACTTCTACTACGGCTTCAAGAACGGCGTCCGCAAGGTCGATTCGCGCTCGAACGCGACGGCCAACGTGAACACGAAGGCCGCCGGCAACTCGTTCGCCGTGATCGGCGACCGCGCGTACTTCACGACGGGCGACGAGATCCAGGTCTGGGATTTCTCTGGCGCGCCCGACGCCGTGGTGAACTTCCCGCTCGACCGGATCCCGGTCCCGAAGGCCGGACAGATCCGCCGCACGCCGGACGGGAAACTGCTGCTCTGGAGCGACAAAAACATCGTACGCGTGGATCCCTTCACGAAGGAGATCGAGACGATCCTGTTCGACGCCGCGGAGAATCCCGGCGGCCTCGCGATCCGCGAGGACGGCGTCTTCGCGGTCGGCGACTGCGGGCGCCACGTCGTGACCGTCTACGGACCCGACGCCAAGCCGCTCCGCACGCTCGGCAAGGGCGGGCGGCGTCCGGTCGGGCCGTGGGACGAGGACACCCTCGAGGACCCGTTCGGCATCGAGTTCGGCCCGGACGGCCGCCTCTGGATCTGCGAGCAGAGCCAGCAGCCCAAGCGCGTCGGCGTGTGGAATGTCGACACCGGGCACTGCGAGAAGTCGGTCGTCGGCCCGACGAACTACGGCGGCGGCGGCACGATCGACCCGGACGACGCCGACCGCGCGTTCTGGGGCTACCTGGAGCTGCACCGCGGCGCGGACGGCAAGTACCGCCCGGCGCGCATCTTCTTCCGTCCGCGCACGCCCCCGTGCGGCCCGTGGGGCGGCACGCCGACCTACGCCTTCCGCGCCCGCGGGAAGCTCTGGTTCACGGACCAGCAGAACGTGATGGGCAACGGCGGCAACGTCCTCTACGTCTACGAGGACGGCCACGCGCGCGCCGTCGCCGCGTGGGGCAACGGCGACTTCCTCGGCTTCAACCTGCCCGAATACAAGGGGAAGAAGGTCTCGTTCTCGTGGACCGACCTCAACGACGATGGCGCGATGACCGAGGACGAGTGCGTGATCGACAAGCACGTCACGGGCCTCGGCACGGGCTGGGTGAACCGCGTGAACGAGAACTTCGAGATCGCGTTCGGCTGCGACGGAAACGGCATCGTGAAGTTCACGCCCGTGCGGTTCACGGACAAGGGGTATCCCGTCTACGGGCACCTCGGCGAGCCGCTCCACCCGCCGTTCGTCGCCGCGCACCACCAGGGGCGCTTCGCAAGCTCGCATCTGGTCGACGCGCAGGGCAACATCCTCACGCTCTCCAAGCCGCTCATGTCCATCGCCCCCGACGGGAAGGTTCTCTTCCGCTACCGCAACCGCTGGCCGTCGCTGCACGACAGCCACGAGACGACCGAGAGCGGCCGCCGCCTCGGCGAGCTCATCGGCACGACGCGCTTCTGGGGCTCCGTTCACCTCAACGACGACATCGGCGAGGTCGTGTGCTTCAACTCCAACCTCGGCTGCGCCTACCTCATGACCGCCGACGGGATCTTCCTCGCGCAGCTCATGCAGGACCAGCGCAGCGGCCTGCCGTGGACGCAGCCCGAGATCCCGGACTCCGACACGCTCAAGAAGACCTCGATGCAGGACGAGCACTTCCTCGGCGAGTTCCAGCGCACGAAGTTCGACGGCCGCGACGCCCTCGCGATGGTGTGCGGCAAGACGCACGCCTCCATCATCGAGATCGGCGGCCTCGAGAAGGCGCGCCGCCTCCGCCCCGGCCGCTTCCGCGTGACCGCCAGGACGCTCGCCGAGGACGCGCGCCGCAAGGCCGACCGCGAGGCGGCCACCGGCACGCGCCCGACGCTGCAGATCCGCTCGATGCCGCGCCAGACGCTCGACGCGAACGGCCGCCCGCCGAAGGCCGTGTGGGACGTCGGCATCCTGGAGAAGGGCCCGAACGGCGACCTCTTCCGCCTGCAGCACGACGGTGCGAACCTCTACTTCGCCTACACCTGCCGCCCGAACGGCTCCTCGATGGCGAACAAGGGGACGGACCCCGCCACGCTCTTCGAGACGGGCGGCGCGTGGGACCTGATGCTCCAGACCGCGCCGCGCGCCGACCCCGCGCGCAAGGGCCCCGCGCGCGGCGACGTCCGCCTGCTCTTCGCGGAGATGGGCGGCAAGGCCGTGTGCGTGAAGTACGACTACGACAACCCCGCCGCGCCGCCCTCGGCGCGCCGCGTCTTCGAGTCGCCCGTCGGGAGGCTCGCCGCCTCCTCGGTCGCCGTGGAACCGCGCGTGACGACCTGGATCGAGAAGGGCGGGCTCTGGACCGTGCGCGCGGTGATCCCCTTCGAGGTGCTCGGCTGGAAGAAGGCGCCCGCCGAGACGCGCGCCGACGTGGGCCGCGTGAACGGCGACCCCGCCGGCGCCACGGCGGTGCGCCGCGACTACTGGAGCAACAAGGCCACCTCGCTCATGAGCGACCGCCCCTCGCAGGCCGGCGTGGAGCCGCGCCTGTGGGGAACCTTCCGCTTCGACTGACGCGGCCGAGCTCCGCGGGGCCCCAACCCCACTCGCCGGCCGCTCAGGACCAGGAAGCGGAATAGCCACGCAGTGCGAAGATGTGCGGCCGAGCTCCGCGGGGCCCCACCCCCACTCGCCGGCCGCTCAGGACCAGGAAGCGGAATAGCACGCAGTGCGAAGAAAGAAACGCATGCTTTCCTTGCAGCGGTCCTGAGTGCCCGGCGAGCGGGGCGGGGGCCCCGCGGAGCTCGGGCACATTCCCCCCGCTCGCCGGCCGCTCAGGACCAGAAAGCGGAATGGCCACGCAGTGCGAAGAAGCATACGGGACCTTTCCACACAGCGGTCCTGAGTGCCCGGCGAGCGGGGCGGGGGCCCCGCGGAGCTCGGGCACATTCGCTTTCCGGGCGAGGAAATCTGCGCATTCCGCACGCTTCTCCCTTGACCCGCCGCGTACCGCTCGGGTAGAATGGGCCCCATGAAAACCCTACCCTGCCTTCTCTTCGCCGCGGCGGCGCTCGCCGCCGGCGCCACCGAGACCGAGAACGTCGACTTCCGCATCGTCCGCGCGCCGGGCGCGGTTGCGGTCGACGCGGAGTTCGCCGACTGGAACCTCGCCGGCTCGATCTTCTGCTGCCCCGACGTGGAGTCGTTCCGCTCGAGCTACGGGGTCTGGATCGCGGCGATGTTCGACAGGGACAACCTCTACTTCCTCTTCCGCTGGCTCGACCAGACCCCCATGAACAACCCCGGCCTCGCGGGGAGCGACTACCCCTGGCAGGGCGACTGCATGCAGGCGCGCCTCGCGACGAGCCCGCAGTCGCGCACGGTCTGGAACGACCTGCGCCACAACACCGACACGTCGCGGCTGCCGATGAAGTTCGCGCACTTCGACCTGTGGCGCGACCGCGACGGCGTCGCCGCCGCCGGCGCGACGCTCGCGAAGGACGCCCAGCCGAAGGGCGACGACATGGTGCCGCGCGGCGTGAAGGAGGCGTTCCGCGAGGTCCCCGGCGGCTACGTGCAGGAGGTCGCGATCCCGTGGTCGCTGATCTGCGACGGCGCCTACCGCCCCGCCGCCGGCGATTTCCTGCTGCTCACGTTCGAGCCGAACTACCGCACCACCGGCGACCAGCGCCTCACGACGAAGGACTTCTTCCGCAAGGGCGTGCAGCCCGACCGCGCGATGACCTTCATGCGCCCCGACGTGTGGGGCCGCGCCGAGTTCGTCGACCGCCTCGGCGCGCCGCAGCCGCTGCGCCTCGCGGACGGCCGCACGCTCCCCGTCTCGATGAAGGACGGCGTCCCCGAGGTGGACTGGCGCTCGCTCAAGGTCGCGGCGGAGAAGCCCGGCTTCCTGCCGATCCGCTTCACGCTCGCCGAGCCCGGCGAGGTGTCGGTCGTCGTGAAGAACGCCGCGGGCGAGGCCGTCGCGTGGCCGCTCTCCGCGCAGCCGCTTCCGGCGGGCGCGCACGAGTTCCTCTGGAACGGCCTTTCGGCCTGCTTCGACTCGCACGTCGGCGAGCCGGTCCCCGCCGGCCGCTACACGTGGGAGGGCATCGTCCGCAAGCCGCTCCACCTCAAGCTGGAGGGGTGGGCGCACGGCGCCGGCCCGAACCCCTACGACGTCGCCGGCGGCGGCTGGGGCGGCGACCACGGCGACCCGTGCGCCGTGGCGTGCGACGCGGAGCGCGTCTACCTCGGCTGGGAGCGCGCGGAGGCGGGCTGGGCGGTCGTCGCCGCGGATTACGACGGCAACCTGCTCTGGCACCACAAGCGCGGCGGCTTCGGAACGGCGCGCGCGCTCGCCGCGGACCGCGCGGGGCACCTCTACGTCTACGACGCCGGCCAGGGCAACATCGTCTACCGCCTCGATGCGGCGAAGGGAGCCTACGACAACTTCCCCGGCACGTCGAGCGCGGAGCTGCCGCTCGCGCCGCTCGGCCTCGGCGAGGCCCGGCGGATGCGCTTCGCGGACGGCCGCCTGGAGCTCGCCTTCGAGAAGGAGGTCGTCTCCATCGCGGTCGCGAACCTCAAGGACGTGAAGCGCCGCCCCGCGAAGCCCGAGGACCTCGCCGCGCGCGCCGTCGCGCCGGACGGCACCGTCTACGCGGCGACCGGCGCGCCCGACCACCGCATCCTCGTCTCGAAGGGCGGCCGCGAGGTGCGCCGCATCGGCCGGCAGGGCGGGCGGCGCCTCTCCGGCAAGTGGGATCCCGACGGCGTCTACAACGTCGCGGACCTCGCCCTCGACGACGCGGGCTTCCTGTGGGTCGCGGAGAAGGACTCGATGCCGCGCCGATTCTCGAAGTGGAACGCCGCGACGGGCGCGCTCGCGGACGAATTCTTCGGCGCGACCGTCTACGGCGCGCTCGGCGGCGCGGTCTGCCCGAGCGATCCGCGCATCGTCGTGGGGCAGGGCTGCGAATGGCGGCTCGACGGCACGTCGCCCCGCGCGAAGTGCGTCGGCACTGTCGCCCGCGACGCCGGATGGGGCTGCTCGCGCTTCGGGCGCGGCCCGAAGGGCGCGGTCTACCTCGCCGTGGCGGGGTGGTGGATGGGCGGCGGCGGCAACGGCGTCGTGAAGATCTTCCAGCGCCTCGGCGAGGCCGACTGGCGCCTGCGCGCCACGATCTCGCAGAGCGGCAAGGGCTTCCGCGCGTGGGCCGACGAGAACGGCGACGCCGCGGAGCAGCCGAACGAGGTGCGCGACGGCTCCGGCCTCGACCTCGGCTCGTGGATCACCGGCTGGTACATGACGATGAACCCGGCGATGACCTGGTTCTCCGGACGCTACGTCATCCCCGTGGCGGGGTGGACGAAATGCGGCGCGCCGATCTACGATCCGGCCAAGGTCGTGCGGATGTCCGACGAGGCCGCGAAGCACGGGGGAGGGATGGGCGCCACGGCGGGCGTCGTCTCGGAGGACGGCCGCTTCGCCATCTACAACGCGCAGTACAACACGCAGCACTCCGCCTCGCCGTGCTACGAGGTCGCGACCGGGCGCCGCGTCTTCGCCTACCCGAACTGCTACGTCGGCGTCCACGGCGGCCACTCCGCGCCGTCCGCGCGGCGCGGGCTGATCCGCGCGGCCTACGACTTCATCGGCACCGCGAAGTTCCCCGAGCCGCTCGGCAACGTCTTCGCGATCGGCACCGACAAGGGCGAGTGGCACCTCCTCAACGACAAGGGGCTCTACGTCGGGCGGCTCTTCGAGCCCGACCCGATGCGCGTCGAGTGGCCGGCCGAGTTCCGCGTCGGGACGCGCCTCGACCGCACGCCGCCCGGACAGGGCTCGGAGGACTTCGGCGGATCGATGACGCGCGCCGACGACGGATCGCTCCACGTGCTCTTCGGCAAGACCGCGTTCATCGTCGCGAAGGTCACGGGCCTCGAGTCCGCGAAGGCCCTGCCCGGCGGCGCGATCGACGTGAGGCCCGCCGACATCGCGACCGCGCAGGGCTTCGCCGCGAAGCTGCGCTCCGGCGCGCTGCGCTCGCCCACCTGTGACTTCGCGCCGGAGGAGGACGAGGCCGCCGCCGCGGCCGAGCCGTTCACCGCGACCGCGCGCTGCGAGGGCGGGCGCGTCCGCTTCGAGTTCGACGTCGCCGACCGCACCCCGTGGGCGAACGGCGCGAGCGACTTCCGCAACCTGTACGCCATGGGCGACACGGTCGACTTCCAGCTCGCCGACGCCAACGGCGACCTGCGCCTCTCCGTCGGCCCGCTCGGCGGGCGCGCGGCCGCCGCGCTCTACAAGCAGACGAGCCGGGGCGAGAAGGCGCCGCACACGTTCTACTCCGGCGTGTACCGCGACGGCGTCACGTGGGACCTCGTGAAGGAGATCCCCGTGGAGGCCACGGTCGAGAAGCGCGCGGACGGCTACCGGATCGTCTTCTCCGTCGCCGAGAAGGACCTCGGGCTCGCCGCGCCGCTCGCCGGCCGCGCCGCGAAGGGCGACTTCGGCGTCACCTTCGGCGACGCCGCCGGCAAGGACACCGTGCTGCGCGCGTTCCGCTTCGACAAGGCCGCCGGCATCGTCTCCGACGAGGTCGAGGAGCTCAAGATCCACCCCGCCAACTGGGGCGACCTGCAATTCTGAACGGACCGATGAAAAACCGCAACATCTTCCTCCTGTCCTCGTCCGGACCGTCCGAACTCGGGGCGATCGCGGCCGGCGTCATCGTGCAGCGCGAAGCGGCGGACTGGCGGCTGCACACGCTGCCCGAGCCCGCGAGCCGGCCGCAGCTCGCCCGCCTCCTCCGGGCGAAGCCGGACGGCTGCATCGTACACTGCGGACAGCACGGAAGCCGGTTCCGGGAAGAGGATTTCGGAGGCGTCCCCGTCGTGTGGATGGACCGCGACCCGGCGGAGCTGGGGCCGAACGCGCTCTGCGTCGTGCAGGACTCCCACCGCGCCGGGCGCCTCGCCGCCGCGGAGCTGCTGCGCCATCGCGACCTCGTCGCGTTCGCGTTCGTCGACCGCCACCTGCCGAGCTTCTGGTCGGCCGAGCGCCGCGACGCCTTCCGCGAGGAGGTCGCGAAGGACGGGCGCCCGTTCTTCGAGTTCTCCGCAAGCGACTCGCGGACCTGGCACCGCCGCATCGGGGAGTTCCTCGCCGCGCTTCCGCGGCCGGCGGGCGTCTTCTGCGCGACCGACGGCACCGCGGGCGAGACGATGCAGGCCGCCGCGCGCCTCGGCATCCCGATGCCGGACGAACTGGCGGTCGTCGGCGTCGACGACCTGGAGCTGTTCTGCGAGCAGCAGGAGCCGACGCTCACGAGCGTGCGGCCGCCGTTCGTCGCGGCCGGCCGTGCCGCCGCGCAGCTGCTCGCGCGCCGGCTCGCGAACCCGCGGATGGGCGGCGCCGTCGCGACCTTCGAGGCGACCGAGATCACGCGGCGGCAGTCCACGCGGCGCATCGAGGTGCGCGGCGCGCGCTTCGGCAAGGCGATGGAGCTGATCCGGCGCGGCGCCGCGGCGGGCGTGGGCGTGGACGACGTCGCCGCCGCGCTCGGCTGCTCGCGCCGCTCGGCGGAGATCCGCTTCCGCAAATGGATGGGCTGCACGGTTCTGGACGCGATCCACGCCGCGCGCGTGGACCTCGCCAAGCGCATCCTCGCGGATGGCATGGTCCGCATCGGGGACCTGCCCGCGCGCTGCGGGTTCAAGTCCGTCGCGACCTTCCGTCGCGTCTTCTCCGCCGTCGCGGGGATGTCGCCCCGCGACTACGTCCGCACGCTGCGGAGCCGTCCCGCGCCGCGCGGTTCCCTTCGTCCCAAACCCTGACGATCTGGCGGCGAATCGCGAGGATCAGGAGATCAGCTCGAACACCGCCGAGTCGTAGTCCTTGTCCCCGAGGACGATCGGCAGCCCCACCTTCATGAGCGCCTCGCCGGTCGGGACCGGGCCCTCCTTCATCTCGGCGACGAAGTCGACGCACGGGCCGAGGATCGGCGAGTGGGGCGAGCGCCACGATTCGGTGTTGAGCTCGCGCAGGCGGTAGCGGCGCGCGGGGTCGAGCCCCTGCAGCCGCAGCGGCGGCGGGTCGTTCCGGCGCGCGTCGCGCGAGAGTCCGTAGACGCACACGACGGCGCGCGTCTTCGCCTCGTCCACGAACATCAGCGCCGCGTAGTCGCGCTCGTAGGGCGAGACGAGCCGGTAGAGGTCGCCCTGCTGCACGACGGGCCGGATGCGGCGGTACTCCGCCACGGCGTTCTTCGCGAACTCGAGCTCGCGGGGCGTCATGCTCTTGGGCTGCATCTCGAGGCCAAGGCGGCCCGAGAAGGAGACGTCCACGCGGTACTTGAACGGAACCTGCCGCCCCGTCACCGTGATGTGGCTCGCCATCGCGCAGGCCGGATAGAACTGGCTCGCTCCCCACTGGATCTTCACGCGGTCGCGCGGGTCGGTGTTGTCGGAGGTCCAGAACTCGTCGCAGTAGCGCAGCGAGCCGTACTCCATGTGGCCGCCGCCGGAGGAGCAGGCCTGCATGTCGATCCTCGGGTACTTGGCGCGCTGGCGGGCGAGGACCTCGTAGTAGCCCTTCGTGTAGTCGAAGTAGAGGTTGCCCTGGTGCGCCGCGTCGAGGTAGGCCGAGCCCACGTTGTCGATGTTCGCGTTGGCGTCCCACTTCACGTAGGAGAGGCCCGGGATCGAGGCGTAGGTCTCGTCGAGCTGGCGCCAGATCTCGTCGCGCACCGCGGGGTTCGCGAAGTCGAGCACGACCTGCGTGCCGCCGCGGCCCGTCCGCATCGGGCGGCCCTTCTCCTGCAGCGCCCACTCCGGGTGCGCGGCGAGGAGGTCGCAGCGGCCGAGGTTCGCCATCTCGGGCTCGACCCAGAGTCCGAACCGCAGCCCGCGCCTCTTCGCCTCGCGGGCGAGCGCGCCGAGCCCGTGCGGGAGCTTCTTCTCGTTCACATACCAGTCGCCGAGGCCGCGGTCGTCGGTGTCGCGCGCGTGCTCGCCACGCCCGAACCAGCCGTCGTCGAGGACGAACATCTCGACGCCGACCTGCTTGGCGCCGTCCATGATCTCGTGCAGCTGCGGCTCGGTGAACGTGAGGAACGTCCCCTCCCAGTTGTTGAGCAGCGTCGGGCGCTCCTTGGCGCCGTTCGGCATCCAGTGGCGGCGCGCCCAGCGGTGGAAGTTGCGCGAAACCTGCCCCTTGCCCTTCTCCGAATACGTGAGCGCCGCGACGGGAAGCTCGATCGACCTGCCGGGGTCGAGCACGTAGTCGCCCGCGACGTTCGCCGGGCCGCCGACCGCCTCCAGCAGGTCGACCTCGCTCCGGCGCAGGGAGATCTCCCACGCGCCGGACCAGCACAGCGCGCAGCCGAGGACGCGGCCCTCGGTCTCGGTCGCCGGTCCGCCGACCGAGAGCATGAACGCGGGGTTGTCGAGCCACGCGTCGCGGACGCCGGAGCGCGACTCGAGGACGACGCGCCGGCCGCGCGCGAGCGGAGACTCGACGACCTCGGCCTCGCCGCCCCACTCGCCCGAGAGGCTCAGCAGCCGCCAGTCGTCCGCGAGCAGCGGGAACACGAGCGAGAAGGACGCCATGCGCGAGATACGCACGGGGCCCTTCTCGCCGTTTTCGAGTACCGCGCTCGTCTCGATCACGTCCGCGTCGGGCCGCGGCCGGAACGTCTGCACGACGCGGAAGTCGTGGACCGCGTCGCGCCAGCGCACGACGAGCCCGCCGGCCTTGCGCTCCAGCTTCTCGACGACGAGGTCGAGCGTCTGCGTACCGTCGTCGTGCGTGACCTTGAGCCCGCCGAAGCGGTTCAGCTCGCCGCCGGATTCGCCGAAGACCGAGTAGGCGAGCGGCTTCTCCGAACCGAGCGCGCTTTGGTGGCCGCCGTGTCCGGCGAGCGCGAGCGCGCCGGCCGTGTCCGCGACCTTCGCGCCGAAGTGGCGCAGGAAGAGGCGGTCGCCTGCGGGCGTCCTCGCGAGCTCGAAGAGCATCGCGGCGTTGTCGGTCTCGACCGCGATCGGCTTCGGGGCGGCGGCGGCGCGTGCGGGCTTCGTGGCGGGACGGGGGGAAGGGGTGCGTTTTTTCATGGGTGGGGTGGGTTCGGGATGACGGCGCAAAGGATACCATGCCCGCCCCCGCGCCGTCCATCCCGATCTCTCCTCGCCGAGGGGGCGCAAAAGGAACGCCAGTGCCGGGAGCTGCACATCGACGGATCGAGGGCACCCCGGACGCCGCTCATTTTCTGAATATGGATCCCCTCTCCTTCGTCCAATGCATAACCGCATTGGAAGATTCCGCTTTCACCCTTTCGCCCCCTTCCCACCATGAGACGCCTTCTCCCTCTTCTTCTCCTCGCCGTTCTCGCCTCGGGCTGCCGAACCACCGCGATGAAGGGCACGCCGTTCTACACGGGCGAATCCGCCCGGCGCGAGGGTCCCGTCGAGGACCGCGTGAACCTCTGGCCGATCGCCTACTACCGCGCGCCGGCGCTTTCGGTCCTCTGGCCGATCGGCGAGTTCTCCGACGACCGCCTCGCGATCCGCCCGATCTTCTCGATGTACCGCGAGGACGAGAAGTCCCCCTGGCACGAGTACAACTGGCTCGGCGGCCTCGTCTCGTTCGACTCCCGGAACCAGCGCCGCATGGTCTTTCCGGCGTTCTGGGGGCGGACGCCCCTCGGCTCCTCCACCAACGAATACTTCAACGTCTTCCCCCTCTACTGGAGCGATCGCAACGAGGCGCGCGGCACGAGCCGCAACATCCTCTTCCCGCTCTGGGACCTGCGGCGCCTCGGCAAGGGCCATCGCGACAACCGCTTCGGACTCTTCCTCGCGGGCGAGGTCGACGACTACGGCGGCTACCGCAACTGGGTCTTCCCGCTCTGGTACTGGCACGACCTCGGTCCGAACAACAGCACGCTGCTCACGCTGCCCTACTGCCGCAAGAACCACACCGTCGCCAGTCCGCTCCTGCTCTCGTGGTGGGGGCCGGGCCACGGCCGCATCGCCCTCGGCCTCGCCGGCTGGGAGGGGTCCCGCCACTGGGTCGCCCCGTTCTACCTGCGCGACCCCGACCGGGGCCGCTTCCTCTCCCCCGTCTATGCCCGCGACCGCGACTGGAGCGCCGTCCCGCCGCTCCTCTCCGCCTGGGGCCCCGGCTGGGGCCGCATCGCCCTCGGCCTCGGAGGCTGGGAGGGCGACGCCTCCTGGTTCGCCCCGTTCTACTACCGCGACGCCGCCAGCGACCGAACGATCTCCCCGCTCTACGCCTCCGGCCGCGGCTGGGCCGCCGTCCCGCCGCTGCTCTCCTGGTGGACCGAAGACGGCGGCACCCGCATCCTGCTCGGCCTCGGCGGCGCCGACGGCAACCGCCACTGGTGCCTCCCGCTCTGGTACCGCGACGCCGACGCCGACCTTCTCGTCACCCCGCTCTGGGGCCGCCAGCGCGACCGCTGGAGCGCCGTTCCGCCGCTGCTCTCCTGGCGGGTGCGCGACCCCGCCACGGGCGCCGCCTCCACCTTTCTCCTCGGCGGCCTCGCCGGCGCCACCCCCGGCGCGCACTGGTTCGCGCCGCTCTATTTCCGCGACGAGCGGAGAGACCGCTTCTACTCGCTGCTCTACGCCTCCGGTCCCGACTTCCATGCCATTCCGCCGCTCCTGACCGTGTGGAACCGCTCCGGATCCACCATCCTCTCGCCCCTCTACGTCCGGGGCCTCCGCGACGCCGGCATCCCGCCGCTTCTCACGTGGTGGGACAAGGACCGCGTCTGCGTCCTGTTCGGGCTCGCCGGCTGGGAGCGCGACGGCAGCCGCCACTGGGCGCTGCCGTTCTACGTCCGCGACGCCTCCCGGAACCAGTTCCTTTCCCTCGTCTACGCCTCCGACGGCGACCGCCGCGTCCTCCCCGTCCTTCTCTCCGCCTGGGGCCACGACTGGGGCCGCATCGCCCTCGGCCTCGGCGGCTGGGACGCCGACAGCTCCTGGCTCGTCCCGTTCTGGTATCGCGCCCCCGACCGTTTCATGACGCCGCTCTGGGGCCGCATGAACAAAGGGGAGGACACGGTCACCTGGTGGGCCACGCCGCTCTTCGGCACCCGATCCGGCTCCTCCTCGGGCTCCTGGCTCTTCCCGCTCTGGGACCTAGAGTGGAACCACGGGAAGGACCATCGGGACCTCGGCTACGACCACCGCTTCCTCCTCCTCGGCGGCGCGCGCGGCGGCCGGCGGTTCGGAGGCCGCTCCTCCGTCTGGTTCTGGCCGCTCTTCTCCGACGAGACGAACCCGCGCTTCGACGCCCTCCGCGCCGAGATGGACGCCCCGCGCGCGCCCGACCGCGAGTTCTTCCGCAAGGAGACCCGCGTCGACTGGCGATACGACGTCCGCCCCCGCACGGCCACGACCAACCTCGTCGACGCCCCCGTCCGCGACGCGGCGCGGGAGGAGTCGGAGTTCCTGCTCGGCCTCGGCGGATCCGAGCATCGCGTGGTGCTCAACGGCGATGCCTGGCGCCTCGCCGAGAAGTTCGGCGGCGCGCCGGCGGAAGGCCCCCTCGCGCGGTTCGTCGACCCCAACGGCATCCGCTCCGCCGCGATCTCCGCCAAGGCCGGCGCGCCCGGCGCCCCGGCCGGCATCCGGCCCGCGAGCACCAACGACGTCGCGCGCTACGTCTCGGAGGACTCCGACTGGCTCTTTCCCCTCTGGTCGCACGAGCGGACGCGGGGCGTGATGTTCGAGCTTCCCTCCGGCGAGAAGTCGCTCGACGCCGAGCTGGAGACGTTCTCCGCGCTGCTCTTCCTCTACGACTACCGGCGCGAGGCGGTGCCGGAGGAGGGGCACGACTACGCGCGGCGGCGCGTCCTGTGGCGGCTCTACCACTACGAGAAGCTGAACGGCGACGAATCGACCGACGTCTTCCCGGCGATCACCTGGGACCGGCGCAAGGACGGCTACCGCAAGTTCTCCTTCCTCTGGTGCCTCTTCCGCTACGAGCGCGATCCGGAGAAGGGCACGAGCCTCGACGTCCTCTTCCTTCCTCTTCGCCGGCCGTAGAACGGCCCCTCGCCGGTGCGGGCGCCCTCGGCGCGCCCACCGCCCGCAATTCAATTCCACCGTGCGTGATTTTGATGTATTTGTCCG
>Ga0310691_10005614_pt1 | contig 13647 bp, 16 predicted proteins | sample 176DNAGHGlowgp2_FD_203887 | JGI IMG/M metagenome (GOLD analysis project Ga0310691, IMG submission 203887) | Sheep rumen microbial communities from Palmerston North, Manawatu-Wanganui, New Zealand - 1766 DNA GHGlow gp2 (v2) (version 2) | ecosystem: Host-associated > Mammals > Digestive system >... | reverse complement strand
TGCTGAACCTTCTCTATCACTGGAAAAAAAGTGAATTCCTGATCCAGGGACTTTGCGAAAAAGACGGCCGGAAGATTGACTGTATGCTAATGAAAGTATCCGATTGTAACGGGGATAATGAACATACGGAGAAGGTTTATTTCGATATCACGGAAGGGTTCAACTCGTTGTGACCGTTTGAATTCCTCGCATATTATTCGGATATTTGCATAGATAAACCCAATAAGTATGAGCGATACCCGGCAGAAAATCGAGAAAGAGATTGCCGACCTGTTCAAAGATGTCCTGGAATATCGGGACAGTGAAAAGTTCAAGGAGCTGCTGCAGTTTTGCGTCAAGCTCAACACCCTAGGCTCATATAACGCCATGCTGGTCAAGATGCAGTGCCCTGGGGCGAAGTATGTTCTGTCACGGCAGCGTTGGGCGGAATACAACCGGCGCCTGGTACCTAATGCCCGTCCTCTGATGATTCTTGCTCCTTTCGGCCCGGTTTCCTTCGTGTTTGACATCTCTATGACGGAGCCCATGCCGGATAAGCCGGAGTACAAGGACGATTATTTCGAGCATCTGACCGACCCATTCGAGGCAAAGGGTGACTTGAATCCCCATGAGTACGAGATATTTCTTTCCAATCTCAAATACTGCGGCGTCCAAGAGGAACTTGTCTACCATTTCTCAAACGAACGGACGGCGCAGATACAACCACATTGCTCAGATCCGATGATAAAGGTCTTGAAATGGAACAGAGAGATTCCCATCCGGTTCCATCTGAAATACCTGCTTTCCATCAATGGACAGTCATCTATGGAAACCGCTTTCGTGGGAATCTGCCATGAGCTGGCCCATCTGTTCTGCGAGCATATTGAGGCTCCGATTGAGAAAGGGGCGCCGCTTTGGGAGAAACGAGTATTGGAGAAGAACCAGCTTGAATTTGAAGCGGAAACTGTTGCATGGCTGGTTACCCGCCGTCACGGGATAGAGGATTCCAAATCGGTCGAGTACCTTGCCGACTATGTGGACGAGGATGGTAAAATTCCTGCTGTCGATGTAAACAAAATCATGTCGGCCGTGGACAGAATTGAACAACTGTTCCAGACCATCGACATCAAGAAATGCTGGCTATACAAGAATATCTCAGGCTTCAAGGAGTCCGTGGATGACATGTACGAGAAAAAAGAGAGCTGGGTAAAATACCTGCGTCCTAAATCTTAACCCGCCATTCTACCAGGTTTCGGTCCAGCTTGATGCGTTTCGCCTCTCCCTGGGGGCCGTCTATATAGTAGTCATCAATAAACCTTTCTGGGACCTTGCCGGAGAATGCTTTCCTAATCAGGGAACACTTTTCGGTAAAAGACTTGCCATTCTTATCCACCAGGCTATCAATTCTCTCCCTGATCGTGTCGGGTTCATTTGAATTGGTAAGCTTCCCGTAGATGGCCAGCAGTTCATCTCTCTGGTCGGCCATTTGATAGATGGCGTAGGCGCGGTCATGCTTCAGGAAAAACAGGAACAACGCCTTGGGGAGGTGATCCATCTTGACCACTTTGTTTTGGTAATCCGGTAGAAGGATTTCATACTTCTCCGTTATGATTACCCGGCTTCTTTTGGAGAGCTTTTTCAGCCAACTCTCAATTACGTCAATGGAATACCCGCTCAGAATCAGTTTCTCCATCCCTCTGAATGTTTCTTTGGCGACTCGCTCCATTTCTTCATCAAAGGATTCATCGGGAGTCGGCTCTGGTTTGGGCTCGTACAGCATTCCACCTCCTTCGCGGAATAGGAGCTGGTCATCCTCACCGTATCCGCTTACCGAGAAACGGATATCATCATCCCTGACCCTTTTAGAGAAGCGAATTCCGGAATCCCCAACTCGCTTTAAGGACTGGATGTAAGCCAGAGCCTTAGTAAGGAACTCGAACGCGTTAGGAGCTGAAGCATCAAAGACAGAGAAGGTGTCGGTCGGTTCTATGCCAAAAAGGTTCGGCTCACTCTTGCCGCAATACCGGATAAATAGAATGCTACTCTCTGGCAATTCAATGCCTAAACCTTCGCAAATGGCTTTCGAGAAGCTCTCCTTTGAAAGTTGGTCGATGTTGATGTCAATATCCGGGAAGTTGTATTCCAGAGCTTCCTCTGTGATACCGCCGAACACGTAGTCATAGTGGTGGAAGGTGTAACCCTTATTGTAAAGAGCTGCCCTAAGTTTGCCAAATGTGGAGCTTTTCAGGCCAATACCAGGGCCGAAAACCACCCAAACGTCGTCCTCTCTGGGAAGTAACGGAATGGGGGCTGTAACGGTATGAGTGGTAACTTCTACCTCAACGGAATCCACTTCTTCCTGAGTGGGATTGGTCCTCTCTGGAAGGGGTTCGTCATTCTTGGCCATAACCCGGCCGAAGATATAATCTTTCAGGCTCTTCTTCATGCTAATTAGGTTGGAATGAGCAAATTTACAAAATTTTGCCCACAATCCACATATAACCGCGCAGCGGCATACCGGCTTTAGCATCAGGTAACATGTCTTTCCGGAATAAAAGCGGGAGTTTGAGTATAAATTCGTCCCTGTGGATAAACACGTCGGTTTCCCAGAATTCGACCCCCAAAAGGGTTCTTTCCCGTATAGCACCAGCTGGCGATTGGAACTCAGGCTCCTCGGGACACTTCTCGTTGATAGGGAAGAAAGCCACCATATCTTCTGTGCTGAAATGGATCGGAATCACATTGCCAGCCTCGTCATACTGTGGCTTTTCACCGGTCTTGGCCAGCCAGTCGACGGCCTTCTGCCCTTCAAATGAGAATCCATGATCGGCTTCCTCAACGCGAAGTCCCCATGCGGCCAGCTCTACTTCCATCTCCCTACCAGGAATATACTCACTCTTGTGCATGTAATAGTCGGTAGCAAAGAAAGAAAAACGGAAGCCACGGAAATTGCATTGCACCGTTGCTTCTAGCAAGTTGCTCCATACCCAGACGGTCTCGATGCGTACACGAATCTTCATGCCGAAATAGACCGGGTATGCCGACACGAACTGATTACTTGTATGGGCCTTATCCGTGGCAATCAGGGCAATGAATCCAAGTCTCCCGTCACCATACTGCAAGGAAAAAACATCCGTCATATACGGCTGATCGGCTTCCAGATTCACTTCGGTATGAACCTTATTCACGAGTTTTGATTCGGAAAGTATCCGCTGAAGATGGTACTTAATGAAGATTTCGGTATCCATCACGGCCTCAATATGGTCGCCGTGAGTCTGATACATCTGCACATCGTCAGCAGAAATGATGTTGGGATTGTTGTACATGGCTTTATCGTTTGTATTGCAAAGGTATTTCTACCCGTGAAACTGGCAAAATTCACACAAGGCTTGTGAGGATTTGCTCTCTCTAAGAATGAGGCTGATATTTGCAGAAACAAAACAAGAACTTATATGATAATTAAATTTAAACTCTCCAGGACTTACACTAAAGAAGCCATCCCCGTACGAATAAAGGTTGGCGAAGTGTCCAGTAATGTCTTTTGTCCTGCTGAACCGGCAGCGGAATGGGCGTTACTATTTGGTTCTGGTTACTCCCCTTTGTTTTATGAAGACCAATCCGCCGTGCTTGGAAACTATAAAGTAAAGCGAGGTACTGCAATATATCAACTGCTTTACGACCTGAACAATCATCGAGTAGTGACGGAATTCGTCCATGGCAAACGGAGGGATATATCTGCGAATTGGGCGCAGAGGAATATGCTCTCTCTGCTTTTTAGTATTTAATCTGTTCACATTGTCCTATGAGTTTCCCCATCAAATTATCAGAAGAAAAAACAATTTACTTTATTCCAACCGGAGACGCCGAAAAAATGTTGATCCAATTAGCCCAGGAACATCCGGATGCTTCCATTGAAGAGTTGATGGATATGCTTACTAAGATGAAGAAGAAATGAAAACCTACACCTTCGCACCCATAGCGGCCCGGGAATACCCGACGCCGCATCTGCTGGACAACCCATACATCTGGGGCAGCGTTCAGTTCTGCGTCAATGTTTCGGAAAAGCCCTATTCCCCAGAGCTGGAGGCGGCCATGACTGCACATGGTATCGAGTGGGTTCATTGCCCGGTCTCTGAGGAACCTGACGCTGATTGGCTTCCCTCATTTGCCGTGGCTCTCCCAAAGCTTTATCGGGCCTTCAAAGAAGGGAAGAAACAGATTGTCCACTGCGACCTGGGCAATAATCGTAGCCGGTCCTTGGTCGAGGCCTTCTACTATGCCATTAACAGAAAGCATTTCTCGGACGAATACAAAGGCGAGTTCAACCATCTCATCTACAACTGCAAAGAAGGCCACCTTCCCGATGTTTCCGAACTGGAACTGCGAATTCAACTAATGGTGGGCCTATTACCCAACTGGTCCACTCCAGAGGAAGATAAAATGCGCCAGAAACTACTCACTCCAACCTTGAAATATAGAGACAGTGACCGATATCGAAGGCAAGTCGAGGCTCTAAAAAACTTAATGGAATTCGATTACTGTGGCACTATGGACTTAGACCGTTACTACGAGACCGGAGAATTGCCGGAAAATGAAGTCGATCGCAAGCTCTTCCTCGATTTGGCTGAGAAGGGCGAAATCTAGATTCCCCACGCCGTACATCCCGTACACTTTGCCCCTATCTCATGGACGTGGGCGGACAAAAAAAGGAAGGCGCCCGGCATAGTGTCGGACGCTTCCTAATGCTGATTCCCGTATTTCAGGGCTGGATCTTTTCCAATTTGTCATTCGTTACATTCCTTGAACCTTGACGGTCATATTTCTCGCCCAATTAAACTCCTCGGTTAGGAAGGAATAATAATACCCATCTTTGTTAGCCTCATTACTCATCGTTTCTGATAACTGTTGAGTATAAGAGTCAAGAAGAGTACGAGCTTCGCTTAAATCATTTAAACGAAGGTGAGCAATGATTTCAGTGCGAAGAATATTAGCGTTACTGGAATTGATTGTTTTAGCTTTCTTTACGTTCTCAAGCGCTTCCTTATTATGTGTATTGTCGCTGAATAGATTGAGCAAGCAACGAGCTTTTATTAGAAAGTCATCATCCGTTCCAACGCCGTTTTCAATATTCTGATTCGCAAGTTTCAATGCCTGTCTAAACCGCCCATCACTATATTTTGATAGCGCTGCCTGAGTAACTGCAAATGATACAACCTTTTCAAATTGTGAGTTAACTATACTGTTGGGTTTCCCGCAATACTCAATTCTATTCTTAAGACTTGGATGATCACCGGCTACATAATAAGCTGCCCAGTTTCCTTCTTCGGTATAAGAATCAGCCATTCGCTTGAAGACTGTAGCTAAAGCGTTCTTATCGCAACCGAGATACTTTAGCACCTCTAGAGCCATTTGGTCTGCCTCTTCTTCCTGCTCTTTACTATACTCCATTCCCATTTTCTCAAGATATTGACTTGCTGCAACATATGACAATAGTGCAGTACTTTTCAAAAGACTCCCACTCGCGTCATAATAACCATAGGGAATCATCGCAGCAGAAGCAACGCCAGCAAGACCAACCGCTAAGGCCGTAAGTGCTTCAGCTCTATTTTGAGCTTTAGCCATTTTTCTTAAATTAACCAGTGTATGATTCGCTACAAAATGAGCAACCTCATGTGCCAGAATCGCAATTAATTCATCTTCATTGTGAACAAGCGCCAAAATTCCAGTATTAACCAGCATAACGCCATTTGGAAATACAGAAGCATTCATAGAAGGATCTTTCACGATTTTTATTTTCAAATCGTATGGGAATCCATCTGCACGTTTGTAAGGAAGAATCTTTGATACAACGGTATATAAATAGGATTCAAGAAATGGATCATCAAATATTAGGTTATACTCTGACAGTGTTCTCAAGTAGTCATTCGCATCTTTTTCAAGTTCTGAACGAGTTTTATACAATTCCTTTATCTCACTAACGACACGTAAAGATTCAAGGTTTTTTGCAAACCAATAATTATCTAAATTGTCTTCGCTGGATTTTAAATCAAGTGATTTAGGGAAAGAAAATGCCGGTATAGAACTTGATTTCCCATCTTGCGTAATCGAAATAAGGTAAGTTGGCTGCGTAGAATTTCCAGTACTAAAGCTCTTGAAATTGGGGTCGTAAGAAACAGAATCAATAACAAAGGCTACATCTTTTTTTATGGAACCAATAGACTTCGATGAAGTGTATTTGATGTTAACAGAAGTCTGAGCATTCAGAACGAAAGAGACAAATACAAATAAATAGCCTAGTGCGATAGCTTTTTTCATATGAACGTGTTTACTAGTTACAATGTTCAGTGTTTATTAATAATACTATTCATCCGGTCATCCGGCTCATAAACACAAAGGTAAGTTTTTTTTCCAATTTTATTTACTTTGTAACAAACAACACTATTGCCGATATCAAAGCGGTCAAGCCCTCTTCACTCCGCTGAAGCTCCGTTCAGAAGGCTTGGCTCCAGCCAGCGCCGCACGCTGCGCGGACGCTGACTTCCACTTCAATCTGCCACGCAGGAGAGACTCTCCGCCTTCCTGTCCGCTGCGCTCCCAGGAAGCCAAAGAGACTCTCCAAGGCCCACGCACGCCAGCGCACAGGGCTCCCGCACAATATGAACCCGCCCGCCCTGCGATGGCATCCTCCGGCAGCTGCGCTGCCTCCGGATAGCCCGCTGCCCAGCCGGCCCACTAGCGGCTGCCGCCGCTCATGGTGCAGGTGTTGGCTGTTGAGGTAATGGTCGAGGTCGTAGTGCTCTTGGCGCTTTTCCCCTTATCCCATAATACCCGCACCCTTATATACGTACTCTTGTCTCTCTTGCTATAGGGGATTTCGAGACCGACAATGATTTGGGCCGATGGTACCCCGTCTCAGGGAAGAAGCACGCAGGCTGATGGTTCTTCGCTCCAATGTCGGTGCCGATGGCTGATGCGAGGGTACGGTGGCCAGTTCCGGCGCCGGTGCTGTGCGAAGGGCGATGGGAAGCGGTCAGCCGTGTACGGCAGTCCAGCAGAGCTGGCCAGCCCAACACGTCTGGGCTAAATGAGTGCCCACCTGGACGCTATGGCGTCCAGGCCGGCACGATGAAGGGGAAAGGGGTATGGGAGACAGTGTCGGGCACAGCCCGCCACAGACTCCCATGAAGTTTAACACCCCGGCCCTCAAGGGAGCATAACGCCCGGGAGACGGAGTACTGGCGCGACCGTCAGTGCCCAGAATCCGGGCACTTAACATAATCCCATCGGAATTGCGTAACATATTGCATCAGCGTCGGTGCCCCGCCCGAAAGTAATTTGAAGTGATTGGATAAGTAACAACGCGCAAAAGTCATATCTGCAATATGTTACGCAATTCGGATTATGTTAAGTGTCTCCCTCGTCAAGGTGCGGAGGGCATCCCTTCGAATCTCCCGGGCGATGCGGCGGCAGGAGAGGGGCTGGCGGCAGTGGCCGGGAACGTCCCGGCCCTTTGCCAGCCCCGCACCGTGTATAGGAATTGGGGCCCCAATTTCCCCAATTCCTATACACGGTGCAACTCCGCGGGAGCGTCTGTAAGTCTCTACCGGCATCTCACGCAACACCCTCAGTGCTGCGCGAGCATCCTGCCACCTTAGCAGCACAGCTGCGGGGCTGCCTGGTATCCAAGTCCGGCAGTCCAGCGGAGCTGGCCAGCCCAACTTGGACACCATTCAGCCAAGGTAAGGCCGGGCGAGCCCGTCCTTGTTTATCTCCGGGATGCTATTCCTCCGCAACTCTGCCGGAACAAGCCCGTCAGAGATGCGTCGGGCACCCGGAGTGCGGCCCCTGGGGGGCCGCTGGCGCAGCGTGTGGCTGGCGTCAGGCATCGGCAAAAGGGGCAGGCCCCATCGCCATCAGCGCGCCGCCATCCACACCCTGCGCCGGTTGCACCCTCGGTGCATGGCCTTCGGCCGCCAGCGTCCGACCTTCGCCTCGACGTCCGTCACCCTCATCCCCGGCTTGCGGCCATCCGCCACATCCTTCGCGGCACCGTCCTCTCCGCATCGGCAATGTAGCCGGGTGTTTCCATTCGAAGGCTGGTGCCAGTGAGCGGGAACCGGCATCTCCCGCATCAACGCCGGTGCCGCGCTCACAGGGCGGGCCGTCCCGGCCCGGGCCTTGGGGGCCGTCTTTCCCTCCCGCACGGCAGCGGTCTTTGTCGGGGTCTGGGAGCCCGAGGTCTCCCAGCCCTTGTGCCGCCAAAGCCCGCAGCATCCCCACGCACAAAGACCGCCCCCAAGGCCAACCCTCCGCTTCGTTACGGGGCCTCTATGGTTTTGAGACTCTGTGCCGGGCTCCCGCATCAGGGCCGGTGCTGCCTTCAACCCGGTACCCCGCGCCACCGTCCCGCCCCAGATACTCAAAACCATAGAGGTCAACTAAGGACCCACGCCCCGGCCTCGGTGCTGATTCCGGCCTCGTGCCCTGCCCCCGGGACGTGATCGAGGTTTAAATATATACCACAGGGAGCAGCGGCGGAGCCGCTGCCGGAGTTTATCCAGGAGGTTCCGGTCGTGTTGGTTTATTTGCTTTCTGAGGGTGTTCCACACGTTCCACTTTATTAAGAAAATTTAATGTAACTCATTGAAAATAAATTTGTTATTGTCAATTATTATTCGTATCTTGTATAAAGAAATAAAAACTTGAAGTTATGATACAGAACAGATTCAACAGAACTTATGAGGTTGTCAAGAACAGCCCTTACGGACCTTTTTCTCCCATCGGAGGCTTATACCCTGATGCCCTTTTGGATGACCATTTGTTCCAGCGCCTTGGCGCCTGTGAGAGGGCGGAGGAACTGCAAGGCCTGCAGCCTGCCGGCTTTGTTCCGGGCACCCGTTTTGATGTGTCCGCTTTTAATTTGAGACGCGTGGAGGAGGTGTACGAGACGGCCGTTCGCTACTTTCCGGTCATTGAGGGCTTTGACCTGGAGTCGGACCTTGACAGTGTGCTGGGCCTGGTGAACAAGCTGCATTCTTCGCCGGAGTCCACCACGCGGGGGCAGCTGCTGCCGGGGGAACTTATCCTGGCCCTGTGGATGGCGGACATCCCGTTCAGTCGCTTTGAGGGTGCCGGTGGAGGCATCGTCTTCGCCATGGACTGGGATACCATCCGTGACCCCTGGCTCTACGTGGATGAGAATCATGGCTACGAGAACCTGCTGCGGCCTTCTCCCGTGAAGGCCGTGGCCTAATCGCTAGGCAGGGAAGCCATGTACAGTCAGTTGTCCATGTATCGCCAGCTGGTTGGCGAGATTGCCGAGAAGGTGGAGGAGTATTGCCATGAGGCGGACTGCTGGGAGAGATGCACACAGCTGTGGACCTGCGCCGCTACCGGCGATGTAGTGCTGGGAGAGAAACCGATGCGGCCCGGGTATGAAGGCCATGATGTGGATGGCTTTGTGTGCAGGAATGAGGACGGGGACTTGGTGCCGGACGTCGACCAGATAGAGGATTATGCCTCGGGCTGGTTTGACTTCCGCCTGGTGGAGTGAGGTGTTTGAAAGGGGGCAGGCCATAGACGGGCTGTCCGCCCTTTCCTCAATGAGGTAATCTCCTTATGAGGTCCCTCTGAGCTATTGCCCTGCTTAAGACTTTATATGCGCAGGTCCCCTCCGGGGGACCTGTTGTCGTTTGTCTTTATGCTGTTCTTTGATATATCGCATATTATAAGTATATTAGCACTTGTAACCTAAACTAATACTTAAAGTTATGCCGCGTTATATTCCTACCATCCCGTTTGAGGACTGTTATGGCTCCGTAGGGGATAAGACTTACTACCATAGAGGCAAGGAGTGTTTCTACAAGAAGAAGGCCTCCGGAGCGTTGCCGTCTACGGATGCCCAGCTGCAGCAGGTAAGTCTGCACAGGCGTGCCCTGGAGGCTTGGCGCTCCATCCCGTCTGAAATCCAGAAAGTGTGGAATGAATATGCCCTGAACGCTCCCAGCAAAAGGCCACCCTATGGGACAAAGGCGCACATCTCAGGGTACAATCTCTTCGTGTCGGCCTATCACGGCTTTGCACAGCTGGGGGATGAGCGCATCCCGGAGCCCAGGCGGTATGAGTCTTTCCCTTCATTCCTGATGGACTGGGAGGGGCTCTGCATCCTGGATGGCTCGGATATGCTGCTTCGCTTTTTCTGCAGCATCGGCGCCGGAGACTGTGGCCATCGGTACCGGGCACTCCTCAAACTGGAGCTCGCCAAGCCCGGTCATGGTCGGCAGCCCGGCCTGCAGCGGAACTTTTTGGCGCTAGAGGGCTGCACGGATGAGGATTGCCGGGTGTCCTTTCTGGTAGAGGATTACAGGAATGTTTTCCATCTGGACCTGGACTCTTATACGGCCCATTGCCGGTTCATTCTCCTGGACCGGGAGACCGGTTACCGGTCCCTTTTCAAGATGCAAAGCTTTACTTTTTCTTTTTGATTGTTATTGTTATTTATCTAAAGTACAACTTTAACAAAAATAATCTAACGTATTGATAATTATTGCAAAATAGTTTTGTATATTTGTTACGGCCGCTAAGGTGAGGCGGCTTGAAAGTAACCTATAACGAGACTATGATTGCTTTACCATCAATTGCCTTCGGAGGGTTCTCCGGTTCTGCAAAGGGCGTTACGGCCCGCCAAGTCGGCGGCCGTAGCGTCCTGTCTTGCAAGTCTTGGCCGTCAGGAGTTGCCACAAACGTCCAGGTGGCCCGCCGTTGGTCCATGGGGAAGATTACCAAATCCTTCGGTAAACTCTCCTCGGAGCAGATGAAGGCCTGGGATGCGCTGGCCAAGCACACCACTGGCGCTTCCTTCTTCGGCATTCCTGCAGAGATGTCCGGTATCAACCTGTATGTCCGGCTGAACGTGGCCAGGACCATGGCCGGGGAGCCCATCCTTGCGGATGCTCCGGAGAGCGTGCTGGCTCTTCCCGTCGTGGAGTTCCAGAGGCTCTGGGTGTCTCCGTCCATGGTCATCATCAGGGGAATCAGGCATGAGCCGAAGTATAAGCTTGTGGTAAAGATGTCGGCAGGGCAGAGTGCCGGCGTTTCCAGCGGCTGGAGCCGTACCGTCATCGTATCTCCGGGGATGGATGAAGAATGGGGAGAAGCCAATGTCACGGACCTTTATTTGAAGATTATCGGGTATAAGCCGGTCATCCGTGAGCGTATCTTCCTGGAGATGTACTGGCTGGATATGGAGACGGGGTTTACCGGCGAGGTTACCCGTACCCACCGTCTGGTGGTCTCCAACGAGGATGCTGCGGAAGAGGGGTTCAGCACCCGCGCCCTGTATACGATGGCGGACTTGGATCCGTCTCAGGAAAGCCATGTGTCTTCCCTGGAGGTGGATTTCTCAACCGGCTCTCCTGTGGCCAGTTTCAGCGCAATATGCCTTGGACATAGCAATATCGAATCGTCGGAGGTGTATCTTTCCTCCGAGATTCCTCAGGAATGCCTTGGCAAGGGAATGTGCCTTGGTCGTGGGATGGACGAACAGGGACGCATCATCCCTCAGTCCTACCAGGTTTATATGTACAATCGGAACGGGAAAGGACAACTTACGTTTGCCCACAAGGGCGGATGTTATTGCGCGCCTTCCGTGGTGTTCGGCGCCGGTGTAATTGTTTAACTCTTATTCGCTGCAGCTATGTTTTACAGCACGGGAAATAACTTCGGGGCGGACCGGATTCTTTTCAAGTCCTACCAGACGTCCAACTATGTGGTCCTGAACGCCAAGTTCACCATAGACCCCATGGATGAGCGTTACCGCCTCAATCGGCAGCCGGAAATCTATGTTCCGGACCTTTCCATTGACCGCAGCGCTGTCGGCGGCATATTCAGCCGCTTTGAGGAAACGCGCACCTATTCAGGGAGGGTATATCGCTATGATGGCGGTACCGTTCTCAAGTCCTGGATCAAGGACCGCAACACCATCTGTATTGAACATGTGCCGGGGTTCTATGAAAAGGGTGCGCTTACCTTCTACATCCAGGCGCTTTATCCCATGCTCAATCAAGGAGCCAATACCATCAAGGGAGTGAAGCATAGCCTTTCCATCGAAGCTCCGGAGAATTACCTCCGTCTGGGCGACGAGTCCTTCTTTGTCGCTTTTGAACACTGGGCCTTCCTCCATATGGAATTTGATTATTGTAAGTATTCGTACGAGTATGCGCCATGGGAGTTCAGGTTGGTGGATTTCCCGACGGATATCGATGCGTTTGTGCCGGTTCCGGGTGGCGACAACCAGTTCAATCCCGAATGTGGCGGTATGGGAGAATGCCTTATCAAGGATGGTGTCTTCACTATGGAAGAGAGGGTGATGGGATTTTGGGACACGGGGCACGACCCTTTCCTGTATGCATTCCTGGTCCGTGGGGACAACGACAATATCATAAACGGATAGTCCTATGTCAGAGAGGAAGAAAATAGAGCTTACCCGCCTGCAGGGAGCCATCGCCATAGTGAGTTTCAGCTGTGGGGTGGTTATTGCCAGCGTGTGCCTTTTCTTCATCCCGCCGCTGGGAGAGATTGCCAGCTCCGCCATATCCATAGTAAGCGAGCTGCTGGTGCTCTGTGGTGCCATCCTGGGCGTAAAGGCATCCTATGATGTCAAGTTCCGCAAGTTCGAGGCGGAACTCAAAGATGTCATCGAACATGACAGACAAACTTCATCCTTACCTTAAACTATGAAGCCCTCCACCTGCTTTCCGCTTGTTCTTGCCATTCTAACGGCCTCTTGTGGTACTGCCCGTCCCGTTCTGGAGTCGGACAGTACCCGGGTGGAGGTTAACACGGTGGTGGAAACCATACACGATACGGCATATGTCGAGCTGCCTGTAATCGTGGAGAAGGTGGCCACCCTTGACACGGCCTCCATGCTGGAGAACAAATACGCCAAATCGGCCGCTTTGGTCTCCGGCGGCATTCTGCATCATTCCTTGGAGACCAAGGCCGTAAAACAACCCGTCCCGGTGGAAACCAAGGTGGTCAGGAGGGATTCCCTGGTTTACCGGGACCGCGTGGTCAAGGAGGATATCTATATTGAGAAACCTCTCTCCAAATGGCAGAAGCTGAAGATGACAGCGGGGGAGGTCTTTATCGTTGCAAGCATAGCAGTACTGCTATTCTTTTTATTCCTTTTATTCACAAACCTTAAACTTAAAGTCTAATGAAGTACATTCCTTCCATCGCCTTCGAGGAGATGAGCGGCAGCGCCAAGGGCGTGACCGCCGCTAAGATGAAGACCCGCAAGTACATCCGTAACCGCGGTTACGGCGGGTCGGTCCGCACCGCGGACCAGGCCAAGGTCAAGAGCGTGTTCAAGATGCTCACCACCATGTGGAAGACCCTGACCAACGAGCAGATTCTTGCCTGGAACAAGCTCGCCCTCTCGCAGTCTGGCAGGTCCGTGCTGGGTACCAGCGCCAAGATTTCCGGATCCAACCTTTTCACCCGGCTGAACTACTGGGTTGTCACCCTGGGCGGCCAGCCCTTGGTAACTCCTCCGGAGCTGAGCTCCGTTGAGGCTCCCAGTGAGGCCACCGTCGTGTGCCGCGGCAACGTGTTTACCTTCCAGCTGGACCGCGCCATCGCCGACAACGGCGGAATCTTCCTGGTCAT
>Ga0310691_10005612_pt1 | contig 13648 bp, 11 predicted proteins | sample 176DNAGHGlowgp2_FD_203887 | JGI IMG/M metagenome (GOLD analysis project Ga0310691, IMG submission 203887) | Sheep rumen microbial communities from Palmerston North, Manawatu-Wanganui, New Zealand - 1766 DNA GHGlow gp2 (v2) (version 2) | ecosystem: Host-associated > Mammals > Digestive system >... | reverse complement strand
TCAACTGTTGGTGCGCCTACTGTGACTGAGCCATTGTTGTCAACCAACAAGACCTTCTCAAATTCAACAGTCTGCTGAGCCTCTGCATCCTTGATGTGATGCACGAAAAGCTTCTTGCCTTCTTCAGCCTTGAACTGCTGACCGTTAATTTCTACGATTACGTACATTTGTTGTTTTTATTATTTAAACGGGTTTGACCGCGAGGCGAAGCCAGCACGTGGCTCTCTTTTTCCAAGCCTCCTCGGCATAATTTTTTTCTTCTTTCGATTGCTCATTATGGCGCATAAAAATATGTCCATACGTGTGCGTATGAGCTAAATCGGATGCAAAATTACAACTTTTCCTCGGATTGGCAAAACCTTTCTACAACTTTTTTCGTTGAATATCATAAATTTAGATTCTTTCCCTGCGAATCCTTACCGTCGCACGATTCCTGTTTCCGTAAATCGCAAGTTGAAGAAACGAAAAGGCTACAAACTCCGAGAGCCTGTAGCCTTGTGTGTCTGAATCAAGAGGGAAGGGTTTATTTCTTCTTATAATTGTAAGTGCCGATAGTTACAGTCTGGTTGTTGTATTCAGCAGTGAAAGTGTAAGTATAGTTTGCACTCCAAGTCTTCTGCTGAAGTTCGTAGTCAACAAGAGCTGCGTAAGCCTTCCAGTAAGCGATGCGAGTGCTCACACGGTTGAGTGGATAATCCTCGTCGAAACTTTCCTTGATGCCTCTGTTCCTGAAAGCATTAGAAATAGCGTTGCCTTCAGTCTGTGTACCATCTATCGAACCGCCCTTGAAGCTGTATTCGATTTCCACCTTCTGGTCGTCGGTTCCAGAAGTAGGAGCGAAGGTGAATTTCTTGATTTCAGTTGACCTTCCATTGTAGTTGGCTGTGATGGTAGCGGTGTATGTGCCAGTCCAAGTTCTCTGGAGCAATTCAGCGTTTGAAACGTCGGCATATATTCCCCAGTACTTGATTCTTTCTGCAATTTCTTCTGGGTTCTTCCTCTCAGACCAGCTTTCCTTGATGCCTTGCTTCTTGAACTGGTCGAAAATAGCGTTCATTTCAGATTGGGTGAAGTCGTTACTACCCACCTTGAGAGTGTACTGGATGTCAACGCCGTTGTCATCATCGTCACTGCTGCATGATGAGAAAGTCAATGCGGTAAGGCCCGAAATGGCAAGGACTGCCAAGAGTCCAAAGATTTTCTTAAGATTTTTCATTTTGTTTGATTTTTTATGGATTGTGTTTAAAGTGTTTGATGACATAGGTTCATAAATCCCTGCAAAATTACGTAAAAATAGTTTTATCACAAAATTTTAGACCGTTTTCTTTCATCGCATGAGCTCGCACCCTTCTTTCCTTTCCCGTTCAAAACGCCTTTGCTGAACCCCAACTGAAGTTCCCTTGAGAACCCAAAAAACCGACGAACCTTCGAGAAAAGTAAAACGAGCGCCCGTTTTACTCAAAACGAGCGTTCGTTTCATCCAAAACGAGCGCTCGTTTTTTCTGTAAATCCCCAATGTCGTTTTTGTGGGTTTGAAAAGGCGTTTGTCTGAGTCCTCAATGGGGCTGTGGTTGATGCAAACAAAAGAGGCTGCACTGCCAAAACAGTGCAACCTCATTATGTATTATCTGCTGAACCTCTGTGGGAGGTTCGTCCAGATGTAGATGTATCGCAAAAATGGATTTGCGGGATTACTTCAAAGAGTAAGCGAATGGGTCCTTCTCGTCACCAGTCTCTTCTACGTTGAGCTTGTCCTCGCGGAGCAACCAGCCAAGTCCGAGGTTGAAATCCTTTTCAGCGAGTTTTGTAGTCTTCTTGATCTGCTTGTAAGTCAAGCTTGCATTTGCTTCTGCGATAGCATTCCAGATAAGACCTGCGATGTTACCTGCCTTTTCCTGCAACATAATAATTAAATTTATTTTAAAAAAGTTAAACTTACCTCTTTTTGTTAGAGGCTTACCTTAAAAATTCGACTGCAAAATTACATATTTAATTATTATATGCAAAACAAAAAGAGCAAAATATCTGTGTTCGCACACAATTATAACATCTTTTAACAAAAGGTGTTGCTAAAATGCTGTTTTTAAGAGCAATTCTGTTTGTGTACGAACACAAGGCGCATGTACTGCATTTTTAAAAATGTATGCGTTTAGTCCACGATTCCGAGTCCTGCACGGATATACATTTGCATCATGGCAATGGCACGATCGTTGTTTCCACCGTTCGGGATGATGATGTCGGCGAATTGCTTGGTGGGTTCAATGAACTCGTCGTGCATGGGCTTGAGTACGTTGCGGTATTTGCTGATGAGCATGTCGAGAGGATGTCCTCGTTCGGCGATGTCGCGCTGGATGACGCGGAGCAGGCGTTCGTCGGCTCCTGCATCGACGAAGATTTTCAGGTCCATCAGGTCGCGCAGGTTCTTGTCGTAGAGTGCCATGATGCCTTCCACGATGATAACATCCTTAGGCTCAACGTGTACGGTTTCTTCCAGACGCGTGCAAGTGATGTAGGAGTAAGTGGGCTGTTCGATGGCTTGTCCGCGGCGCAATTGCTCGATTTGCTTGGCAAGCAGTGGCCACTCGAAAGCGTCTGGATGGTCGAAGTTGGTCTGTTTTCTCACTTCCAGCGGGAGGTTCGATTGGTCGTTGTAGTATGAGTCTTGAGGGATGACTGCCACGCTGTTGTCGGGTAGCGACTCAATGATTTTCCTTACGACGGTGGTTTTTCCCGACCCTGTTCCGCCTCCAATTCCAATAATCAGCATAATGTTTTTGGGGTTTTAGTTGATTTATTTTGGTTTTTATTTGTTTTGCATACAAAATTAGGGCAAAACTTTCGGATTCACAAGAAAAAGCGTAACTTTGTCGCTCTTTATTAAATATAATAAGGTATAATTGTATTGTCGAATCTTCAAAATTGGGTCAATGAAAAAGATTGTTGCGGCATATTGTTTCTTGTCGCTTTTTGTGGCGACCGTCATGGCGCAGGGTGAAGCATCGGACTTCTTGAAGCAACTTCAGTCCATTGCTGGTGTTTCCGACATCAAGGCTTTGCAAAGCGATTTCTTCAAGGAGAAGTATGTGATGAAGATTGAGCAGAACTTGGACGGACAGGATGCCTCGAAAGGGAAGTTCAAGCAGCGTATTATCGTGGGACTGAGAGGACTGGACCGTCCGACGGTCATCGTGACAGAGGGCTATTTTGCGCATTATGCGTTGAGCCCTACCTATAAGGAGGAACTCTGCCAGCTGTTCGATGCCAACGTGGTGGTTTGTGAGTATCGTTATTTTGCCGAGTCGGTGCCGTCTGTGAGTGGTTTTCCGAATGACCCTCATTCCTGGGACTATCTGACGGTGGACAATTCTCTGAGCGACATCCACCATGTGCGTCAGGCAATGGGACAGGTGTTTAAGGGCAAGTGGATTAGCACGGGCATCAGCAAGGGCGGTCAAACCACGATGTTCTACCGTGCCACTTATCCCGACGATGTGGATGTGAGTGTCAGCTATGTGGCTCCTTTGAACAAGTCGGTGGAGGATGGTAGGCATGAGCCATTCCTTGCCAAGAAAGTGGGCGTGGAAGACGAGCGAGAGGAAGTGTTTGAGGCTCAGGAGGAGTTGATGGAACGCAAACAGCGACTCTTGCCTCGTTTTGAGCAATACGTGAAGGACAAGAATTATCATTTCAGCGTGAGTGCTGCTGATGTCTATGACTATTGCGTGATGGAATATCCGTTTGCGCTTTGGCAGTGGGGCACACCCGTTTCCTCGATTCCAGATGATGATGCTTCGGACGATGTGTGGTTCAAGAATTTCACAGAGGTGTCGAGTCCTGACTATTTTTCAAGCCCCAGCGACTTCACTCCGTTCTTCGTTCAGGCGGCTCGCGAGTTGGGCTATTACGGTTACTCACGCAAGGGACTGAAGAAGTGGCAGAGCGTGAAATCGACGAAGGGCTATTTAGGCAAAATCATGCTACCAGCGGGGCTGCGCGACATCAAGTTCGACAAGACGCTCTACAAGCGCACGGTGAAGTATCTGAAGGAGAACGACCCGAAGCACATCTTCATCTATGGCGAAATCGACCCGTGGACGGCAAGCGGTGTGGCTGGATGGCTCGACTGTTCGAAAAAGAAGAACATGCGAGTGTATGTGCAGCCTCGTGGCAGTCACCGTGCCCGCATTGGCAACATGCCAGAGGGGATGAAAGCGGAAATTATGTCACGACTGACAGAATGGCTGAAATAGTTTTGTCAGAACCCGTCTTTTGGCATGGGGTTTGCACAAATACATTTCCAAATGATGAAGATAAGGATTAATAGCAAAACAAAAAAGAGTAAAGGAAACTCATTCAATGAACAGTAACTATTCGCAGAAAATAACTCAGATTCTTCAATACAGCAGGGAAGAAGCTATTCGCTTGAATAATGACTACATCGGTCCTGAGCACATCATGCTTGGCATCATTCGTGATGGTGAGAACAAAGTGGTGGATGTGCTTCGCGACAAGTGTCATCTCGACTTGCCTGCCATTAAGCAGAGATTGGAATCGCGTTTGCGTAGAGATGTAAATGGTTCTGCATTCAATTATGCCTCGAAGGACATTGCTTTCAATGAGAAGTCCTCGGGTGTCCTGCGGCTTTGCATTCTGGAGTCGCGGCTCATGCGCAGCAAGACTGCTGATGTGGAACATCTTTTATTGGCAATTATGAAACAAAAGGACAATCTTCCAGCATTGATTCTGGAGGACAACAATGTGACTTATAATGAGTTGTACGACTCGTTCTCCCAGCCATCACTCGCTGCTCCAAAGGCGAATGTGGGTTTCGACGACGAGGAGGATGAGGAAATGGATGTGCCGCCACGCAGCCGTGGAGGACAGGGAGACAATCGTATGCAATCCACACGCACCGAGAAGAAGGGCAAAGGTACCGACACGCCTGCCATCGACCAGTTTGGCTTCGACCTCACCCGTGCAGCTCGTGAAGGAAAGCTCGACCCTGTTGTGGGGCGTGAAAAGGAAATCGAGCGCGTAGCTCAGATTCTTTCTCGAAGGAAGAAGAACAACCCTGTGCTGATTGGTGAGCCAGGCGTGGGAAAGAGTGCCATCGTGGAAGGACTGGCACAGCGCATCAACGAGCGCAAGGTGTCGAGAACGCTGTTCAACAAGCGTCTCATCACGCTCGACATGACCAGTGTTGTGGCTGGAACCAAATATCGTGGACAGTTTGAGGAACGCATGAAGAGTATCATTGCGGAACTCAAGGCGAATCCCGACATCATTGTCTTTATCGACGAAATCCACACCTTGGTGGGTGCGGGAAACCAAGCAGGCACGATGGATGCAGCCAACATGATGAAGCCAGCGCTTTCGCGTGGTGAACTGCAGTGCATCGGTGCAACCACTTTGGACGAGTATCGCAAGTCGATTGAGAAGGATGGTGCGCTCGAACGTCGTTTCCAGAAGATTATCGTGGAACCTACCACGATGGAGGAAACACTTGAGATTCTGCACAACATCAAGGACCGATACGAGGAGCATCACAATGTGACTTACACGGAGGAGGCACTTCAGGCATGTGTGAAACTCACCGAGCGTTACGTCACCGACCGCCATTTCCCAGATAAGGCGATTGATGCCTTGGATGAGGCTGGCTCGCGCGTACATATAAATAATGTATCTGTTCCGAAGGAAATCGAAGAGAAGGAGAAAGCCATTGCGGAGGCAAATGCCAACAAGGAGAAGGCGGTGAAGAACCAGAACTATGAGTTGGCTGCCAACTACCGCGACCGTGTGGTTCATCTTGAGAACGAATTGGAAGAGATGCGTGCGCAGTGGGAGGCTTCGTTGGTAGAGAACCGCGAAACCGTTGATGAAGAGAAGGTGGCTGAAACCGTCGCCCTCATGACAGGCATTCCTGTGCAGCGCATGGCAGCAGCCGAGGGAGTCCGTTTGAAAGGCATGAAGAGCGAACTGAAGTCGAAAGTCATCGGTCAGGACCAAGCCATCGACAAGTTGGTGTCAGCCATTCAGCGAAGTAGAGTGGGGTTGAACGACCCGAACCGTCCTATCGGCACTTTCATGTTCTTGGGCCCTACTGGAGTGGGAAAGACCTACCTTGCCAAGAAGTTGGCTGAGCACATGTTCGGCACTTCGGATGCGCTGGTTCGTATCGACATGTCGGAATACATGGAGAAGTTCACCGTGAGCCGACTCGTGGGTGCCCCTCCAGGCTACGTGGGTTACGAAGAGGGTGGTATGCTCACCGAGCGTGTTCGTCGCAAGCCTTACTCCATCGTGCTGTTAGACGAAATCGAGAAGGCGCATCCTGACGTGTTCAATATCCTCTTGCAAGTGATGGACGATGGACGATTGACGGATTCCAACGGACGCACCGTCGATTTCCGCAACACAGTCATCATCATGACATCCAATGCCGGTACGCGCCAGCTGAAGGAATTTGGCCGTGGCGTGGGATTTGCAGCCATGCAGGGAGTGAACGACAAGGAGATGTCGCGCTCCGTGGTTCGCAAGGCACTCGAAAAGCTCTTTGCTCCTGAGTTCCTCAACCGCATCGACGAAATCATCACCTTCGACCAGCTCGAACTCGATGCCATCATCACCATCATCGACCAGGAGATTGCTCCGCTTCAGCAGCGCATCGAAAACCTCGGTTTCCACTTCTCCATCGATGCCGAAACCAAGCGCTTCATTGCCGAAAAGGGTTACGACAAGCAGTTTGGTGCCCGTCCACTTCGCCGCGCCATCCAGTCGCACCTTGAAGATGGTCTTTCCGAACTGATTGTGGAAAACGACATCGAGCAAGGCAGCACCATCGTTGCCAAACTCAACGAGGCAAAGGACAAGGTTATCTTCGAAGTGATGAAGAATGAGTAACGGCGTTCTAAATTGCAATAGATCATATAAATAATGAATATGTAAAGTGCTCCATCTGTTAGAAGGATGGGGCACTTTTTGTGTTTCTGTATGGCAAAAGGAATGAGATATTATTTCAGCATAAAGACTGGAATAAGATGATTTTTCGGAACTTTTGCGTGAAATTGATTGCTTTCTCCGATAATTGTTGTATCTTTACAACCAAGTTTACCAAAACATATATGCCAATGAATTAATAGAAGATAAAAAGTAATATAACATAAGACTGAACGTCCACTTTTGATTCTTGTTTTCCGACAATTGGGGAATTAGACAACGATTACAGAGCAAAGTGCTGCTATTTTTGTCTCAGTAATAAAGTTTTTCTGCAATTCTTACTTCATTTAGGATTCTTTTTAGTATTTTTGTGTCGGTTTCCGCTTCAAATGCAGTTTCTGAAGACACATTTGCAAAGAATAAGCATTCGCTATTCATTCAACACATGGAAATATAGAAGACCTATTCAATTAATACAGTCAAATCGCATGGGTTCGATATTCATCATACAAGGCATCCTGATTTACATTTACGCCTTTGACCATAATCCGCCGCACATCCATGTTCGGAGCGGTACGGACAATTTCTCCATCACCATCCAAGACCGTGTGATTGAGGGTAAGGCCCGATCCAAGTCGGTTAAGATTGTCAACGACTTCATAGACGAGCACGAGGCTGAGTTGATGGAGCTTTGGGGCAGGGCACAGCGCGGAGAGAAGATAACTAAAATAAAATAAAGGAGGACAGATTATGTTACTGACGATTACAGATGTAGAGTATTTGGGCGACTACACGTTGCTCTGTACGTTCAGCACGGGCGAGCGCCGCAAGGTGGACCTCACACCTCTGCTTTCGTATCCTGCTTTCGAGGAACTGCGCGACAAGAACGAGTTCATCCAGTTCGGCCTCGACCAGACTATCTTCTGGAAGAATGGTGCCGACATAGCCCCTGAAAGGCTTTATGAGCTTGGCGTGGTGGCATAATATTTAAGGTATGGTATAATCACAAAATTGATAATCCGATGGACAGATAAAAGATAATAGGACATAAGACTGAACGTCCACTTTTGATTCTTGTTTTCCGACAATTGGGGAATTGAAAGAAAATGTAGCAAGAACTGAAGTAGATGGTTCACGCCGTTCGGCGTGGGCATTTACTCGTTTAAGCAGTTTAGGCTTTCCCCAATGCCTCAGATACGCAAGCGAAGTAGATTGCTTGATTTCCATTACCCTTAGAAACAGACTTCAACGTTGGATATACGTTAGAAGATTTGTATTGAGAGTTCGGGAAAAAGTAATTCTTGGCATATCGATTAAAGTTTGCTCTCAAAAAGCGGAACATCAAAACCTTGGAGGATTTTCTTTCACTCACATCAGGCGAATTGCTGGAGTTGGAAAACGTCGGCTACGAAACATTGCTTCGCACTAAAAAGGCATTGAGTAAGTTGGGGATTGATTGGTGAATTTGTTATGACAATCTGGCCTTTTATTTATTTGTGTATTATACCTTGATTGTTTTATGGAAAATGATTATTTGGAAATAGCAAACAGGATTGACAAAGTAGAGCGGTATGTTGAAAAGAAGAAATGGCCGTGCTTGTGTCCCAATTGCCAAAAGACTGCAATCAATAGCCATCTGCTTCAGCGGAATGGGATTTTGGATAATGTTGCAGAAAATGGGCATCTCTATGAAGCACGGATAAAGGATGTCTATCGTCGGATAAATGATGATAAGATTGTAGAGATAAAAAAAGTTGGGATTAGACAGGCAATCTCCTATCCCCTCTTTTGTAGTGAACATGACAGCATTATATTTAGGCCTATTGAAGGGAAGTCTATTAATTTTGATGAATATCATTCTCAACTCTTATTTTCATATCGGAGTTTGTGTTCTGAAGTAAGAAAAAAAGAGCTTAATATAGAAAGATTTGATAGAGTTTTACCTGAAGGTGAAGACAAATTTGATTTGTTACTTGGCACTAAATTGGGGCTGTGCGATTTGATGTACTACAAAGAACTGTTTGAAAAGGAATTTGTTAAACCACAAAATATTTTTACCTTTCTTCATTTAACATATCCGTTTATTCCCGTCTTTGCATCTGGCGTATCAACTTATTTCCAACTTAATGGCACTTTTGTGGATTTCACAGAGGGAATTCAAGAAGACCAAATATCAGACATTTTCTTTATAAACTTAATTCCTCTGAGAAATTCCACAGAAATAATTATTGGCTATAATAATGGTCATGCAAATGACAATCTCTTGAAGTTCATACAATCATGGAAGAATCTCTCAATGAGTCAACTCTTCAATAAAATAATAGACTTGTTCAACAATAGTTTAGAAAGTTGGGGAATGTCTCCGTCTTTTTATGGAAGATTATTGGCTAATAACTTAATAGAGTGAAGCAAAGGAATAATAATTCAAGGCAATGCTGCGCAGGTGGAAATGGGTTCCTTGGTCTGATTATTTTGATTTCTATTATACAGTTGACATGTTGGGCGAATTAAAATGGGATCCCATAATACATTTTGGAGATGATAGCTTCGGGCTTTATCCAAGACCTTTACAAATGATAGTTTTGTCTGCATTGTCTTCTGCGCTATATATGCAGGGATAGTTTCTGTTTCCGACACATTTACTTCCTGACGCTTCTTTCTTTCAATTTTCCTGAGTTTACTAACTCGTTCAATAAGATTGGTGAAACAGAAATAAGGCTGATTTGATGGATTATACAAAAGTTCATCATACGCATTTAGACAAGTCAATAAGTTAAGAGAGTCGACATCAGCTTTCTGTCTTATTTGTACAGTATTACTTTTCTTCGTTCCAATTTTATATACTTGACTATCATACAACAGAATCCCTTTAACAGGAGAAATTGGCATAAAAACAAGAGAGCCAACTAAGGCTGGCCCTTGATTGTATATATTTTGTTTATACAGAAACGGATTGAACTGGCTAACAGGATTGTCTGAAGTCAAGAAAAAAGAATCAGGAATAGATATTTCTAATACCTTATATCGTAAATCCAGTAATGACATTGTCATCGATGCCGCATGTTTTAGGCTCGCAATATGTGGCTTTATGTCATTTGTGATTACCAAATTAGGAAATATGTTCTGAATTTGCGCATTTAGTTCTTTTAGGATATTACTCGACAGCTCTTCTGTTCTTTTTGCAAAAGTTTTAGTCCTTAATATCTGCAATCCAATAAACGAGTATAAGAACTGAAATTCTTTAGGAGGTAATAGTTCCTCACCGTTTTGAATCAGTTCTTTTATAGCTACAGATGCTCCTTTTTCAATGATGCCAAAAGTTGCTTCTATTGTTTGCTTCCCAGATTCAATGAAGTCTTTGTTATCATAATAGTAATCTTCGCTGGCAGTATCTTTAATCGAAGACGGTTTAACGATTTTCCAGAGGTGAATCACATACTTTCCAATTGATTTTCCATCATTAGAAAAGTTCCTTTGGTAAAATTGTGGAACAAGATGTTGATTTTTATTATTAGGCATGATATAACATTTGTGTTGAATTTTTACAGGTGAATGGATTCCTAATCGTTTTTTCTTTCCGATTACACCTTATAGCAAAAATTTTTTGAACACTTACGTTGACTTTTATTTTCTGCACCTATTATTTATGTACATACAGGTGCTTAGCCCAAATCCGTGGATTCTCACCAACTGTTTCTGCACCTATTTTTGTATGTACATACAGGCTTAGAAACCGTAGTTACCGTAGTTGTAAACTGTTTCTGCACCTATTTTTGTATGTACATACAGGCGACCAGTACCAGTTACTGTCCATGCCTTAACTGTTTCTGCACCTATTTTTGTATGTACATACAGGCACGAGTCTGGCACCTGCTTCGGGATAGAACTGTTTCTGCACCTATTTTTGTATGTACATACAGGGTATATCACATAACTCTTTAATAAATGCAGGGTTTATGCGCGTGTATCTTGTAGAAAACACTAACGCAAAGGCGAAACAGATCCTACATAATCTTTCGACATAGTGGGGGAACGCCTCTATCTGCTGCCCATTGCTGGGATTACAGACTGCATTTGTGGATGTTTAATCCTAACTGGCGAATTCATCGACCAGTCCTTAGTTTTTTCTTTGTACTCTTTGTTGCCAATATTCTTTCTCAGAATGTTTAGCGCACCGTTTTGGTCGGCATTGATATATCGTCCTGTACTACTTTTGAATAGTCCACGCTCCATACGCACGCCTGCGTACCGTTCGTGGTGTCCTATTTCTTCCATAGCCAAGGCATCGCATTTTGATGTATGACTTTCTTCTTGTTCCACATATTCTATACCTGCCATCTCGCATTTGTATTTCAGTTTCGATTGCAGCATATAGAATGGTATCTGCACAAACTTCTGGTTGTTTGTCTTTCCAATGTTCACTTCTTGTTTCCATCCCTTGTTCCGTCCAACAACCAACTTGCCAATGTTCTGCTCTATCAGCATGTCAACGATGGCTTTGCTGGTGGTATGCATAAAGGTGTCAATATAACGGTTACGCTTATCGTACATCGCCGTCGTTCGTTTTGTCCCCTTTTTTATGCTTTGCTTGTCCTTGATGCTTGAAAAGCGAGCCAGTTCTTTATTGAAGTATTGATTGTAGCTTTTAAGAACTTTTCCGCTGAATAGGTAGCATCCTTTTGGTGTAACGACTGTTGCCAAATTATCTATACCAAAGTCAATAGCCGCTACATTGTCATAAGCCGCTGTCTGATTATCTAATTCTACATTATATACAATCTCTATGGTCATGAAAAACTTCTCAGGCAAAATTCTAACCATCTTACACCCTTTTGTAATTCTTTCTCTATATAGTCCCCATTGTGGTATTGGTATACCAACACCAGGCATACATCCAAAGGTAATTTCACCATTGTTATTTATTCTACAATCATGATTATATCTAACTTGCACGACATTCATTCCACCTCGCTTATGGAATTTTGGAAATTCTGGTTTCGCTTTAAATTCCTCGGGGTGTACTTTCCATTTTGCAATAGCCTTAAAGAAACCTTTGACATTATCTGATACTTGTTTTACGACATAATCAGCTATGTCACGGCGCATTAACTTGAAATTTATCTCGCCTTCTAAATTCGTCACACCGTACATGTGCTCCCTCAACTCGCGATGATACATCCACACACCTTCTTCCTCACCTCTTTTCCTCATCTCATATAGAGATTGATTATAGAGGTTGTTGCTCAATTTGCAAAGGTCTTCGACCTCTGCAATGGGCTTTATACGGAATCGTTTGACAAGTTGAATCATTAGGTATGTAAATTTGATTGCAAAAATACGAATAATATGGAAAAGTATCGCAGCCTAAACCAATAAATTTAGCAAAAAGAGACTAATTTCGTGTTTTTTATCTCCAAAGTAGTACATTTTGTATCGACATATCGGTTTTTATGTGTATCTTTGCCTCTAAGCAAAGGCAAAACAATGGCAATACGTATTCAATACTTCTCAGAAACAACGCTCTGTCACCTAAAACCACAACAGGGATTGTCAGAGCGTTACCAACGTCGCGCTATTGATGTGGTGCTGGCCTGTAAGTTGACACATGCTTATGGTAAGTATCACTTGGCGATGCTTCATAGAGAGTTGTTCATGAGTGAAGAGAAGACTTCCTATCAGCAAGCGGAACGGATGGCGGGAATGATGAATCAGTTGACTATCATCCATTCCTCACCGTTGGACTTCTTGCACACAAAGGAGGAAAGCGTGGATGAATGCATTGATACCTACAAGGAGTTCAGACAACTTGTGGATGAATATTCTGATGAGTATTTCGTGCCAAGCATTGTGGAGGAGTTCTGCAAGAAGGTCTATGCAGACGAAGAACACTTCATCTTCTTCAAGCCGTTCTGCAATCTGTATTACTCTGTCTATGCCGATGCGTTGCTATGGTATCAGCAAGGGAAGATAGACTACGAGACGTTCTGTCGGGAATTCCAAGAACTCAGTTGGATGGATGGCAAACGGACACCGCTCAACGGAAAGAGATTGAGAATGTATATTGCATCAATGCGAGAGGTGGTTGATTTCTACAAATCATTGCTATAACTTAACCACATAACTCAGTCCCACCACGTCATTAGCTTATACTCCCCTTCCTATCAGCAGAAAGAACAGACAATCTCTATCACACCACATCAACAGTTTAGTTTCCAAGAATTGTGTTGACGATTGCTACCACATCTGATATGTCGATGTTGTTGTCTTCGTTCATGTCGCCATATTTTGGTACGTTCGTGAGAGAGTTGTCACCGAGGATGTAGTTGACCATCAGGACGACATCGGAAATGTCAACTCTGCCGTCGAGGTTGACATCGCCTTTCAGTCCGGAAAGTTCGATGTTGGAGATGGTATAGCTGTTGCTGGTGGCACTGCTGTCGAATGTTACATTGAAAACCAAATAGACGATGGCTGTGTTGTCGTTCATATCTCGGTATTTCAAGGCTTCGCGGATGGTGCGACGAGTGCCGTCGCTGTTGGCATTGGGAAATTGTCCTACTGTTACCGACTTGTTGCTTTTCGTGAATTCTGCAAAGACAACGGTGTTGTTGCCAAAAACGGCGGCATTGCCGTTGGGCTGGAACCAATGCCCAAAGTCGGGGTTGGTGGTTCGTCCTGTTTCTTGCAAACTGCCATCGGCATTGGCGGCATA
>Ga0310691_10005607_pt1 | contig 13655 bp, 19 predicted proteins | sample 176DNAGHGlowgp2_FD_203887 | JGI IMG/M metagenome (GOLD analysis project Ga0310691, IMG submission 203887) | Sheep rumen microbial communities from Palmerston North, Manawatu-Wanganui, New Zealand - 1766 DNA GHGlow gp2 (v2) (version 2) | ecosystem: Host-associated > Mammals > Digestive system >... | reverse complement strand
ACAAAACTGAATAATAACCCACCGTTTGAAGTGGGACAAAGGGGCAAGGAACACCGGCGTATAAAGTTTGGTATTTCGTTAATAACAATGGGCCATGACAATTTAAAGTGAGGTAATTAACATGAAAAGAAATGAATTTGAAATGTCAATCAAAATGGTGGGCGTTATGTTTACCGAACGTTTATATGCTTTACGTTCGTCATTTAGATACGCAAGAACATTCGACGAACTTGACACAGCACACGGCGAAATGATCGATTTAAAAGAAATCGCCGTTTCAACTCTTTATAAAATGTGTGCGCCTTTCGTGCACATTACACCGGAAACCGTTGAACTGTTAAACGTACGTGACAAATACGTGCGCGAAATCAACAACATATGCGATACGTTATCACGATTAGACGACGCGCGTTTTGAACAGTTAAAAGCTAAAGGTTTAAAGAGGTGATACACATGAGCAAACAGTTGCCAATTAACTATGTAGAGGCAAAGGAAAAAGGCAAACGTAAATTTCAACAGGTTGCGACAATGGCGATGTCAAGAGATGATTGTATTGACTGCATAAAAACCTGTAAAGCGCACGCGTTGGAATGTTACAACAAAGATTTCATATACAGGATAACTACCATATATGACAACAATGAACGTGAGGAAACAATTATATGAACGATAGATTTTCAGGGCCTACAGTTAAAGCATTTGTATCTGTTTTAGCTTTAAGCACGCCTTTAAAGATCTTTTCAGAAACAGACGATAAAATAATATACGGTCGGTGCTACAAAGGCGCCGACCGTGACGTAACATTTGAAGCGTTCAGCATTAACGAATTATTTGATAAGTTCGGTGAATACATTGTTGACTATTCGGCCATACGCGACAACATGTTATACATTGAAATTATAAAGGAGTAACCAACATGAAACCACACTATTATTACGGCGTTGACGCGTATGGAAATTTACACGCGTTCAAATCAAAGGGGTACCGGTCAGAACTGATTGACGCTGACAAAATACGCCCGCTGTCGTTCGTTGAATATCAGAAAAAAGTCAATCGGTCAATTTCGGTGTATTTGTTGGTTCACAACACAAACGATTTTGACACGTATAATCTTATTAAAGTTAAAGTTAAATAAAGGAGAATAAACCATGTTTGACGCAAGTATTATATACGCAATAGCAAACGAAACAGGCACACCGGTAACCACAAACGGCGAATATTTTGCCGATCTTGACAGCGCGATAAATGACGCAAAGCAGAACAACAACGAAACATTATACAGCATGATGAAAAATAATTATGCCGTCCTGTATAAAAATAAATACACCGAAACAATCAAACGTGTATTGTTTAAACAGAACACCGATATAAGAACACAGTTTTACGCAACTAACGACGGCGTTGTTATATCAAACGTATACGACAACCCAAAGTCATTATTAAATGAGTTATACGGGCGTAATTATACTCCGGTGTATATGTCTATACACAATGATTTCAAAATCTGTGTTGATACATTCAACGACGACACCGACGAAACATCATTCGAACCTATAGAACATTTAGAGCTGAAAGTATACAACCTTTATTAAGGAGTGAAAACACATGGCCATGAAATTGAATGCCGTCGAAAAGGCGAACGACAGCATTTTACGACAGTATAACAATCAGATAGAAAAATCTGTTCGTCAGTTAGGTTTGAACCACACGACAACGCAAAACCTTATTAACGCCGCCGTACAGATATTTGGCGCCGGTAACATGAAAACAATGAAAATCACGCGCGTGTTATCTGAAAGTCAGTTAAACAAAAACACCGGTGAAATATACGGTATTCCACAGATAGCACGTAACCGTGCAACACTTTCGCAAACGGCAAAGGCAAAGGAATTACGCGCGACAACACAATACACACGCGGCGAATTAAAAGGCAACTATAAAGCGCTGTATGACGTATCTAAACAATATCAACGTGCAATACGTCGTGCCGAGCAAAAAATCAGAATGAATATACCAGATTATATAGCCGACTTGACGGCAACGGAACCAAACGCGGCGAATAAATATGTACAATCACAACTGACACAAGATGTGATTAATCAGCAAACCATGTATGATGATTTAGCGTCAGAAATATTTGAAGCGTATGAGGACGCAAAAGAGTCCGGAGACGACACGGGCGAATTTGAAACGTTCGCGCGTGGTTTCCATGACAAACGCAAAATTGATGACAATGACGCAATGTTGACGTGGTTAGAGGAACAGCGCAACAAACTGTTACGCGAAAAATCACAGCTTGACCGTCAAGAGGAAAACTATGCACGTTTCCGAGTTGATGAGTTGGAACGCATACGGCGCGACATAGATAATGGCGAATTTGAGGATATTTTATAAGTAAAGGAATGGAAAACAATGACGGGTTATAATGTAACGTGGTACAACGGAAATAATTTTCACACAGCAATAACAAAAGAAATGTTAATAACCCGTTCTGGAAAAAAGATTACAGCGAAATCAAAACCGTATATAAACATCGGCGCCGGTTTCGACTGTGAAACTTCACAGTTTGCAAATCATAATCAATACGATAAGAAAAGCAAAGAATACAAAAACGCGCTAAAATCATTTGTCTACATATGGCAATTCAGCGTCGGAAATGATGTATATTTATGTCGTGATTATGCATTATTAGAGGATTTTTTAAACGATCTTGACACCGCGTGTGCCGTGCATACCAACGCTAAGTTGATTATATGGGACGCAAATATAAACTATGAATACAGCTATTTCAAACCGATTTTTCGGAACAGAATAACCGCGGTTTTTGCGCGTTCAAAATCCGATATATTAACATTCTCTTACGGTTCACATTTGGAGTTTCGCGAATGTATCGGCGTGTTTGGTTCGTCACTTGACGACATTGCAAAGAAACACACAACCACGCAAAAGCTAACCGGTGACATAGATTATAATTTAATCCGTACACCCAAAACACCGCTAACTACAACGGAAATACACTATTGTATAAACGATGTAGCGATATTATCAGAACTGACGGCACACGCACATAATGAATATACAATAAAACACAAAAAGATACCGTTAACACAAACGGGAATAGTCCGGTCGGAAATTTCCGACGCGTATGCGCCGTTTCATATGCGCGAAAAGATTTATGCAACAACGCGCAAATTGATCGGTACACAGTCCGAATACAACACATTCCGGAAATACGTATACAGCGGCGGTTTAACCCACAGCAATTATTTTTACGTCGGTAAAATAATACACAACATCAAATGCAAAGATTTAACAAGTGCCTACCCTTGGGCGCTTAATGCCTTTAGTTATCCCGCAGGCGAACTGATACACGCCACACCGGACGAATACAAAAAAGCGTTTACCCACAAACATTATTTTTTCCTTGCAACTCTGAAGAATGTCAAGTCAAAATCAACCCATTCCACATTGTCAATGCACAAATCAATAAAAATGGTCAATCCAATCATAGACAATGGCCGTATACATCAGTGTAAAATACTTCAAATGTGGTTTACGGAAATCGACTGGAATAATTTTAAATTGATATACGACTTTGACAAAGAGAACAGCGAAATAAACGACGTGTATTATTTTACATCATCGTCGCGAATACCACAGAAAATACTTGACGTCATGAATAAATGGTATGAACGTAAAACGATCTTAAAACCGTTGACCGATAAAGCAACACACGGACACGACGCCGACTATAAATCAAACGTCAAGGAATATAAACGCCTAAAGGCTTTAATCAATTCAGTATACGGTATGTTTGTTACGGCCTTGTACGATACTGAAATCAAATGGAACGACGAAATCAAAGATTTGTCCGAAATAAGCAACGAATGGGACGACGCGCAAAAAACAATATTTAATCCATGGTGGGGGTATTACTGCACAGCGCACGTACGCGCCCGATTAATTGAATGCATTGCAAAGTTTCCCGACGATATATTGCAATACGACACAGATAGTATATACCACAAAGAAAATCCCGAACTGGAAAACTACATAACCGAAATAAACAAGCGCGTACGCCGAAACAACGTTCGCGTGTTGTCGTCTTCATATTGTTACGATTTGGGCGAATGGGACGACGACGGATTTTATGTTGATTTTGTTTCACTCGGTTCAAAAAGATATATCGGACGCTATGAAAACGGCGACATTAAAATTACATTCGCCGGCGCTAATGAGGACGATATAAAAACCAACGCGAAAAAAGCAAACATGGACGTTATGCGATATGCAATGAACATAAACATAGACGAAACAATCAGTAATAAAACAGGCGCATATCATTTTGACGGCGTGTACACGGCACCGGTAACAGACTATAAAGGGGAAACAACCGATTGTACAACGTACGGTTGCACAACGGTCAAAACGGTACAATTCAAAGCGCAAATGTCCCACAATTTCAAATATCTGAAACAACTTTATGCGTCAACCCACAAATAAGACAACCAAAAGGAGAATAAACCATGAATGCAATAGACATAAAACGCGCACAACAAATTTTTCGCGAAATCGTACATGAGGAATACCGCGGGAAATATTTAGATTTAAGCGCTAACCCAATCCAATATGGTTACAACATTTTCAACTCATACCGCGCCGGCGGTAAAACAACGAACGACATAATTTTTATGTTGATATGTTACCATTATTTCAATAAAACATCAATGTACTGTCGTTCCGGTTCCCGTGCAACACGTGCAAAGGCCGTCAGCACATTGTGCACGGCCATGAATACCACAGTTGACGACACGGGGCGTAATTATGTACAAAGATGTACAAACGACGCATACACATGGATTGAATACCATAGCAATACAAAAACGTTCCGGCTACTGAAAACGCCCGAAGACGAAATAAAAAAATGTCCTATTTTTATGTACGTCACAAATGTCAACGACGACGCCATGTCATTGAAATCCGGTTTTGCTGACAATAACTGTGATATAATGTTGTACGACGAATTTATTGACGACGAAACAAACGCGTATACTGTAATAAAGTTTCTGAATTTAATTTCAACCGTTTTTCGTTTACGTCACAAAACAATAGCAATAATGAACTGTAATTTGTCGGTAGGTAGTCCGGTAATATTACGAACATTTGGCATATATGAAAAGGTGTTAAACCAAACAACTCCGTTCATGATTTACCATACAAAAGCGGGCATGAAAATTGCTGTAACATGCCTTGAAACAAAAGACGAATTTAACAATGACAGATCACGCATGAATGAAACATACTTTAATTTCGACACGCACATTGATGGACTTGAAAATATCCGCGGCGCGTCTATATGTCATGAAAGTTACAGGGAGTTACCGCCCGACATAGACGAACAATGCACCGTCCCAACGGGATTATACTATTATTCATGCGGCCAGTTTTTTGAAGTCTATCAAATAGAGTCGCCAACGTGGCAAAGCATGTTTTACATTAAAGCATGCATTGAACCTGTGCACGACCGCGAACATCTAACCATAACAGACGATAAACTCTATGCATTTGACAATCCATACACATACGCGTCTATAGGGCGTGACTTCAAAATATGCTGTGACGTCGCGCGCAAAGTACGCCGCAATGACGTATGTTTTGATGATTTCATGGCGTATGTATGTATAAAGTCGTTTTATGATCTTTACAAAATCCCCGAATTAATTTAAAGTGAGGTGATAAAATGCGAATGATAATAAAACCGGCTGACAATGTATTTGATACCGTGAACGTTGATATAAACGACATACGAAAAATGTATCTGTCGGAAAACGGTTTAACAATCGAACTTAATGATTTATTCGATAATATACGCGTTATCAAAATAGACGCGCTATTATCAGAATATGAAATAGACATAGAGGAATAACCACCGCCCATAAAAACCCGCGCCCTGTAGCAAACAACGCTGTAGGAACGCGGGTTTTAATGCTGTAGAAATAACCCGCGCCCCTGTAGCTTTTTCGCTGTAGGAACGCGGGTTTTAATGCTGTAGAAATAACCCGCGCCCCTGTAGCTTTTTCGCTGTAGGAACGCGGGTTAATACTATAGTATAAGTCCACGCCTAAAACCGTCTATAATCATTTGTTTTTCACGGGCGGTCATGTTTCCAGTAATGTTTGCGTCAAGTATTTGTGTGTATCCGTCACCCTGTGTTAGGGTTAGGGACTTGTTACACGGTAAACCGTACTGCCGTTTGTATTCGGTTGGTATTGCTACTAATGAGTTACCCTCATTATCAATAGTCGCCGGACGGGAAATTTTAATGTATACGTGATACAATCCGGCAATGTTTGAACCGTCACCCATTGTGCCTTTGCTTTCGGTATAGTTTGCATTTAATGCGCAAACTGTACCTAATACCGCCGTGCCAACATTAGCAACACCGCCCGCCGATGGGTTAGCAATACTTGCAATTGATCCCGCGGTATTAATTAGGTTACCTAATACGGCGGCGGCTTTCATTCCGACAGCTTCGGCGGCAAACGGTAAATCAATAGACGCGTTACCGCCTAATTCAGTTACTACGTTACCGTCGGCACGTACTATGCATTTTAGTGTTCCGGTGTAACCGTTTATGTACATTTCGCCACTAATGGTTCGTCCCATACACCACGGCGGCAATGTAAACCAACCACACAACGGAATGTACATTGATAAATTGGTATATGGTGCATAGTCACGGAAATCATTGAATGTTTTCGGGATTGTTATTGATGGCAAACTAACCGCGCCATACTGTGTTAGTTGTGCCGACTGTATAGGGTTGTCACTTTCATCTTTTAATGTTGTGCCCGCTATTACAAAATCATGCAACACGCCGTTTGTAAATGTTGATGTCGGGAAACAAAATAATTTGTATGATATAAGATTTTTTAAAACGTCTTTACCTGTTGCGACATTGTCCCAATTTCCCAATGCCGTTTTTAGTTTTGCTGTCGGGACATTTACATAGTAGGTTGTAACACCGCTACCATAGAATTGTGCACGGCTTTCCATGTCTAACAGTTCGTCGCCGTTTCCGCCGCCGCCGGACGGGGGATTTACAGGTACGTCGTGTTGATTACCTTTATTATATGAATAATTATCGAAATCACTTTTATCATTTACGCCGCCGTAACCCGTAACGTAACCGTCAATAATTATCGGTTTATAAAGTTTATCGGTGTAAAACCAAACGCCGGACATCATTTTTATACGGTTCAAAGAGTCAAGTGTGTTAGGAACACATGTTAATGTAATAGGACTATATGCGTTCCATTGTTCACCGGAATGAAAATATATACTATATGGCAAATTATTTGCGTAAACGCCGTAATAATCCATTCCGTGTGACCAATAATCAACACTATCCGGTATAGGTACACCGTTTGGTGAAAATGAAAATTTGTTACTGTTGCTATCGCGTAAAGCGTCAAAAAGCTGACCCGATGTATCAAATAAATAACCACTGCTACCGCCGTGATAATATTCGTCGCATATTGACGCAAAATAATATGAACCGTTTAATGTTGGTAAAATTATATACGGTTTAATTTGTTCACCTGTACCGTGTCTATGTTCATCATCTACGTTTATGGCTTTAAAATTTTCGCCGCCGTTATCTTGAAAATAAATATCACAAGTTAAATCAAATGCCTTTCCAACATCTAACCAACTAGCGGCCTGTCGCGTTTGCCAATCATTACCCCAATAAGTTCTAAATGCACTTGATGTGTTAGCAGGATTTGCAATATACATAACAAACTTTTTAACGTCCATGTTCGTTACTATGCACGCGTTACTTGTTGCCGGATTTACAAACGTACCTAAAGAGTTACCATAAAGCCATAGCGTTTTTCCGTAAAGTCCTACATCATAACCGTCGTCACCCTGTTCCATAAGAACATATGAACCACTTTGACTAAAAACATATGGACTTCTAGAAACCGCCGAATAAATACCCGTTGTTTCCGCTTTTGGATTTTGCCAAAAGTCGGTACTTGCTGAACAATAAACAAAATCAAGTATTTCCGCCATTGTATGATTTACTAATGCGTCTGATATACCGATTGTTGTATATGTGCCGCCGCTGTCTTGTAAATTAACTGTACTTTTTAATGATATTGCACTCATTTATATAACCCCCATTATAGTAGTCCAATCTGTACCGATTAATTCCGTTGCACTTTTTAACATTTTCGTTTCAACCTTATTGGGTATTGGGTAAATGTCGTCAGTTAGATATGGATTATATTTTGTTTCTGACCTGTTCACGTTTTGTGTTGTACCGTAAATTGAATTTTTCCAACTGGAAAAAGCGTCAACGGTACAGGTTACGTAATTAATGCCGTCATTTAAAGTTTGGTTTGTAATCCAATAATTACGACCGAAAACGTCTGTAACAGAATTGGCGGCAATGTAACCGCCTTTTATTTTAAAGGTTGGATTTAATACATCACACGGATATACAACCGACGCCCCCGTTTTTGTTGACACGGTTGTATAAGTTTTGTTTACGTCAAAATATTCGTTTGAAGTGTTTGCAAATGTGATTATCATCTATATCAACTCCATATTTGCATACGCGCGGCAAATCGTTTCTATCATATTCATACGTAAACGCATTGACAATTCATCAGTTATCATACTCTGATTTGTCATGACGCCGATGTTCCCGTGTGTGTTTTCTGTCCGTGTGTTGTCGGTTTCTGTTTTGCCGTATGATTCTGTTTTATTCTGTGGAATGTATGGGTTTTGCGCGTTTACGGTATCGTCGGCGACCTGTTTAATTTCGGACGTGATCGGGGCGCTTGACGGTGCACCGGTTTCACCGTCGTCTATGATTGTAGACACTTTATTGTAATTCTCTATCGGGTTATATTCGGCGTAAATTGCTGTATACATGCGTTCGAAATCGTGCGTGTGTATGCGTACAAATCTTTGCCAATCAAATGCGAAATCGACTACAGATTCGGCGCTGTAACATGTAAAGTTTCCGTAGTCGTGTATCATGGTATACATGATGTCGGAACCGGAAATTTCCATTTCATTGTCTTTGCCGCTGAACAAAACTATTTTGAAAAAATCCGTACTAAATGAACCGGCGGAATTAAGCGCGTCAACCCATTCAGAAAAGGTTTTTCGGTTCTTGAGTGTTGGAATGTTCATGGTGTATCACTCCTTTGTTGTGGTTTCTGTGGTTTCTGTGGTTTCGCTGTCGGTTTCCGTTTCGGTTGTTTCGCTGTCGGTTTCCGTTTCGGTTTCGTCGGCGTCGTCTTCAGTGTTATCATCGTCGTCGCGGTTATAACGATCGGAGTTTATTTCGTCAATCCATTTCCACGGTTCCGAAAATTCGGCCTTTAATCCGATTTTGTTTAAACACAAATTAAGGAACTTTTTAAACATAAGCGGGTAAATACATGAAAAATCATCACTATTATGCAATTCGTCGTTTGTTATGTTCGCTTGTTTTGAATAAAAGTTATATTTTATTCCCATTAACTTAGACAAACGACTTATCATTTGTTCATGGTACATACTTAAATACTGGATTTTTCCGCTGTAATCAGCATTGGATATATCCATGGTAGTTATATTCGCCGGTTCATTTGTGGTTAATGACAGCGGGGTTAATATGCTGTTTACCAAGTCACCGGTCAACATTTTTCCAAGTGCTTCTTCGTACATGTCTTTTATTCGTGCGTTGCCAACAACGCCGATCGGTGCAATACGCGCAAACTGGATGTTGTTCACAAGTGATGTATCAATTTCCGAAAATTGGGTTGCATACCGGTAAACGATGTTTGTTAGATCTAACTGCGGGGTTAAATATACAACGGTTTCACCTTTGGTTTCGTCCGGTATTCCCTCGAATTTAAAATTAGCTTTGACCGCTAAATACTTTTCTGGATAAATGTTTTCCGGTTCCGGTATTCCGACGTACTGACCGCCGCAAATTATGTATTTTCCATTGTCGGATTTTTTCAAATACGCGCTACCGTATAACATGACAGTTCTTAATAGGTGCGTGCTGTAGTCGTGGGACATGTCCGATATATCAAACATTTCGGCGCCCATATTGGTTATTAACTGTATATATTCTTTGTTACGTTCATTCACTTTTACGCGTGGTGGTAAATCGGCGTACATGTTATATACAGGTGTGTTGCTATTGTTTATTGACATTGTATCAACTCCTTTAAGATGATTATAGCACAAAACCGTATACATTGCAAATCATGCTGTATACGGTTTTGTGTGGGATATGACAAAGAGGATTATGATAAAGGCTTATGAACCGCCACCCTGTGACGCCGTGGCCTTTGTGAAACCGCCGCCGTATTCGCAAATTGCAACAAGCGGTAAATCGGTGTTGACGATATATTCAAATTCGGCCATGTGGAAAAAGTTGGTTATATCCTCATTTGGGACATACTGACTTGTTACTTTTTCGTCGCGTGCTGTACAACCGAACGCGCGTTCATCGTAGACTACGGCCACAAGTTTCGTAACGGCGTCCGGTGTTGCCGCGTTCGCTACTGTTGACGGTACAGTCATTGAAATTTCGTCGGCGGCGTCGGCAAACTGGAAATACGGAACGACGTGGATATTTTCAAGAGGAATATTTAAATATTCCGGCTGACGTACATCGTAAAGTGATGTAATGAGGGCGTCGTAATAGTCGGCGCGTACGGCCATATGCAATTTTGATTTTGGCGTTGACGTTTCAAAACCACTGTATTTCTTGTTAAATGCGAGTAAATCGCGTGTAATTGCCTTTACGGTGTTGATAAAATCGGCGTATGTTGCACCGGATTTCATGACCTTTACACACGGGTCACTGTTCGCTGTATGAGTGCTTGACAGCTTTTCAACGACGGCATTGTCAAAAGCAATGTACTGAAGTGTATCCTTTGACCATTCGTATTTTACGCGAATTGCGTTTTCTACATGAGCAAAGAACTGAGATATTGCCGACGGACTTGTAAAAGCCGCTTCAAACTGACGATAAGTTTCTGTGATTTTCTGACGGTAGGTTACTACTTTTCCATAGTATTTCGCGTTTACCGTTGGGAGTTCTTTACCGAAAAGATCGTTAAAACTGTTTGTAGCGGGATTGTTGAAAACGTCATAACGCATATTGTCGCTAAAGTCGCCAACGCTAACGCGCATAACTTCTTTAAGGCCATTCATGCCGGCGTCGTCTACAAAACACTTAGGCGCTGTTCCAACGAATTCGGCGTCGATGTATATTGTTTTTCTGATTTTGTCGATTACGTTCGCAAGTGTTAAAAACTGATTGTCGAACGTTGTTGTACCGCTAACGATTGTGCGACCAAAGTCAACAATGTTTGATAAATCCGACTGTAAAGCGCTTGACGCCTCAGTTTCGGACGCGTTAATGTCGAATACTTCATTGAGTATTGACGCTATCTGTTCGTATTTCATTTTATCAACTCCTATATTACATGGCGGCGTCGTCCGATGGAACGCGCCGCGGGTTTAATATTAACTTATTTGTGCACCGCCCAACCGCCCGTTTTACTTGTTACTATCACCGTTTTCGGCGTCGTGTTGTTCTCTACCATATAAGTAGTTCATTAACACCATGTACAATGTAATGTATTCGGTTATGTGGTCGGTGGTATTGGTTATGAATAGATAAATTAAACACAGTGATAACATAACGGCAATAATGCCGCGTGTTGTTGTCAGCTTTACGTTTTTACCCATTCGTTACTCCTTAGTCAGTCGTGAAACCGTAAAATTTAAAAGGGTGGTTCCTCATTGGTTGTTATGTCTTCAAATTCGTCTTCGTTGATTTCCGGTATGTACTCTGATAAATCATACTCGAATTCAAGATATTTACCGTTTTTGATTACACGTAAACCTGTAATTGTTGTACGGTTTCCGTTAATACGTGTACCGGTCATGACGCCAATTGCTTTATACGCCGATCGTTCGTTAGGTGTTGACACCCAACACTTATTGCCGTCAGCGTTTTCAATGATAAATGACGCCGACATGAAATCACCGCGTGAACTCTGCACCTTGCGAAAACATGAATAGTTTACTTTGTATGTTACGCCAACCTGTAAACTATCAATTTTCTTGTTTCCCAACTGTTCATTCTTTTTTGCCATAATAAAACTCCTTTTCTTATCCCATACGGGATTATGGTATTGGTGTACTTGATAACCTAATTACGACACTATTTGTAATTTGGTTTTATGTGTCTTTTCCACATGGTCAGAATATTGTTTTGACGTACTTTTATCGGGTTGTACGCTTTAACCCATAGATTTATATAAACGGTTTACCGTTTACAATCATAGTATAGCATTTTAATTTTTAATTGTCAAGTATAGAGCGAATTTTTGAAATTTTCGCTTTTAATTCAGCTAACTGTTTTTCAATTTCAGCGTAACGATCGCTATTATCACCGATATAGCGCAACCAATACGCGATTGACTGATTACCGATATTCATGTCCTGCTTTGTTACGCGGTCGCGATTGTCACCGTTCCCGTTGACATAATACACGCGTTTCGCAAGGTGGTCGAAATCAACCACAATCCCCACGTGGTCAAGCGGTTTTTCTTCTTGTATCCTATTCCAATCAAAAAACAGTATGTCGCCGCGTTCCGGATAATCGTCCGGTTCCGACCATTCGGCCGGTTTACTTTTCATTGTTCGAAACATGTCGGTGCATGACGCCGTGTCAATGCCTTTTACACCGGCGTCAATAAGAATGTTTGATACGAAACGCGCACACCATTCATAGTTACCTTTGCACCCTACCTGTTCACGGTTTTTGCCTACGGCGTTTTCAGCTGTCTTTGCTATTTTTTCGTTCATGGCTTTACTCCTTTTCATTCATGACCTTTACTACCATTTGGATTAGTTTATCTGTGTTGTCTATTGCTTTATAGTACAGGCTTTTCAAGTACAACGCCGTTGCAATTAACGACGCTGTAATGAAAAGACTGATTAATGCGCTTGCAATGTAAATCACTTTGTTACCTCATAAACGCTTACAAGATTTTCTAAACTTCTAAGCGTGTCTTTTAATGCGTTTATCTTTACAGCATTGTCAGCTCTACATGACATAAAACGTGTGAGTAAAGTGTATAAATATTTTCTACGTTCGCTTGTCATGTCGCCGTCGTTTTCCTCTTTTTCGATAACTGCATTTAATTCTGCAATTGATTTGCCGTCGCTTGTATCACATGCATAAACAAATCTTAATTCATCACGTATGTCGTTAATCATTGTTTCTAAGTTTTTCATGATAATTACCTCACTTTAAATTGTCATGGCCCATTGTTATTAACGAAATACCAAACTTTATACGCCGGTGTTCCTTGCCCCTTTGTCCCACTTCAAACGGTGGGTTATTATTCAGTTTTGTTCATTTCGTTGTACCTCTATCGGGTACATTCTTATTATAGCAGAATGGGAGTGTTGGTTCAATATGTTTTTTGCACAAAGTTGATACTGTGCATTTGGTTAATTTGTTGTGTGCATATTGTACAAAGCGGCTATGGTATTTGATCGGCATTTTAGTGCAATATACACAACAAAAAATACGCGCATTGTTTATATATACACATTTT
>Ga0310691_10005605_pt1 | contig 13658 bp, 13 predicted proteins | sample 176DNAGHGlowgp2_FD_203887 | JGI IMG/M metagenome (GOLD analysis project Ga0310691, IMG submission 203887) | Sheep rumen microbial communities from Palmerston North, Manawatu-Wanganui, New Zealand - 1766 DNA GHGlow gp2 (v2) (version 2) | ecosystem: Host-associated > Mammals > Digestive system >... | reverse complement strand
CGAGAGAAATTATAAACTGACAGGCATACTTAACGGAATAGATACGGATAACTACAATCCGGAAACCGACCTTGCAATAGCGGCTCAGTATTCCGAAAAGGACCTTTCCGGCAAGGCGGTATGCAAGGCGGATCTTCAGAGGATAATGGGTCTTCCCGAGAATCCTGATGTTCCGATTGTCGCGATGGTTTCCCGTATGGTATCCCATAAGGGCTTTGATCTTGTCAAGAGAATTCTCTGGGATCTGGTCGGCGGAAATGATATCCAGTTTGTCATCCTCGGCTCTGGTGACTGGGAATATGAGTCATTCTTCAATGACGCCGCGGCGGCGTTCCCCGGAAAAATCGGTCTCAGGGTCGGCTTCATTCCGAACCTCGCGAGAAAAATCTACGCCGGAGCGGATTTATTCCTGATGCCCTCGAAGAGCGAGCCCTGCGGACTTTCGCAGATGGTTGCCCTCAGATACGGCACGGTTCCCATTGTCAGGGAAACAGGCGGTCTTAAGGACAGCATCACCGACAGCGGTGACGGCAAAGGCAACGGCTTCACCTTCAAGAGCTACGATGCCTACGATATGGACAATGCCATTCACAGAGGTCTTGCCGCGTATTTTGACAGGGAATACTGGCCCACGCTTGTTGAGAGAGCGATGAAGTGCGACAACAGCTGGAGCAAATCCGCAAAAGAATATGTCGAAATGTATAAATCCATAGACTGATTATGAAAAGTTACAAAATGTATATTATACGCCACGCGCAGGCCGAAGGCGCGGAGCAGGGCAGATATATCGGGCATACCGATGTGCCGCTTTCCGAGGAAGGCAGAGCCCAGCTCTCACAGATGCATGACGATTATTCTTATCCCGATGTAGAGGCGGTCTTTTCAAGTCCGCTTAAGAGATGCACGGAAACCGCGAACGCGCTTTTCCCGGGCAAAACCCCGATTATAATCGAAGGCCTTGCCGAATGCAATTTCGGTGAATTTGAAAACAAAAACGCCGAGGAACTGCGCAACAACGAGGATTTTGCCGAATGGCTGGCAGGCAAAAAGGCGCCTCCGTTCGGTGAAAGCAGCGCGGAATTCGGAAAAAGAGTCTGTTCTTCTTTTGAAAAAATCGTTGACGGAATGATGAAAAGCGGAGTGTTTGAAACCGCGATGGTCACACACGCCGGCGTTATGTCGGTTATTCTTTCCGCTTTCGGTCTTCCCGAAGCGCCCGTTTACGAGTGGACGGCTCCGAATTGCTGCGGATTCGCCCTGCGTCTTGATACATCTCTCTGGATGAGAAATAAAAAGTTTGAGGTTTACTCGCGTATGCCCGAAGAATAAACGGTAAATCTCAAGAAGGAGAAACCAATGTCCGTTACAGATTCAAAAGCATTCTCCGGGGCACTGGACGATCTGTCCCGGCGGATACTTAAAAATAATTATATAGAACCCGAAAATTTCAGCAGATTCGGAGTAAAAAGAGGTCTCAGGAACGCGGACGGCACAGGCGTTATGGCAGGTGTCACAAATGTCTGCTCCGTTGAGGGCTATTATATTGACGACGGTGAAAAGCTGCCCAAGGAAGGCCATCTGATTTACCGCGGCGTGGAAATGTCGGATCTTGTCAATGCCTGCATCAAAGAAAACCGTTTCGGCTTTGAGGAAGTGGCGTGGCTGCTGATTTTCGGAAATCTTCCGACAGAAAAGGAACTTAAAACATTCCGCGATATTATCGCCGAATACCGTGAGCTTCCCGGGGATTTCATTGAGGATATGATAATGAAAATTCCCTCCGATAACGTTATGAATAATATGGCGCGCTCTGTGCTTGCCCTTTATTCATACGATGAAAACCCCGAAAGCACGGATATTAAGGACGTCACAAGGCAGTGCATTCAGCTTATGGCGCGTCTGCCGGTGATTATGTCTTACGCTTATCAGGTAAAGCGCAGGAATTTCTATAAAAAGAGTATGTACATTCATCCTCTAAAGCCCGATTACTCGACCGCGCAGACCATTCTCCGCGCCATAAGGGCGGACAAGAGTTTCACGGATGAGGAAGCGAAGCTGCTCGATATCTGCCTGATGATTCACGCGGAGCACGGCGGCGGAAACAACTCCACCTTCTCAACGAGGGTGCTTGCCTCAAGCGGAACCGATACTTATTCAATCATTTCTGCCGGAATCGGCTCGCTGAAAGGACCGAAACACGGCGGCGCGAACATCAAGGTCGCGGAGATGCTCGGATATATCAGGGAGAATGTTTCCGACACCAAAGATGAGGGGCAGGTTGCCGATTATCTGAGAAAGATACTCCGCAAGGAAGCGGGCGACGGATCCGGCCTTATCTACGGTATGGGTCACGCGGTTTATACGCTTTCCGACCCCAGAGCGGTAATTCTCAAAAAGAAAGCCGAGGAGTTCGCGGTAAACACCGAGTATGAAGATGAATTCCGTCTGATTGAAACGGTCGAGAAACTGACTCCCGGTATTTTCGCGGAAGAAAAGAAGGGCTCCAAGGTCATGTGCGCGAATGTTGACCTTTATTCGGGTCTTATCTACAAGATGCTCAAGGTACCTCAGGATTTATATACACCTCTGTTCACCGCGGCAAGAATCGCGGGCTGGTCGGCTCACAGAATTGAGGAAATGCTCACGGGCGGAAGAATTATCAGGCCCGCTTACAAAAACGTCAAATCGAGGGAAGAATATATTCCCATCAAAGACAGATAAGAGGCAGAACTATGTCAAACAAAACAAATCCCGTTTTTTTATTCGAGGCGATTCTTTTCGCCGCGTCGTCAATAATTTTACTGCCGCTGAGAACCATTCAGTATTATTCCGTCATAGAGAAAAACACCGGCTTTTACAATAAAATCGATGCCAACGTAATCGTATTTGACGCGGTTCTCACCGTTGCTGTTCTGTTTTTTATTATTGCGGCTTTTTCAAAGAGAAAGAAAATTTCAATTGACGCAACGCCTACAAAGTTTCCGGGCTGCGGAATCCTGGCGGCGCTGTCGGCAATATCTGTTATTTACAGCGTCATTGTTGATTACAGATCGCGCGATATAGACACGAGCGCGTACACCGTTTCATCTACCGCGCCCGCGGAAGCGGTCGCGAGGATAGCCCTTATCCAGGCTGTTTTCGGGATTCTCACCTCCGTCGCGTTTATCGTGCTTGCCGTGCTGTTCCTTTCCGGCAAGTCAACAAACGGAAAATTCAGAATTATAATGCTTGCTCCCGTAGTGTGGTATGTTGTCCGTCTTGTTTCAAGGTTCACGAGAACAATCAGTTACCTCAGGGTATCGGATCTTGCTCTCGAAATGCTCGCGTTCGCTTTTATGACAATGTTCTTTATGGCTTTCGCCCAGACGAGTTCCGGAGTTGAAAGCAAGGGAAACGAGTGGAAGCTTGCGGGGTTCGGACTTCCCGCGGCGCTGTTTGCAATAACCTGTTTCATCCCGAGAGCGATTCTCGTTCTCACGGGAAATTCCGACAGTATGTACATTCTTTCAAACGCCGATGTCAGCGACCTTTTCATTTCACTGTTTATTGTCGCGACGATTCTCACAAGGGTTGTAAACGGCCCCGGCAATATTATTGTTACGAAAGCTGCTGAAGAATAATGTTTTTTCAGAATATGCTTATAGCCGCCGAGCAGGTTGCAATTCTTTATATTATGGCGGCAATCGGCGTGATAGCGGATAAGGCGGGTGTTTTTACCGAAAGCACGGCAAGAAAATGCACCGACCTTCTTTTCACTGTTATCACACCGGCGAAGATACTCCAGAGTTTTTTCACTCTCGAATACAGTATCTCCGCGCTGAAGGGACTTTTCATTTCAATCGGCGGCGGCATTTTAATGCATTTGGTTGTCGGCGCCGTGATGGTTCCTCTTTTCAACAAAAACGCTCCGGAGAAAACGTCTGTTTATAAATTTGCCGCGATGTTCGGAAACTGCGGATATATGGGTCTTCCGCTTGTTGACGCCGTAGTCGGCAAAGAGGGCGTGTTTTATATGTCCGCGATCATCATTTCTTTCCAGATTTTCAATTTTACCTACGGAGTCTGGGTGATGAACAAGGGCAGGGAAAACGGAGCGAAAATCGACATTAAAAAAATCATCATAAATCCCGGCGTGCTGCCCGTTTTTGTCGGTCTGCCGGTGTTTATGCTGTCAATAAAGGTTCCGGACATAATCCTGACTCCGGTCAGCGCGATTTCGGGAATGAATTCTCCTCTCGCGATGCTTATGTTCGGAACATACATCTCAAACACCGATTTCAGAACGGTGTTCAGGGATAAAAAAATACCGTTTGTCGCCCTGTTCAAGCTGATACTTATGCCGCTTGCGATGATGGCGGCGCTCAAACTTTTCGGAATCGGCGGGGCGCTCGGAACCACTTTGCTGATTGCTTCGGCAACGCCGTCCGCAAATAACACGATAATGTTTGCCGCGAAGTATGAGAGAGATACCTCCCTCGCGTCGCAGACGGTCGCGATAGTCAGTCTTCTTTCGATTATAACCTTACCGATTATGATAGCGCTTTACTGATATGACAGAAATACTTAATGATATTTCGCCTCTCTGGGGCGTTTGCCCGTTCAGGGAAATTCAGGACAATCTGATTAAATGCAGGGCTCTGTCAAGGCTGCCCGCGCACCCGAGATCGGTTATAATAATGGCGTTTCCCTATCTTCTGCCGGAGGAGTATTATGAGGATTCAAACATCTCAAAATACGCCGTGCCTGCCGATTATCACGATATTCTTTATGCCCGTCTTGAAAGGGCGGCGGAAAAACTCAGGGAGAAATATCCCGGAGAGGAATTTGTCTTTTTCGCGGATAATTCCCCGATACCCGAGGTCCGCGCCGCGTGCGTAGCCGGCATCGGAATTCTCGGAAAAAACTCGCTTCTGATTACCGAAAAATACGGCTCGTTTGTGTTTCTCGGCGAAATAGTAACGTCAATGCCTCTCGCGTCTTCGGGAGGAGAGATACGGGGATGCCTTGAATGCGGCGAATGCACAAAGGCGTGTCCCTGCGGAGCGATAGTCAACGGAAAAATCAATAAGGAACTCTGCCTGTCGGATATTACTCAGAGAAAAGGTCAGCTTACCGCCGGGCAGCAGGAGCTTATAAAAAAGAGCGGCTGTATATGGGGATGCGATATCTGCCAGAATGTCTGCCCGCTTAACCGTACGGCGGATACAACGGATATAAGCGAGTTCATCAATACCGCCGACGGAAAAATAGAAGCCGGTACTCCCGTTGAAGGCCGCGCGTTCGGCTGGAGAGGAGAGGCGGTCATCAGGAGAAATCTTGATATCAGCAAGGAGTAAGTATGGAAATTGTCGGATTTGACAGAAATAATCATACTCAGGAAATGATATACAGGGCGCTTTTGTCCGGCAGGTTTCCGCACACCGTTATTCTGGAGGGAGGACTGCCGGAAGAGAGGCTTGACCTTGCGGTGAAAATCGCATCGGCGCTTTTGTGCCGCGACGATAACACCGTTCCGTGCGGAGAGTGTCACTCCTGCAGAAAAATAGAGCTCAGGACACATCCCGATGTGATGATACTCAAACCCGAAAAAAAGGAAAACTCAAAAAACGAAAGTTACTTTGTAGATTATATCCGTCAAATCAGGGATAACGCGTTTATCATCCCTCACGAATCGGATTTGAAAATATTCATTTTGCAGGAAGCGCAGATTATGAACGATCAGGCGCAGAACGCATTTTTAAAGATACTTGAGGAACCGCCGGAGTATGTGATATTCATTCTGCTCGCTTCCACAAAGTCGGTTTATCTGCCGACGATACTCTCAAGGGCAAGCGTGTTTACTCTCGGCGGAGAAACAAGGGAAGTCAAAGATACGGTTTCCCGGGAGCGCGCCGAAGCTGCCGCCGAGGCGGTCTGCCTTGCTCTGGGAAACAGGTATGAGCTCGTTATGGCGGCGGGAGTTTTTGACAAGGATCAGAAGCTTCTCGCGGCGACTCTGCCGATACTCGGTGAAATATTCTCGGATACGCTCCGGGTGAAATATGCGGCTTATGAGGGCGAACCGCCCGAACTGTGCCGCAATCTCGCATCAAAATTTTCAAAGAGGACTCTGCTGAGACTTGCTGACGATGTCAACATTCTCACGGAGGCGCTCAGGCAAAACGCAAATCTCAACTTGACATTGGCCCGGCTGAGTTCACTTTTCAAATCAGCCGAGACAGAACAGGAGTAATTATGTCGGAAATTGTAGGAATCCGGTTTAAAGATACCGGCAAAGTTTATTATTTCGACCCCGACGGAGAGACATTTGAAAAGGGCAATTACGCTATTGTCGAAACCGTCAGGGGAGTGGAATGCGGAGAGGTCGTTATAGAGAACAAGTCGGTTCCCGACGAGGAAATCGTAAAGCCGCTCAAAAAGATTGTCAGGCCTGCCAACCGTCAGGACATAAAGACCTATAACGAAAACAACCGCAAGGAAAAAGAGGCGATGGAAACCTGCCGCAAGAGGATTGAGTTTCATAAGCTTGAAATGAATCTTGTGGATGTCGAATACACATTTGACAGGGGAAAAATCATCTTTTATTTCACTGCCGACGGCAGAGTTGATTTCCGTGAGCTTGTCAAGGATCTCGCCGGTATTTTCCGCACCCGTATTGAACTGCGTCAGATAGGCGTCAGGGATGAGGCGAAGATGCTGGGCGGTCTCGGAATCTGCGGAAGACCGTTCTGCTGCAAGAGTTTTCTCGGAAATTTCCAGCCCGTTTCAATTAAAATGGCGAAGGAACAGGGGCTTTCCCTCAATCCCGGAAAAATCAGCGGCACCTGCGGCAGACTTATGTGCTGCCTTAAATATGAGCAGGATACCTATGAGCATCTTCTCAAGAACACCCCGAAACCCGGAGCGATTGTTGAAACCGCCGACGGCAGGGGAAAGGTTGTTGAAATCAGTCTGCTGACGGGAAAACTCAAGGTTGTTCACGACGATAATCAGATGGGCATTCCCAAAACTTATGATGTCAAGGATGTCAAGCTTCTCAAGGATGCCCGCATCAGTGTCAACAAGGAAGAACTTGAAGCGCTCAAAAGCATTGAAGAATGATTTATAAGACGGATAACATAATAAACTTACGCGATCTCGGCGGCCATAAGTGCGCCGGAGGGATAACGGCATACGGAAATATTTTCAGGTGCGGCATCCCGAAGGACCCGACCGAAAACGATCTCGCTTTTCTCAGAGAGAAAGGAATCGGAACCGTCATTGACCTTCGGGGATACGGCGAGGCGCGGGAGATGCCTTCGTTTTTCAGAAACAGCACGGAATTTGTTTATCACAATATCAGTCTGCTTGAGGCAACCCCGCATCTGGCGAGAAAGACAAGTCCGCTGTGGGAGACGTACACAGGCGCTCTTGAAAACTACGCCGAAGGATTCGCGAAAGTGTTCCGCGTTATAGGAGAAGCGCCGGGACCGCTTATTTTCCACTGCTTTCTCGGAAAGGACAGAAGCGGAATGCTTGCCGCGCTGCTTCTCGGCTCGGCAGGAGTTGACAGGGAGGAAATCCTCAGAGATTACGAGATTTCGTTTGAAAATCTCATCGGCTTTGTCAGAAAAGAAATCGAGGCGGATTCCGGACTTATCTGGGAGCAGGATATTTCGCGCCTGCGCTCGGACAGGGAAAACATGGAGCGCACTCTGGATTTTTTAGATGAAAAATACTCGGGAATAAACGGTTATCTCAGATCAACCGGTCTGACCGATGATGAAATCGGTCTCGCGGCGGGGAAACTGATTCCCGGGAAAGAAATACGGTGATAATATGAAGACGGTAAGAAAAATTCTTTTTTATTTCTGGCAGTTTACTTACGCCCTGATTCAGAACATAATGGGTCTGTGCATGCTCGCGTTTTATAAAATCAAGGGCAGCGAGAGTGAAGTGTTTCATAACGCTGTGGTTACTTACATTGACAGGAAGAATTTCGGCGGAGTCAGTCTCGGCATGTTCATTTTCATCAACAAGAATGTAACGGGTGACAGGCGTCATGATATGAGAATTCACGAGTACGGTCATACCGTTCAGTCGCTTATTCTCGGCCCGGTCTGGCTTCTTGTCATCGCGCTTCCCTCATTTATCTGGTGCGGATTTCCTCCGCTCATAAAGCTCAGAAAGAAAAAGAATATTTCATATTACCGGCTCTATTGCGAGGGCTGGGCAAATCTCTGCGGTCTTTTCGGAACCAAAGAAAAGTTCCTTACGGAGGACAGTCTTCAGAGAGGCCGTTACGGCAAACCCATTAATCCGAATTACAACAAGAGAAAGAATATCAAGGGCAGAAAGAGAAATAAGTAATGGATAACGAATTCAACGCTTTCGAAGAGGGCGTCAGCCCCGGAGGACTGCGCAACAGGAATCAGATCAAGCTTCTGATTGAATATCTCGCGGATTCCCTCGCGGAGCCGCTGACTGCCGATACTGCGGTTGAATCGCTGACCGCGCATTCGCTCGCGAATTATTTTGAGGCGGTGCAGGCGGTGGACGAGCTGGTTTCAAACGGCAGTCTGCTCAGGGATGATAACGGCTCCCTTATGATGACAAAAATCGGCTCGGAAACGCTCAGGGAACTGAAAAGCGAGCTTCCCGCATCGGTTCGGGAAGTGGCGCTGAATGACGCTGTTGAAATCCAGATGAGAAAACGCAACGAGGGAATAACCGATGTGAAGATACAGCCCGCGGGTGACGGCTTCAATGTTATCTGCCGTATTTTTCACAAAGAAGAAACACTTATGGAGCTGACGCTCCGAGCCGAGGATTTCGACCAGGCGGAGAGAATCAGAACCGTGTTTTTAAAAGATCCCGAAAAAATATACAATCAGATTATTTCTTCATTTTAACGGAGGATTTATGCTTGAATCATTGAAAGAGCAGGTTTTTGAGGCGAATCTGAAGCTTGTTGAATATAAACTTGTTCTGTTTACCTGGGGCAACGTGTCGGCTGTTGACAGGGAAAAGGGACTTGTCGTGATAAAGCCCTCGGGAGTGGACTATTCGAAAATGAAGCCCGGGGATATGGTAGTTATGTCGCTTGACGGGGAAAAGGTTGAGGGAGAACTCAATCCGTCATCCGATACCCCGACTCATCTTGAGCTTTACCGCAGATTCACGGATATCGGCGGTGTGGCGCATACTCATTCAACATTTGCCGTAGCGTTTGCGCAGGCGGCAAAGGATATACCTCTTTACGGAACCACCCACGCGGATTTCGCCTATGGTTCCATACCCTGTACGAGAGATATGACACAGGAGGAAATTGAGGGCGAATATGAGCTTAACACGGGCAAGGTAATAGTCGAGTGTTTTGAAAAGAGAGGCATTGACTTTAACGCTGTTCCCGCGGTGCTTGTTCACTCTCATGGACCGTTTACCTGGGGGGAAAATGCCGGTGAAGCCGCTAAAAACTCCGCGATTCTTGAGGAGGTTTCAAAGATGGCGTACCTCAGCGAAAACCTCGGAGCAAGTCAGGCAAACGAATTTATAAAGACGAAGCACTATATGCGCAAGCACGGCGCCAACGCTTATTACGGACAGAAAAAACCCGGTATCTGATGATACCGGGATTTTAATGCATAATGCTTAATGCATAATGCATAATTCATAATGCATAATGCATAATCGCGGGTCGCTTCGCTCCGAATCGGATTTTTGGCCGGCGCGAGTATTGAACTCTCCGCCCTGAAAAAATTCGGACCGATGTAATCCCATACTGCGGGGCGATTATAATTTCAATTTAATACTGCAATTCATTGCATCCTCCGCGTCCTTTCCGACATAGAGGGTGTATTCTTTTTCACTGTACCACGATTTTTCGGCGGGGTCATAGAATTTCAGGTCTTCGGGGTCGATATCAACTCTGACGGTTTCTTCTCCGCCCGCTTCTATAAAGACCTTTTTGAATGCCTTCAGCTGTTTTACGGGATGATCGCCCGTGCCGGCTCCCGCGTAAACCTGAACGACCGTTTTGCCGTCGTACTCTCCGGTGTTTTTAACCTTAAGCGAAATGCACAGGCCGTCTTTTTTCAGCACCTTCGGTTTGCCGAACTCGAAATCGGTGTAGGAGAGTCCGAAACCGAACGGGAACGCCGCCTGCTTGTTTTCTCTGTCAAGCAGAGCGTAGCCGTGGTAATAGTCATAAGTGATGCTGTCTTTTTTATCACCCGGGAAAAGGAAGCCGGGGTAGTCGTTTTCATCCTTTGCCATAGTGAACGGAAGATGGCCGGAAGGATTGACTTCGCCCGAGAGAATATCGGCAAGAGCGTTTCCGCCCTCCATACCCGAATAAAACGATTCAAGGATTGCCGCGGGCTCGTTTTTCCATTCTTCGATTATATACGCGCTGCCGCCGATTATGTTGACGACGGTATTTTCGCATTTTTCACATATTCTGTGAATAAGGTTAACCTCGGCGGAGGGGATGCGCAGCGAATAGCGGTCGCCGCCTGCGGTGTTTTCCTGCGCCTTGTCGTTCTTTGAAAGATTGACGAGGTTTTCGCCTTCCTGTTTATAGTCGCTTCCGACACAGATTACAACCGCGTCGCAGGCAAGTATTTCGGGAAGTCTTTCGTCGATTTTTGTGCCTTCGCAGAGAATAACGTTTTCTTTTCCGTATTTGTTGCAGAGTCCTTCATACGGCGTCACGGTGTAGGGGCTGAATACCGAGCTTGAGCCGTGGTCGCCGACATTGATTTTATTCGCATATCTGCCGACAACGGCAACTTTTCCGATATTTTTAAGAGGAAGCAGGCCGTTGTTTTTAAGCAGAACGGTACCCTCCTGCGCCGCTCTTTTCGCAAGCTCCGTATGTTCTTTTGAGCAGATGACGGTTTTATCCTTCGGCTCAATTTTGGGAGTGATTTTTATAAGACCTGCGAGAATATGCTCAACAGCCCTGTCAATATCCGCCGTCTTAACGGTGCCGTTTTTAAGCAGTAACGGCAGGGCGGCGTATCTGAGAGTCATCGGCATCTCGATGTCAAGCCCCGATTTCAGGGCCTTCGCGGCATTTCTGACTCCGAAAATGAAATCCGAGATTGTAAAGCCCTCAAATCCCCACTGCTCACGCAGTACGTCGGTAAGAAGATATCTGCTTTCACAGCAGTGGTCTCCCCTGAAAAGGTTGTAGGCGCCCATTATTGACATTGCGCCGGCTTCAACGCATTTGCGGAAATGCGGCAGATAAACCTCGTGAAGTGTGACCTCGTCGGTTTCAACATTGACGGAGAAACGCAGATTTTCGATGCTGTTGACGGCATAGTGCTTAGGGCAGGCGATAACGCCTTTTTCCTGGACCGCCTTTGTGAGAGCGACGCCCATTTTACCGGTCAGGAACTGGTCCTCACCGTAGCACTCCTGCGCTCTGCCCCATCTCGGGTTTCTGAGAAGATTGATGCATATACCCGCGAAATAGTTTCCTCCGCCGGCAATCACCTCATCGGCTATTGCCGAGCCGATTTCATACTCGAGTTCATCGTCAAATGACGCGGCTCTTGACATTGAAACGGGAAAGCAGGTGCTGTTTCCCATAACGACTCCTCGCGGACCGTCGGAAAAGGCAACAGCCGGTATTCCCAGGCGGCGTACTCCGCCGGCAAGGCAGGGATGGCAGTTATATTTCTGACCCTTGGTAATCAGGTCATAACCGTTTCTCATCAGAAACTGTCTGCCCGAAAGCATACGCAGTTTCTCCGCCGTGGTAAGAGAGCCTCTGAGAATCCTGCACAGTCCTTTCAGGTTTTCGGAGGTGGGATTTTCATTGTATTTTTGAACAGCGTCTTTGAATGTCATTTCAGGCACTCCTTTACTGCGGGATATATTCTTAAATATTTATTATAATTTTCATTATAATAGGGAACAAGAGCGGAATCGGGCTCAACCGTTGACGCGACTTTATAAAACTCATCGCGCATTTTGCCGTATTCTTCTCTGTTCAGCGAGCTTTCAGCCGCCAGCATAGCGGCTCCGAGGACTCCGCCGTGTTCAAGGACCGGGATTTCGAGTTTAACATCGAGTATTGAAGCGAGAATACTAAGCCAGAGACGGTTTGTCGCGCCTCCGCCGCAGATTTTCGACGTTCTTACTTCGACTCCGAGTGAACGGATGATATCAAGATTCTGTCTTAACGCGAAGGAAACGCCTTCAAGAACGGCAAGCGTCATTTCTTCCCGGGTTGTGTCAGCGCTGAGCCCGAGAAACGCGCCGCGGACTCCCGGATCGTTTACCGGCGAGCGTTCTCCCATAAGATAGGGCAGAAACATCACGTTGCTTTTTCCGACATACTCCGACGCTTTTTCAAAATCATAAGAGGTGTTGAGAATATCTCTTATCCACCATTTCTGGGCGGAAGCCGCGGTGAGGATGCAGGCAAGATAATGCCACTGCCTGTTTGCCGAGCAGAATGAATGAATGGCATTTACTCTGTCACAGCGGTATTTTTCACTCAGGACAAAAACCGTTCCCGAGGTGCCCAGTGAAATATTGCAGTCGCCGTCTCTGACCGCGCCCGTTCCGATTGCCGAAGCGGCATTATCGCCGGCGCCGATTACGATATCAATCTGAGGAAGACCGAGTTCCTCAGCGAGAGACGGCTTCATTTTTCCGATTATCTCATTGCTCTCGTAAACGGCGGGAAGCTGTGAAGCGCTGATATGAAGCAAATCAAGCATTGGCTGTGACCAGGTTCTTTTGCCGGTATCAAAATAGAGTGTGCCCGCCGCGTCGGAAACATCGGTGGCGAATGAGCCGGAGAATCTGTAAGCGACATAGTCCTTGGGGAGCATAATCTTTTTTATTCTGCTGAAATTTTCTCTTTCGTTTTCATACATCCAGAGAATTTTGGGAGCGGTGAAGCCGGCAAAGGCGATATTACCCGTGTTATCCAGAAGAAAATCGCGGCCGATTGTTTCATTGAGATATCTGACCTGCTTTTCGCTTCTTCCGTCATTCCAGAGAATCGCGGGACGGATTACGCTGTCGTTTTCATCAAGCGTGACGAGTCCGTGCATCTGACCTGAAAAGCTCAGAGCGCGGACCTCTGAGGCATCAATGCCCTCAAGAAGTTCTTTTATTGCGGAAACGGAGTTGTCATACCAGTCTTCAGGAGATTGCTCCGACCAGCCGTTTTCCGGATAATAAACCGGATATTCTCTGCCGGCGGTTCTGATAATCCCGGTTTCGCTGATGAGCATCGCCTTGACAGACGATGTTCCGATATCCAGACCGATAAAATATTTCATATTCCTTCTCCTTATCAGAAGAATGTAATCTGAGTGGTTTTGGGAAGAGAGGAGAACGCTCCGACTTCCTCAAGAGTATCAATTACCGTCTGCGGCGCGTGTGAACGCTGTTTGAAATCCTCTACCGAAATGAATTTCTCAATTTCATCGGTGATATTGCCGTCGCTGTCGGTATGGTATTTCGCGTTTGCAAGACCTGCCGCGGCGTTTTCACCGCAGCCCGAAATCGCGGAGAACGGCAGACGGATTTTTCCGTCCTCGACCGCGTAGTTGGTTGCCGATGAAAGATAGACATCGGGAGGCAGGAAGAAGACGTTTCTCGCCATCATTTCATTTACGACCTGAAGCGATGAGAAGACACTGTTTTCTTTT
>Ga0310691_10005602_pt1 | contig 13665 bp, 19 predicted proteins | sample 176DNAGHGlowgp2_FD_203887 | JGI IMG/M metagenome (GOLD analysis project Ga0310691, IMG submission 203887) | Sheep rumen microbial communities from Palmerston North, Manawatu-Wanganui, New Zealand - 1766 DNA GHGlow gp2 (v2) (version 2) | ecosystem: Host-associated > Mammals > Digestive system >... | reverse complement strand
GCTGATTTCATCCTCGCTTACACTGTTAAGACGGGGCTGGACAATCGCCATCGTGACACGCTTAATCCGGCCATAGATTGCCGGGGGAAATTGGCTGTAATACCCTCCGGGCTTACTCAGCGAATCAAGCACGCCCAGCGCGTACAGGCGCATTTGTTCATTGTCCTCAGCCGAAACAGGTACGCCTTTTCCGTGCTTATAATCCGTGATATGCAGGGTATCATCGCCAATAATGGTGTTATCGCATTGGCCCTTACCTTCCGGTATCCAGCGGGACAGATCAACATTAACTTCTGCTTGGATCAGATGCACCCGCTTAAAGCGGTTAGCTCTTTCCGTAATGAAATTAACGTAAAACTGCGCCGTTTCCATCATTTCAGGATTATAAGATTCTTTGGCTTGCACCTTCTTCAACGCCGCATTAAAGGATCGTTTGGACATACCACAAAAAGTATGATTCACGTATAGTTCGCATACTTCGTGGGCCGTTGTCCCTTCTTCGGCAAAGGGAGAAGATGACGCGGGAAACTGCTGCTCAAACTTCGGGGCAGCTGTGCAGCGCATCCACCTGTGCGCCCCTGACGGGCTGATCATAGAGTGCGTAGTAGGGCTTGCCATACCATCACCCCATTTTCGCGCCCATCGCCTGCAAATCAGCGGCGATTTCGTTATACCGGGATTCCGGCAGATCAACGATACTTTCAACGCCGTATTTCGTAGTAAGCAGATTCACAAGGCGCTGCGTCATTTCTTCGCCCTGTCCACACAAATCCGCGCCAGCATTGCTAATATCGTCAAAATTGTAATTCCGTGTTACAGGAGCCGGGGCCGGGGCAGGGACGGAAGCAGGAGCCGGGGCAGGCGGGGAAACGGGATCAACCATCGCCCGTGTAGCTTCCTGCGGCACTTGCGCCAGCGGTACAACATCTGCAACAGTGGCGGGGGCCTGAGCAGTATCTTCAACAAAGGCCGGGGTAGTGGAAATGCACTTACCGTTTCCACTGAGCGCGTTTGCAAGATTGTTAATCGCATCCGGGATACCGGGCAAATCAACAATCACTTTGATTTCAAACATAATTCCTCCTTAGATCGTTCTTTCTGCCATTCTTCAAACTGCCGTTGATGTTCGGGATCACTGAAATATGCTTCTGCCGCATTCGCAAGCGTGACACACAAACAACGTAATTCAACAGCCGGGATTTTTGACGGATTGATCGTTGCCATATTCCGTTATTCCTCCTTTTCGTCAACAGGCAATCCAGTGGCCTTTTTCTTTTCCAGCCGTTCCAATGCGGACATAACGCAATCTCGCGTTTTCGCATTGCCCTTCTTGCCATGCAGAACAGTTGAAAGATACGTTGCAGCATATCCACATTCTTTAGCAAGCTGACTATTAGATATTTCAGCAATCCGCATACGGCCCACAACATCAGCAATCCAACTATCGAGCAAACGCGCTACCCTCCTTTTTTCAAAAAATCTTAGGAAGCCAGTTGAAAATATTTAACTCTTGCGGTATAATTTGATTGCCACATCAAAACGCTTCGCAAGAGGTACTCTTTTCGCGGGGCTTCCTTTTGTGCGGCTAAGAAATTTTAACCGCTGGATATAGTATAGTTGAAATTTGTTAGCTTGTCAAGCGCTTTGATTGAAAAAATTTAGTTGAGGTGCTTTGCTATGGAATTCTTTGAACGGTACTGCTCATTGTGTGAAAGAAGCGGCATACAACCGATGGCCCATGAAACGGCTAAAAAATTTGGCGTTGCCAATGCCACAATTACCTATTGGGGCAAACGCGGGAACGTGCCAAAAGGAGACACCATTGTTGCAATGGCAGACTTTTTCGGGGTATCAGCGGATTATCTTCTATGCCGGACAGACGATGAAACCGACTACGCTAAGAATTCACCAAAACTAACAGAAAAACAAAAAAGGCTTCTCCGCATGTTTGAAAACGCAGATGAAGCCTTACAGGAAAAGGTATTCACTTTTCTTGAAATAGCAGCATTGCCCGATAAAGAGACTGGGAAAAAATCAACAACAGCATAATACCGTGTACTTTGATTTTAACTCAAAGACGATTATCCGCATTGAATAGGAGGCCGCAATGCCTGCCATTACTTATAGCGCTGACATTAAAAAAGCTAAGGGTGATCCCATTTTAGCCGTTGTCTATGCCCGCTATTCCAGCCACAATCAAACGGAACAATCCATAGAAGGGCAATTTGCGGCGGCACATCAATACGCTGCCGCAAAAGGATATACGATTGTCAAGGAATACGCAGACCGGGCACAAACAGGCCGCAACGATAACCGGGAAGCGTTTCAACAAATGCTTTCTGACACGGCAAAGAAGCAATTCGATGTTATCATCACATGGAAGGTAGACCGCATAGGCCGTAACCGTGAAGAAATTGCTTTTAACAAGCACACCTGCAAAAAGCACGGGATCAGAATTGAGTATGTCAAAGAATCTATTCCCGATGGGCCGGAAGGTGTGATTCTTGAATCCGTCTTGGAGGGTGTAGCCGAATACTACTCCCTCCAAATGTCACAGAATATTGGCCGTGGTATGCTTGCCTCAGCACAAAAACAGCAATACATTGGCGGCACTATTCCATTAGGGTATCGGGTAGACGAGAAAAAGAAGTTCCAGCTTGACCCCATAACAGCCCCCATAGCAAAGCAGATATTCGAGCGTTACGCGGCCGGAGAAACCGAATCTGAAATTATCCGTTGGCTTAACGAATCAGGCGTACAAACAGCCCGACAAAAGCCCTTTACAAAATCCAGCCTTGCCAAACTGCTGCATAACGAAAAATACATCGGCATATACTCTTATAAAGACCTTATTCGGGTGGAAGGTGGCGTGCCTGCTCTAATCCCCGTTGACACGTTTAACAAGGTGCAAGAAATGCTTAAAGTCAATCGCCGTGCACCCTCCCATACGTGGACGCACATTGAATACATCCTAACGGATAAGCTGTTTTGCGGCCATTGCGGCGCGGCCATGATCGGGGCAAGCGGATTTTCTAAAAACGGGGCAAAGTACAGTTATTATGCCTGCGTCAGTCAGCGCCGACATGCCGGATGCTCAAAGCGGCCTGTGCGTCAAGATTTAATCGAAAAAGCGGTACTTGATTACACTGTCCAGCTTTTACAGGATCAGGAATTACTTGAATTTATCGCAGATAAAACATACGAGTATTATCTTACGGCAAACCAGCAATTTGACGAAAAGGAAGCGCTTGAAAAACAGCTTGCAGAGGTTGAAAAGGCCACAAGCAACCTGATACACGCCGCCGAAATGGGCATGTTTAACGCCGCTGTAAAGGCCCGTATGGACGAATTAGACCAGCAGAAAATAAACCTGACCGCCGCCATTGCGGATATAGAATTGTCTCACAGCTTCAAGCTGACACGGGATCACATCTTATATTTTTTGACAAAGTTCCGGGACGCTGACCTAACAGACCCGGAATGTCAAAAACGCTTGATACAGACTTTTATCAACGCCGTTTTTGTGTACGATGACGGCACGGTAAAAATCGTTTACAATTACACCAGCGACAATAACACGGTAACACTCAGCATAGCACGCGCCGTTGATAATGATGCTAATTGTGTTCGTCTGCTGCGCTCCACGCTCCACCATAGCGATCAGAGACGAACACCGATTATCATTTTCGGCAGTACGTTTATGGTCACTGTCCACTTAGAAACAGGTCGCAACTAAGCGACCTGTTTTCTTTTTCAAAATAATCTTGCAACTTTCAACAATTACCCTAAAGCAACCCTAAAGCACTATAAAGAAAAGCGGGATCACTTTTTGCGATCCCGCTTCTTCGCCTTTGTGGCTTTTTTCTTTTTCCAATCTTCCACATGCTTTTTATTCGCTTCGTCAATTTCCTTCTTGATCTGAAACCACTTTCTGACGTTCACGGTGTAGCTCCTTTCTCAACCTTCCCACTCTATTTCCATATTCCACATAAGGCCACCGTTATAGTCGCACTGCCAGTTGAAATCCTGGCAAACGCGCAACGCCTCTTTGTATGACAAGCCGGACATGTAATCATGCTTCACGCTGCCACAGCTAATCACGATCTTGTGCGCCCCGTGGGTCTGTACCATCCTGTTTATTGGCCCTCAGCCAATCATCGGCAATCTGCAACCGTTCATCGGTATTGGCACGCAGGATCAGCCCCATCAAAGCGGAAAAGGAAATATTTTCGTTAATCTCCATGGTAGGTATCCTTTCTGCCCTCGTAACCTCCGGGGCGCTCAATCAGCAAATCGTTTTAAGATTCCGTTCATCATTTTCCTTTCCGCATTTACCTTATCGTTTATAGCAACGCATACCCAGCTGCAAGGGTTATCACTCATACTATTGATTGCGTCATACACTTGCTTATAAGTATTGATAAACACGCGGCGATCATCTGTTACAGGTGGGTAAATGTTGTTCCATTCATTGGCCTTTTGTTCATAAGCATGTGCCCACGCCCACAGCTTCAAGTGTTTCCAATCATCGCGGGTATCTAACATGCGGGCAAGCTCTTTTTCAGTTTTCATTGTTTTTCCTCCTTCTCAAAACGCACCGTTGAAATAAAACACTTCGTCATTTACCATAACAAATTCATCATCTTCTGCCATGAACACGCCGTTTTCATCAGAGCAGAGCGCCATCGCTTCGCGGATATAATTGTAATCGCTGCTCTTGATTCCTTTCTTTACCAACTCCACAACGATTTCCCGAATCTCCATTTCCCGTAACCTCCTTCAAATTGGTTTAACAACTTCTTACGTAAGATATAATACAACATCTTACGTAAGAAGTCAATACTTTTTGAAATAATTTTTTCTACAAATCCCTCGCGTGCGCGTGCGCGTATACGTTATGCGCGATTAGGCGGGTAGGGGGCGTTTTCTATATGTATAATCAATATAATTATTATTTGTATTATTTTTGTAGTTATTGTAGTAAAGAATTAAAAAAGCTATATATTCCAAGGGTTTTTATCACGCACAAAACCTTTTTATTTTTGTAGTTTTATTGTAGATATTGTTTCGGTTTTTCAAACGGCAACTACAAATTCTTTGTAGCTGGAAATTTTTGTAGGCAATAAAAAAAAAGACCTCCCGCCGATTGGCAGGAGGCCGCATTGGGTGGTTAATCGCCGTACTCGGGCGGGTGGATTTCCGGGTTATTGCCCACCTCGGGCAGACCAGCAAGAGACGTTAGCAGGCTGTAAATCGCCGCCACAGCGGCAGAGGAAAACACTACACCCCACTGAATGTCAGAAACAACAGCGCCAACAGTAATCAAGGATGCCGCTGTTTGCGCAAAGGTTTTAATGGCCCGGATGCCCGCCGCTTTGATCCATTTTTTCCAATCCATTTTGATGCTCCTTTTCTCAGTCATCGTCATGTGTAGGCAGCGCCATAAACTTTGACCGTATGTCCTGCATAACGCCGTTTTTGCCCAGCCGTTCATACTGCACCCAGCAGCTTTCAAAGCTCTCACGGGCATAAATCGGCGCATAGCCTTTTTCCCGGTAATGGTTATAATACGTTATCATCTGTGCCCTTAAAAGCGCCTGTACGCCTCTTTGCAGGGCCTTGACATGCACGAAAACATAAGCGAAAATACCGCCAATCACGGTGACAAAGCTAAGAATCCACCCCCAATTTTCACGCATGAAGTCCATAAAGTGCTCCATTGGAATGTACCTCCCCGAAAAATAGTGTTATCCGACAGCGCCGCCCAACATGGTAAGCACATCGGCAATCAACGCCTGCGCCTGCAACAGTTTGTTTACAATCGCTTCCTGATCCTCGGCAGGCGGCATATCGGGCGCGGTGTCATCGGCGGGTTCATCCTCAACAGTTAGGAATTTCCGCATCATGTACCCGGTATTCTTTTTGGTTTTCACCTTCGCCCATTCGCCGTCAACTTCTTCAATCACAGCAACTTCCGTGCCAACGGAAACAGTGTTGACCAGGTTAGCTTTTGCGTAAGGGCCGACACGCAGATTGACGGGTTTCCCGTTTTCGGCATACACGGTAGCCATATACGGTACATCGCTCATAGGCTCATTGCCTCCTTCGTCCTCATAAGTCACGGCTTTAAGGTATCCGCAGGCGCTCCAATTCTCGGTGATCCTGCTGCGCTGGAATCCCTTTGCCGTGGATTGACTATTGATAACATAATTTGGATCACTATCAATCAGCCCGATATGGTAGTAATCGTTTAGATCGCCATTGTAATACCTACCGCCCACCCGGTACTCACTCGGCAAATCGTAATACTCGGCTCCCGGCTTGCGGCATTTGAAAGCCGCCATGCCGGGTTTAGCCTGAGAAATGGGCAGCAAGGCCACAACATAAACGCGGGCAATGCGATTGGAGCCGTGGTAGATCGATAGCCCGTGTTGCCTGTATGCGTCCACAAACGCACCGCTGCAATCGTCCACCTTGCGGCCCACCCATTGCTGACCGTATTTCGCCACTTGCTGATCGGCCAAGGCTTTTTTGTTCTGCTTGTCCTGCGTCCACGTCTCACCGCTGGTGCCGGGAATATACCCGCGCCGCGCGTTATAGAAATTCTGAAAATCGGCTATCAGGGCAGAATACAGCAGGCTCATTCGCCATCGCCGCCCGTGTAGCCGTTATCGATAATATCCTGCATGTCCTTCATGCGCTGGCGAATGTCGGCGCGGTAGGTGACAAGGTTCTTCGTTTCATCCGGCAGGGCTTTCAGATAGTTGGTAATAGCGGTAGTGGTGGTGCAATTCAACAGACCTTCCAGCGCGGCAACAATCGGGCCGTCCGTCTCAGAAAGGACATTCTTGCAGGCGCGGATTTCCACTTCCAGTTGCATTTCGTCCATATACTCGTAATCCTGTTTGCTCATTTGATAATACCCCTTTCCATTTGTTGTGTTTTCGCTTTTTACGCTTGATCCACGGTTTCACCGCGAACAAGGCGTAAACAAGCCTGTCCATGTTGTAAACGGTTCTGTGCGCGTCTTTGTACCCCATGTATCCCCGCCAAGACATAAAGGAATTACAAACCTGTTCCACGGTCAAAAGTTCCTCAGAAACAAAGCGCCGGAAAGATTTCAGCTTTCGGCGCTCCCTGATCGTTGCGGCCCGACATGGTTTTTGTAACACCCTGCCATTGGGCTGCAATACAAATTGTGTTTTTAGGAAGGTAAAACCTCGACTTAGCTTGATAACCTGCGTTTTCTTCGCATTCAACACAATGCCCTGTTTTGCGTATTCAGCAAACAGCTTATCCCGAATTGCAAATAGTTCTTCCTTTGTCCGAGCAACAAGAACACTATCGTCCATGTACCGTTCAAAGAATTTACACCGCCATTTATCCTTTATCAGATGGTCAATCCGGGATGGATAAGCGATAGCGGATATTTGACTATCTTCCGGGCCGATAAACAATCCTTTTTCGCCCGTTGCCGTCACAAAGGATCGACACAGGCGGTTAAGGCGTTTATCCTGTATGTATTGATCGTACACGCCAAACAAGGGATCGTGTTCTATGTTATCAAAGTATTTCCGAAAATCTACCACCAGCACGTATCCTTCATTGTCACCGTATTTTCTCCAATATCGGTGCAACATGGCCGCGCATCGGTCAATAGCAAAGTTGATTCCTTTATTCTTTAGGCTTGCGCCGTTATCATAAATCAGGCCGTGGGACAGGATGGGCACCATTGCGTTAGTGCAGATAGAACGGCGAATTACGCGCTCCGCGTAATGCAGGCTGTGAACATCCCTTAGCTTACCTCTTTCCATGATCTGAAAATGGTAAAAGCCTTGCCGAATATCCTTGCCTGCGGCAAGCTGCTTATGCGCATATCGTGCGTTCTTGAAGTAATTGGCATTATAGCGGGCAACGCTACCTTTCCAAAGCACGCCTTTACGGGAAGCCCAATTCGCGCCGATCAAAGCGCTAACGCTTGTAGCGCGGGCGTAGTCATCATACTTTCCGATAGCCGCCCGCCTCTTTGCTTCCCGTTTAGCCTTTCGCCGTTGGTATCGGGCCTCATGGCGTTCTTTACTGGTCATATGGTTATTTGGCACCTCGTAGAGTGTTGTTGTAGGGGCGCGTTGTAATCTCCATAGTGATAACGGCTATTAAACCGGGTACTTGACGGGCTGATCCCAACGATAGATAATTCTGCCCGCCTCAATCGCCTATCCCCGGCAATGCAAGAAGCGTCATCCAGCCGATCACATCAAGGCGAGTGCTCTACCTAACCGCGTAGAACATGCAAATTTACCCGCATAGCTGCGGGAGGGTTACTTTCTCCTTCCATTCGATTTCCCGGCGCTGCTTTCGGTAGCCGTGTAGCTTCTTACTCGATCTGGCCTTAGTGGTACATCGTTGGAATCAGACGGGGCCGCGATTATCGTTGGTGGCGTTGTTGTTGTTGCAATTCCCGTTGTTGTTGACATTCGCAAAATTCGTGGACGATCCAGCGTTAGCAGACAATAACCACCAGTTGTTGCGGCCAAAACGATAAAGCAAATACAGAAAGTCACCCGTGTTCTTTATTAGATAGTAGCTTTGTTGCCTTTTTCCATTCATTGAGCAGCTTTTCTTCACGGTCTATCAATTCGCCGCATTCCTCGATTGCGGGAGGCATAGGCGTGTCTGCGTCCACTTTCCCGTAATAGAGAAGGTCAAGCAGGAATTGCAGTTTATCGTCTATACCGTCTAAATCGGCAATGGCGAATTGCTGTAATTCCTTTTTATCCGCAAGGATTTGATCACTGTACGGATAGAGCTTAAACGCGGCCCGGATATGGTCTATCAGCAAATTGGCCCGATCAATAGCCGGAAACGTGATTAGCGGCCTCCATCGTTTGGGAACAATGTTTTCATTCATCAGCGCTTTTGCCAATTTGACCCGTAGCTCAGAGGCGGTACGGTAAAACTCATATTCGGATATTCTTCTAAACCGTGCTAAAACACTGCTCATTAAAAACCTCCATGACCCCCGGCCACAAGGGCCGGGGGAGAAATAGGATTAGGCCGAGATTCGGAAGCAGACGGGGCCGCGATAATCGTTGGAGGCGGCGCTGTAGTAGCAATGCCCGCTGCTGCTGACATACGCAAAAGCCGTGGACGATCCAGCGTAAGCAGACAATAACCACCAGTAGCTGCGGCCAATAACACGGTTCATGTTATTAGCAAACAGCGGATAGTGCATAAAGCCGCCCGCGCCATAACCGGAATTGCCCCAGCAGGTATGACCGTAAACCTCAATCTCAGAGGGAAGCCACAGCTTACCGATATTCTGCCAAGCCCAACCGTTATCATCGTTCTGAATGGCGGTAGCAGAGTAACGGGAGGGGATGATAGCACGCTTTTCAACGATCACCGCTTTCAGAGCAGCGGGCAGATAGTAGTAAACGCCGCCCTCCGTGTAATCAACCTCAGTCAAAGCGGGATTATTACCCGTGCCATCAGGAACATAGCCTTTCAGGCTATTAAGGAAATGATAGCCGTTGGACACCAGCCAAGGATGACTACGGCGATTGCAGGTGACAGCAATAGCGGCATCAGCGGCGGGCGCTTCATTGAAGGTAATGGTATGGGTTTCCGCGTCATAGGTGTAAGCCGTGGTAGCGGTGCCCGCGATCTTTACCTCAGTGATAGACGGGAAGGGCGCGGTCAGGGTAAACGCCGTGGTGGTGCCATCGCCCGTCAGGTTTTCCGTAGGATTCAGGCCGTTATTGAAGTTTTTAAGATTCATCTTAAAGGTAGTCGGCCAAAGAGTAGCGGAAATGAAGTCAATGTGATTGCCCACAGCGGTATCGCCGTAGTTCTTATAGGTATTGATACCCGCAATACGAGCGTTAAACTTGGTGCCGTTGGTGCAGGTCACGGGAATGTAGTCACCGATATGCAGTTTGGAAAAATTGCCCGTGCGAATGCGATCCTTGATCCAAGCCCAAGCATCGGAATATGCGGAAATTTCAGAAGCAAATTTGACGGTAAGATCAACACCGGGATAGTAGCGATCACCGTCAAGGCCGATAATATCCGCGCTATTGCCGTTCAGGTTGATTTGGTCAACATAGTTCGCCATTGTGTTTTGTCCTCCTTATACCGTTGTAAAGGTCAGTTCCAGCGTGTCATTTTCGTATTCGCCGGAAAGGGTCTTATCAGCAGCGCGGCCCGTGCGGATTTCAAAGGTGCCGTTATCGTGCAAAGCGAGATAAGCGCCGTATCCAGCGCCGCCCCCACCGCCTGCCGCTTCGTCCGCGTGCTTGATAGCAAGGTTGTAAAACATAAGGATAAGCTGAATAACCTTGCCAAACTTCATAGGTCATCGCCTCCCTTATTGCGGCACGAATACGCCGCTTTCGTTGGTGATAAAAACTTTGTGGTCTGCCTCGCCTATCACGTACAGCAAAGAAAAAGGCGCGAACACTTGATTAGCGTTCATGCCTTTAATGTCTGCGCCCGTGGTAGGCAGGGTAGCAGGTACGTTATCGGACAGGATCACGGCTTGTACCGCCTCTTTATCCCCTCGATAACTTACGTGCTCAACGCTAACTGCGGTCATTGATATAGCTCCTTTCTTTTAGAATGTGGCTATATAAACACCGGGCGCGGACTGTGTAGCCCGTGCCCGGTGGATTGCCTGATTATGCGATTTTAGCCGTAAGTCGCGGCAGTACAACTATACTCAATCGAAATGTACACAACATTGGATAGGTATTGATACGCTGCAAATGACCAACCGTAAGCGCTGAAATTAAGTATTTGCAAAGACATAGTTTGTTCTGTTCCATTACTCAATCGCACTTTAGCGGAAATGCCATACTGTGAACCATTCGGCTTAAAATCTTCTGATATTTGCAAACCAAGGAATTGACCGTTTACAAAATTCCGGCCATTGGGGAAGCTCGCCTCAAAAATGTATTTAACCGCATTTCCCTTCTTGATAGTCTGATTTCTTATCACGGTTAAATCAGAGCCATAAATCAACGGGTATGAATACGACGCGGTATAAATGATTAGATCGGCTGTTAGCGTTACGCCGCTGAAAACGGGATAATATGCAAACAGTTTTGAGATACCGTACCATGAGCCGCTTGATACCGAAGTCATCATAACAGACCCTAAACTGTCTATGGTTACGCTTATGTTTGTTCCCGTGGGCGTTCCCGATGAATTATAGTAAGTACAAATTACGCTTTGTTGCGTATTAGGCGTAAAACCGTCAGGGATCGTTGCGACCAGCTTATTGCTATATGTACTCCATTTTACATCAAGGATCGCCACAACATAGTTGTTATCAAGAAGCATAACCATGTTTACGTTTTCAGTAGGGTCAGTTACATATTGGCTCATAATGAATTCTGTTAGCGCTTCATACGGTGTATCGCCTCCTTTGCCATTAGATAAGAAAAAAGGGTTTGCCTCACCGGACGCAGCTTGGAGAATGACGTTAAGCCGCACGGTTCCGGTAGGCTTCACGCTTGTTTGTAATACAATTTCACCGTCACTCGGCGTTATTAGGATGCCTGCTTTAAGCGCTTGTGCGCTTGCTTCATCTGCCGCTGATGCCGTAACAGCGGTATTGGCTGTTACTGATAATCCGCTTGCCGTGTAGCTGTACGGCCCGCTTCCCGCCCAATCCGTTGCTTGTATAGTTAGCAGCACGGGAACAGGCTTATTGGCCGATATTATATCTGCCGTACCGCCCGATTGTACGGGATTTTTGCTACCGGATGTGGGGACACTATCAACTATCAATTCGTTTTGATCGAGATTGATTAGCTTTGTTCCATGATAGAATTTCCAGTTTGGGTTAAGCTGAAAAGCCATCGGAATGTTACCCTGCATACCAATAGACACGTTAAAACCGCCGTCCAAGCAGTGAATCGCATAATCCGAGGTCATTACTGATTCAATACGTTCAATATATGTGCCCCTCAGATTTTGGATTTGGTCAATTGCCACAACGCGGATTTGATAAGAGCCATCACCGAGATTGCCGCCAATAATGACGGTGCTACCCGATGTTAATGTTACAGCCGTGCTCCAATTAGAATCAGTTGACCGTTTATACTGTACGGTAAAGACTACGAGGTTGTTTTTACCTCCTACGGAAGCAAATGAAATGTCAGCCCGGACAGATATGTAAGCGCCGGAATCCGAGGCCGCGCCATTTTCCAGGCATCTAAACGCCATTACTGTGGTAAGCTGAGGATCACCATAATCATATACCGTGATTTCCTGTGTTTCCCCGTTTACCGTGTTTCCGTAGTTATTTGTAATTGATACATCACACGCAAGGGTGCCCGTTTCCGTGATTTCATCCGTTGCCCATGTTTTGTCATTTGCAGACGAATGTGTTTGCGCACCGCAAGTAAAATCAATGGACTGAAAAGAAGCATTGTTACCTGCCGCTGCGTTAGGCACGGATAGTTGCGCTTTACTTAATCCCTTTACATAAGCGTTCCAAGATGACGGGACATAAGGGGACTGGATTAAAGAAACGGAAAAAGCGCCCGTTGAAGGAACAATGACAGAAGTATCAAGTTGAACAGAGAAGGACAGGACATAGTTACCAACAAAATCACCCGAAGATGTAACTGTTTGAATCGTACAGGTTGCAGAGCCAGTGGGCCAATTTGCGGGAATCGTAAATGTAGAAGAAGTTCCGCTACCGACATTCTGCGTAATAGATTGGCCATTAACGTTTTTCCATATCGCATGGTGTTGATATGAAGGATCAGATTTATAGATTGTTACGGTTATTTGCCCGCTTTGTTCAACTGTTGTTTTATCCAGTGATCCCGTAGAAGCATTGTTTTCTTCGTAGTAAATGGTCAAAGAACCCGCTGTGCTTCGGAAGTTAAGCGCGTTGCCGGAATAGCTACCACTTTTGGTGATTGTACCCGGCATTGATCCACCCGCCATAGCAAGGTTGCGCATTGCGGAAGCGTCAAAGCCCGATAAGCTGCCGGAATAGGAAGCATCGCCACCTTGCGTAGACAGCGGCATCACGCCATAGTTTCCAAAGTCAAGATTGCAACTCGTATATACGTTTATTGCGTTGAGATAGAGTGAGGCAGACAGGATGTTGGATGATGCTTTGGGGGGCGTACCGCTTGAAACGCTACAATATGCACTAAAGGAATACCCAACTTGTCTATCCGCTTTTGAGGGCAAACTAACCGCTAATGTGACTGAATTTGTTGCCATTCTACCCTCCTATTATGACACGTATTTAAGGCCAAGACCCGTTGATGTACGCACCCATTTCCACAAGCTATTTTCATTCGCGCCTATCAGCAGTTCATTTGTTACCTGCGCGTTTGTAATATACAGTTTGTTATTGCTAAAATACGCAACTACCGTTTCCGTTTGACCGGATACCTGCACAAATGCCAGCCGTTCATTGTTCAAACGGCAACGGAATCTGCTATTAGAACGGCCAATTTCTACGCCATCCCCACTTGCACGAATATAAGTGTTGTACTTCGTGTCAATGGCTCCTGTCGCGTCACGGATTGTCCCCGAAAAGGTGGCCGTCAAGCTATCGGAAAGTTGCTGTAAAGAGCTTGTAAACTGCTCAGTTAGCGAATTAACCTGATTAGTCACATAGGTTTCTTCAACCTT
>Ga0310691_10005600_pt1 | contig 13667 bp, 7 predicted proteins | sample 176DNAGHGlowgp2_FD_203887 | JGI IMG/M metagenome (GOLD analysis project Ga0310691, IMG submission 203887) | Sheep rumen microbial communities from Palmerston North, Manawatu-Wanganui, New Zealand - 1766 DNA GHGlow gp2 (v2) (version 2) | ecosystem: Host-associated > Mammals > Digestive system >... | reverse complement strand
CTTACAAAGGAATATTTGTCGCAAAATGATGTATTTGCAGATGCATTCAATTATTATTTGTATAATGGAGTAAAGGTAATTAAGCCTGATGAACTTACCGAGCAGGACTCAACAGAAATTGCACTTTTGAGGAAGCTAGAGAAGACTTTTCCTGAGCAAAAAATCAGAGATGTCTTAAGACTATGCACTATAAAACATAATAAAGATACTACATTTGTATTACTTGGAATCGAAGGACAGGCGAATATACATTATGCTATGCCCGTCAGGCATTATTTATATGATGCACTTAATTATGCATCACAAGTTGAGAAATTCAGAAAAAAACATAGGGATGCCGGAGACTTAGAAGGAAATGAATATTTATCCGGTTTTGGTAGGAATGATAAACTAATACCGGTGATAACACTATGCATCTGCTTTGATAAAGAGAGATGGGATGCTCCCAGGTCTTTATATGATATGTTTGATAATATTGACCCACGGATTAGAGAGTATATAGATGACTATAGGCTAAACCTCATAACACCGGATGAAGTGGCAGATTATAAATTGTTTTCTTCAGAACTTGGATTGGTTCTTGAATTTATAAAAGAGTCAAGGGATAAAGAGTCACTTTGGAGATTGGTACATGATAGAACTGAATATAGTAATGTAGATGTTACTACGGTTGATATGATAAACGAATATACGAAAATAGATATATCAACCAAGGATAATGTTGGAGGGAAAATGGATATGTGTAAAGCAATGCAGGAACTTATTCAGGATGGGAAAGAAGAAGGAATAAAAGAAGGAATAAAAGAAGGGGAAGACAGGCTTGCAAAGCTTTTAAGACTTTTGACTCCCGGAAGCGAGGAGTTTGATAAGGCTTTAAATGCAGGAGAAGAAGACAGAATGAAGCTTTACAAAAAATATAACATTATCTGAGTAACTGCTGTAACCCTTGACTTGGAGGCGGACTGATGAAGCAAGGTGCTAAGATACTGACAATAGAAAAATGTACAAATACAAATACTGCTGCTAGGGCAATTGCGTATGCAAGAAGCCTGTCTGGTTTATCACAGAAACAGTTATCGGAACTGACAAGAATTGATCAATCAGACATATCTAAAATTGAGAGAGGTGTAGCTAACCCTTCAATTTCTACTTTGCAGAGACTTGCAGAGGCAATGGGCGGTGAACTTGAGATTAGAGTGAACTTTGAGAAACCAAGTGATAATTAAGCTTTACAGTATAGTTTTGATTGATATTTTGGATGAAAACAGATGGAGAAAAAGAAGAAAAAAGGCCTAAAAAGCCAGATTCCCAACCTAATATTTGCGGCGATATTTATTGTCGGTCTTGGAATTTTCCTGTATCCGTCTGTTAGTAATTACATTAATTCCAAGAACCAGTCCAGAGCAATCAGCAGCTATGATAACATGCTCTCCAACATGACGCAGGAAGACTATGACGCATATTGGGAAGCTGCTTATAAATATAATGAAGCCCTTTCAAAAAAGGGTGGCGGTTTTAATCTGACAGATGAAGAACTTGCCGAATACTACCAGGTGCTTGACCCGACAGGAACAGGCATTATGGGACATATTGAGATTGAAAACATTGGTGTGGATCTTCCGGTATATCACGGAGTTGAAGAATCGGTACTTCAGGTTGGAATAGGTCACCTTCCGGGCACTTCACTTCCGACAGGAACAGCAAGTACACATGCTGTATTATCGGGTCACAGAGGATTACCTTCATCCAAGCTTTTTTCAGACCTTGATCAGATGATAGTCGGAGACACATTTTTATTACATATAATGGATCAGACTTTTGCTTATGAAGTCGATCAGATCAACATCGTACTTCCGGAGGAAACAGGAAGCCTGGGAATATATCCGGGTGAAGACTATGTTACCCTGGTTACATGTACACCTTATGGCGTAAATACGCATCGCCTTCTTGTTAGAGCAAAACGCGTTGATTACAGCGAAGAAACCAAGCTCATCATACCGGCAGATGCCACAAGATACAGCTATGTTGTGGTAGCACCGTTTATCGCAGCACCGATAATTCTTATATTGTTCATCTGGTTCCTTATAAGTACTTCAAAACCAAGTAAGAGAACCATTATAAAGAACATAAAGGAAGAAGAATTATCAAATAAGAAATCAGAACATAAATAGTTTTATATAAACTAATTATATAGATGTAACATGTTTTTATATTGCCGAATAGGCAAAGAGGATTTAAATTATGAGGATTATGAAAAATCTAAAGAAATTAGTTGTGGGGGTATGCGCATCCGCGCTTGCGGTGATGATTGCTGCTCCCGGAATCGGTGCTTTTGCCGCATCTGATAATGCCGGAGCAAGTGATACATCTTCTTCCGGAAGCGGTGTTATAGACACTTCAAGAAACGGAACACTCACAGTTGAATACATATTCAAGGATGCCGGAGAGGGCGAGGCGTATCCGACGCCCGGCGTAGTGACACATATTTATAAGATTGCAGATGTTGATGAACAAGGTAATTTCAATCTGCTTTCTCCCTATAATAAGGCCATCAATCCGGATACATTGAAAAATGTTTTTTCAATTGCAGAGCAGAGCCAATGGGATGAGATAATCAAAACTCTCACTCAATATATCAAGGCTAATAACGTTCCGGATTTTGCAACTGCAACAGCAGATCAGAACGGCGAATCTGCAGTTGGTGAGGTAGGACTTGGCCTTTACATGGGACTTAGTGATCCTCTTAAATTCGAAGGTAAGCTTTATCAGTATTATCCATTCCTTTCAATGGTACCGACACTTCCCGTAAATGAAGACGGAACAACTCAGACAGGCTTTACATGGGATGATATAAGCTATGATGTAGTTGTAGCACCAAAGAGAGAAGTGTCAAAACTTGATGACCCTACAGAATACAAGGTTTATAAGCAGTGGTCAGGCGATGACCCCAAGACAAGACCTTCATCTGTCACAGTTAAGATATTCTGTGACGGTGCTGAATTTAAAACAGTAGAACTTTCAAGCATGAATAACTGGCAGTATAGCTGGGCGTATGAAAAAGGCCATTTTTTCAATGTTGAAGAGATACTCTCAGATACGAGCTATACACCTACGATCACTCAGAATGAGACAAGCTTTATAATTGTAAACACCAAGACACCGGAAACTCCCGGTAATCCGAAGAGGACAGATAATCCGCCGGATAATCCGGACTCACCTGACTCACCGGATGATTCAACTGTTGTTGATAACCCCGGTACAGAGAGCGAAGCTCCATCTTCACTTCCTGAGGTGCTTGGAGCGGTTAGAGATTTCATAGGAGATCTTCCCGCAGTACTCGGTGCCAGAAGACTTCCTCAGACAGGACAACTCTGGTGGCCTATTCCGGTACTTGCGATCCTTGGCATAGTACTTGTAGGACTTGGCATTAGAAGTGAGAAAAAGCGTAAGACTGAGAAATAATCAGCATTTTTAGTGGTATGGAAATTGTGGGGATAATAATAGCAATATGTAGAAAGTAGGCTCATTTTTATGATCACAAAAGGTAAAGTTTCTATTTTCCTTGGAATTGTATGTTTTGCCATAGCGATTTCCATAATCATCTACAATCGTAATGAGGACAATGCTGCCGGTGTAAGTGCAGCCAATCTTCTTGAAGGCGTTGATGCACAGATAACTAATTCGCCTGTTGAATCAGATCCGACAGGTGATATGAAATCGGTAGATGTGAACGGACAGTCTTTTATAGGAATAATCACTATTCCTGCAATAGATATAAGACTTCCAATACAGCAGGAATGGTCTTCGGAGAATGCTAAGACATCACCCTGCAGATATAAAGGTTCTGTTTACTCGAATGATTTGATTGTGGCCGGTCATAATTACCAGAGACATTTTGGTAAATTAAATCAGCTTCTAAGCGGAGATACAGTCATTGTTACCGACATAGACGGTAGGCAGTACTACTACGAGGTGACCTACACGGAGACAATAGGAACCTATGATGTTGATGCGATGGATAAAGGTGATTGGGATTTCACAGTTTTTACCTGCACAAAGGGCGGAGCAAGCCGCGTTACGGTGCGCTGTGAATTTGTGAAAGTAGTAACACCGGGCTCCGGAGAATCAGTTGTAAATGAGATTGAAAATAAAGTAACCGCCGACTAATGGTATATGGGCTGTCATGAAAACAAAATCATGGCAGCTTTTTTCTATTGTAGTATATGGTGTATAATAAAATGTGCTTTTTGATGGTGGCAGGGGCTTTGTGCTCAGCGCCTGTAAGCCATTTACATATAAAAACATATAATAATGAAAGAAAGGACATATAGTATTATGGCTCTTGAAAAATTACAACCCAAAGAAGTTTTTAAATGGTTTGAGGAGATATGCAAAATTCCGCATGGCTCCTATAACGTTAAGAAGATAAGCGATTTCCTCGTTAAATTCGCAAAGGACAGAGATCTCTATGTAAGACAGGACAAGGAACTTAATGTAATAATCAAAAAGCCCGGAACCAAGGGCTACGAAGACCATGAACCTGTTATTTTGCAGGGACACATGGATATGGTTGCCGTTAAGGAAAAAGATGCAAAGATCAACATGGAAAAAAGCGGTCTTGATGTGATGACAGATGGCAAGTTTGTATGGGCTGACAAGACAAGCCTTGGCGGTGATGACGGAATCGCAGTTGCATGCTGCCTTGCAATCCTTGATAGCAAGACAATCGCTCATCCTCCGCTTGAAGTAATAATAACTACCAATGAAGAAGTTGGAATGGACGGCGCTTTTGCACTTGACTGCTCTGATATCGCAGGAAAAAGACTCATCAATATCGATAATGAAAAGGAAGGCGAGATGATCGTAAGCTGCGCAGGCGGCGCACGTTTTCACGGATTTCTTCCTATTACAAGAGAGAACAGAAGCGGAATCAAGGTTAAGATCCACGTAAAGGGACTTCTGGGCGGACATTCAGGTGAGATGATAAACAAAGGCAGAGGAAATGCCAATGTTATCATGGGAAGATTGCTCCTTGAAGTAACTGATGTACTTGAAGTTGGTGTGATCAGCTTAAACGGTGGTGTTGCCGACAATGCTATTGCTAGTGACTGTGAGGCTGAGCTTCTACTAATGGGAGCAGCGGTTGACGGACATGGAAATATCAAAGGGCCCGACATTTCCTTCTTTTCAATGTATGGAAAGCTTACATCTATTGCATATAAGGTGCAGGAAGATATCAAAGGCGAGCTTGGATCACGCGATCCCGGACTTGAGATCGTTGTTGAGGAGGTTAAGGAAGGGCACCTTCCGGAAACAGGTGATATATCCAATATGGCATCAGTTAACCTCGATTCAAGCGTTGATGCCTATGTTGACATGATGGATAAGAGAGAGGTTGTATCGGGAATCATCCCTTGCAGTCAGGTAAGAGAACTGGCAAGATGCATCTGTGCTATGCCTTATGGAGTACAGGCAATGAGTTCAGCTATAGAAGGACTCGTTGAGACCAGCCTTAACCTCGGCATTTTGAAGATCACTTCAAGCAGAAGCGGCGCTATAGAAGGCAAAGGCGCAGCAAGCATGGGCCCCGGAACACTGGATGAAGCATTCCTTATCGACTACTCGGTAAGAAGCTCAGTTGCATCAGCGAAAGAAGCTCTTATCAGAAAAATGCAGATAATAGTTGAGAGCTTTGGCGGAATACATGAACTTACGGGCGAATATCCCGGATGGGCTTATCGTGAAAACTCACCTCTTCGTGACAAGATGGCTGAAGTTTATAAGAAGCTCTATAAAAAGGATATTAAGATCGAAGCAATCCATGCGGGACTTGAGTGTGGACTCTTTTCTGAGAAAATCGATGATCTTGACTGCGTATCTATTGGACCGGATATGCAGGATATACATTCCACCGGAGAAAAGCTTAGCGTAGAATCAACAAAGAATACATACGAATTCCTTCTTGCTGCTTTGAAAGAACTTTGATGTGAATAAAATGTGAACTCGCTTGTTTAATATTTGTCAAGTACGAATTTTGCATACTTTATTACATTTTTCGTATCCTGGGCTGAAAGAAAATATCATAAAATATACATTGTGCTATGAAGAAAATCTTTTCTAGGAGGATATTATGCGAAAAAGTATTGCAAGAAAACTTGCCGGATTGCTGGCAATTGTAGTAATGACAACTACATTTGCGTCTGATTACAACAGCATCGGTGCGAGGGCTTCTGAAGAAAATGCAATCGAAGCTGAAACACTTGAAACAGCTACGGATGCAGAAGCTTCTGAAGAATCTGAAGTTGTCGAAGATTCTCAGGAAGTGACTGAAGAAGCAGAGGAAGTTGTTGAGGAAGTTTCTGAAACAACAGAGGATTCAGAAGAAGCAGCTGAGGCAGAGGAGCAGACAGAAGAAGCTGCTGAGCCTGCTGAGGATGCAGAAGAGACATCTACAGAAGGAAGCGAAGAAGTAGCTTCTGAGGAAACTCCTGCAGAGGAGACTCCAGCAGAGGAAACTCCCGCAGAGGAGACACCTGCAGAAGATGCAGCTGCAGAAGAAACAGCTGAGGATGTTTCTGTTGTAAATATTACTTATACCGCCGGTGTTGGTGGAACTGTCAGCATAGAGTCTGAGCAGGTGACTGATGCTGCTACCGGCGCTACAGCTACTGCTGACGAAGGCTACAAATTCGTTAACTGGACAAATGAAGACGAAGTGATCGTTTCAGAGGATGCTACATTTACTCCTTCAGGCGATCAGCTTGTTGACGGAGCTGTATACTATGCCAACTTCATGAAGGCTGAGAAGGAATTTAGATGCGAGAAAGAAATTGATGGAATTAAGATTACATTATCCGCAGATAAAGGTGTCCTTCCTGCAGACGTTGAACTCAACATCGTAAAGGTTGAGAACGAAGTTGAAGAGCAGATCACAGAACTTCTTGATGAGAAGACCGGTGATGATGTAGAAGTTGCAAAGACATATTCTTACGATATCACTTTCAAGGCTGAGAGTGCTAAGACAGAAGAGAACCCTGAGGGTATCGTTCAGCCCGAAGATGAGAAGACAGTAGAGATCAAATTCTCACAGATCGAAGAAGCAGCAAGTGCTGATACAGAGCTTGCAGTTTACCACGTAGAGGATGATATTTCAGATGCTGATATAGTTGCAGAAGCTGATAGCAAGACAGCTACAGATGTAGTTGTTAATGCAGAGCACTTCTCAATTTATACAGTTACACTGACTAGCAAGTATGGGAAATTTTCCCACAAAATAAAAATCAGCATCAAAGATACAGCAGGAACCGATATGTTAAAAAAGAATGGTGCTGATTCGGTGGAATTTGATGATATAGTTGATCATGATTATGTATACGATGGATACTATATTTACGATGATTATGATTATTATTATTCTTATAAGTATGCTAGTGACATTGCACCAGATATTAAGGGGTACAAATTCCAGAAAGCTACAATAGATGGAAAAGAATTTAATTATTTTTGGTCAGACAGAAAGAATAAAATATATGCCTGCTATAGTGAAGATACTTGGTATGCTGTAAAAGACAAAAGTAATATAGTATTTATTTATGAAAAAGAGAAAGAGAAAGAACCTGAAACTGTTGAAGTAGCTGTATATGCAACAGATGGAACAGAAAATACAACTGTAAATGCTCAGCTTCAGAGCTTGCTGGGACTTAAGTTCGTTCAGGATGATGCTTATTATCCTGTAGGTGTAGTAAATCTTCCTAAGAGCTTATTCAATGGAACAACACCATATATACATTCGGAAGCTGACCTTGAAGCTGTAAAAGCTGCACTTGGTAAAATAGACACATCAAAACTTGTAAATTCCGGAGCACAGAATAGCGGAAACACTGTAGGAGAACATCTTGATTGCATTCAGTTTGACTCAGATGGAGTAGCTGACTCGAAAAAGACAGCATTGTTTGATTGGGCTGGAGAAGAGCATTTTGATGAGGCTGTTAAAGCAAGAAGCATATCTGGAACATACAAGTATCATCTTGATCTTAGATTTGCTACGAATATTGTAAGTTACATCGGAGTCTATCCTGATGGTACAACAACGGAAGCTCAGGAAAAGGCATATCTTACAGGCAAGACTGTAACACTTCCTAATGCCTCAGATTTTGTTTTATCTGAATCAGATGCGAAAATTTATTCAATTGATGGATACTATAAGGATAAGGATTGTTCTGAGGAATATCCTTCCGAATCAAAGAAGATAGCTTCAAATGAGACTATTTATGTAAAGCTCGTAAATAATACAGCAACACTAACTGTAATAGATAAAGTTGGTGATGTAGAGACAGTAAGAAAAGATTACAACCATAAAGAATTAAATGTAGGTGCAGAGTATACTATAGCTAGCCTTACAGAGTCAGCTACTTATACCTATGGCTATGAGTTTGCATACTACACAGATACAAATCGTGAAGGCATAATTACTGGATCTGAAACTGCAACCGGAAAAGTATATAAAGATACAACTATCGTATTTGTATACAACCAGGTTGAGACAGAAAAAGTATATTTCTTCTTATTAAATGATGATAAGCCTCAGCCGGATTATAAAGCACAGAGTTCCAGGGATTATTATCCTGAAAATGGTTCTAAGGTTTGGACCGGTACAGCAAAGAATATCGATAAATGTAGTGGAGTAAAGACAAATCCCGAAAATTCTACAGCTCGAGATGCCTATAAAGCTGTATATAATTGGAATGATGGCATAAGTCAGGAAGATACACAGTGGAAGTTTGATGAAGGTACAGAAGCAAAGATTAACTCTTATCTTGCAGGCACAGAGTACAAAGCAGAAGATATTGTTTGGTATGTGTACAAGAGACAGAGCGATGGATGCCATATCGATGGATATCTAAAAGCAAGCCTTGTATATGATGCAAATGGCGGAACAAATACTGATGGTAAGACACAGGATACAACTTCTGTAAGGTACAAAGAGTCTGTAACAGTAGATGCAAGCAATCATGGCTTTGTCCGTGAGGGATATGAGTTCCTTGGCTGGAGCACAAAGCAGGATGCAACAACACCGGATGTAACTGATGAGAAGATTACTGTCGACAAAAAGGTAAAAACTCTTTATGCAGTATGGAAGGGTGTAGATCAGAAAGCATATTATCAGGTTGAGTATTACTATCAGAATAAGAATGGTAACTTTAACCAGAAGGCTGACGAAAAATCCGATAAAAGAGAAGCAATCGTCAACGCTTCAGTAAATGATGGTAAAACTCTTGTAAATATTGAAGATACTGACAAAACAAAGACAGAATATAAGAAGATTGCATATACGCTTCTTGACGAAGGTGAAAATAATAAGTGGAGCGGATATGTAACAAAGGATAATACAAAGAAGAATCCTCTTGTTCTTAAAGTTTATTACATCAGAGAAGTATCAGGTATTACAATTACCATTACTACGAACTCTGATGAGAAGATTTACGATGGAACAGAGCTTAAGAATGACGGATTTACATTCACAGCTGTTGGTAAGAATACAGATGGAAGTGTCAAGGATCTTAATGACAGATTTACAGTAACTGCAAAAGTAACAGGTACAATTGAAGGCAAAGGTGAAAGAATAAATACTCTTTCTGCTTTTGAAATTGTTGATACTGTAACAGGTCAGAAGTATGTATATGACGCTAAGAAAAATCTTGGTAAGACCACTGACACTGTATATGTGTTCAAGAATAAGAAAAGAGCTCAGATAAAGAATGCACCATTTGCAGTAAACTATATTATTGTCAAAGAAGGAACTCTTAAAGTTACACCTAGAAATGTAAAAATTACTGTTCCCGGTGTAGAAAAATACTATGATGGTATAGCATATAGTGCTTCTGATTATGACACTTCCAAAATAACTATTGAGGCAGAGTATACTCCGGAAGAAATTGCTGCCGGAAAGAAGATGAATCTTTCTCTCAGACTTGGTAAGAATGCTCTTTCTGTAACAAAGAACATAGTTACTGTAGCAGATAGTAAGAAGGCTACAGATGAAATTAAACTGAATAAGAAGAAAAGAGGAACTGATAAGGGTTGGAAAATCCAGCTAAACGGGGAAGATATTAAAAAGAAACACTATGATAACTATAATGTAACTATCATTAACGGTGATCTTGTCATCAACCCTGTAACAACAACAATTACAATTCCTTCTGCTGAGAAGGTTTACAACGGTAAGGCATTTAGTAACAAAGAGTACAGTGCATTCCTTACTGCTAATGGAACAAAGGTTGGATATACAAATCTTCCTGAGGGACTTTCATTTAAGAATAACACCGTTAAAGTTAAGCTTCCTGCAGATTATAAGGATGTAATCTATGATGCGACTTATGATGTAGCATCATGGAACAAAGACGTTGTAACTGTTGATACTACTGCTACAAAGATTGTTAATAAGGCTGGCAAGAGCGTTAAGTATGCTGTTGTAACCGGAGAAGAAACATCAGATGCAGACCTTGTTGTTCATGTAACTCCCGGAAGCTTACGTATCCTTCGCAGAAATGTAACTCTTACATCTAAGACACTTACCAAGGAATTTGAACTTGGTGTTCCGCTTACAGCAGATGAGAGAGTTAAGGCCGGTGAAACAGACGCTAAAGAGATAACTGCAAATGCGTATAAGGATTACACAGTTGATGGTTATGTTAAGGGCGATGGTTTCGTAGAAGGTGAAGGACTTAACACCGAGAAGACCAAGTTTACAGGTGAAAGAATTGATATTGGTGGCACAGATGAAAAAGAAAATACATTTGAGTATGTATTAAAGGACAACACTAAGGCTACCAACTACAAGATCACATCAGAGTATGGAGATCTTGTTGTTACAAAGCGTGATCCTGAACATAAGTACAAGATCAAGATTGCACTTTCTGCTCAGACTGATGAAGCAGGCAGAGACACAACTGTTTACTACAGTGGTGTTGAGCAGAAGGCAAATATGAAGGTTGATGTAACTATTGATACACACCAGATTACAGATGCTATTACAGATTCTGATGTCTTTGCAGGTCTTTCAGGTGCAGTTAAGAATGCTCTTAACGCAGCTGTTGGAAGCATCAAGGCACATGCAGAAGAGGGATTTGTTTTACCTGATGGTGCAGTACTTATCCCTGAGCATAACGAAACAATAAATGACAAGATGTCAGTAAGAATCAGCCAGCTCTACCTTACAGGTGGTGCAGGAACAGATGCAGGTGATTATCCGATCTTCCTTCACGAGAGCAACATGAAGATCGAGCTTCTCTATGATGGAAAGGCATTTGATCTTTCAGATGAATTTGAAATTGAGATAGAGAAAGACGGTCAGAAGGTTACTACAGATGATGCTGCAACACTTGCAGCTGATGCAGAGGATGAGACTGTAGTAGAAGATAAGACGGATATCATCGGATACCTCCACGTACTTAAGAAAGATGTAGTACTTACATCAGCTTCAGCTACAAAGGTATACGACGGAACACCTCTTACAGCTCCTACAGTTACAGCTTCTGAGAACACTGAGAAGACAGGATTCGTTGAAGGTGAAGGTGCAGCATACAATGTAACAGGAACAATTACCGAACCCGGAACTGTTTCAAATGCATTTACATATGCACTTCAGGAAAACACACTTGCAGCTAACTATAACATCTCAACTGAGGAAGGAACACTTACAGTTACTAAGCAGACTGAAGAAAATCCTCCGGAAGAAGATGACAAGAAGAATGACAAGAAGGATGACAAGAAGGATAAGAAAGAAAAGAAGGAAAGCACAAATAATGCACCTTTCGATGATTCTTCATACGATGATTCTTCAAATGATTCTGTAAATAGTACACCTGCAAATAACGGTGAGGTTCTCGGCGTAAACAGAGAAGCTGATGGACAGGGCGAAGAGGCAGCAGTACTTGGAGCAAGACGTGCAGGCACAGAAGATAGCACAAACTCAGCAAGAGTAATCGTTATCCTCATTGCAGCAGGCGTTGTCGCATCAATACTTGCTGTAAGCAGAAAGAAAAAGGAAGATGAGAACAACTGATAATATTCTTCCATCATAAATTTTAGAAGGGGCGTCACAAAGTGACGCTCTTTCTTTATGGGTGAATAGTGTATTTTGTTGTGTGCCGTGCACTAAGTATATATAATAAAAAACATGAATAAGAAGAATACTAATTACAAAGAAACTACATACAGTACAGATCAAAATGCTGAATATTTTGAGGGGAAGGACGCTCCCTATGCAATACTTGTGGGACTTACATCAGGCAGCACCGATGATGACAGGTTTCAGAGGTCAATGCGGGAACTTAATGAGCTCACAATTGCATGCAATATAGAGGTTGTGGGCACAATTACCCAGAGCCTTCCTCATCCTGATAATGCTACTTTCATAGGAAGCGGCAAGGTAGAGGAATTATACAACCTTATTAAGATGCTCGACGCTGACATAGTGATCGTATCAGACACCTTGAGCCCGGTTCAGATAAGAAACCTTGAGAGAGCACTTGATACCGAAGTTATGGATAGAACGGGACTTATACTTCAGATTTTTGCAAGCAGAGCCAAGACCAAGGAAGCAAAAATGCAGGTTGAATATGCACAGCTTCAGTTTATGCTTCCCAGACTTGCCGGAATGAGAAGCGAGCTTAGCAGGCAGGGCGGAGGTAGTGGCAGATTATCCAACAAAGGTGCAGGTGAAAAGAAGCTTGAACTGGACAGGCGAAGAATAGAGCACCGTATGGCAGAGCTTAGGAGAGAACTATCTGAAATAGAGCATGAAAGACAGGTGCAGCGCTCAAAAAGAATGCGCTCAGATATCGCCAGAGTATCTCTTGTCGGTTACACCAACGCAGGAAAATCCACACTTTTAAATGCTATGCTTGAAGCCGGTCATACAGAAGATATAGATAAAAAAGTCGTAATGCAGAAGGATATGCTTTTTGCAACCCTGGATACAACAGTCAGAAGAATTGAGATACCGGGGCATGATCCTTTTCTTTTATCGGACACAGTTGGATTTATTGACGAACTGCCGACAACCCTTGTAAAGGCATTCAGATCAACCCTTGCTGAAGCTGTCTACGCGGATATCCTTCTCATGGTGATCGATTTTTCGGATGAGGATTATATGGCTCAGATCGAGGTAACGCAGAAGACTCTGGCGGAAATAGGAGCACAGTCTATTCCAATCATTTACGTATTCAATAAGGCTGACCTGGTTATAGGAAATGCTGAGCACGCATCTATGACTATTCCGCATGTTCGTGGAGACAGGATATACATGTCTGCGGAAAATAAGATAGGTATTGATGAGCTGGTAACCCTCATAGAGCACACACTTGAAGGGGAAAAAACCGAGTGCGAATTTATGATCCCCTACAGCGACGGTGAGGCTATACATGCCATAACCAAATCCGCGGAAATACTTGAAACAGAGTATCTAAAGGACTGCACATATATAAAAGCAAGAGCAGGAAAAAAGATAGTAGCCGCATATTCTGCATATCTTAAAAGTGACAATTAATTGTTAAGGAATTAATAAAAAACTAATAAATAATTGGTATACGCCGATACATATATTAGGTATGTGATAAAATTATTTAAGAGGGAAAATAGGTTACATACCTAAAGGAGGCGCTTAT
>Ga0310691_10005598_pt1 | contig 13670 bp, 6 predicted proteins | sample 176DNAGHGlowgp2_FD_203887 | JGI IMG/M metagenome (GOLD analysis project Ga0310691, IMG submission 203887) | Sheep rumen microbial communities from Palmerston North, Manawatu-Wanganui, New Zealand - 1766 DNA GHGlow gp2 (v2) (version 2) | ecosystem: Host-associated > Mammals > Digestive system >... | reverse complement strand
CGCCTGTGATATTGCCTTCTGCATCCATCACATCTTTTTCAAACGAAGCAATGATAAGACCAATCGCATTTAAGTTTTCTTCAAACAGTGCGAAGTCGACAGGAAGCTGATGTGCTTTATCTGAGAATCCTTTATCAAGTACATAGTCGATAGACATAGATGCACCTGTATCAGGATTGATGGTATTCGGATTAGCAGCAAAAGGAGTGCTTTCACGTGTATAAATATCAGCAATAGCATCCCATGTAGAATTACTATCTTCACGTTCAGCAAATCCAATATTGTAGAATACTGTCTTATAAGCTTCTACATCACCAGCATTATTGTTCTTATCAGTATAGAACAGTTTATATGCTAGATCGTTACCATACTCACCAGGATCCTTTGCCTTAAAAGCAGCAATCGGGAAATTAAGGGTGTTACTTCCACGACCACTTACTACAGGATTGCTTATGATAGATTCAAATTCAGCATCAGAAGTAATGGTTTTGACATAGAACGCAATCTGAACGCCATCTTCAACATCCGGAACGGCATCACCAGGATCATCATAAGTAGCTCCACCTTGTGAGATTTTAGGAACTTTTACGAATTCCTGATACTTTTCACTCCATGCTGTTTTAACATAGCCTTCGCTGTCTTTCTCATACTGCTTGATGTTTGTTTTAGAAACACTAGCATAAAGAACAGATTTAGCGTATTCACCAGGATTCTTAGTAATCGCTTTTCCATCCTCAGTATACTGAGTAGGAAGATAACGAGTAATAAAAGCACCATTACGCGTAAGCGTATCTCTTAAATAAAGAGAAGGAAGAGAGAAATATCTCTTATTTGCCGGATCGAATGTTTCGGCACCAAACAAAGCGGCAGCTTCAGAATATGTGTTACACCAAGTAGGTTCTCCGAGAGGACCTTTCTTAGTGCGCATCACGTACAGAGGACGATGGACAGGCAGTGTCTCAATAAAATCAATTGTTGCGATACTGTTGTCTTTAACGTTAATCTGTACATGAGGATAAGGTTTAATAGTTGTTGCAGCCATAACTTTTTCCTCAAAAATGAGTTAAATTTTTTCAGGTATCCTATGCCAGAATGGCATAAGAACCTCCGGTAGAGTTCCTTCTACCAATAGGTCTTTGTGAACAATTTAATTAATAAAAGGTGCACAATGAGACTATCACTATTAGAAACTCCATATATGAGAGCTCGCGATGTTACATCTCATTTAAAGGATGCTCTCAAATTCTTAATCCAAAATCCTCAATGCATTCTCCAATCGGACAAAGTAAGGGAAATTGAAACACAACGTCTGTTTTCTAGTACCGCGACTGCCAGAATCTATCACACAATTGCCGCATCCGGCAAAATGAATAATTTCTTATTCTTGGATTATTCTGATATTTCAAGTCGTGGCGCATCAATTCCAGACATTTTGACCTCTGATGATCTTTGTATTGACGGTTCAAAAATCGATAACATAATTGTACCGGCACTGGTGAAAAGATGTTGGATCAATGTTACGCCAATATTAGCCAGCAAAAGGACAAGAGATGCATACAATGATACATTAAATTTTACTGATCTTGGACAATTAGCAAATCTTGTTACAAGAGCTGCTTTATGTCAAGCATATCAGGATTCTAATAACTGGATTACAATCAGACAGCAATTACTTTTATTAGAGTTATATGCTGTTATTATGGCCCAAGTTATGACAAATACTTATCGTCTTGATCCAATTGAAAGAAGAAACATTATGACAATCTTTGCTGCTTATTATGCACAAATGATTGGAACACAGGAAATCAAAGCTGATATTCCTCCACTTCTTCTTCGTTGCCCGTTCTTAGGATCTGGTACTGACATTATGCAGATTATGGAAGAACTTAAGAAGTTCCGTGAAAAAGATGGATTCTTAACACTTGATGGTGTTATTAAAGCTATCTGTAAAATCGGTCCTTCTCGCATGAAGAATTACAACATTCATGTTCTCTTCCGTAGTATTGCAGGTGCTGCTGTTGATAGTAGTACCATGATTGTTTCTATGTATTATCCACCCTACTTCTTATATCAATTATTAAGAGTAGCTTCTGGATATAAAAATCCGGTCTTATCTGGTATCATTAAAGTATTAGGTCTTAAGAAAAAACTCGATATGCTCTGCGATGATGTTGCAGATAATCCTAACTTAATAGGAGTGTTGAATAGATGAATAATACGGTTGTAAAAGACATTGATGAAAAACAAGCAATTGAAAATTCTCTATTTCAATATGTTTCTCATTATGTTAGTTGCAGACCCTATTCAGAATATAGACACAATATTAATTTAAGACTTATATTCTCTACAATCAAATCAAATGTAACAACAATACGAGGCGTATCTATTCAACTACCAACTAATGGTAGGTGGTATTTATATTACATCGATAACAATGTACTTATGGATGTAAAGCTTCCTGATGATAATCAATGGCATTGCTTAGCAGATAAAATAGTAAAAGGAAGAATAGAGACTGGATTTTGTTCACAACACAAAATGGATATCCGTATTGTAGTAGGATCAACCAGTCTCTGTATTCCTCGTAAATTTGTCTTTATAAGAAAAAATCCTACAGAAGATAATTTTATTTTTGCTATTAATCAAGAACCATTGAGAAAATTAGGATTAGGTCATGTTGATTCACCGGATGATATCTGGGCAAGCTTCTATTATCATCATGTTAATTCTAAATTTCACGTAATACATTTTTCTACTATAGATGAAGCAGGAAGAAAATTATTTGCGTCATATGTTAATGCAAAGGGACAGATAGTTTTCTTAAACGGAGAAATTGTAACATCTCCTTTATCTCTTAGTGATATAAAAGAAAATGATTATGCTGAAATTGTAATAGATGATAGTATTGTCGGATACATTGATGTTGATACAACCTATAAAAACAATAGATATGATTCTCGCTATCTTGTACACATTCCTAAAAACTTTAATCCTGATAATTACATTTTAAATCATAGAGTTTGTGATTTTGCTGTAGTACCAATTGGCAGTAAAACAGGAAGATATATTAATCGTGCTAAAACTACGAAATATTTCTTTACTCTAACTCATCAAGATTTTGGTGTAAGTTCTGATCTGATAAATAATTATAAAGAATTATTACAAACACAAGAAATTAAACTTCGTGTTTATGTCAGAAATCATAAGAAAGCAGGATTAATTCTTAACAGAGATAGTAAGTATATTGCTTGTCTGTACAGATTAGATGATGAAACTATAGTAAACAATTTACTTGGTAAAACATCTATGAAAATATGGTCTGCAAAGGAACTGGAAGTTTCTTCTCCTTATTCTGATTTACTTGATCAAGACATAGAAAGATCGTCCAGTGAAAAACTTCAGACATGGTTAAATTGCTTAGGATATCCTACAGCAGTTGATGTATCATGTAAACGAGTTTTTCACACTTTAGCAACTCCAGATCTTTTACATAAATTCTATTTACCACTTCCTGCCTATTATCTAGGCAAGAAGGTAACAGCACATGTTTATTTAAAAGGTAAATTAATTGATCCTGATCATATTAGTTTTGAGAGAGAATTGCAATATCTAAAAATTTTCATTGATCCATCTTGTAAATTTAGTGATGATTTTACAAATAATCAACCAGTTTCAATTGAAACATATTTGAAGGCAAAATACGAAGGAAAACTCCCGTATTTTACAGTTGAAATATTTGAAAATCCAGACTATCGTGCAGGTATCTACACATTAGATACAAACGAATCAACTTCCTTCTATGTTGATCAAGATTACATCATTTATTATTCTGTTGATTTTGATAATAGAAATAAATTACCAGATGATATTATTCTTAAGCGTTTCCCGTTTAAGACATCTTACCATGAATTAACAGTAAGTGAGATGTTAAGAATGGTGCAAGTGCAGAACATAGAAGGTACAACTCTTCGCAAAGTGACGATTACAAATACAGCAACTAAACGTAGATTTATTGTTGTATCAAAACATGCATATGCAAAAATTTATGGTGTAGAATTACGATTAAAGGAAATGAATTATGATATTTTCTGTTCTCATCTTTTAATGGTAAAAGCAAAACCATGGATCAATTACAATGAAGCAGATGAAGAGATTATTCCGGATTCTAAAAATGTTGTTATGGTTCCTTACCTAAATACTAATAATGAAGTATTAGTTTATTTAAATAGAAGAGAGTTAACCCCTAAATTAGATTTTAGACTTTATCAAGCTAAAACTAAAACAGGTAATCTCTGTGGACAATTTGTAGTAATGCAAAATGTAGATTATCTTACTGCTTGTGATAATGTATTTGAAGTATATTCAGTAGCAGAGAAAAATACACTTTGTGTATCAGGTTTCCTAACAGATGGAAGATCTACATTTGAGAGTTACTATTCTTTATTCCCAAATAGTAGTGTACTAGTTACAGATGGATTTGTTTACAATCATGCTCCATCTACTGTTGTTGGAGAGTATTCTTCTAATTTACATCATTGGTGCAATGTTTGTAATCAATGTAATCTGTATCATGAAATTAGAAGAGGAGCATCTACAAAAATACGTGCTATGATGCCATATGAGTATGAAGGTTTTGTTGATTCATTAAAACTTTCAACTGATCTTCAAAACATTAAAGATGTTACAAACTATATGGAATCTGTGGAGTACGATCTGGAAATACCTGCTATTATTGAAAGATCTCATCATATTTATTCTACTTTCTTACAAACCATCATAGAAGAAGTTTGTAGAGGTAGATTAATCTATAATTTGAATTGGACAGATCAGGAAATCAAAGACGCTCTGTCACCCTATGAGTCTATGTTAAAATATGATATCGGGTTATCGAATGAAAATAAAGAAGTCACAGATCCTGATCTCTTTATTCAGCCTCCTAAGTCTGGTATCGATTATAGATTTGTGGATGTTTTACCCACTTATCGTATTGAACCTCTCATTGAGGATATTGTAATTACTGATAAATATCCTTTATTAGTGGTAGAAGGCTCTGCTGTTCCGTGTATTAATGGTAACTATATTTGCTATAATCCGGAGGCAACAGAACCTATACCATTTGTAGTAAATGAGAGAACTTCTAAAATTTGGAAAAATGAAAAAGGTGCCTACATTATTCATCAAGTTATAAAAAATGATGGATATTACTGGTTTATTCATGACATTGATGGTAACTCACAATATCGTGCAGAAGATCGTGTAGGTGTAGATAAGATATGGAAATTGAAATGGGAATCATTAAACAATGATAATCCTATTTCTATTACTCCTGTACAAATAGAATTTAATACGATGGGTGAATTTTTAGCTAGAAGATTATCATTTACTCTAAAGGCTAATGATAAAACATTCCTGACTAGAGTTGCAAAAATATATTTAAATAAGGATTTAGTTTTAGACGGAGTTAACATTACATGAATAATAAAGTACCTGTCTTCGGACAAAGACGTGCAGGCGTCTATCTCTTAAGCGAGATTTATAATCCTGATGATGTTACATCGTCTGTTCAGACTATCAATAAAGTTGTTCCTGCAATAGGAAGTTTAATTGTTGATGATACGGTGGGTAATCATAACACGCTATATGTTGTGTATAGTGTTGATGCGATTACCCATCGCTCAACATTAGTTCCTGCTGGACTACTTGATACAACAGACGATTCAAATCTTAATTTCTCTTACGGAAATAATAATTACAAATTATTCTTCAGCGAGAAACTTTCTGATCCTGTTTACTATGTAACTGAGGATACGGAATGGAAACCACACAAAGATTACTATATTAAAGTTATCGATGCCGAAAATCCTGCACTTTTTGTATATGAACCATTTATGGGAAATGCGTTTGAAAGTGGAGTAACTTACTACGAGGCAATTTACGTATATGAAGCAGTTGTCGATAGTCGCTTGTCGATTTACAACAATGATGCAGAAACTTTCACAGTATTCAAGAGTGTTGCGATCGGATCAACTGATGGGAACAATGATGTTATTTCATGGTTCTATAAATTAACACCTGAAGAAAGATACGCTATTGATCCTGCAATGGAAGATAGCTATTTGCATAATTCTAAAGTACCATTACTGAGTTATACTGATACCACAATCACTAACTCTGGTGCTATTAGTTCAAGATCAGCAAAAAGCACAAGATATTTCTATACTCCTTTTGAATTAAAACAAGGTGAAAAATATCTTTTAATAGTTAATGATAATCATGGTAGACCTACTGCACAAGTATTACTTGAAGGGCAACCGATGCTTGAGATCCAGAGACTGAATGGAAAATATCGCATGATCACTTCATTTGATATCTGGACTGCTGACGATGATGCTCATCCAGGAGAACGTGGTATTTACATTCCTCGTAATAGATCAATTGAAGCGTTACAATTCTACTTCAATATTACTTACGATGATGGTACTACAGATCAATTACCTGGTATTGACAACATTAGACTGTTTGCTTATGGTTTAGAGGATATCGATATTCATGCTGCTATAGGAACGGAATATGAAATCTTATTTAAGTATTTTGTACCTTCAGTAGAACAAATCAATTTAGTAAATGATTCAAGCAATCCTCGAAACTACTCAATCGGTCCTACTAAACGTTACATCTATAAAAAGGTGAAAGCAAAAATTGTAGGAAGTAGTACAGAAGATCTTACTCCTCCAGTATTTGATCATTGGGAACTTACAACTAAGGGTCGTACTTACACTACTACAAGTCAACTACCATGGACGAATGAAGCTGTTGTAGTACGTGCTATATTTACTGATGACGTTGGTGTAGACAAAGTACTACACAGAATCAATGATGAAACAACATATGCTGAAGGAGATACTATTACTGTTACGGAAAATAACACGAGAGTATACTTCATTGCTACAGATATATCGGGTAAGCAATCTGAATCTGTTTCTTGCCTAATTGATAAGATCGATTTGATTGCACCTTCTGCTCCAACAATTACCATGACACCAGATGTTGTTAAAACAGCTATTACACCTGTTAGAATTCATCTTACGACAGATAGTGATGTTGTTAAAAATCAATATTCTACCAATGGTACAACATGGGTTGATATACTAAGTAATGAATTAGATATTAATTCTAATGATACTTATTATTTCCGTAGTCTCGATGCTGCTGGAAATAAATCTGAAAGCACAACCTACGGAGTTACATGCATCGATAAAATTCAGCCTATTGTTACAGCTGCAATTACTACATCATCGGGTACTTCTGCTACAGTTACTGCTGAAATCACCAACATTGGTGACAATAAAGCTAAGAAACCTGCTTCAGCATATCCGAATGCAAGAATCGAATATGCTATTAAGTATGATGGTCAGAGCGATTATTCTGCTTGGTCTATTTACAATGATCCTGTTACAGTAGACAGAAATTGTGTAATAAAGTTCTGTGCATATGACGGAATCTATGATGGTACTGGTCACAATGATGGTAATAGAAGTGCTGATTTCGAACTTCCGGTTACTATTTCTGGTGAAGTACCGAGACCTACCATCAGTATTAATCCGACTGAATATACGAGCGGTAACGTAACTGCTACTATCACCTATGATAGCAGTGTTACAAAGAAGTATTATGTAGGCAGTGAACCTGTCGTAGATCCTTCTACAATTGCAGACAATCTGTGGCAAGATGCATCTACTAATCCTATTAATCTAGCAATTTCTGAAAATTGTGTTGTTTATGCCAAGGCAAGTAGTGGAATTTATTCTGCTTATGCTTCAAAGGCAATTAACAATATTGATAAAGCTTCACCGACTATTACGAATATCCAAACCAATCCAGCACAAGAAACCTATACAAGTGGATCTGTTATTGTAACAGCAGTATTCAATGATACTGGTGTTTCACAATTAAGAGATAAACTCTATAGAAAAGGTTCAAGTGGTAGCTGGTTGGCTTATTCTGATGACGGTGTAGAAGTAACAGATAATACAACTATTTACTTCAAGGCTATTGACAATGCTGGTAATGAAAGTGAAGTTGCTTCACAAATTGTAGCTAACATTGACAAGACAGCTCCTGTTGTAACTGCAACTCCTGCACCTACACAATGGACACAGTCATTCAATCTTGGGTTATCTGCAACAGACAACTTATCTGGTGTAAATAAAATCGAATATCAGATTGATGGTACTTCTGCAAGTGGATGGCTAACTTATTCCAATACACCTGTCTCTATTGAAAGAAACTGCACAGTTTATTATAGAGCAACAGATAATGCAGGTAACACATCTACACCAGGATCTGTTGTAATTAACAAGATTGATAGAGCTGCTCCTTTAATTTCTGATATTGATTTCAGTAATAAGGGATCAGGTGGAGTCGAATATCCGACGAACCAAGCTGTCGAAGTTACTGCAATAATTAGAGACGTTTTATCTGGTGTTGATAAAGTCTGGTATCGTGTTATCGATTCCTTATCAGAAAATCCAACAGTATTAGTACCATACACAGAACTTACGCTTGGTCCTGATTCAACAGTTCCAGCAAATGGAGTAAAATGTTCTGTTGCGATGAATGGTGTTGTTGAATTTATAGCAACAGATAAGGCAGGTAACACAACCCCTGAAAAGACATATTACCACATTATCACGAAGTATGATGCACATACTCCTGCAGCTCCGTCTGTGACAGGTAATCCACCTAATTCAACACAGACAACAAGTGCTGTAATATTAACAGCAACTTATGATAGTAGTGAAAATATTGTAGTAAAGCAATATGCCTATAGTTCTACAAGTATTTCTAGTGGATATAATTGGCAAACATACACTGATAATACAGTATCTGCTCCATCTAATGGATACTATTATTTCCGTGGTTCAAATGAAGCTGGATCATGGTCTAATATTGGTTCCTATCAGGTAACAAATATTATTACAGCTGTTAATGCACCTACAGTAGCACGTACACCAGAACCTAGCGATGTACCATCTGGAACAAACGGCTATACAACTTCTGTTACTATAGAAGTTACTGATTTCAATGGTGCTGATTCTGTTGATTACTGTTATAAGGTTGGTAGTGGATCCTATAGTGGATGGGCAACTTATACAGAACCTATTGTAGTAAATACTGAAAATAGGACATATAAGTTCAGAGGTAAGATAGGAACACTATATTCTAGCGAAGTTGCTGTTCCTGTAAATTATATCGATGTGACAGCTCCCACAATCGGTACCATTACACACGATCCACCAAACGGAACAACTACACACAATCATGTGACAGTTTATGTTCCTGTTACAGATAGCAAATCTGGTGTTGAATGCGTAGCATACTCTACAAAATCTAATCCGGTTTCTACACGTGATGAAGATTGGACTAGAGTTACTAGTATAGATCAGTCTACTGGATCTTATACATTTACAATTAGCACTAATGGTACTATTTACATTAGAGCAATGGATAAATGTGGAAACAAGACTGATGCAGTATCAACGACTGGATATAGCCATGAAATAAATAATATTATTAGTGATGAACTTATTTCTCCCACTATTGAATATTCGCCAACTGAACCAACATATGGCAATGTTACCGTAACAATTACTTACGATGAACTTGCTACCATTAATCAATACAACATTGATAATGGTCCAAATGGTCCATGGCAGAACTACGGTGGTTCATTCCCTGTATCCTACAACTGCCACATTTATGCTAGATCCAATGATGGCTCCATAGATGGATGGGTTTATAGTGATGAAGAAATAGATAATATCCTTGTAAACAATTTAAGAATTGCATTATCTGGATATGATAATACAACTGAAAACTTAGAATCTACTTCGATTACAGCTACTGCTATGTCAGGAAGTACTGTAGAATCTGGCTTAACTATCTATTGGGCTTATTCTGCAACATCTGTGGCAGATCCGTTAAACGATCAATCATTAACATGGTCGGTTTACGGAGGACCTCTTGCTGTTGGCGATAATGGATATTACTACTTTAAGACAACAAAGCTTAATAACACTGTTACAAATAGTGTTGCTTTTAGTAATATTCAAGTTATCCAGGAAATTATTGACGACGAAGGTGATCCGGAGGATTGATTATGGATGATAAAAACAAAAATGAATCAAAAGAAAAAGATTCTAAAAAACCAGAATCTGAAACAATTGAATCATTAGGTTTTGATATTGAATATTTAGATTAAAATTATGATAGTCACTGGCGGATAATCCGCCAGTGACTATTTCTTTTTTATTTAATGTATATATAACTTAATAGCACTATATAGAAAGGAGATCTATAATGAGTATACTTTATAGTTTTTGTAAGAAAAAGCATTTTAAATTCAAAACGTATTCTTGTATAGAAGTATTTGACTTTTGTACAAGATTAAAAGAACTATCCGACAAAGTAGAAAAAATTAAAAAGGCATTGATAGAAAAACACGATTCATCAACATACGGTATGAACTTATATGATAGCATACATCCTGATATGCTTAGATTAATAGAAACAGAACCTTATAAGAAAAGCAATGTATATACTCTTAAACCAATTGATAATGATGAGTATATAAAACAAGTGTCCGTTCTTGCTCCAAAATATGTAGCAAAAGAACTTTATTCTGATTTTGTAAAAAATAAAACAATTCAGAGTTCAATTAATTTTATTTACAATTACACAGAATTAAATGTTCTTAACAAACTATCTCTGAAAAGATTAAGTGAAATTAATACATCTTTAATTGAAGAGTTAGAACCACTTAAACAATATAAGGAAATAGAAAGAGTTGTTAATGTTTTACAATACTTAATGAATAATGTGTACAAAATGAGAAATAAATTTGCCTCATATCTAACAGAAGATTCAAAGTATCTTGTTAGTAAAGGTAGAACAGCTAAGTGTATTGTTTTTAGAAATTTTAGAAAAGCTGTTCATGAAATAAAACAAAATATATATTCCTCTATTGATCTTAACCATTAACTTATAAGGAGATTTACTTATGAAGAAACTCGTTATTACAATCGTTCTGTTTGCTGCCATTTTCATGACGGTGAACGCACAAACCACTGTTGTGGTCAATCGTCCTGGTATCCTTACCGATCTTGCTGGAGCTGCCAGTGCTCTCGTGCAGCTACCCGTATCTCTCGCTGAAGGAATCGTGGTCGGTACAGCTGAAGCGGCAGGATCTCTGATCAACGGAAGCACTTCCGTTTATGTCGTTCCTCAGACTCCTGTTGTTACAACTCCGGTTGTGACGACAGTTCCTGGGTATCCGACTCCGATCGTGACCACACCTGCTCCTGTCGTTACCAGACCTGTGGTTGTTGCTCCTCCTGTTCCTGCTACCACAACCATCACCACGTATTCTCCTGGTGGTGTTGTGAGTGTGACGAGACCTGTTTCTACGTATGAAACTGGGAACATCGTTATTCCTGCTCCTGTCGAGTATCGTGTGGGAACAAGTCCGTATGTCAACCCGTACATTCGCCGTTATCGGTGAAACACATCACGCCTCAGCAAATGCTGAGGCGTGATCTTCTTTTTTCTTTTTGGTCTCATTTTATGCGAGTACTATACCTTAATATATAGGAGACACTTTTATGTCTGACGATAGATCTATTGAAATTATAGGTATTATTCAGAAGAGTAAAAACAAGTCAGTACGTTGTTTTGATGTGTCCTATAAGCAATATTCATTAGCATCAAATAATTTATCAAAAGATTCTAATCTGATTATTGCTTGTAAGTTAATACAAAACAAAGTACAATATTTCTTTGTTGATTTGCTTGCTTTTCGTGATAAATACGAACTATCTGTTACAAACTGGGAAGAATTAAGAATCGAAATAGAAACTCATGTTACTGATGAAGATTTTTATAAAGTTCTTACTTATACTTCAGTTCCTAGCATGCAATGGTTTAAATCACCAGATCCATTAGATGAAAGTACAATAAAAACATATTGCGTTCCTACTAAGTTCTCATCTAATATGCTAGAACGTCCATTTGTATATGGATTAAATTATACAGATTATGTATCTGCTGCTTATACTAATATTAAATTCCCACACATTCGTAATAAGTATGATAGACGTAAATCTTTACCTGATTTAGTATTTACTAAAAATAAAGGTAAAAATATTGATTTAGAAAATACATTAGTCTCTGTTAATGGTATCACTGGTTTACCAATTTATGATTCAAATAAAAAAGAGCTGTATATTAAAAACGGAGCTAACATGCTTCGTGATGCACATTATACAGACCAAAATATTGTATTAATGGATTTTAGTAAATTACTTCCAGAAGGCGTTAAATTACAAACACATAGACTTTATAATTGTGCTCCTGATTTGTATTTTAAGATGATACAATTAGAAAACAATAAAGTTCAAAGTCCTGTTACTTTAACATCTATTACTGGTAGTACAATAGGTGAGCAAAAATATGCAACACTAAAACATACTTTAGAAACCTTCCTTGATCGTAGTATCGATTATCAAAGAAGAGTTGATTTTGGTATCAGTTTTTCTGTTCCTATTGAAAATAATGGATATGAAAAGATTCCTTTATTATGCTTAGGTGGTAAGTTATTCTTCCCATCTGTAGATAATCTGACTTATTCTACTTCTGAAGATAAGAAATATTTACATGTTATTTTTGAAGTACCGATAACCGTATTAGAAAAAATCTTAGCAGCTAACTTACAGCACAATGGTGTGTTCTACGGATTTACTTCTATCTACCGTCTTTCAATCGGATATATTGTTTCTAACCTATTTACTAATAAAGAACTAAATGCTAAATTCAGTTCCGACGAATGGAAAATTATTACAAATACTACAGCCTTAGAAGTTCCTTTTATTAGTATTATTCAAACTGAGAAACATGTGGAAATTGATGAAGTAGAACAATATTCTACAAAAAATGAAAAAACTATGTGTTTCCCAAAATCCGCACACGGTATTCTTATTAATAAGAAAACTAGAGAGATTGTTGATTATACTGCAAGGCCAGAAGATAATATTGTAAATATATCCATTACTCCTCAAAACTCTTTATATATTTCAGAACTAGAAGGATCAATGCATCATAAAGATAAAGAGAATATCACTAGAACTGAAATTCCTGATGCAATGAGATATGACAGACTAGCTTGGGAGAATCATCTTACAGTATATTCTGATCATTATAATCAATTTGAACCTGGCGAATTCTTAAAAGATATTCATTCTTTTGTAATGCTGAATATTCTTGCTGCTCCTAATAAACCTATTGTTTTATTTGATAAAAATGAGCAAGAACTTCCTGAACCAGAGATTCCGTCTTATGGATCAGAATATAGAGTATTTAAGTATCCTGTAAAGAAACTAGAAGATAAAAAAATAGTTGTATCATCAAAAGATTCTATAACAAACGGAAAGCATGATGTGTTTATTACTGGACTTCCTGAGCAATTTAGTGCTTTTGAAAAAACATATAAGTACAATAGTAGTTCCAATGAATGGGAATATACTTATTCTGACGGATCACGTGCAGTAATAAATTATAATGAAAAAGCATATACATGGATATTAACTTATATAAAATCTGATAATACTTCTGCTACT
>Ga0310691_10005597_pt1 | contig 13670 bp, 17 predicted proteins | sample 176DNAGHGlowgp2_FD_203887 | JGI IMG/M metagenome (GOLD analysis project Ga0310691, IMG submission 203887) | Sheep rumen microbial communities from Palmerston North, Manawatu-Wanganui, New Zealand - 1766 DNA GHGlow gp2 (v2) (version 2) | ecosystem: Host-associated > Mammals > Digestive system >... | reverse complement strand
CTGAAATACCAGACATAAGTGGTCTTGCTTCAGAAACCTATGTAAACAATTATACCTATGATAAGGCTACAATTGATGAGAAGGTGGCTGGTGGTGGAACATTTGACCCAACACAGTATTACAATAAGACTCAGACAAACGAGCTTCTTGACAACAAATTGGATGCTTCAGCTTATACACCTTGCGACCTATCCAACTATTATACAAAATCTGAGACAAACAACCAGATTTCAAGTGCTACTACTGATATGGCAACAATGACTTGGGTTGGACAGCAAGGTTATCTTACTGAACACCAGTCATTGAGTGGTTATGCAACAGAACAATGGGTTGAGGATAAACACTATATAACAGGAGTTGACCTATCTGACTATGCAACTGAGCAATGGGTGCAGAACCAAGGTTATTTAACAGAACACCAGAGCTTGTCAGCATATTCAACCACTCAAGAGGTCTCAAATATGATTAATCAGTCTGTTAGTGGAAAGCAAGATTCATTAACCGCTGGTACTGGAATTGATATTACTAACAATGTTATATCAGTCACAGGCGGTTCACAACCAGTAGATGCATACACAAAGGCTGAGTCTGATGCAAAGTTTGCAACAATCACTAACTTTAACACTCACAGTGGTAATACTAGCATCCATGTTACAGCAAGTGAGAAATTGACTTGGAATGCAAAGGCTGATGCAAGCAGTGTGTATAACAAGACTGAGATTGATAACAAGTTATCAGTAAAACCAAATGTATGGTGTGGTGATGAATCAGAATGGAGTCAAATAAGCGGCTCAACAGAGAGTGGCACAATTTATTTAGTATACTAATATGATAAATTACAATAATCATAATATAACTAGAATTAGCTACAACAGTCATAGCATCAAGTATGTCTATGGCTGTGGTGGCAATTTGGTATGGTCTAGCACTCCAACACCAACTGAGAATTGGAAAGCTAAAGTATATTACAATGATTCAACATATGGAGATTTATATGCCTATAAAGATTGTAGTTCTACGTCATCAATAACTAGCTCTGATACAAGTTCTTGGACTGCTACTGCAAGTGGTGGTCAAAGAGTACCAATTGCTACAACTGATATTAATACGCTATGGATTGGAGATTGCACAACTAGCATAGAAAGAAATGCTTTTAAAGGATTCTCAGGACTACAGTATGTATCAAATTTTGGCGCAAATCTAGTTTCGATTGGCAATACAGCGTTTTCTGGTGATACAAGTCTTGAACGAGTTACATTCGGATGTAAACTACAAACCATTGGAAATGGTGCTTTCTATGGTTGTACTAGCCTTTCTAGTATAACTTTTTGTTATAGTGATTGTGCTTTAACCACAATTGGAGGTAGCGCATTTTATGGCTGTACATCTTTGAAATCTGTTACTATACCAAATACAGTAACTAGCCTTGGAAGCACTATATTCAGTAATTGTTCAAATCTTACTAGAATTTATATGACATCATCAACCCCACCTTCTCTTGGGTCATATGCATTCTATAATGTGAGTCCAAACTTTAACATTATAGTGCCTCAGGGTTCACTTAATGCATATAAAACTGCAAGTGGTTGGAATGAATATGCTAACATTATTTATACCACTTAGCAATTCATGTTTATCAAAATAAAACGTTTTAAAAATATTTCTAGAAATGATTTATCCAGACTGCGATATGAAAAGATGGGAATACTGCGATAATACGGTTGTACTAGCTAATGCCGACTCCTATTACACTAAGGAGCAAGTTGACGAGAAAATCGAAGACATTGAAGGAATGACCCAAGAGGATGTTCAGAAACAGATTGACTGGTCTATTAAGGACAAGGCTGACAAGACGGAGGTTAATGCATTGGCAGAGCAAGTAAGGCAGAATACCCAAAAGATATTGAACACATATACAAAGGATGAGACCAATTCATTGCTTACAGCGTATCTTTCAAAGCTTGAGGCAAACGGAATGCTTGCAAACTATGCAAAGGTTAATGGCGATACATTAACTCTCAATAACGAGAACATAACGATTTAATAATATATTATTAACATGGCAAATATTTCAAAACTAAGACTTAGTGGCGTTACCTATACGATAGTTGATGAAACCGCAATACATGACTTAAGCAACTATTACACAACTGCCCAAACTGATTCACAGATTACAGCAGCAACTTCTGCATTGGCTCAGACCATTGAGGAAGCTGGCTATCAGAATGCTTCACAAGTGAATGCTGCAATAACTGCTGTTACAAATCCAATTAATGCAACTCTTACAGCACATACGGCAAATACAGAAATCCATGTCACTCTTGCTGACAAGGCTGCTTGGAATGCTAAACTTGATGCTGAAGACATTGAAGGATTATTCGGTTATTCTGAATATGACTCAGAAACTCATAGGATTAACTTTAAGAACACTTCAACTGGTTCCGTTCTATCCTACATTGATGCTTCACCGTTCATCGTTGACGGTATGGTACAGAATGTTGAGATAAAGGATGTTACAATTGAAGGAGAGACCGTTAAGTGTTTAGTTATCAGTTTCAACACCGATGCTGGTAAACAAGACATCAATATCCCTATCTCTCAAGTCTTCGATGCAAGTAACTATTACACAAAGGCTCAGACTGACAGTGCAATTGCTGCTTATACCTATGACAAGGCAACAATTGACCAGAAGGTAGCAGAGGGAGGTACATTCGACCCAACTCTTTACTACGACAAGACTGCAACTGATAATTTGCTTGCTAACAAGGCTGATACTGCAACAACCTATACAAAGACAGAGGTTGATAATGCAATCACTGCTGCAACAAGCACTAAACAGGATACACTTGTAAGTGGTACTAACATCAAGACTGTTGGAGCACAGAGCGTTCTTGGAAGCGGTAACATCGCATTGATGACAGCTCATGTCGGAACTGGTAATGATGCTGAAACCTTAATCTTTGAGTTTGCGTAAGCAATACATACTTCATAACTTTTTAAGGATAGAATTTCATATTCTATCCTTTTTTTATTCATGTTTATTGTAAAATATCAATAATTTATCAAAATCTATTATAAACGATGAGTAGACCAGTAGGTTCAAAAAATAAGCCAAAAGCACCAACGAACAGAAACGGTGTTTTTGCAACCAATTTTGAGAAGCAGATTGAGGGTAGCCCAATAACAAGGAAGAATGCCCTTGGCTGGGTCAATTGGGGTCTTAAAAACAACTATCCGAACATCTTGCTAGACCTTTACAATATGTCAACTACACATAGGGCTTGCATTAACTTCGGTGTACAGTCAATCCTTGGAAATGGTGTGGATTTCGATGCAATGAAACTGAATGGTGATGAGGTTGTACCGAACTATGCCCAGACTTGGGATGATTTTATCAAGGAAATTGCGCTTGACTATATGTTATATGGCTCATATGCCGTCCAGATAATTATGAACAAGGATGGACGCACATTCTCATTCTGGCATATGCCTCTTGATAAAGTTCGTTGGACTGAATATGATGAGGATGGACAGATTCTACAGTATATGATTTCAAATGACTGGACAGCACTTGGTCAGAATCCTCCTTTTGCCATTGATGCATTCGATATGAGGGAAGACAGTACGATTGAGAGGGGAAAGCCTTATCTATATGTGTATCGTCAGTATTCACCATCAATGACATATTACACACAGCCTCATTATCAAGCTGGTATTAAGTCCATTCAATCAGAGATTGAGTATATCAACTATGACCTTCGTACAACAGTGAATAACTTCGTACCAAGCGGTATGTTAGTTCTCAACGAGGTAGAGACTGACGAACAGAGGCAAGCAATCCTTAACAACATCACAAATACATTCCAAGGTTCAAACAATGCGAACAGTGTATTAGTTACATTTAGGAATAATGTGGATGAACAGAAACCAGAGTTTATACCATTTGCAGCAAACAGCGGAAATATAAACCTTTATGCATCAGCAAATGAAAGGACTGTATCGAGGATATTAGCAGCACATCAGATTCCTAATGCAAGCTTAGTAGGTATGCCAGACATCGGTGCAACTGGTTTTGCTTCTGAAGCAGATAAACTTGAGACAGCTTATCAGCTTTACAATAAGTTAACTGGTAATGCAAACCGTATGGCAGTAATCCGTACATTGAACCAAATGTTGAAAATGAACGGCATTGATACAGAGATTATAATGAAGCCATTAAGTTTCAATGACTTTGGAAATGACGCAAATGTTGAGGAAAGAACAGAATCAACTAATGTTCCAGAGAAAGAAACTGATGAAAATAACGCAGAAGAGCAAAAAGTAGAGAAATAATATGATTATCAACGAGTCTTTTTTTAAAAAATATAGCCCAATTCCATTGAACTACAATATGGCAGAGGTGAAGAACTATATACCAGTCGCAGAGAAGATATGGGTAAAACCAGTAATAGGTCATAAGCTCTTCAACGAGATTGAACAGCAAGTAAAGGAGAATAAAGTATCTGAGGCTAATGCCACATTGCTTACCGAGGGAGGATTATGGCAGTATTTGTCATTTGCAACCGTTCTAGAGGCTCTTCCAATGGTATGGAGTCACATATCAGAGGTCGGTGTCACAAAGGGCAAGAGCGACAATTCTGACAGCTTAGACTTGAAGGATATGACTTATGTATCACAGCACTTGAGGAATCAAGTTGAGGTGTTGAAAGACCAACTCAAGAAATGGTTGTGTGAACACTCCGTTTCATTTCCATTGATTGATTGCTGTGGATGCGGATGCTCATGTTGTCAAGAGAATGCAAAACTTAACAAGCCTAATCCTAATCAGCAGATATATTCTACTAGAAGGAAATGCACAAATCTAGTGTAATCATACGCACACATGCGCATAAAAGAAAAAATAAACAAAAAGAAAAGAAAAAAGGCTCGTAGGACGTTTAAATCTTACGAGCCTTATACTTTATCGCCTTAACCCATCAAATGCTCTCAGAGGGCTTTAAAATGCGAAATAGAAGAGTTTATTGAGCTTCAGCAATTTCAAGTTCTTTTTTTTCTTCTCTTTCTTTTTTCAAATTGCTAACGAAATCATCATTTACAAACCATTTCTCATCTGCAAATTTGTTTTTCCATTCATCGTTTGTGATTTTTAGTCTTTTTTTCAAATAGAAATAATTCCAAGACTTAATCAACAAATCAGTTCTTGTTGCTCCTTTGCAATCTTTCTCGCATAGTTTAACAGCAGTTTTGTTATAAAAGTTTGTAGAGTTAGGAGTATTAATGTCAGCTTTAGAAAGACAAGTAAAGAACGTTTGCACATCACCTTGAGGTATGCCTTCAACATAGGAAAGATAATAGTAAATAGAACCAACCTCAGTTTTTCTGAGAATTCGAGTTCCTTTTGATACTTCTCCAGCATAAACTGCTGCATCGTTGTAACCCTCCATATCTGCTTTGTATGCATCAATAACTGTTGTGTTGGTTAAACCCTTATCGCCACTTGAATTACCAATGTTCTTTCCTCCTTTAAGATAAGTAAGAACTTGTCTGACAATTGCAGTAGCTCCTAATTTGTAGCCTTTTTCTGCTGATTTAAGATAGTCTTCAATAGTCTTTTTAAAACCACTGTCGATAACCATTTTTGTCTCTGGTGGTAAGCCTTCAACAAAAATAAATTCTTGTGCTTTACCGCTGTTAGAAATGGCATTCAATCTCTGTTGACCATCAATGCAATAACCATCAGTATCAAAGCGAATACAATCTCCACAAAATTGCCATTTCCCTTCTAGCATATCTTTTGTGTAGCCTTTTATAGCTGTATTCTTTTTCCCTCTTTGGTTATGCAATTTGGTTTCATCATTCTCATAAAGTTTTTGGAGAATTTCATTTGCCATTTCTGGTGTAACCAATACTTTCTTATAGCTTCTGCTATTTTCGTCTTGCAATTTCTTAATGTAAGACGCAACTTCGATAGGCACATTATAGTCAGTGCCATTTAAATTGAATTTTATATCCATAAAATAATTGTTAAAAAAGAATTAATAATAAATATATTCCTTTTTGGGTGGAATAAAAAACCCTTCGTATATTATTTGCGCAAAAAATATTTTTCTTTTAAAAAAGAGATAGAAACTATTCTATCCCTTATTGTATTTTTTCATCTTGAAATACCTTGCAAATCCATCCGCTGTATAGGTCAGCCCACAAGGGTCAAAGATAAGGTTATGCCGTACCGAGTCAGCAATCTCTTGCCAATCCTCATCGCTCATATTCTCTTGCCCATCAATGTATGAGCAGCAATCATTGTTGTCCTTGAGGGTGTCAATGATTTCTTGTTTAATTTCGTCAAATTCCATATCAATCAAAAATTATATTTGCAACGTTTTTTACCATTTCAAATTCTTCCCAATTCTCATTCCATACACAATCCTTCCAACATAGCTCTAAGCGGTCATCATACTCACTTGTACCGCCTCCGTCCTTTTGCAGTTCATTAAGGTATTCTTCAATGCCTCTCATATCACCATCATAATGATTGATGATGTACTCTAAGCATTCTTTAACAGTGTGTGGGCTGTTCTCTTCGTTATCAATGTGTGCCTTGTCCTCTAGCTTGAACGCTCTAATCTTGCTAAATTCAACATCTACAGTCCAGATATGCCCTTCCCAAGCATCATCATATCCATCATCCATAAATTCAATGCTGTTAACAGTTCTTTCATATCTTTCCTCAATCATCTTCTTGAAATACTCAGTAAACTGTTCCATCACCTCTTTTTGGTCTTCACTTATCTGAAAATAAAAGCAATCATCATTCAGACGATTTGAATAACCGTCTGACATTGAATCGGAGATTCTTATTTTTGCATTTCTAAATCTATTTATATCCATATATTGTTGTTTATTTGTCTTGTTTTAAAACTCCCCACCCATCTTCACAGACAAATGGGGTTATGAAATTTATTAATTTTGCTAAAAAAACTGTTTCTTATTTAATTGTATCTAGAATATCTTCAAACGTTATTTTGTTATTCTCGTCTGGAGATATGAACAATATGTACTTGCCATTGTTCGTTTCAGTTAAGACAGTTTCTACACCATAATCATCTTCTATAGATTTGATGAACATCGTTTCTGTTAACTTTGTTAACTCTTCATATAAAGGTTTTGCTATTTCAACACAGTTGCAAAAAATGTTTTTCGATGTTTCTCTAGCAATCGCTCTAATTTGAGTTTGCCAATTTCCTCTTAATGTAATTTTTTTCATATATTCCTATTTATTTAATTAATTATTTATGTTTTTCATCTGAACATTGCAAAGATATAAAAAAAATCTGAGAACTCAAAAATTGTTAACACACTTTAACATAAAAAATTTGCAGTGAGAAACTTATATTATATGATAATATAATATATTTATTTTAATAATTTATTATAGATTTATAATATAACTATTTTTAATACATTATTTATTAAATAAATATAAAAATTTTTATTCAAAAAATTTGTTTTTATTCAATATTTTTTATATATTTGCATTAAATAATTGATATTTATTCAATTTTTTTTATAACTTTGTTATATTTATTATAGAATAGAGTAATTAACTATTCTTTTTTATCTCGGTTAGGAGGGTTTCGTCAAGTGGTTTAATTCCCCTCCTAACTTTTAAATAAAAACCACTTGAGGACGAAAATAATTGAATTAAACAAAAAAATCGACATTATGAAAACGATTAAAATTACAGAAGAGAGAATGGCTAAGGTGTTGCCATCTGAAATCAAGAACACCAATGTATTGAGTGATAACGCTAAAAAGACTTTAGCTGCAATCATGAACTACTTTTCTATATTGAACATTGCAAAATCTAGTAATTACCTTGTATGTCCTAACAGTGTATTAAGAGAATCGGTTGGAATAAGGAACAATGACCTTATCAGTGCTGTTCAAGAACTTATAGAATGTGACTTAATTGAAAGACAAGTTGGACATAAAAGAGTTGAAGGCGAAAAAGCAACGGCTAGCACCTATGAGGTGAAATGGTTAAACTTAGTAAAGCCAATCAAGAAGAAAAATACATTTGAAGAACTGTTTTCTGAATTCTTAAAACCTTCTGGAACCCCTTTGGGTACTACTGATACTGATACTGATATTGATGCTGTAATTGATACTGAAGCTGATACTGAAGTTGAAGATGAGGTTGTATTTGATAATGAAGTTGAAGATGATAATGATGATGTATCTGATAATGAAGTTGTAATTGATAATGAGGTTGAAATAAAAAAACAATTTGAAATAGAATGTAAAAATGAAAAGATTGAAGTAAATACAGAAGAAACCTATGTAGATAAAGCCTTAGAAAATGAACTTGAAATGGCAATTGAAGAAAACCTTATACCTACTGAAGAAAAGAAAAAAGTTGAAGTAAAAAAACAATTCCTTCAACACTGTGATAACCCAATTAGAAGAAAACTGATACCAGATGTTGAAGATTTATCTCAATACATAAAAAGAACAAGGGCTTATGCTTATAAAAAATAGAATGTAAAAAAACGAGAAAACACACACCTTCAATGGGTGTGGTTTTCCGATTAAAAAAGAAGTTGAAAAAGCCCTTAAAAAGGCTTTTTTCCTTACTTCAAGATAAATAGAATTACTTCAAGAGTTATAACATTCAATTTAAAGCAACATAAACGCTCTCTATTGCATTATCTCCCTCAAGGTGAGGAATTGTTAAGGTAGAACAAGAATAAACGATTGTAGAGCGTTTATGAGATTATTTCAATTTAAAAAATAGAATGTAAAAATGAACGCCACACCCATCAAAGGTGTGTGGCTTATGAAAAAATAAAATTATTATATCAATTTGAAATAAGAGCGAAAAAGCCCTTCAAAGGCTTTTTCTCATATCTCAAGAATAAATAATATTAATTCAAATTGAAAATATTTGATTTAAGGGTATTTCCAGCCTCATAGAGGGCTTTAAGGGTATTGGGTGGCATAGTTGACCACATCAAGGGAGAAAATGCCTTAGAGAGGCTGGAATTTAATACTTTATTTTTTAATAAAAAACTTATAAAATAATTTGTTTTTTTTAATTATTTTTTATATATTTGCATTGTGAGTGAGAGGGAAGTAATTGCCATGTACCTTTTGTCTTTCCAAATTATTTTTCTATTTTTCTTGAAACTTCCTCTCACTTTTTCAAATGAAGTAATATTTATATATAAACATATATACCAAATGTCATTAAGAACAAAGGAATCACTCCAGAGGCTCTTTGAAGCATCAAGGCTTAGAAACGAGAAGAGAAAGCAAGAGGAACAACTCAAGTACAAAAAAGCCTCACAGAGCGTTAAAAAGGCTCTAGCTGATAAGTTGTCCACAGAACAAAAGAAAACGTCTCAGAAGGGCTGGAAACAGCAAACAGAAGCAATATCAAGAACGCTAACAATATATAACTCTAGATACATTGAGAGATTTGCAGATGAAAATGAATTATACACAACAAGAGAACAACTAGAAGAGGCAATGCCAAATTGTATAAATTGGACTCTCTGGAATAAACTTGTAGAAGAAACCAAAAAATCTATATACTATGACAAACATTAGGAACATCAATGACCCCATCGACAAGGAAGCACAGAGAAGGGGCTATGAAAGATACCTAGAGAGAAGGGATAAACTAGCAAAAATAAGGAAAAAGCTGTATGGATAAGGAAATAGAGAAAAAGCCTAAGAGAAACCTATACATCATGGCAGATGCTAAAGACATTTGGGCTAAAATCGAGCAAGGTAAAATATAAATTATGAGAGTATATATCTTCCTCTATTAATGTATCAAATGGTTACACTCCACTGTGAGGGTGTCAAAACTATCACAAAATGTAATGTCGGTTAACCAATCCATATGAACATAAAGATAGAGACGGTAAGGGGTAGGGAAATACTAGTAAAGCCCTACTCATTACAATTTAATTTAAATCAAAAATTCTATTGTTTTTGGACAAATCTTTATAGAAAAAGACCAATTTGTTATAGAACACAGTCTTCATCAATGAATAATAAAGATGTAAAAAATATAATATTATGATGAAGATGTTAAAAAAATTACTTAGAATGTATATGGAAGGGGCTAAGAACTTATATATTACCCCAAGCGGATACTGTATACCACAGCACTAATGCAATGTACCAATCAATATGTAAATAACAAATATAAAAGCAATAGGAAACAATGAAAAACGACAATACACTAATAGGAGTAGCAGTAAGTATATTAATAGCATTGATGTTCATGGTAATGTTTTTTCAAAACCATGCAATCAACAATCTAAAAGATATAATCAATAAAACAGATACCATCACAAAACAAGATACTCTATACTTAGACAAGATAGTAAAAGACACAGTTCCAACAGTAAAATGGAAAAAAGTAATAGAAGTTGATACATTGTGGAAATATAACGAACAAGATTCAACAATCGAAGCACAACCAATCTTGGTATCATATCAAAAAAAAAAGTAACAAATAAAATTGTACAAGATAAAGATACAATAGAGTATAATGCATATCTGAGTGGAAGAAGCTATCAAGACGAGGATTATCCAAAACTTGATTCCATTGATATAAGGCTTAAAACAATGCAAGTTAATACAACTACTGTAATAGAAAAACCAAAGCCACAGAGACGAAATATAATACATATACAGCCTCAGATAACTGGTGGTTATGATGTTATTAATCATAATTGGGGTATAACAGCAGGAATAGGATTTGGAATAGATATTTGGAAGTAAATCAAAATAATTCTTTCATATAATGAGTAGTTCAGACCCTCCAAAGGTAATTAATCAAAGCCGAGGAGGGAATGGACGAAAAAAAAAATTTCACTTTATAATGATTTTTTTTAAAAGTATCATATATTTATAATAGAAGAAGGGAACAAAAGCACCCTTTATTATAAAATATGGAAACTTTAAATTATTTTGACAAACAAGAAAAAAAAGATTCAATTCTATTAGAAGAATTCAATAATGACCAACATTGGTTTAATGGACTAACTGGAAACCCTCAATATTCTGAGGTAGATTACAAGGCAACAGACATTAAAAACAGACTAGTACACATTGAACTTAAACAAAGGAAGGGAGATATAAACCAATACCTCAATTATGGTGATATATTAATCGAGCCATCAAAGGTTGCAGCATTCACTAGAATACAAGAAAGCGGATATACCAACGGAGAAAAGGTGTTATATGTGAATTTTGTTGATGACGGAATAATCATCTTCGATATTGATAAAATACCATACTATAAGAATTATCCGAATCATAAACAAGTTAATTTTGGGAAGAAAAAGATAGAGCACGAAACAAGATTTGGAATACCAATGAGTTGTGCAATTATCTATCAAAAAGAAAAGGGGAAATATAAAAGATATAAACAATATGAATAGTCATAGTTTTATAAATATTTATTTAGTTTAGTTATTTATTTAGTTAATTTCTTGGATGTGGGAGATAGCAACACGGCTATCTCCCTTGATTGTTTCTAATCGTCAAGAAACGATACAGCATCAGCAATCTCTTTGTCGTGTTGCAGAGAATGTATGTAAACACTGATTGTCGATGCACTCCTACTTAATAACGATGCAGCACCCCTAACAGTAGCACCCTCACTATTCAAATAAGCAGAAGCAAAAGAGTGTCTTGCTGTATATAATACAACCTTCTCACAATCCACCAAAGGCTCTTCTAAGCCATTAATCACATTGGACTTGATAGTTTCCTCATTAATAACCTTAAAAGCCTCTCTAACAGCCTTAATAGCCATTTCACCATACTTCTTAACCCTTAACTGTATGGCATCACCTTTAGCATCACCAATCACTGGATATAAATAACCATCAGTAGAAAAACCCATAAAATGCTCCAATAGTATAATACTGAACATATCCCTCTTCAACCTTACACTAACAACACTGTCAGTCTTCTGACGCTTAAACTCAATCTTCCAATAATCAACACCATCAATCATTATCCTACTGCAATTCTCAACCCTTAACCTTGCAACATCAGTAGGAGCACTACCATTCAAGTAGAAACAAGCCAAGAACCAACATATGCCCCACTCCTTTGATGTCCGCTTGTGCAACCTATCCAATGCACCATCCTTGTATGACCACCTATCACCATTCCTCTCAATTATCATATCCAACCAATACTCCTTCAACTTCTTGATATTAATAAGGTCAATACAGTAATCCCTAACACTATCCTTGAACTTCTGAGTGAACTTGAATTCATTAAATGGATAATCAGAAACATCACACAACTTCCTATCAATAGCATAATTCCAACAACTAGCAATACAAGCACATATATCCCTCTTTGTACAATCTGATACATCCAACCATCTGCAAAAATCCTTGATGAAACCAACATTCAATTCATCAATGATGAAATCCTTCCTACCAATATATTCACATAACTTCTTATATCCATACTTATATCTATTCACAGTCGATGTCTTCAATCTTCTGTCAACAATCAATCTGTTCATTACATCAATATATATATTCGACTTTCCATTATACTCAACCTTGCAATCTTCTAATAACATGGATGGAGTATATACCTTACCATTATACTCAAAGTCATTCTTCCTATTAACTACATTCTGCTTGATGTCAAACAATATTTTATTCAGAACAGCAGCATTAGGGCACTGACCCTTTATAAGCTCTCGCTTCGAATCCCAATATTTACTGAGACAAGAAACACCAGTAGCCTTCTCAACACGACCACCAAAACAAACAACAATATAAATAGGGTACTCACCATTCCTATTCATTCTGTTTTTTTTCATCACTAATCTAATCGATGCACTAGATAATTTTGCCATAACTATATCATTTTAAAATTAATGTTTCAATCAAGAGAACAATAGAAATCAATTGTCTCATCATTTGTCTCACCATGCAAATTTAGTTCGAGAAAAATGTCTCACAAAATATTTGCCGTTAAATTATCTTAATTGCTTATTATCAATCACTTATATTATTATCAATTTAATGGGGTATATCTTCTGAAATGGGAGTTCCCTATTCTTTTAAAACCATTTAAAACACTGACCTCCAGACGTTTTAACATTTTTTATGTCTCACTATATGGCTCATTATATTTAAAATAAATCTATTTTTTCTATCTTCATAAAAAAGAAGATATGAAAAAATGAAAACTAATAAATGGTCTGATTTAGGAATCAAAGATAAGTTAGCAATAGGTTCTGCTTGCATTGCCTTTGCTTTGGGCTGGGCTATAACTGGTCTTGCTGCTTTCATTCCATTGCTTATCTCTGAACAAGGAACACTTTGGATACTTGGTCAGAGCCTTGTATATACAGCATCAGTATTTGGAGTCTCGCTTTATTTCAAATCTGAGACAATCCAACTAAGACATGACATCGACAAACATCTTGAACATGTTGAGAGGATGAGATTGAAGGAAAAGATGATAGATAAAGGATTAGATGAGAAATTAGAGGAAGAGGAAGATGAATGATATAAGACAATGTAAGAATCCATATGATATTCAACATATAGCACCATATAGATATTGTTTTTTTAATACAGAAGGAAAGAAACTAGGTAGAATAATCTGGGTAA